>Ga0257106_1000223_pt1 | contig 35351 bp, 29 predicted proteins | sample LP_taG_3_FD_190177 | JGI IMG/M metagenome (GOLD analysis project Ga0257106, IMG submission 190177) | Marine microbial communities from Northeast Subartic Pacific Ocean, Canada - LP_J_2011_P26_10m | ecosystem: Environmental > Aquatic > Marine > Oceanic | place: Canada: Northeast Subartic Pacific...
CTTCTCGCACACATCACACTCGTACGGTTTCTCGTTCGTGTGAATACGCATGTGGACTTTCAAACTACTAGATTGACTAAAACGCTTCCCGCAAACATCGCACTCGTGCCCCCCTCTCTTTCTCTTCACTCCTTTAGCAATAATAGCAGTTTCTTCTTTCCGCATCTGATGATTCTGTTCCACAACATCGTCACCACACGGCATGCACGTGAGAATCCTCAGCAATAGCTCTGCGTCGTCTTCTTCTCTCTCTTCTTCTCCCTCTTCTTCTCTGTCATCACCCTTCCTCACCACGACCACCGTCTTTACGTTTTCCGCTCGTTTCGGATGTTTATTCTTTCGTCTGCTGTTGCCCGTCATTTTCAAAAACGAATACTACGCAAAAACAACAACAAGAGAGTAGTAGTAATAAAGTGTGTGAGATTAGTATGTAAAACACTTATTAGTATTGATATGACTCGTAATCAATTCCGCCCGTTGTTGTTGTTGTTCGTTTCCTTCGTCGTAAAAAGAAACCTAATAAGGATATCGGGTTTGTTCTATGATGTGACGTCCGGTATCGAGAAAGAAGGTTTTTCTCTGTTTCTTTCTCCCCAAAAATTTAGTTCTTTTTTCTTCATTTTTAATACGAGTATTTAGGTGAATTTCTTCTCTATTATTAGAGAGAGTAGTTTTAAGAATAATAAATGTCAACGACGACACGAAGACCGTCCTCGAGAAGACAAATCAACGCTCCGGCGAGGTTTTCATCAGATTCAGAGGACGATTTTGTTGCGACGACGACTAAAAAGAAGAAAACGATGGTGAGGAAGTCATCAATTTCCCCCACCAATTCATTGAAGAAGAAATCTAAAAATGCATCATCATCATCATTCTTCACGAGACATTCGAACGTGTATTTATACGTCCCAAACATAATCGGGTACGCGCGACTTTTATTAGTCTTCGTTTCTTTCTACTACTCTTCTTCTGGTGGAAGAACAACAACAAAAAACCACGCGGGATTTATATCCGTGTTCACGTATTTGCTCTCGTTCATTTGCGACGAGTTGGATGGTCGTTTTGCACGAAAATGTAACCAGTGCACGGAATTCGGCGCGGTGCTGGATATGGTCACCGATCGATTGGCGACGACTGGATTGTTGATCATCTTGTCGAATATTTATTCCGAGATGCAATTTGTGTGCATATCGTTGATATTCTTGGATATTTCCTCGCATTGGTTACAAATGCACTCGCAACTGGCCATCGGGAAGAGAGGACACAAAGACATGCGAGAGAGTCGCTTTCGATTGTTGCGCTTGTATTACGCCAATCGAATATTCATGGGAGTGTGTTGCGTATCCACGGAGGTTTTGTATCTGTGTTTGTTCATGGCTAAGGATAAAGAGTTGAACGCGATACCTGGTCTCGTACCGATATCGAAAGAGATCATCGAGCGCGTTTCCTTCATCAAGACGTTCGATTCGTTCCTCCAAAAAACGCTCGGCGTCGGCTCTTTGCGAACGTTCGCGACGCAATTCATCGTTCTCGCTATTCCTGGATTTTTGTTGAAACAAATCGCCAATATCGCGCAATTGCGGTCCGCAGTCGTTGCCATGTGTGAACACGAGCCTGAATTTGCGGCGAAACGAGAAGAAGCCGGGACTAAGAAGAACTGATGAATGAGCGTTTACTATTATTATAGCCTCGTAGTAGATATTTGTGTTGTTATTTGAGGAAGACTCTTTTTGCTTCACATTTCACTTTTCACTTTTCTTTTGCGCTTTTAATCAAAATGTCACCACCATCATCTGCGACGAAGAAGAGAAGAAGAAGAAGATTTGCCATCGTAGACTGCGAGGATGAGGTCGAGTTTTCGTACGTCGCCATCGCGTATTCTCGCCTCCTGTCCTTCTCCTCAAAATCCTCCTCCAATTCGTCTTCCAATCAAGAAGAAGAAGAAGAAGAAATTTGGGAACACCATCGAGTGCCGGAGGGAGAATTACCAGATATGAGCGAGATTGAGACGTACGATGGGATCGTCATAACCGGGTCTCGACATTCCGCCGTGGACGGGGTGAAATCTATGCGATGGATGAAACATTTGAAACAGTTTTTAGAACGCGTGGCACGCTTGAGAAATGAGAAGAAACAGCCGAAAATATTCGCGGTGAACTTTGGCGCGCACGTGTTGTGCGAAGCGTTGGGAGGGAAGGTAAGGAGACGTAATAGTATTAATAGTAACGAAGAAGAGGAGTTGGATGTGATTGGGAAATTCACGTGCGAATTTGATACGAGCGCGTGCGAGAAAGCGTTCCCGAAATCGGTTTGGTCGAATACGCGCGCGATAATCGAAGAGAAGGAGAAGCGCAGAATGAAGATGGTATCGAAGCAACGGGACGAGATTTGCGAGTTGCCAGTAGGTGCGGTGATGCTCACGAAGGCGGTCGTTGACGATGACGACGACGATGACGATAACAGTAGTGATGAAGAAAAAGAGAAAGAAAGTCCCGATCCTCCGGAACCGGAATCGGTGTTCCAACCCGTGCCGCACGAGTTTTCCAAGTTTATTCCGGAGAGGCAGAAACCAAAAGTAGCGGGAACGAGTAGCGAAGACGCTAATGCGCACGAAAAGAAGAAGAAGAAGAAAGAACAAATACGAGCAGCGAAAAAGAAGAAACCTCTGTCGTATTCGAACGAAGCGGTGTGTTGCTGGGCGTGGTCGCCGTCCTTCAGTGATGATAAAGACAACACAAAGTCGAAGGCGCGAGTGTTGGCGTGGCAACACACGCTTTTGCGAGAAGAAGAAAAAGAGAAGAAGAAAAAAGAATACGACCCGGAATCAGACCCGTCGATTGCGTTTTTATCCTTAGCGAGAGCTTTTCTGAGAAGCAAAAACGACGACGATGAAAACGACGACGACGAAAGCAGCGGCGTTTCGTACTTAAAGGATTCGAAAACCTCGCTCTCGAAATGCTTACAAGCCGCGAGAGAGACGATCGAGGCGAAGAGTTTAGACCAGTGGAAGAAGAAATCCATCGTCAGAGACGAAAACGGAAACGTCACTGAACACGACGAAAATGAAGTGGTCGTCTTAGATAAGATGGAATCCGTCGCCGAACAGGCGTTCCTAGCCACTGCGAAAGCGGTAAAATCAGAATTGGATTACGCGAGCGAAGAGTTTCGATTGTATTCCTCCTTGAACGAAGTCGCCAAGAACGCGTTCGAGAGATGCACGAAAGAAGTTTTAGACGCTCGAGTCTTCGTGGAAAAAATCGCAGACACGGAAAAGAAAATACACTGCTCGATACTTCCAACCATAGAAGCGTTGGAAAAACAAATCGAATTGTTCGAAACGACCGTCCAGAACGCGGAAAAGAAGTGCGATGAAATCGACGCCAGGATAGCTAAATTAGCCTAAACGCCGTCGCCGCCGCTCCTCTCTCTCAAAAGCGTTTCCAAGATGATGAAGGAGAGCGGGGAGGCGTGCCGAGGAAACGCTTGTTCAATTCGTTCGGTATTTAATACAATGCGACTATCAATGGTGGGGGGCTATTCAATGCGTTTATTCTATTCTTCTACATCACTAATTTAAACACGTCACTCCTCAAAACAATCTTCTTCCCTGCGAATATTTCCTCCCCTTCGTGTTCGCACTTCTCCTCGCCGTGTCTGAAGAAACAAACACGTCCAGCCTTTGGCGTCACGCTCGCGATTCGATTTCTATAGTCGTCCAAGAAATACGTGTTCCCTCCTTTCAACCCGTTCTCTTCTCCGGCTAAATATAAGAGCATCGTGTGCGTGCTCACTAACTTTTGATGTCGCGCGTTCTTCGTTCGCACGCGCTCGTCGATGTGCGGCCCGAAATGGTGCGATTCCGTGTATTCGTACACTCTGAAATTTTCATTGAGAGAGTGAAAAACCTCTTCTTCTTCATCTTCTTCTTCGTCGTCGTCGTCGTCGCTGCGAATAAACATAGTCTTCAACCCGATATCCTCCCATAACATTTTCGCTAATTTCTCGTCTGCGAACGACATCCGATTGTTTTTCCTCCTCGCTTCTCCGAATTTCGGTCTTCGGCTCGTGGCCAGTTGATACTCAAAAATCGAACAGATAGTCGCGAGGATCGAATCGCACTCTTTCTTGCTCAACACGTCGTCTCTGATTAAGATTTCGTGAAACGGATTTTCAATCTTTTCTGTTTTATGTGACAGGTTCAAATCGTATGGTCGTTTGGTCAGCACAGAACCGATCTTCGAAGAGAGCAGCGTTTGGGAAAACTTCATCTCTCCTTCTTTTTCCTTGTTTTCGTTGTTATTCGTAGTATTGCTCTTTGTCTTATTCTTCTTATTCTTCATTCATTCATGTTCTTGTTCATGTTATTGTTGTTCACAGTTGTTCAGTTGTTGTTGTAAAGAGAAAAAAACCTACAACACCTACAACCCCTAATTTTGTTCTTTGGACACAAAATTGATTGTTTTTACGGATGAGCACCATTTTTGTACGGATTGGTACCATTTTGTACGGATTTATGACCAATTGCCCAAAAAAAAATTCGAAAAAACAGATTTTTGTCGCAAAAACAACTCTACACGAAAAGAACACATCAATACCTAATACTACTAAAGAGCATCATCACTCAAAACGATCACTACTACTCGCTTTAAACCTGCGCAGTCAATCGTGGTGGCAGCAGCACACATGGCGGCAACAACAACAATAAGAGATGATCATCAATTCCTCAAGAAACAATCGAAACTGGACGAAGAGAAAACTATGTGTTCGAACAAGAATAGGTTCGAGTTAGAATTAGAATTCGTCCAATCGTTGGCGAACCCGCGATATTTACACCATCTGGCGACGACGACTTCGACGACGACTTCGGCGACGACTTCATCCAACAACAACAACAACAACGAAGATGGTGATGATGATAAAGAACCAATTGATATCCTCAACAGCAAAAAAATGATCGAATACTTATCCTACCTCCAGTACTGGTATCGAGACCCGAGATATTCGAAATACATCTTATACCCGCACTGTTTATACTTTCTGAAACTTTTGCAAACGGATGAGTTTCGGAAAGCGATGCGAAACCCACGAAGGGTAGAGGAAGTGCACGTGGCGCAATTTACGTTTTGGGCGGAGGATTTAACCGAAAGAGTGAGGAAAGTGATGACAACGACCACCAACGACGACGGTATCAAGGGAAGTAAAGAGTAGTAGTAGTAAAGTAGTAGTATGTGTGTATAATAGCAGAGAGAGAACCTCTATCTAATCCGTGGCGCCCTCATATATAGCGTGATTCGTACGTATTAAGTTTTTCACATGCGAGTCTTTGCATGTCACCCGGGAGTTCGTTTGTCGCTTGCGCGCATACGCCCACGCTTGCGGACTCGCACCTGGTCGAATATTCGTCACACATTGAGTTCTCACAACAAAAGTAATAATATATAGAGAGTAAACACTACGCCGCGCGATCGATGTCGTCGTCCCTGACCTGCTCCTCATCGTTATCAAAATCATTTTCTTCGGCGGCATTACTGACCCCGCGTCGTCGGGGTCGTCGTCGATGCAACAACAGCGTCGGTGGTGGTGTCGCAGCGAAAACATCCTCCTCGACGGCATCATCGTCAACAAATGATGATGAGACGACGACGACGGGGAAACAACAACAAGAAGGACGCAACAACAAAAGCAACGAAACCCAAAAAAGCGGTCGTCCTAAATCTCCTTTTTATTCGCAAGGGAAACATCAGAGACGACGAGACGACAAAATCATTCAACTGAGGAGAGGAGAGTTTAAAAACAGGGAGGATCCACCTCCGTGGGAGACGACGTGGTCGGTGGAGAGTCGGTTGATGAAAATCGAAGGGAGTTTGTTCGAAGAAGAAGAGGAAAAGGAAAAGGAGGAAGAAATTGCTTCTTGTTTGATAGACATAAAAGGCTACGCGGAACCGAGTGGCCCGCACTCGTTCTTCCTAAAGGCGGAGATCACCGGCCACATACGATGCCACTGCGACGCGTGCGACGGGAAGTTCAACTTACCGGTAAAATCAGGATTCAAACTTTTCCTGGACGAACACGCGACGGCGTTCGGCGATGTCTCCGGAGACCTCGAAATCGTCCCGTTCCCTCGCTCGACGGAACACGTGGATTTAACCTCGGTCGCTCGGAGTTGGATCGAGATGAACTTAAAGGAGGAATTTCTGTGCGACGAGTGCGGAGAGAACGACGGGGTCGTGGAGACGTGGAGTTTAGATTACGACGGCGAGGTTAAGATCAAGAAATGATAATGATAATGATGATGATGATATGTAATCTAGTCTAGTCTAGTAGTAGTAGTAATAGTATGTGTAAATAGTAGGTAAATAGCAGTTATGTTATTATATTCGTATTAGTCGTATTTTAGAAAAATTCGTCCTCACAACAAAAAGGTATTCCGCCGTCACACAGAAACAACAAACATGGATAAAATACTGGCCAACGCGATGACCTCCTCGGTTATTCCAGGACAAATTCAATCGGACATGAAACGTAAATTGGACGACATTCGAGACTTGCCGATGAATTCAACCATAACACTCACGGAGGAAGAGTCTCAAGGCGCGAAGATGTTGGAAGCGTTTTCCGTGGACATTTCGCACCAAGAAGTCGAACGAATCCTCATCGAGTTGGAGGAGATTTACAAGACGCAACCGGGAGAGTGGCTCCCTATTCACGGGATTGGATCGATGTTAGCCATGGATTTAGGGTACGAGGACGAAGACGAATTCGAAGACGCGTTGAAATCGTCGTTCGAAGAGTTCGTGAATAAACTACCGATGATTGAGTGCAAAGACGTGGAGTCGGAATTACAACCCGGTCTCGTTCGCAAGTGTTGGCGGTTAATACCGGAGCTGAAAGCGGAAAACCGGAAACCGAGGTGTTTGAAGCTGGAGTTGAAAGCAAAATCGGATTTGTGGAGGATATTAATGCGAGCGCCTGGGTCGTCGATTGAGATTCCCGAGATTGAGTTTTACGCCGGCGGGGATTTAAAGAGACAAATCGATAGCGTATATAATCACCTGTCGCAGGCGTGTTTTAACTTGGAGTCGCACGTGCAACACATGGCGAGTTGCGCGGCGAACCCGGAGGAGCAACGAGGGATTTTAGAAACGATTGAAAGATTAAGGAGGATGTTAGATTTAGAGGAACCGTGCACGATAGTTATTCGGTGCCCGACTGGGGAGACGGCGTTTAAACCGATGGATGGAATCGAAGTTTTGCCATTCGACGCGCCAATCGAAGGCACGGTGTTGATGACTGACGACAGACAAGAGTTGGAGAAGAAAGTGCACAGAGAAGAAGGCGAATAGTAAAAGAATAAAGCGAATAAAAATGGAACCATCGACTAATCGATACTACATGTACCGTCGTTACCATCGCGTTGTAAAATACTACTAGTAGTACTACTGAAAATAAGATTCTTCTAAAATGCAAAAACTACCGCAAACAAACGCGAATGAATGAATTTTCATGAATCGAACCATTTAAAATCGACTCTCCCGCTCGTCGCTTCGTTCAACGCCGATTCCAACTCCTCGATCGCATCAAAATCGACGTTCAGCTCTAACGAAACTCCACCGGTATCTTCGTCCCATTCTTCGTCTTCCACTCGCACCCGTTCTTCGCTCGCGAAACGTTCCACCGTTCGATTGACTCTCTCCACGTCTTTCGATTCCTCGACGTTCGCAAACGCCACGACGACTTTTGCCGCTTTCAACTTTGTCTCGTTTTCTAAATCTAAAGTCTCAAACGCTTGATTTACCGCTCCACCGTAAGCTCGCATCAAACCGCCTGGGCCTAACTTTGTCCCTCCGTAATATCTCGTCACCATCGCGACGACGTTCTCGAAATCCAGTTTTTCTTTTTTCCCGTGGAGGACGTTCAGGATTGGAATTCCGGCTGTTCCAGACGGTTCTCCGTCGTCGCTCGTTCGATTGTTCGCGTCGCCTATTCTCCAGGCGAAACAATTATGCGAGACAGACAAATCCGAGTGGTCTTTGACGAACTTCATGGCTTCGTTAGAGTTGGAAATCGTGGCTATTTTGCACACGAACTTTGACTTCTTCGCGACAAAAGTCGACTCGTGATACGGTTTTTTCGTTATCACGCGTATCTTGTTATTATGCGTGGTATTCTCGGATGACGAATTTTCGCAGCGCGACGACGAGCGTTTCAATGCGTGCGTTCTTCTTCTGTGACACTTAGTATTCGCATTATGAGTATTCGGAGATAAATAACATCGGCGACAGAGCAACTCGACTCGACTTTGGTATCGCCCCAACATCATCATCCTCAAAAACAGCGTCGTTAAAATGACGACCAAAACAAACAAACTCGAAAAAGAAAGAGAAAATATGATGCGCGAACGTTGACTATGAATGTATTGTAAAGCGGTAGTAGTTTCATTCTTCCTCGTCGCTATCGACCAAAACTCGTTTTCTTCGCGTGTCCGCCTCCTCGTTCGTCTCCTTATCGTTATCGTTTTCGTCGCTCTCGTCCTCGTCGTCCTTATCATCTGGGACGATGAAGTCGTCGTTCTCTTCGAGTTCGTCTTCCGCGCCTTCTTCCAAAAACGCCGCGTCCAACTCGGCTTCTCTTCTCGAGCGTTCGTCGTAGTACAACTCGTTCGCCACCCCACGAATACTTCGGTTACCACCCCCGTATCGTCCGTCTCTCACACCATCCCTCCGCATTACGCCGTCGCCGCCATCTGCTCGTGATCGTATATCTTCGCTCATCATTTTCTTCCGTTTTCGTTGCAACTGCGCCTCTTCCCTCGCTCTCTGCTCGAACAATCGATCCGACGCGTCCTTCTCCTTTTCCGGATCGACGTTCGACACGAACCGAATGGTCCCTTTCGCTCTCGCCCCGTGCTTCTTCTCGATCGCGTCTCGTAATCTCTTGTGCGTGTGCGAATCCGTCGTCGCCGGTCGAAACTGCATCCGTTTGCTAATCTTCGCCTTCCCTTCCATCAAACCTTGATGTCTCGCAAAGACGTATTGATTCAAACCTTGCTTACTCGATACCGCGCTTTCCATCACGTTGAAAACCTCCTCTCCTAAGTGTAACGTTCTCGATCCATCCGACCATTCCACGAACTTCGCGTTCGATTTTAACTCATTCGTCGTCTCGTCTCTCGTCCACCTCGCGACGTTCCCTTCTTTCGCTTTTAATCGGGATCGGCCAAATTCATCCACGATAGTTTTGTCCTCTTCTTCTTGGAACGTGTTTTCGTCGAATTTCTTCGCGTTAACGTCAAAAATGTTCGTCGCTTTAGAAACGATCGGGTTTAAGTAGATTTCTTTTTCGTTTTCATCTTCTTTGTCTTCTTCTTCTTCTTCGTTCAAAGCGGCGATCAGATGCATCGGTTCGCCTTTTCTTTCCTCTTTCTCTCCTTCAGTCGCTTCTTCTTTGTCCTCTCCGGCGTATTCATCTAAAACAGAGTTGTTCACTTTATTCTTTTTCACGACGCCTTCGTCTTTCTCTGAAGCCATCATCTCCACGTCTTCTCTTTCATCTTTGCCTTTGTCTTCTTTGTCTTTTTGTTCTTCGTTTTTGTCTAATTTTCGATCGCCGTCGTTTTTGTCTAATTCTTCGCCGGTCGTGGTGGTGGTAATGGTCTTCTCTAAAGGCTCGTCGTCCGAGTCGTCCGAGGAATCGCCGAAGATGTTCGCCACTAAAGCGTCCGCCATCTTTAGTTTACGTGTGTGTGTTTACTCTGCTTTACTATTGAATAATAATAAGAATAAGGTAATGCTAATTTGTGGGGAACGGAGACACCGAAGAAAGTCTAAAATACGAGAAGAGAAGAGAAGAACAAAGAACGATAGAACAACAAAGTCTAATGAGAGAGGATGATGCTTTAAAAGCGTCGTCAAAAGAAGCCATCGTCATATTCTTTGTGTTATCACAGACTTTTAGTTACCTATGTGTTTATATCAATACTCTAGTATATACTATTCTTCTTCTTCTAATCTAAAAGTTTAAACTCGCAGTCGAACCACGCGTCTTTGCCGTGTGTTACTTCGCTTTCGCCTAACAGCGTAAACCCGCCATTCTGATAAAACGGAATCATGTGCTTCTTACACAACAAGCGAACAGATTTCAACTCTGATTGGTTGTCTCGTTTCCTATCGTTATTTCGAGCTTTTAAATACATTAAATACGTTTGCAACAGCTTCCCTCCGACGCCTCGTCTTCGTTTGTTAGACTTCACGCAAACAGAATGCACACATAAAATCACTCCGTCTGGTTCGTGTTTACTTCCCATGGTTTCCGCAGTTAACGTTTCGTTTTCGTTCACGCACGTCCCGCATATATATCCAATAATTTCATTCTCACTTCCTCCATGTTCCGTGGCGACTAAGAACATCTCTCCTGCGTTTATGCATCTATACCGTAACGTTTCTAAAGATGCTTTTTCATCCTCCGGGTACGAATTGGATTCAATCTCCGAAATTGTCTCGATGTCTTCCTCTAAGACCGGGCGGTAGGAGACGAAACCGGCCGGGACGCGAGAGTACGGCATAGACTCGGACGATGTTGTTTATGACCCGTGAGTGTTGTTGTTGTTGTTATCCATGACTCTGACGTGCAAAAGGCGTTGGTGGTGTGTTCTTTAATAAATTATGATGCGTGTGATGTGAATGAGTGAATGAACTCTTTGTTGTGGTCAGTTTTTTTTGTACCAACGAGGAATTAAAAAATACACGAGTATTATTATCAGTATTATTTAATAAACGCGGAAGAAGAAGAAAACAAGAAGAGAATACCATCAATAAAATGCTCGCCTCTAACGCGACGACGCTCAACAACGGAGATGCGAGCAATGGTGGGAGAAAGAACTATGGGTTTTTCGCCTCGGGGTCTTCGATTCTTCCGAGACGAAAATCTTTCGACGGTATGAATAAAAAATCATCGAAGGGCAGAGGAAGATCTAGAGCGATTTTCTCTCCTCCTCCTCCTTCTTCCTCTTCTTCTTCTTCTGTCCTGGTGTTCCCAGAGCAAGAAGACGAGGCGTACCCGTACTTATCCAGACGAAGAATCTCAGAGAGCGAAGGAGGAAAGTTTGTGAGACGAAATATTTCTTCTTCGGCTTTGTACGAACACGAGTTGCAGTTGAAAGACGACGGGGTCGTGGAGTACGCGGTGAGAAGGAGGATTGAAACAACGATTGAAACAAGCGGCGGCGGAAAAGACGTGTTAAATGCGGTGTATTCGCGATTACAAGAAGGGATTTTGGGTGGAAGTAACACGATGGACGATTCCATTCGTTCGCGCGAGGCTTCGGCGAAGGAGGTGCGCGAATTCATGTTCGGATCGGACGAAACCCTCGAGACGAGACGATCAAAAGGCCCCCCTTTATACCAAACTCTCGACAATCATCGCGCAAAAACGTTTCACGTTTGCGAGACAAAGTCGCAAAGCGCTTTCGGCAAATCGATCATGAAAACTTTCGTCTCTTCCGATCGATCGACCGGTTCAATCGCCTTTAAAATGATCGAAAACTCGAGAGTGTTCGAGGTGTACGCGATCGAAATAGACTCGGACGGATCAATATATATCGTCGCTCGTGGAAAGGCGAAGATGAAAGGATTGTTGAAGAAATTTGCGCACAAACAAGTTGCCAACGTGTTGGTTTCCAAGATCCGCGCAAACTTGGAGAGAACTCGAGACGCGATCGACGGCGGCGCGAATACCGCGAACAATAACAATAACGGCGACGCCGCGTTGTTCGCCTAATTTCTCGAGAAAGAGCTACACGAAAGAGAGAGAGAGATGACGTCCGTCTTTATATATCACGCAAAACGATCGTTGTATTCACAATAATATGATATTACTACATATAATTATTTTTTGTAAGACACGAAAGAGAGAGAGAGAGAGAAAAGAAAAAAAACACCCCAGAAAAACTGAAGATATACCCACCCCGCGCGCAATAAAAGAGATACAAACAAAATGCTGAAAGGACTTTTTACTCCACCGCAAGACGAAGAGCACATCAATCGAGACGCTTTGCGAGAGGAACGTTTACCCGAGCAGGAAGGCGATGATGGTTCAGTACCAGTCGTCGTTGAGAGCGAACAGCAACACGAACAACAAAAGAAACGACGAGAAGAGGGAAAAACTTCGATAGAACTTTTCCTCGCACAGAACAAAAGCTTATCCGAGATGAAGGTGGAGAGAGACGGACAGGCAGGGATAATGCTGTGGGTAAACGTTGGCATATTTTGTTTCCTTTTATTTTCGCCGATAATCGCGCTGATTCCAACCATGTCGAACGCGGCGTTCATGGCGATAGAGTTGTCTCTGATAATATTAATTGGGTGGTCAAAAATTGAATACGCGCACCGAGCGACGGTGTGGAACGTGTGTCTAACGAGAGGAATTATCGTTGATTTTCCGAAAACACATAAAGTGACGATGTGGTTGCGTCAACTGCCGATGTTTTTCGCGTACTTTTTCTTGTTTTTACACGCGTTTACGGTGTACTTGACGCTCGATCCAGAGTTGGAAAAAGGCGAGCTCAGCGATATACTTCAAGCAATCTTGTCGATTCTCGCGGTGTTATTCGTTCTTCTCATGACTAAAGAGTTCGTGGTTATCGAAGGCGCGAACTCATTGTTGACGCTGAATATGGTCGCATATTTGTTTCAAGACGAAAATTTGCTTCGTGAGAAAGGTTTTCGCGTCGTCCACATGTCTCGTTTACAGGACTTTGTCAAGGGGCGTTCGAATAGATTCGGACGCGAGAAGACTGGGCACTTTTCTTGGAACGAGATCCATCGCGATATCGAAAGCAGCGAGACTGAGGAATGTAAACTTCGTGGACTCTCTTTAATATGTGGATCGCGTTGTGCGCGATTCCTCTGGCCGTTCCGAGACTTGGACGCGTAAAAAATTCAAGCGGGTAAAGCGCTTCCTCAAAGATATTGGTTCAAGTTAAGAGTTTTTTCTTCTCTTTTTAATTACAGATTTACAAAACAAACACGCTCTTTTTAATAATAATAAGACTTCTTTGATTACTTCTTCGCCCCAGCAGCAGCTTCCGCGGCTGCCGCTTTTGCCGCCTCCGCCGCAGCCGCTTCCAATTCTTTCTTCAACTTTGCCAAATCTCGGCAATTGGGCCCAGTCGGCTCGGTGTTCAAGGTCGTCGTCCCGGTTATCGGCTCTGCTTTATTCCTAATCTGACTCCCAACCTTCTCCGGCATTTTCCCCTGCGCTAACGTTTGGACAATCGACACCGCACTTTCCGGCGTCAAATCCTCGTAATAATTATACGTGTATTTCTCCACGCCTCCCGTATAATCCGCCACCACAATCATCGGCGCGTTTACGCAACATCCCATGCACTCCATCTCCCCCAACGTGAATTTTCCGTCCCTGGTCGTTTCAAATTTCTTCACCCCTAAATGTTCGCTCAACGCCTTCTCGATGTCTCTCGATCCTCGCAACATGCATGGGGTCGTCCCGCACACCATCACGTGGTAACTTCCAACTTTCGACCGGTTAAACATGGAGTAAAACGTCGCCACTTCGTACACGCGAATCGGCGCCACTTCCAACAACTCCGCGATGTGATTCATCACCGGAACGGTTAAATACCCGGCATTTTGTTGTTGCGCGACGTCTAACAAAGGAATCATCGCCGATCGTTTGTAATTCGGCGGATATCTCTTCAAAATAGTCTGCACTTTGGTCTCGTTTTCCTTCGAGAACTCCCACTTCAAAGACGAATTGTTCTCCGCGGAATCTCTGTGGACCATGAGACCGACGGAGTATAATCGCTCGCTGATGACGTGCGAAAACGTTTGATTGTTGTTCGTTTTGCTCGTTTGTTGCTTGAAAATGTTCTTATTGTTAGTATTAGTATTATTATTCCTCTTGTTGTTGTTCATCATCATCCCATTGTTCTTCTTCTTCGAAGTAGTAGTAAAAAACAGATCGGAAGACGTCATATAAGAGGCGGAAAAAATCGCCCTTCCGCTGCTCGTGCTACTGCTAAAATATTGTTGAGAAGCGGTCAAGGCGGCAGCAATCCCGCCGTTAGTCGTCGTCGCCGCCGCCGTCTTCTTTATCGCTTGTCTGATGAGCATGATGATGATGATGATGATGGGTGAGTTTAATGACGAAAAGGCAGCAGAGAGAAGAGAAGGTTTTTTAGACTTCATGAGGTTTTTTTTTTCCGATCGCAAAATGGTCATCAAATACAAACAAGAATAAAAATTACAACAACAACAACATGAACGACAGATATCATCATATCAATCAAATCTAAACGTCTCTTTGCGCGATAGAGATGTAATCACCAAAATCCGGGTTCACGTCCGAATACATGGGCAACTTCAAACCTCTCTTCCAAGCCCTCCATCGTAAAAAGACGGTGGTGGAAGCGGCGAGGAGGCATCTTAGGTTGTGCGAGACTCCCGGGAACCAACAGGCGAAGACCGTGTACACGGCGGCGCCGGCGATAGCCGTGGTGCCGTATAACTCCGCGTGCGAGTGTAACACTCGCACCGGTTGGCGTAGGAAAACGTCGCGCACGACGCCACCTCCCGTGCACGTGATCGCGGATAATGCGACCGCGAGGAGAGGGCCTAAGTTTCGGACCAACGCGGCGTTGGCGCCGATGATGCAAAAACCGCCTAAACTTAACGCGTCCAACCAGTTTAACGCAGTTTCCATCGCTTTCGATTCACGAACTTCTTTCGATAAGACTTTCGGCCAGAAGAAAAACGTGAAGAAGGAAGCGACCAAGGCGACGATTAGATATTCCGGCTCGGCTATCCAAAAGACCGGGTGCGCGCCTTCGATGCCAATCAACGCTCCTCGAATGGTCCCTCCGCCCATGGCGGTCACGCACCCGACGACGACGCACCCGAGCAAGTCCAAACCTCTCTTCCCCGCTGCAATAACTCCGCCGTGCGCGAACACACCCGTGCCGAACAAATCCACAAACCTCAACCACTCCGCCGCTTGGAGCGTCGATAAAGACTGAAACGTTTTCACCATCAAATTTTCCGTGTTTGGAGGATGCGCGGTGGTATACCCGACGTGCGGGAGCAACGCGTACGCGATGTAGAGTAAACCGGTAAAAAACACGCCCAGCGCGCAAAAATGTTTCAACGCGTGCACGTCGAAAAATTTCTGCTCCTGCTTTTCTTCGTCTCCGTATGATTCTTTCGCATCATCGTCTGTTGTTTTGGCTGCAAAAACGTTGAAATCAGAAGAAGAACCTCCTCCTCCTCCTTTTCCCGGACACACTTTTAGACGATAAAGACGGCTTTTAGAAGAACAGCCGCAAAACACGTCTTCTGTCCGAGGTGTATTCGTCGAAGCAACGACCAGCGCGGCATCATTTGATCTTCTTCTTCTTTTTTTTTCTCTCAGAACAACAACTTTGGATAATCCTCCTCCTCGCACATACCGACGATCACTATGATGATGACGACGCTCCTCGAAACAACAAGCAGAGCTAATACTACTGTTATTGCTTTTGCTGCTCGACGATGATAATACTGCGTTTACGAATGGTTGTGAAAGCATTCACGACGTATTAAACGACGTCGTAAACGACGACGGGGGTGTTTAAGATTATTGTTAGATAGGATGTGACGATTATAATCCTTCTCTCGTCTTTTAACTGTTTTTTTGGGAAAATTCTACCACAAACCCCCCCCCCTGAAAGAGGATTCTTAAGAAAATGGCTGCCTTTTTAGAGGAAATCTGCTCTGCTCTGCATTTTTGGCTCTTTTGGAGGAGGAAATAAAAAAGCCGCAATAAAAAACAACTGTCACAACAAAAAATTTCAAACTCTCTTTCTCTCTTCTTCTCTACTCCGTATCGCTTCTTTGTTGTTTACAGCGCAAAGAGTATTGAAGAAGATGGTCGCGACGACGAGGAGGAATACCACGAGAAGCAGCGTTAAAAAAAAATCTTCTTCTTCGAAATCTTCTTCTTCGAAAAGTGCATGGCAAAACCCGGGTTTGAAAAGAGAATTCCTCTCCGCGTTTTCGATGGCGTTCGGGATGTTGTTCGTCCCAATGCAAAAGAATCTGTTTTTGTTTCTCGCGGAAAAGTTGATTTCGATGGAAACGAAAGAGATGTTGAAGACGCAATATGCAAACGAAATTATCGTCGCTTTATTGTTCATCAACTTGCAGTTTTATTTCGGACCGATATATGGACGGTTTTCCAGAGGGTCGTGCAATAATCCAACGGTGTATATATTGAGAGGATTCATGGGAGAAATATCGTTCGCGGAGGCGTTTAATGGCGCGATGGTGGTGGTTGTAGCACACATCGTCGCGTTTATGGCATATTTCGTTCTTCACGTGCAATTGGGAGAAGCGATTTTACCAGCCGGGTCGCCGGTTATCGCCGTTGGATCGCAACGCGAAGCCGCAACGAGCGAAGCGGTGGTCGCGTTTCTGAACTTTCTGGCGTTTGATTTCGCGGCAAAGACGATGCCGAAAGGCGTGCAACCGGCGTTTGGCGCTTTGTTTTACTGCATCGTTATCACCGTAGAGAAGTGTAAGTATTCTTGCGGGTACATGAATCCGGCGGTGGTTTTAGCCTCGCACGTCGTGTGGGGGGAAACGATGATGAAGAGTAAGAAAATCTTTTCAATCGAGCGAATACTCGAGGCTGCGCAACACGAAGCAAATAGGCCGTACGTGTACGGCGCAGTGTTGGGGTCATTGATGACTGCAGTTGTAGCTAAAGCGATCGATATGGCTACGTCAGTATCATCATCTGGAGTAGTAAATGGTAGCAAGAAAAGCTCCTCTTCTTCGACGACGACGAAAACAAGAAGCACGGGGGGCGCGGCAAGTTCGCTGAGGAAGCGGAAGTAAATAGATTTTGTCGTTGAATATTATTACGTATTGTGTTTTACGGAAACTAGTTCTTTTATTGCTACCTCACTCCGGTGACTTATTATTAGCTCGTCTCGCGCTAGCCAAAATCATTTCCGCTCGAAAGATTAGGGAGTCAAACCCACGACGCCGCAGGCCAACCTTTGAAAATAAATGAGTAAAATAGATAAGAGCAAAAAAATACCAACCTTGCGCCCGCGTTACCGGTCGTGGAACTCGTCTTGCCTTGCGTGCCGATTTCCGAGTTATCTCCTTTACCCAAATCATCTACCAACTCGTGAATCACGAACGCTCTGCCGACGATGGAGTTTGCCCCGGACAAAGGAATTTGCATATCCTTAATGGTAAACTTGCACCCGCCGGCATCCGCGATGACGTTACCCAAATCCCCGGCGTGTCTGGTCGCATCCGTCGGCGCGCCGTGCGTCATCTTGTTCGGGTTAAAGTGCGGACCAGTAGACATGCACCCGTTGGTCGTGTCTCCGAATTCGTGCACGTGCAAACCGTGTTTGCCCGGCGCCAAACCGGTGATGTCGCCGACAACCGTCGTCGCGCCAGACGGGTCATCTTGCGTCAAAGTTAACGTGCCCGCGACGCCAGCCGTACCGGTGAGAACGACGACCGCTTTCTGTTTGTTTGTTTGTTTCGGATAATATATATAAATAATAATGTATAAAGTCAGTATTTAAGCCGCAGATTCTTCTACTAAATATGCGTTCTTTTTTCCCACCATTTTCGTCCGAAGCGCAAAAGAAGAGGCAAAAAGAGAAGAATTTTAGTAGTTATAAAATATAAAACGTACTTGTTCGGCGTTGACGGCGAACGCGACCGGGGTCTTTCTCGCGGCTTTAGAAACCGTTTTCAACCTGTTTATTGTTGTTGTTCATGTTATTATATTCGCAGAAGAGAGAGTCGATATGTGCGGTTAATAGTATTCATTTTGAGAAGTAAAACGAGACCGCAGCTAGGGTAAAAAGCCACGTATACTCGTCGTCATCATCATCAACAACAACAACAATACTAATACTAAAACGTACCCTCGTCGGCCAGCGCACGCGCATCGAGAAGAGCACGCGTGTTGTAATTGCGGTTGGCACTGAATAGTTGAAGAAGAACTGATGGCAAACATAATTATTAATAATAATATGTGTGTATTATTCGTGTAGTAGTAATGTGCTTTTGATGAAGTGACGTTTTCTTTTATCCACAAAAACACTTGAGCTCGAGAGAGTTTTTTCCACATAAATAACCGCATTAGAGTAGTATTAATAAAAAGATGATGAGGATGACGATAACGATGCAAACTCCTCCTCCTGTTGCTCATGTTGCTCCTGTTGCTTTTGCTGCTCATGCTGCTGCTGCTCGCAGGGGTAGTCGTTTCATTCCACGACAACAAAAACAAAAACAACAAAAACAACGACCCCGTCGAGTGACGGCGATTACGAGTAGTAGTAGTTATTCTTCTCATCATCATCATCATCATCACCATTCAGTAAAGAAGGATGCAAACATCCGCCGCCGCACTACTGCTGCGACATCATCATCCAACGACGACGATTACAACGCGAACATCAACGGTGAAAAAGGAGTAGCGAGAGAGATTGAATTTATGGTGGAAATGCGGTGCAGTAAGTGCGTGGAGAAAGTCGAAAAATCCGTCCTTTCTCTCGAAGGTGTTATTCAAGTCTCCGCGTCACTCGGAACGAATACGGTGCGAGTGCTCGCGACGTCTTCGGTGAAAACGGTGGAAGAGAAGATCGCGTGTACGGGATATAAAACGCGTTTAGTTGGTCAGGGGAACGTGGAGTTGTTCAACGAACGACTCGCGGAACGATTAGGTATGGATTTGAGAACGTTGAGGCAGTCCTTAGCCGCCGTCGCGGAGTTTAAAGGCGAGGCGTATCAACACGGGAGTTGTAAAGGCGTCGTGCGGTTCGTGCAAGTGAACGAAGAGACGGCGACGTTTGAGGCGGACGTGTTAGGCTTAGAAAAGGGGAAAGAGTACAAATTGCGAGTGCGGATGTATGGAGATACGACGAGAGGGGTGGAGAGCTGCGGGGAAGTGTATCAAAATACGAACGAAAATGAACGAGAAGAGGAAATATTATTAGGCGAAATGTGCGCCGTGCAAGCCATGGAGGACGGGTCCATTAAAGCGAGTTTACAGCTTCCGAAGAAATTTTTCGTTTGGGATATTATTGGAAGAGCTTTGTGCATCGAAGAGGTGGTCGCCAGGAACGAAGAAGGAGAAGGGTTGCGAGTGGCCGCGGTGCTCGCCAGAAGCGCCGGCGTCGGTGAAAATCTCAAGAAGGTGTGTCAGTGCGACGGGACGGTAATTTGGGAGTCGTCGCCGGATGATTTTACGCCGCAAATCTCAAAAGGAGGAGGGTCCCCTTTGTTCGAGAATGGAAAGGTTTCGGTAAAGCGCATGTAAATAAATTACTGAGACGGGTCGTGGTCCAGCGTAGAAATATTGTAATTGCATAGCTGTATTAAAAAATATGTCTCTCGCTTTGTACCGGTAAAAAATAATATAAACACGCGCGCTCTCTCTTTCACTTTTTCACGCGACTTGACGTTGCATTTGATGGTGTTGCTGCGGTAGCGACGGTGGCTTCATCGGCGACGACGTCAACGAAGGTAAACTCGTGCCCTTCAACTCCATCTGCGCTTCCGCCCACGACTTGTTCGATTTCGCGAGCGACATGACATTTGACGCTTTTCCGCCGATCTTATCCTTAGAAAGCGCTGGAAACTCTTCTTCTCTTTTCGAATTACTATTACGATCATCGTTGGAATCGTTTCCGTGATTATGGTGATGATTGTCTCTCCTATACTCTCTCGATGATCGTCGCGGCTTTGGAAACGCCGCAGATGAAATTCTCGCCAGATCGATAGGACGAGGCGAAGGAATGCGAATTGAAGACGAAGATGCACTTGGCGACATCGAAGGCGAAGAAGAGGCGGATTTATGATGCTGAATCATCTGTTGCTGACCTTTTGGTGGTGGCGTTTTAGGAAGTGGCGGTGAAGGAGAAGAAGAAGAAGAAGAGGAAGAAGACTTCGCCGCGGCTGCGCACGGGTGGTCGTCTGACGCGGTACTCGCCGTATCGCTCACCGCTTCGTTCGTTGCTGCTCCAATGTTCGACGACGACGATCTTTGCGTTGGTGGTGGTGGTGAATACTGCTGCTGCATCATGACGTCATAGTAGAACTTGTTGTACATCGAAACAACCGCTTCGGAGGTATCCGGAAGCCGAGGCATCGGCGGAGGAAGCGGAGGCGCCATCGAATGATGATGGTGCATTCCAAACGGCATCGGATGCGGCATACTCCCACTATCGGGAATAATCATCGGCACAAAAATGACTCTTTGACCGTCAACCATCTGTGGTGGTGGCATTTGCGGAAGTGGTGGTTGGTAGTGTTGATGATGATGATGGTAGTGCTGTTGTTGATCTGGTGGAGGATTTGACGCGGCGCAGAAAGACTGTTCAATGTCCGAAACGCTTCGCACGACGTACGTATCGTTGCTTTCTTCTTTGTCGTCCGCAACTATCTGCTGCTGCTCCTCTTGTTCTTCTTCTTCTCGAGCTTCTTCTTCTTCTTTCTCTTTCGTCTCTTCTTCGACTACAACAGTGGGAGCCGGTGCTGTTTCGTTCTTCTTGAGAGTATCGACAAACAGCGCTCGTCTCGTCACCTCTCTCTTCTTCTCGACCGCGGCAGTGACGACTTCTTTCGGCGGTGGCGACTTTGGCAACGGAGGCGATGAAGATAATTCGCTTCTCTGCTGTTGCTGCTGCTTTGCCGCAGGTATCTTCTTCACAGGCGAAATCTTGACTTTCGATACAACGAGATCTTTCGGCGCGACGATGACAGAAGAAGGGGAAGTCTTGGCGCCGCGCACTTTTTTCACCTCTTGCCAAGCCTCAAGGTTTTCTTCTTCCATGAATTCTTCGGACTCTTGCAAAGCGACTGGAACAACGAGAGTAGGAGTAGGAGTAACCTCTTCTTTTCCTTGTTCTTCTTCTTTTCCTTCTTCTTCTTTCTCGTCGTCGTCTTCTTTATCCGAGACTTCTCCCTTCTTCTCGGAGACCAGCGCCGGCGTATCTTTACCCGCCTTGTTACTTTTCTTCTTCTTCTTTTTCGACGACGAGGAGGACGATTTCGCGGCTTTCTTCTTCTTCTCCTCCTCTTCTTCCGTTTCTTCTTCGAACAAGAGCTCCTCGATGAACTTTTCCGTCTTTTGCCTCGAAAACTGGTCAAATTTCCCGCTCAACATTTGTTCCAAGCACGCAGATATCACCGTTTGATGCGCTCTTTCTCTCAAATCGCTATCGATTTCCATCGCATTCGTCACGCGCATGCGCACAAACATTAATAGTTTCGTCTCGGCTTCGTAATCGATTAACGTATCGTACGGATCGAGGATGTTGTTCAACATGTTTGAAAATTGACGCCTATACGTCTGTTCGAGCGTGGACGAGAAGAGTCGCGCCGCTGACTTTTTGAAGCCGCCGACGACGAGATCTTTGTCGACGAAATCCGAGAGTATCTCGAACGCTTTCTTCAAAACCGATACGGCGCGATACAAAACGTGGCGATTGATATCGTCCGCGGCTTTACACGCCTTTTCATTCGACGGAAAATACGCGTTGTCGCACAGTAAAATGAGATCGTCAAAGACCATGGTTTGATCCGCGGACCATTTCGTGGACGCGAGTAACCGGTCGCGGTCGTACGAGGTCTTCGTACTCAGCGACGGAGAACGGAGAACTTTTTCGAGCGCTTTTTCAAGTTTTGCGGTCGCGTCGCTAAACTCCTCCCCGGCCGGCGTCACGTGCGCAAGATGCCCTTTGATGATCATCTGGTTAAACGTTTGCTCTTGCTCGTACGTCTTGATCTCGCTCTCAAGTTGATCTTCAATCGTGAGCACGTGCTGGTTGTCGTCGTCGTCGATATCGTCATCGATATCGTTTTTCTCGACGTATTCATCGTCGAGAAGCGCTTCGTCGTCTTCATTGAGGAGAATCGACCACGACGATAACGAGCGGTTCGCGATGCTGTACGTTGGAATCTCTTTCAAAATCGTCGTCGTCGTCGCGTCCGTTGCTTTCATCTTCGAAGGAGCAACAACAGCCGTCGCTTTTTCCGTCTGTACGGATGCTTTTGACACCGTTTTTGTGTCTTTACGATAGTCTGAAGCAAATTTTGACATCGCTTCGCAGTCTTTCAAGAATTTCTCTCGCTCGATCAACGCCAGTCGCGCGGAGACGACCATCCCGCGCATGTTAATCCAGATTCGAATGCACTCGAGCACGTTTTCGCGATCGACACTTTTCTGACTATTGTCGTCGTCGCTAGAAAAATCCATCTTCTCGACCAACGAGCGCAACCGATACGTTTCGTACACTTCCTTCTTGAACTCTCTCAAAAATTTGAACACCTTATCGTCTGCGATGGCGCCGTGAATCTTCTTGGATTGGTCCAACTGAAACTTGCCAGAGTTGAAGCGTCTCGTTGCCGCGCAGCTTCCAGAGAGAATGTCGTCGCCGTCGGGGAGGATTTCATCCTTTTCTTCTTGTTTGTCCTCGTCTTTATCTTCTCCGCCGATTTTCATCTCTCCTTCGTCGTCGTCCTTCTTCTTCTTTATCGCCGCCGCGCTGCTCTTCGTCCCAGCCTTCTTCTTCCCAACGCCACCACTCGAAGTCGTCTTCCCTTTCGCCGCCGCCGTCGTGTTTGCTTGGCTCACCAACTTTTTTTTCGCCTCCAACAAATCTTTTCTTCGCGCTCTCTCCTCGCGTTCGCCAATCTCTCGATTTCGTTCCGATATCTTCAACGTGTTCAACAAAACGGTCCTTTTCGTCGCCGCCGCGTCTTCTTCTTTCGACGACGGTATCGTCAACAACACCGTTCTCGCTCCAATTGTCTCATCGATCATCTCCTCAAAGTCTTCCAGCTTCAGAAAGTTTTGAAGACGACGACGAGGCTGCTTGAGCTCATTTTCGTTTCCAGTATCGTCATCATCTTCTTCTTCTTCTTCTTCGATAAAAAAACCGCCGCCTCGGTCGCCGCCTCCGAAAAACGCCAGCGCCGCTTCCGTATCTTCCAACAACTCCTTGTTCAGTTTCACTCCTGGATATTCTCTCACCGCGTCCCGGACGAATTGCATCGAAACTTGGAGAGAAATTGTTTTGTCTTCTTCTTCCTTAAGAAGAAAATTGACAAACTCTTCTTTATCCTCTTCGCTCGTCTGCAGACTTTTCAGAGGATCTTTGGAATACAAAGAAGACGAGAAAGAAGAAGCACCAACATTTTTTTTTTCCTGAAGAAATTGTTGTTTTTGTTGACTTTTTTGCTTCTTTTTCTCTCCTTTTTTGGTAGTCTTTTCTTCGTCGTTGTCGTCGTTTACGTCGGTAGTAGTAGTAGTACTCGTGTTCTTCTTTGTCTTCTTCTTCTCGAGCGTCGTCGTTCTCCTCGCCGGCATTCTTCTTCTTCTTCTTTCTGCTCTTCGAAGAACGCAAAAAGAGAGCGCAGAATCTTCTTCTCGTCACACCGCGCGATACCACCGTCGTCGATGAGATGCGATGAGATTCGCGGGGAAAGAAAAAAACAAATGAGATGTCGATTCGTTAATCACCTGTGCTTTTTTTTCCAATCAATGATGAACGCAACAACCACCACAAACAACGCGCGCTTTGAGTCTCTCTCTCTCTTCTCTCAAAACACTCTTTAGTATTGAAGGAACACGCACAAGAACAGAGAGGATGTCTCGCGCGTGATGATGTGTGCGCTCCTCTGTAAACAAAAGAGAGAGATGAGGTGCGTGCGCTTAAAATGAAAACGAGCAACAGAAAGGGAAATGTTTTTGTGAGGAAAAAACAGAGAAAAGAGAGAAACGCAGAAAAGAGGAGGAAACGAGAGAGAGAGAGAGAGAGAGAGAAATTTTGCTTTTTTTCTTCTGCGTGCTCTCTGTTGTTGTTTTGTTCAACTCTTTTACTCACTTTTACGACGAAACCGCTCAATAAGAAGAACAACTCTCTCTCTCTCTCTCTCTCTCTCTCTCTCTCTCTCTCTCTCTCTCTACTCCAAACAACATCTCTCTATTTTATCCTCTTCTTCACAACAAGTTATTATATTATTATTATTCATTTAAAACGCGCTGCTGTTAACTAATAACTAAATGAATTTACTGAAGCAAGTGGGAGATTTATTCCTGGAGTCTTCTTCGGACGAAGAAGAAGAAGTTGGAGAGGAAGAGAGGAGAACAACGGGGACAAAGAAGAAGAAGGACGATACATCAACAACAAACAACAAAGATGAAGAAGAAGAAGAAGAAGAAGAAGAAGAAGAGGATGATGATGATGATGAATTGTTAATCGCGGCGCAAAACGCGTTCAACTTCACCAAAGACTACACGAAAAAAGCCATGGAGTTCTCGAAATCGACTTTGCAGAAAACGAGAGAAGAAGTCGCGATATTAGCGAACGAGTTGAAGGAAGATTTCAAAGAGTTGAAGGAGGAAATAAAAGAGGATTTTACGAAAGCGATGGGATCGGACGACGACGAGGAGGATTCAGATGATGATGATGATAATTTAGATGATGATGATTCGGAAGGAACAAGACAGAGAAAGAGAGAAGAACGAGAAGAGAAGAAGAAGAAGTTGAAAGAACAAGGGATGTTGTATGATTCGGACGAAGAAGATGAAGACGAGGACTACAGCGACGACGATTTGGTTCTCGTCCAAGAGTCGTTGGAAAAAGCCGGGGAGAAGATCGAACAGTTCGGGAGAAACGCGGCGAAGTTTACCGGGAACTTATTTTCGCAGGTGAAAGAAACGATTAAACAAGCGCAAGTAGAGAGCGACAGGCAGCGGTTGAAGAACGCGCTGGCGAGGAGTGGAGTTGGAGTTGCCTCTTCGTCCTCAAACAAGAACAAGGACGACCCGAACGCCAGAAACGCAAACAGCAAAAACAAAAACAACGGCGCTTCAAAAGAACTCTCCGAAAAAGAAATTAAAGAGCAGGAATTCCTCAAAGGCGTATCCTCCATCCAACGCGATTCTGGCACGTACTGCGAAGCGCCCGAAGACGACGACGTCCTCTTCCAAGAGTTTAATAAAAATTGGACGTTAGAAAACGCTCGAGAAGATATCGACGCCGTTTTGAAAGAAGCGCCGTTCATGCGAGAGTTAAGAGGAAGGATTGTCCCGCTAATCGTCGACGAGGACGACTTTTGGCGAAGGTATTTCTTCGCCGTCCAAACGTTGAGGACAAAAATTTATCCTCCGGCTGCTCCTCCTCCTCCTCCTCCTCTTCCTCCTTCTCCTCCTCCTGTTCCTCCCATTCCTCCTCCTCTGGCTCCCGCGGCGAAGAAGAAGGAAGAAGACGTATCAAAACCAGCATCGAAAATAACAACAGCAACAACAAGCAGTAGCAGCAGCGGCGGTCCCGCTCTTCCGAAACCAAAAGGAGGAGGAGGAGAAAAGAAAGAAAAAGAGAAAGAGAAGAAAACGAAGAGCAGCAGCAGCAACAACAACAACAAGAAAGGTGGTGGTGGTGGTGATGATGATGATGGTAGAAAGAAAGAAATCGTAAAAAAAGTAGCATCATCATCCAAGGTGGCAAAAGAAGAAGAGAAAAAGTCCTCCTCTTCTCAAAAGGGTTCGTTTCCGTCGTCGTCACAAAAAACAAAAACTCCTCTTCCGTCTTCACCTGTCATTCCTACGACTACGACTACTACTACTGTTGATAAGAAAGAAGACTCGGATTCAGACATCGACGAAGACTGGGGGATGGAATAAATATACTAGAGTAGTTATAATAGCATCTTTAAACGACGACCAAAAACAATAATAAACATCATCATGACTTCCTCCTCTTCCTCTCCTTCGAACAAGAACACTTCTACGAAGAGCAACAACAAGCAAAAGAAAAAGCAACGAGTGGAGATTCAAAAAAAAGCATCCTTTGGTAATTCTTTAATCGCGTCGAAAGAGTACAAACCCGGGGACATCATCTTGAGAGAGGCGCCGTTCGCGTTCGGCGAAGGCGAAGAAGATCCGGAATGCTATTTTTCATTGATACAAAGAGCGATTGGGAAGACGATACAGACGATAAAAAAAACAGATTTACGAGGCAACACTTTCAGGGACGAAAAAATGAGGCAAATGAAACGAACTTTCGCGGATTTAACGGTGATGCGAGAATTAGATTACGATCGAGCAATATTAAGGGACGAGTTGATCGCGAATAAGTTTTATACGAGCATGAGAGGACATTCGATTTTAGACGGCGGATTCGAGGTGGACGATATCGTCGGGATCGTGAATAGGTGCACGTTGAATTCTTTTCGAGTGAAAACGCTGACGAGAAAAGATGTGGTCATGTTGACGCCTCAGGTATATAGGAACATGGATGCGGCGGATTTGGTGGATGCATACATAGAGATTGGGGAGGAGAAGACGCTAGCGGTTGGGGTGTTTATCATGGCGAGCGCGGTGAACCACTCGTGTTTGCCAAACGCGTTTGCAAGTTTTAGCGGAGATGAGGAAGAGGAGAGGAGGTTGGAAACAGAGCAGCAAAGACAACGAGAAGAAGAAAACGACGACGAATTTTCGGCGAGAAGACATGCTGGACCGTCCACCTCTCGGTCGGAGACGAGAAGCGAAACAGCTGAGATTTTCACCACGAGCGAAGAACAGAATAAAATTACAATCAGAGCGTATAAATCAATTCGAAAAGGCGAAGAGATTACGGTCTCGTACGGGCCAATCTTTCATTCGGGCAACATAGACGAACGACGGACAGAATTGAAGCGAACGCATCAATTCATCTGTCGATGTCCGACGTGTCTTTCCGAAACGGCGCAACTCGGCGCAGATATGGAATCGAAAATGATCGCAGCGAAACAAAAAGAGAAGGTCGTCGGGGATTTAATACAGAACTACGTGGAAAGTGGTAAATACGAAACTCGTGAAGTTCTCGAGGCGCTGTCGAATTTTAAATTAGACATTCGCAGAATGCAAGTATTCGGGAAAGCGTGCTTTGATATCGCCGCGCAGTTAGTCCAAGCCGAGCAGTTTGAGTATGCGTGCGAATACCAAACGTTAGCGTTACACTCGTTGATTTTACGGTGCGAAGGCATCGACGAGGACGATATCAGCATCGCTTGGGAAATTTTGCGATTATTATTCGTCAAACGTTTGGTCAAATATCGAGGAGGAGACCAAGGAACGCAGCAAGATAAACAAGCGCTCAACCCCGCATTGGTCATGAAAGACTCGGATTTAATCACTCGCGGTAAAAGGATATTGAAGAAGTATTACGGAAAGAAGTATCCGTACGAGCTGTTTTTGCAACAGTGCGCTAGAGATCCTTTCGAGATAGAAGAAGTGGCGACAAAATGATGACACAGTAAAAATTGAAGGCATGTTGAAGCGTAAAAATAGACTTATATTAGTAGGGAGACAAACAGAGGTGAAAAAGTAGGAGCAGGGACAGCGAGGAAGCTGACGAAGGAAGGCTGGAAGGTCCCAATTGACTTATTAGAATTCCCCAAATGTGTTCGTTTGATTTGTTCGGTATGTAATAATACAAACGGGTTTGTGTGCACCAGGACTATATAAAAGAGCTAATGTTGAGTACGCATGTGCTTTTTCAAATGTTGAAATTGACGAAAACACCTCTCGCACACATCGCATTCATACGGTCTCTCGTTCGTGTGAATACGCATGTGGCTTTTCAAAGTACTAGAATGACGAAAAGCTTTATCGCACACATCGCACTCGTACGGTTTCTCGTCCGTGTTAATACGCATGTGGCTTTGCAAATTCTGAGATCGACTAAAACGCTTCTCGCACACATCACATTCATACGGTTTCTCGTTCGTGTGAATACGCATGTGCTTTGTCAAATTACCAGAATCACTAAAACGCTTCTCGCAAACATCGCACTCGTACTGTTTTTCGTTAATGTGCGTACGCATGTGCCTTTCCAAATTACCAGATTGACTAAAACGTTTCTCGCACACATCACATTCATACGGTTTCTCTTTCGTGTGCGTACGCATATGTTCGGCCAACTTAGATGGTCTATCAAACATCTTCTCGCACACATCGCACTCGTGTTGCCCTCTCTTTCTCTTCACTCCTTTAGCAATAATAGCAGTTTCTTCTTTCCGCATCTGATGATTCTGTTCCACACCATCGTCACACGGCACGCACATGAGCATCCTCCGCAATCGCTCCACGTCGTCTTCTTCTCTCTCTTCTTCTCCCTCTTCTTCTTCTCTGTCATCACCCTTCCTCACCACGACCACCGTCTTTACGTTTTCCGCTCGTTTCGGATGTTTATTCTTTCGTCTGCCCGTCATCGAAAGTATTATGTTGTATTCTTTTTCTTATTCCGGGGGAAAATGAAGAATTTTCGGACACCGAAATTCCCTAAAACACCTGACGCGCAGAAAAGAAACACAAACAAAACGCATTCAACAGTCGCGGTAATAACAATGTCTTCATCATCATCATCACCATCTCCTCCATCTCTCAAACGATTCCTCTCCGCGCATTACGTCTTCAACGTGATAATCATCCTTTTATACCCTCTTTTTTATATCTGGTGCGTTGAAATGAAAGACACGGAAACAGTTGAGAAAGTCGTCAATTGGACGAAACAAGCGACGTACATGACTGGATTGACGTTACTGTTGAAACTCCGCCGGTTTGAAACGTTAGATAAATTCATTGCGGATTGTTTCCTGCACGTGAAGAGTTCTATTTTACTCTTATCGTTCATCATGGACCGGAAAGTGTTTTGGATTTTTGGAAGTCTCTATTACTTCCACTATTTGTTGTGTCAGTTGAGAGAATATTCGGGAGCGAGCAAAGCGGAACATCTGAACGTGGCCTCGTTCGAACGACGCGTGAAAATCGGCGCCACGAAAGGGGAAGAGACGAAAAAATGGTTGGTGATGTTTTACGCGCCATGGCATCCACCTTGTAATCAGTTCGATCCGACGTTCGCGCAGTTGTCTTTGGAGTTTTCTGACGCGGACGATAAAGACAGCGGTTTGACGTTTGCGAAGTTTGATCTCTCGAGATGGCCGGGCGGAGGGATCGATCATGGGATCGATTTGACCGGGAACTCGAAACAGTTGCCGACGTTGATTTTGTTCGATAACGGTGGCGAAATTGAGAGGATGCCTAGGTGCACGAAGCAAGGAGTGATTGAAAACAGAGTCGTGTTTAGCAGAGCGAACGTGTGTGAACGTTTTGGCTTGAAAGCGGAACGAAAAGAGTTGAAGAAGAGTAAGTAATTGATTTAGAAGAAGCTAACCATATGATAGTCGCGCATCAGTAAATGAATGAATGTTTTGTATGATGATAATAGTTATAATAAGTATGTTATACAACACCACTATGCGTGTTTTTTCGTGCTATTTCGTAGTATTTCGCGGTGTGTTTTTCTTTTTCACTTCTTTTCTCTCTCTCCCTCTCTCTCTCTCTTCATCCCCTTCTTCTATGCATCCGCTGGATTCTTAAACGCCACGTTCCCGGTAATGATAATCCCGACAATCACCCCAAACAAGCCAAGCGCGCTTCCAAAAATCTCAATCACTAAAATCTTCACAAACAAAGCTGGATTTTGCGCGTCGCTCAACGCGCAGCTACTCCCAACCGTCCCTACGCAAATACCGCACACCAGATTTGCCAACCCGACAGTTATACCAGACGCTAATATCGCGTACCCTGAAAACATCGATCGATCCGAATACGACCCATCTGGCATTCTCGGCGCAAATTCCACTTTCGTTTGTAAAATAATCGCCACAATCACCCCGTAAATAGCCACCGCTTCGCAGAAAATAATCGAGATGAGATTCTTGCTCGTGATTCGCGGCGCTTTAATAGCCGCCCCAGCTAACGAGCTCCCGGTGATGAAAATCCCCCACGCGGCGCCAACGACCGATAAACCAATCGCGCACGATATCCCAATCGCGGACCATAAATACGGGTTTATCCGTCTAAAAATCAATCCCAAATATTCCCAATCGATGAGTTTATCGTTGTTGGTGGTTTTCGAGAAACTCAACACGAGCAAAAGATTGGAAATCGTAAACACGCTGCCGATTATTAGATAGGTTTCGCGGGTTAAAAAACCCGACGTGATGCCTTTCACTAAAACCATGGTGTTATGCGTGTCTTTTTAAAGCTGCACTATTATTAATGCTACTCTTGGTGCTGTCTACTCTTTTTCAAGAGTATAGTATTTATCTCGTTCGTGTTGTTGTTGTGATGAGTTTCTTAAAAGTGTTTGACGTGAAAAAGAAGCGAAAAAAAAACTTTTGTTTTCCTCACTCAAATAATGTCATCGAGACGAAAGAATAAACATCCGAAACGAGCGGAAAGCGTAAAGACGGTGGTGGTTGCGAGTGCTGCAGAGGAGGAGAGAGAAGAAGAAGAAGAACGACCGGTGTTGTTGTGTTTGCGAATACCTGATGTGGTGGATGATGATGTCGATTTTGATGAAGTCGTTGAGCAGCAAAATGAGATACGAAAAGAAAAGACTACTACGACGAAGAGAGGGAAGAGAAAGAGAACGCAACACGAGTGCAATATTTGCGAGAAGGTTTTTAATAGACCATCCGATTTGGCCAGACACATGCGTATTCACACTCACGAGAAACCGTACGAATGTGATGTGTGCAAGAAGCGTTTTAGTGAATCTGGTAGCTTGAAAACGCACATGCGTAGTCACACGAACGAGAGGCCGTACGAGTGCGATGTGTGCGAGATGTGTTTTCGTCATTCTAGTGGTTTGAAAACCCACATGCGTATTCACACGAACGAGAAACCGTATGAATGTGATGTGTGCGAGAAGCGTTTTAGTCGAGCTGATAGTTTGAAAGGGCACATGCGTATTCACACGAAAGAGAAACCGTATGAATGCGATGTGTGCGAGAAGTGTTTTACTCAATCTGAAAATTGGAAAAGGCACATGCGTATTCACACGAACGATAAACCGTATGAATGTGATGTGTGCGATAAAGCTTTTCGTCATTCTAGTACTTTGAAAAGCCACATGCGCACTCAACATTAGCTCCTTCATAGTCCTGGTTTACATATATACTCGTACTTTTGCATCACATACCGAACGAATCAAATGAACATCCTTCCCCGCTTTAAAACTCACGAGGAATTCTTCATCTCTCTTCTCTCTGTCGCCGACAAAAAACTCCTCTTTCTGTCTTTCTCTTCTCTTTTCTTTTTTGAAACGAGAAAAAACAGCTGCTTCGCAACACAATTTTTCCTCATTAGTCAAGAAGAAGAAGAAGAAGAAGAGCGATAACTCCCACGACCAATTCGATCATGCGGTTACAAAGAGCAGCGAGAGAAGGATGGGAAGGCGCGACTGCGGGTGCTTTGGCGAGGAGTGTTGTTGATCTTTTTCCTTCCTTTTTTTATTCTTCCTCGTCGTCGGATGATGATGATGATGATGAAGAAAAAGATACAAAATTGGAAGCCGATAATACATTTGAAAAAACGACGACGACGACGGTTGAGAAGAACGATGACAAAAAGAACAAGGTCAAAAAGAGGACGACGAAAATACAGACGATGAAGCTGCGGTTATTCGCGGAAGATTTTCTCTATTTCTCTTTGGTGAGTTTAGCGAGTTCTAATGGGACTGTTACTCCTTTCGCTGCGAGAAAAAGTGATTTCGCCACGACCACGGTTGAAGGTTTGAGAAGATACGCAGTCGCGGGGGCGATATCGACGGCTTTGATGCTCCCGTTTGATATCGTAACTTTGCAAATGAAAAAAATAGAAGTGAAGATGAAGAAGAAAGGAAAGGCATCATCTTCAAAGAGTAGTAATAGTAAAAATCGAATGAAGGTGTATGCATCCGCGATGAAAGAAGCGTATAAACGAGACGGCGCGTTGGCGTTCCAACGAGGTTTCTCTCAAAACGTGCCATTTATTGTATCGCACACGATTAACCTTGCCGCCTTCGATGCCTTGAAAGCGTTGAAGACGAAATACGGGGAGAAAAAGTTGTCGATAATCGAATCGTTCGTGATTGGGTGCTTATCGAAGACTATAGCGACTGGTATTACGTTTCCTTTAGAGCGAACGAGAGCGTTGGTGGAAGCCTCGAAATCTTTTCATCGCGAGGAAGAGGAGAATTCCGTGAGAAGGAACATGGTCGATGGAGAGTATTTAAATAGTAGCGATACCACGAGTAAGGAGAAGAAGAACATGAACAGCAATAGCAGCTCGAACACCTTAGACGTCGTGCAGCTCGTTTTAGAAAGCCAGGGGATTTGCGGGTTTTATGACGGCGTTACACGTCATGTACAAAAGTCTGTGCACGCCTCGGCTCTTTTCTTCGTGATCCGTGAGCAAATGCGCAATCGTCGATAAGCGTTCGTAGAACTATGATTGATAATGATGTACGCTAACTAACTATTTACGTAAGTACCTGTATAACTAAAAGTCTACTACTATTCCTACTACTCCTACTCCTACAGTGTTTAAAGTACATACCTAAATTCACATCATGTCTGCTTCGGTGGTTTCGGTTTTCATTCTCTTTGCTTCCCTCTCCAACTCTTCCGCTTCGCTTTCGCTCAAAATTTCTCCCCAGGACGAGGGATGCTCCCTCAAATACTCTCGGACAATGTTCCTCAGCGCGATGTTCGGATGCAGCGATTCCAACGTAATCGAACAATCCGGCTGCAACGGATCCGCAACTTTCTTCTCTTTCCCGTATTTTTCGTGTTGTTGTTTAATATATTGCTCTATCGCTGAACGCTCGTACGAGTTCCCGCTCGGGCTGACCACTGGTTCTCGATACATTTCCAACGACAGAGGACAGCAAAACGCATCCGGCGCTTGCTTCCGCTCGTCTTTTTCCTTCGCCTCGTTAACGCGCTCTCTCAATACTCTCGCGTCGTCCTCGGTTAAGGGCACAAACCCCGGGTGCGATAACTTTGCTTCTAAACTTTCGTACACTTTCCTCCTCTCCTTTGCTTTTTCGCAGTGTTCCATGTATTTCGATTTCGCCAACGACCGCCAAATTAAATCCACTTGCGACTCGTCGTATTCTCTCGCCAGAAACAAACTCTTCTCCAATATCTCAGCTCCTTTTTTATAATTATCTTCGATTTCCTCCGGTAGCATGCACACGCAAACGCCTAAATGATACGTCGCTTTCACGTTATCGTGATCCAATTTCAAACACTTCTCCAAATCCTCTTTCGCTTCCTTCCATCTCAATCTCTTCTCGTTCGCCATCGCCCGGTTGAGATACGGGACGTGCCATTTTTGCTCCGATTGTAGAATTGCCTCGGTATACAGTTCGCACGCGGCGGCGTATTTTTGTTTCTGGAAGAGCAGATTGCCTTGGTGTTTCGAGTTCTCCGCTTCTTGTGCATTTTTAGGTGGACTCGCGTAGTTTCGCGATTTTGACGACATTTGTCTTCTCCTTTATTAGTAATCCCCCCTTTAGTATTCAGCAGCAGCAGCAAGGAAAAAGGAGGAACGAGAATTTATGAAGAAGAGGAGGAAGCAGTTTATTTTTCAAAAAATTTTCATTCATCTTTTCTCTCTCTTTTTCTCTTCTTCACAACAACAGAAACAACAACAACTCTCTCATTTCTTTCTTTCTCTCTCTCTGTTATATTCTGCATAATATGTCTTTTGTGGTGTATCATCACTGATGATGAACTATTATTCGTAAAGAAAAAAGTATTTTATACATATATAAGAAAGAGAGAGAGAGATGGAGGTTTATGATACTACTACGTTAGCATTTGACGACGCAAAACTCAAAGAAGAAGAAGAGGAGAAAAAGATTCAAAAAATGAAATGTGATGATGAAGATGATGATGATGGTGACGACGAGAAGAACAAATTTGCAATCCAAAATCTACCGGAAGGCGCCATCGCGCACATTTTCTCTCTCCTCCCGGCGTTATCTGTGATTAATTGCATGCTCACTTCGAAACAGTTGTATCGAGCAGCCGTGTCGGACGGGACGTGCTGGAAAAGACAGTGCGAAAAACTCGCCAACATCGAGAGTTTAGACGATTTACGAGCGAAAGCGAGACGAGATATATTCATGAATTCCGCGAAAGACGAAGAGAAAGTGAAAGAATCCGGGGAGTATTACAGGAAAGTTTTCATTGAGATGCAAAAGAACCCGTTGATGCGGTATCGATTTTTGAAGATGATACCGACGCTCGGCTTGAATGTGCGAGAATTGCGTCGCGGAAAAAGTAGGAGAAAGAAGATGGTTTTCGGTGGGTTTAGCTTCAACGCCGTGGAAGGATACGATGACGAGGAAGAAGAAGAAGAAGAAGAAGAAAAGGAGGATGCTACGATGGAACTGGTTGACGACGACGGGAAGGAAAACGTATCGAAAAATTTTAGAGACGAGGACGAGAATAACAAGAACAAGAAACGAACCTCGGACGGCGCGTTGAAAGAGATGCAATCGAACCGAGAACGATACATAGAGCAGGACGTCGTAGATTTGAATGGAGGGACGAATAGAAAAAGGAAGAAGAAAATCATCTCAGATTATGCGAGTTTTAACGTTCAAGAAAGAGTGGAGGTGAGGAACAGTCATCGACAGCGCATGTGGGAATGTTTAGACGTGTGCTCGGGGACATTAAAAGCGGTTAAACTCGTAGGATTCCTCGAAAAACCTGAAGAAGGTTTGCGAAGTAGGAAATTGCGCGAAGCGGCGAACATGAAGGCGCTATCGGCGCAAATAGTCGTTCGAGCGACGACGAGGATGGGAGAAGAAGACCACTTAGGCGCGAAAGAATACTTGAACGGAGCGAATTCTATCGCGCGATTAGAACGTTTAGTTACGATTGACGAAGATATGCCGTTTGAGGTCCCGTGGTTAGTAGGAGAACTTCCGCCAGAGTTGCAAGCGGCGGAAGAAGAAGACGAGATGGAAGCGAATTCAGTTGGCAGAAGGCGAATTCTTCCGCGACTCAGCGGTAAAATGCTCATGATTCACGAGCATTTTCCGATATCTTTACGCGCGCAGCGGTCGAGAGTGTGCGAGGATCCAGTCGTCGCGAAAAAACAACCGCCGCAAGAGTGGTGCTATGACGACGACGGCACTTTTCGATTGAAAAGATCTAAAGTGCGCATGCTCACGCAGCAATTGATTGAAGGCGTTCGATTTGCGCATTCTCGTGGGATTGCGCATAGAAATTTGCATTGCGGACATCTTTTAGTCGACGATCAGAAGAATAATGGCAACGGACAACTCGTAATTGCCTCGTGGGCAGCATCGAGAGGATTTCGCGACGTTGGAAAGCGCTCTCCTTTGCGTTCGTGCACCGTGCCATATTACATCGCGCCTGAAGGACTCATCATACCTCCTGTGCAACAAATCGATCCCGATTCCATCGACG
>Ga0257106_1000224_pt1 | contig 35319 bp, 17 predicted proteins | sample LP_taG_3_FD_190177 | JGI IMG/M metagenome (GOLD analysis project Ga0257106, IMG submission 190177) | Marine microbial communities from Northeast Subartic Pacific Ocean, Canada - LP_J_2011_P26_10m | ecosystem: Environmental > Aquatic > Marine > Oceanic | place: Canada: Northeast Subartic Pacific...
TGTGATATCATATTACCACCACATGACGTACTGTTGGCATCTTGATTAAACGTGGAAGAAAACGATATCGTCGAGTTTGTCGCACCGGGTACTTTCGAGCGTTCAGAAGCTGTGACGCTGAAGTTTTCCCTCAAAAGTACTTGGAACACGTCACTATGCGCGGTACCTTGCAAAGCGCTCTGTTCACAATCGCCGGAACCTTCCTTCTCGGTCGTTATTTCTCGAACCGATGCGTCTGCATCTGAGACTGCGAGAGTGTAAAGCTCGTTCGTTGGATGGTCCATCCACACGATAAGAGTTTCGCCGCACGGAGAGACGTCTGCAGAAACAATCGCTCCCCTTTCTATGATCCAACGCACTTCTTGCGACTGACAAATACTATCTGTAGTATCTTTGCCACAAACGTCATCGATTTCTGTACGATCACGCGAGTTGCAGTTGCGATTCTTCACGTTCTTCTCATCGACCGCGTCTTCATCTACTCCGTCTACCTCACCTTCTTCTTCCTCTTCTTCTTCTTCTTCTTCTTCCGGACTATCTTCATAGGCTTGGTTTTTCCTACGAACAGACCAAACTCGGATTTTACCGTATGGCTCTTTACCCGCGGTAATCTTTCGATCGGCATTTCTGTTATACACGGAAAGGCTTCCGTTAGTTCCGAAAATACAAAAACCTCGTGCGCCGATGGCGCATACGCCCGTTGCGCCAATATTGTAGCTATTATTATTTTGCGCAAAGCAGTTTCGAATAATAAATATCGGTTGCGATTGTTCTAGTATCAACGCTTGTCCACTTTTAAATGCAACAACGACTCTCTCTCCGTTTCCTTTCTCTAACCACGCGTGATCGACTGGTTCATCTCCTTCAAAGGCTTCCCCGAATGGTATTGCGCTGGCGAGTTTGATAACGCCCCGACTCCCCGACGCCGAAGATGCGGCATATAAGTCAGCCTCTGACTTTTGAGGGAGCTTATACATTCTGATCACGCTCATAGCGACAGCTGAAACGGTATTTCTCTCGCGTGGATGAAATTTAAAACTCGCCGGATTGGAGTGTGACGTTGAATGGTTGCGTTGACCGACGCTTATGCGCGGCTCTGGAAGAAAACCAATCACGTGCGACACGTTCGACACCGACGAGGACTTTTTACCCGCAGAGAAAATATCAGAGTAAGCAGATGACGCATGAAACGGATTGCTCGTCGACAGTTCTTGATTACTATTGATATCACCGTCGTTACTGACGTTGGTGCGCTTCGTCAGATCCGAGAAAGTCCACGAACGCAAGGTCCAATCGTTCTCGTCCGAAACTCTTTGCACTTTCGCTACAATCGAAGCTCCATCGGTTGAAAAACACACCTCCGTGAACGCATACTCACCGAAACATCCACTCATCGAAGCTACTGTTGCACTGGAAGAAGAGCTCGAACTTTTCTTCCCGTCTGTCCCGATCGCGTCTCTCAACGAAAACGTTCTCAACCTCGCGCGCCTTTGCGTCTGTCGATGTATCGCGCACAACACAATCGACGGTCCTATTTCCTCGTCTCCACTCTCTGCAATCGCGAGTAAAGAAGCATTTTCGCCAGTAAACGTGGTCGGTCCGAAAGCAGAAGCAGAAGAAGCAGAAGATACTCCCGCCTCCCTTCTTCGTTGACCGCCTTTTCCTCTCTCCTCTTCCTCCTGCTCCAAAAAGTCTTCCCTTCTCTCCCTCGCGCTCCCACCCCCAAAACACTTCTTCGCCGCGATCGCGGTCACTTTCCTCTGCCCGGGCGTCCCGGGCACGAACGCCACTTGCCTCCCACGTTCGCTCTCCACCAACAACACGCCGTGACCAACCGGAAACGCGCAAAGCGCGTCGTCCAAGAAAACAATCGAACGACACACCAAATCGAACGACATCGGCAAACCAAACGCGCCGGACGGTGCCACGCGCGCTTTTACCACCACCGCTCCTCCCGTTTTGTTGTTCTCATCGTCTTCACGACCCTTGCGGCTACTCCCTTCTTCTTCGTTCTTCATTGTATTCGTGCTCTGTTGGGGTGTGTGTCCCCGTCAAAACGAACCGTTTAGCGCTTTTATTAGATACGAAAAAAAAAGTTTTTGGTCTATTTTTAGTCGTATTTTAGAGAAACTTGTTTGCACACAACAAAAGAAAATGTTGCGAACAACAGTTTCTCGAGCGCTCAAAGAAGCGCTTCTGACGTCAGAAGCGACGAAGACGAAAGGAAGTAAGTACTTTTATTCTCTCGTATATCTTATTACTTGGCAAAATCAGCACTACTGCGACTAGTCGAGAGGTTGTCACACAATTTTTAGTACTCGTATTTTAGAGAAAAAAATGCGACATGGTTTTTTTCGCCGAAAAAATGGCGTTTTTGCTCCATAAAACGAAACCTGTTTACACAAAAGAAGATATCATGTTGCGAACAACAGTTTCCCGTCTCCTCCGGCGGCACACGGGAGCCACGAACGCAGTATTAGGATTAGGAAGCAAAAGAAGAAACATCTCGACCGAAGAACAGATGAAACTGGAGCAAGAAATAAACGCGACGTTCGCGGAAGCGAGAGAGGAAATCGAAGCGGCGATGGAGAGCGTCGGGACGACGTATTTCAACGACGACGCGGAAATCGCGAAAGAATTAACCAGAGATTGCGTCGCGAAATACGAGGAGTTATTGACAAAATGCGAGGGAGATGTGGGGAGGAAGGAGAAAATTCAAAGGAGCATGGGTTTGAAAATCGAGCAGTTGAAAGCGGAGTGTAATTTGATCGATACCGCGCACGATGATTAGATTTTTTATAGAAGAGAGAGAGAGAGAGAGACTTTCGGTTGATGAGATGTGTTGATTGTAGTATAAGAAACGTAATGCGATGAGAGTGAGTAATTTGATCGATACCGCGGGCACGATGATTAGATTTAGAAGAGAGAGAGAGAAAGAGAGACCTGTGGATGATGTGATGTATTGATTGTAGTATATAAACGTAACGCGTAGTGATGATACAATTTGCCTCTTTTCCCGGGAAAACATATCTGTCTCTCTGTTCCTCACTTTAAAGAGGCCTCAAAAGTACGCGCAATAATGTCTTCCGTCTGCTTTTCTTTGCGACGAGCGGCGATGTCATCGTCGTCTCCCTGTTCTTGTTCGACGATCGTGAGAGGCGTGACCTCCTCCTCCTCCTCCTCCCTCGCTTCTTCTTCTTCTTCTTCTTCTTCTTCTCACCGAAAATGGATAACAACGACGACGACGAAGCCAAAAGGAAAAGTCGTCGTCGTCTGCGCCGAGGAGAGCAGCAGCAGCGGTGGTGGCAAAAGTAGATTTAAACGACGCGACCCGGACGCGAAACCTCCCCCGGCACCGCTCGGGTCCGGACCACCGATGACCTCGGGAAAAATCTCCGAGCAAATCTTGGAAAAAACGAGAGAAGAAAATCCAGAGGTGGAAGTGATTCCGTTGCAGCAAACGCGGTTCCAAGGCGTGGCGAACATCGACGACGAATCGAGCGAAACGTCTCAATCGAACGTTTTGAAACGAAGAGCTATACTTTTCGCCGGCGACGTGGCTGCATTTTCTGTGTTCGCGACGATTGGGCGTGCGAGTCACGGGGAAGGTTTGAACCCGATCGATATCGTCGGCACGGCGTCTCCGTTTATTCTCGGCTGGGCGGCGGCGTCGTATTTGTTAGGGACCCAAGGCGCGTTCGGCGACAGCAGCCGACGGAGCGGCGTGGATAAACTCGGAAAAATCTTACCCTCGGTTGGGAAAACCATCTTACTCGGCGTCCCAATTGGCGTGATCGTCCGTTCTGTGGCGACTTTCCACGTCCCCGATATCTCTTTCCTGTTCGTTTCGCTCGGTTTCAACGGCGTCGCTTTGCTCCTGTGGCGCGTCAGTTTAAGTTCGGATATTCGCGTCGGAGGAAACAACGGAGACGCGACAAAACCGCGTACCAACAAAAAAGGGAACCCGCTCGAGTTTCTCTCCTTGTTGAGCGGTTTAGTCAAGAGATGGTAATAAGAGAACGTAATAGAGTGTAAACGCAAGTGTACTAACATAAGACTGAATATACGTAATAGCACACAATCACAATCTCAAAAATTAAACACAGACAGAGAAGTCCGGTGTCGTCGTCGTCTTTCTCTCTCTCTCTCTCTCTCTTCTGTGTTGATTATTTGAACGACGAAATCAAACGCAAAAAGCAGGCAAAAACTCTTATAATTGCCCTTTCCCCGGGAAAGAAGCATTCGTTTCCCCACACTTACTCCTCCTTCTTGAAAGCTTACTTGAAAGAGAGTGTGTGTGTTTAGTGCGCGCGCGCAGAGAGGGTAATAATGGGCTCTTCGTCTAAAGGTGGCATGTCTTTCCAAGAGGCGTGCCAGGTGTTAAACTTAGACCCGAGAGAAGCTTCGAGCAACCCGAATGCGGTAAGATCCGCCTATAAAAAGATGGCGTTGGAGTTTCATCCGGATAAACATCCCGGGGCGAGTTCGACGACGTCTTCGTCATCCAACGCGACTGGTAAGAAGTCCTCTGGTGGTGCAAGTGGGAAACCAACGAGAGAGGATTTCGAGAGAAAGTTCAGGCAAGTCGTGAGAGCGTACGATGCGTTGACGAGACGGGACGATTCGGACGATTCGGAGTCGGATGAGGACGATTTTGGAGGCCCGAACGGCGATTTCGACGGCGTTTTTAAGAGTCCAGAGGACATGAGAGATTTCGCGGCAAACTTTTTCGAGTCGTTTTTCTTCGGCGGGGGGTTCGCGCAAGGAAGCAACGGGCCGTCGGGGAGGAGTTCGAGGAAACGACGATCTACGCATTCTGGTGGAAACGCGAACGCCTCTTCGGGTGGTGGAGGGCCAATTATCAAAGAAGTCAACGACGACGGGGAGGAATATTCGGACGACGACTCAGACGACGACGAGGATTACGACGACGATTGTTCGGACGATGACTCGGACGACGACGATTACGGGAGTCATTCGGACGATTACGATTCAGATAGAGACGGGTCGGATTCGTATTCGGACGACGAGGACGGGTACGCCTACGCGGATTTGAGAAAGTTTTTCGGTAAACCCCCTCCCGGATGGTCGAGCAAAATGGCCGCGCACATGCAAGCGAGCGCTGAAGCGATGGGGGATAAGAAGATGAGCTCGAAGAGCGCGCAAGGTATGTTTGACGAGTTGAGGTCCGGAAGCCGAAATAGCAGTAAGAGTAACAACGCGAATAGCGGCGGGTCGAGTAGATATCCTGGAGGGAGAGGCAGTGGACGTAGAGGCGATAGCGGCGGCGATGGAAAACGCTGGTTTGACTCGGATGGGCCTGATTTTGGACCGAGAGGCAGTCGAGGCGATGGACGAGGCGGACGTAGAGGCGATAAAGGCAACAACGGCTCGTTTAGAAGATCGCACAACGATAACCCAAACAATCGAGATTACGAAGATCAAGATGACGATCAGTTGTTTGAACACTTGGAAAAGATGAGGAAAGAGGCGGCAAAGTACGCCGCGGAAATCGCCAAGAAAGAAAACGAGAGAAGAAGAGCGTCGGCGCCGTTAGAAAAGCTGCAAAGGCCTACTTTAGTTTCGAGATCGGATAATACCATCACATTGAACGTGTATCGACACAAGTCGGGAGGTACGTTACCGCCGGATAGGTGTTGGGAATTGAGTTTGAAAAGGCACGGCGATAGAGATTATACGGTGTATGCCGCGGTGAGGGGTAACCCGGTGGTGACCGTGTCGGATCTAGTTCCTGGAACGCGATACTCGTTTAAAGCGAGAGTCGGCCGCGTGTCCTCGGAGAAGGACGGCGAGGACGGCGATACGAAATCTAAATCGACCATGGATGTTCTCTCGGAAACTATTTTTTCGTCCTTGCGAGACGGCGCGGGAAGTATGAAGGGCGTAGAGATTATATCAGAGAAAGATGTCACGGAATGGGGCGACTATTCTATAGAATCTGCGTACGCAACTTCCGGGACGGCGCCGAGGGAAACTTCAAAGAAACACGCCGAAGAGGAGAAGGATACTCAAGAAGCAAACGTTCCAGCCCCTGGTCAAGGCAAAAAGGCGAAGAAAAAGCAAGCGCAGAAAGAAAAGTCGGAACAGGAAGCTTTGAATAAGAAAAATGCGGAAGATGATGCGGCGAAAGCTATAGACGAGGCCCAGCAAAGACGCGAGGCGTTGAAGAAAGCGATGGAGGAAGCCGCAGAAAGAGAAATGGCAGAAATGAACGCGATTAAGGAGAAGCTCGCGAAGAAAGATGCCAGTCAAAACGCAAACGCTTCCGTATCTTTGCAGACGAATAATCCGAATGCAGCTGTTTCGTCGACTTTGTCCAAGAAAGCCGCGCAAAGGCAGAAGAAGAAAGAGAAAGCGGCTGCGGCTGCGGCTTCCGCGGAAGAGGTTGAATCTGACGAAGCCATGGCAAGACGTTTGCAATTGGAAGAGCAGCGCAGATACGGTGAAGCCGGCGCAGACGCACCAGCTGGTGCAGGGTTTCAGCAAGCTGGCTCGGTTAAGAGTAGCGGCAAGAGTAACGCCGCGGAATCGTGGGCCGCCGCGCCGGCTATGCCGTTGCCAAAAGGACAGCAAAGATCGGCGGCGTCCAGAGGGTATTCAGCGACGTCACAATCTGGGTCGTACGAGGACCGCTTCGCGCCACCACCGCCTCCTGGTCCGCCACCGCCCGGTCCTCCACCGTTTGGTTCGCCCACGCGAAATATGGCACCGCCACCGGTACCTCCCGGACCGCCTCCTGGAAGACCTCCTGTAGACGCGCAGCAATCGAGAGCAGACATACAGCCTCCGCAGCAGCCACCGCAGCAGCCTCCGAGACAGCCACCTCCGCAAGTACAGCAGCAGCCTCCGCAACAGATTCAACAACTACAACAGCAGCCTGTCCCACCACCGTCTAACTACATGAATCTATCTTCGACGGTGTCTGCTCAACAGCAGCAGCAAATAGGTATGAATGCGCTCAACGCGTATAGTAGTGTTTCTCAGCAACCACCGCCGCAACCTCCGTCGCAACGTTGGAACAACGAAGGACCTTCACTTCAGCAACAACAGCAACAGCAACGTCAGACGCAGCAATACGGCGCGCCGTCGTCGTATCCGCCGCAGCAACAGCAGCAATTGGGTGGTAACGTCGCCAGCGTCGTCTCCGGTGTCGCCAATTTAGGTTTTGGTTCTTCCCAACAACAGCAACAGCAACAGCGCGCGACATCGATGTTTGATCAACAGCCTTCCTATCAGCAGCAACAAGCCTCCTCAGGTTATGGACAGCAGCAGCAGCAACAGCAACATCAGCAACAACAACCGTCCTACTTGCAGCAAGAGCAACAACGCGTGCAACCAACCTCCTCCTGGGATCCGTTGATGGGCAGTTCCTCTTCTCAACAACAAACCGGAGGCGCCTCCGCTTTTGGCCAATCCCCTCCTCAAACGCAAACCTCGCGAGGTCTCGGCGCTTTCGGCGATTACGGCGGCGCTTTCGGAGGCGGCGCTTTCGGAGGCGGTGGCATCGGTTCCATCGGTGGTCCCATCGGGGGTCTCGGCACCACCTCCTCGGTCGTCGCGCAAACGCAAACGCAACTCAGCCCGGCGTCGCCGCGCACGCAGCAACAGCAACAAACCGACGGCCAGTTTTTGGAGAACTTGGACAATTTGTTCGATCTCATCGGAGACTGATCACGAGAAACTGCTACTACACATATATTTTAATACTAACAACAGTACGAGAGAGAAAGAGAGAGAGAGAACCCACGATTTCTTCGCACGTTGATTGTTTTTTCACTTCTTCTTTCACTTCTTTCACTTCTTCACAACTTTCCTGCGCTTTGTTGAGTTTACTCCTACTTAAGACGAGAGATATGTCCCAACCTCCTCCTCCTCCTCCTCCTCCTCCTTCGCCGCTGGCAACTTTAGACATCCTCTCCCCGTCTTCCACGGACACGTTCGAAATCGGGTGCGAGATATGCGTCACCGCGCGCGTGTCTTTTCCCCGACCAACGAGAAGTTCAGTAACGAACATTTACCGAAGGGAGGTGTTGTTCCCGAGATACCTTCGCGTGGAGATGGCGTACGACAGTTCATCATCGTCCTCCTCATCATCGTCGTCGTGGATGATGCCTCTTTCCGCCGCGGTCGGGAGGCGATATAAACACGTCGGGAGCGCGTCCTTGGACGACGAGCGAGAGAGTAAAGCGACGTTTTCGTTAAGATTCAACACGCAGGAGTTATCCGCTGGCACGTATTCGATACGGTGTTTACTCCCTAAGGATTACTTCGAGACATCTACGAGTTCGAAAGAGCAGTCCTCGGCAGACCAAATGGAGGATAGAGACGCGATGAAGAAGAAAAAAGAGGTACATAAAGCGTTACTCGTGGCGTCGAAGAAAGAGGTGCAGGTGCACATAGCGCCGACGTTGGAGTACGTGAGGAGCGGCGCGCACGACGTGAAGTTTCGGTGGAACGCGAAGTCGCTTCCGCCGAAGGTGTACGAGAGCGTGTTGAGTAGCAGTAGCAGTAGTAAAGGAGGAGAGAATGGGAAGGATGGTAGTAGTAATGATAGTAGTAAAGGTAGTGGATGGAAGCTCGCATTAGACGTGCAACCGGCGTTGAGAGAGAACGAGAAACTTTCGGAAGTCGTTTCGGACGCGTTCGTGTTTGCGGCGAAAGCCGGTCATTCCGTTTGGGTCGTGAAAGGGTCTCGAATCATGTACGAAATTAATGCGCAAGAGTTGATTGAGAGAGAAAAAGTGATATCGTTTCCACCGAGTCGATCCGGCTACGCCATCGCATTAGCAGCGTTTAATTTGGATAATAATAACGACGAGAATTCCGAACCGGCGGTGACGACGCGTCGAGTGTGGGTAAGCGCAAACGGGTTAGAAGTTTCCGCGAGTTGTACGAAAGATGCGAGAGAGGTCGTGGTTGGCGACTCGAATTACGCACCAAAGCGTGGAACGTCCGGATCAGTCATTCAAGAACAGATGGAAAATTTAGATTTGCAAAAACCGCCGGCGCCAGGTAAAGACGAGGTGTCCAAGCTCGATAGACGACAAGATTGGGTACCGAAACGTCAAAACACAGATGTTGGGTCGTCGACAGCTTCGACATCTTTCGCCTCTACGTGGCAAAAAGAACGCGGAGTGAACGTGCTCGTGTTTCGTTTATCGGATGGTGCCATCGAGCACGACGTCACCTTCGATACGATCGGATCGAAACGAACGGATTCGAACGCGTCGAGAGCAGCCTGCGAAGCGTTAAAGTTGGCATTTTCACCGTCCGATGGTGCATTTGCAAAATCTCGAGATGGGCAGCGGATACTTGGTGCGCGAATGGTAGTTGTTACCACGTGCGGTACTTGGGCATTGAATGCTACTGAATCCGGAATATCGGATGCGTTGCGCGAGATTTTTGTCCATCGGTTCGGCGGCGACGTCGCGCTCGCTTCGCGAGCTATTTCGGACGCCATAGGGGGGGATCCGAAAAACGCGTCCGCAATTTGTATGGCGGCGATATGTGAGAATAGCAACGAGCCAAATACTTTCACCTCTCGTTTTATCGACGCTGCAATCAATAAAGGTAAAGATCAAAGAGCGTCGATTAAGATTCGATTCGCCTTTGCGAGTCCAGACGGGTGGTTTCCGATGATGAGGAAGCTTGGGAATATAGGTAACGATGGGAACGTATTTTTCAGCGGTACTGAATCCGCGGAACTTTTGGGTAAAACATCGAGTCCGGGATCTACAAGTGCGACATCCTCGAGCGGCCAATCGAGTGCGGATGATAAAAAGATGCAATCGTGGGAGGTGTGCGGCGTATGGGCAACAGAAAAAGCGGAGGAATCAGACGACGTCGGAGAAATGGAAAAAGCGCAATCAGATGAAGATGGTATGAGTAAAGTTGAGGACGACATCGACCGGATTCTTCTCGAGCTTGACGCAGATTTAAATGGCGAGGAAGGAGGAGACGGTGGTGATAGTAAAAATATAGCTTTAGAGAAACCGAAATCAGATCTAGGCGTGGTCGATATTATCCCCGAACAAAGGGAAATTGAACGCCTCGAGTCGCTGAAGCTTCGCGCGGTCGTTGAAGCGGTAGAGCCGTGCCTCTTTGCTGCGGCTGAAGATGAAGACAGAAAAACATCGAAAAGCACTCGTGCAAGTGGAGAGCCCGAGTTTGTCAAGATTCAACCAAATTACTTGGTACAATCCGCACAGCTCGGTTTCGGCGGCGAGTTTTCACACTCGAACATATTGGCGACGCCGTTGCTTAGCACGTTAATTCATTTCGCGCGACGACGCATGCGTCGTTTTTGGTGGAACGCGCTCAAAGCAAGCGAGTCAAACGATGCAGCGAGTCAAGTCTCGGCGCGAATTGAGCACTGGATGCGAGAAATATCGAGAAAACGCGAGAGCGAGTATTCCGCGAAGCTCGCACGTGAATTCATCGCCGCCGGTGCGATTGAGTACCTCAGCGATCGAATTGTACATCAGATTGATGCAGATGGAAAATTAAGAATCAATGCACACCAAGAAAACATACGTACATGCATCAGAACGCTCGCGGCGTTTTGTTTGCGAGACAACGGTGCGCATCTAGCCGAAGCGATTCGTCGCGACTCGCTCGAGGCAATCTTGCGTTCATTTCTAGCCTCATGGAACGGGTTTTTAGGTGCTGATTTAGACACAACTCCGCTCCTGAAACTCGAGCGCGTTGTCGAATGGCTCGCCGCGAACGACTTGAAAACGTGTAAAGTGATCATGGCCTCGACGTCCTCGTCGTCTGTATCTGGGAAGAATTTTTCGGAGAAGGACCCGAAGTCGAAGCATCGCAGACGAAATTCAAGCTTTGCTGAAAGCACGGAATGCTTCGAAATGAGTTGCATACGAGCACAGTTTCCAGCGATGCCAGATAACGAAGGTATTTATGCGGCGCCTCTTCGAGTCATCGAGCTCGAAAAGCCGACGCATAAGAAATTCGATGGCTTAATTCAATTACCTAGCAAGATGAGGAGCGCAACAGGAAACGGGTCAGCGCCCTTATCACCTCTCGAAACAAAAGCGCTCTCTCGGTTAGATTCCGGCTGGCACGGGGAAGTCGATCCAAGAATACCAACGCCACCCACCAAGCAAGCTGCTGCAACTATCGCCGAAGATTTATCTGATTCCGAAAGCGATTGGCAAGACGTCGCCGGCGAGCACTTGTTGAGCGAAACGAACGACGCAGAAGGGGATAAAATGTCCGCTTGCTATAAAGGCTCAGTGATTGCCATCAAAGCCAAGCGCAATGATTGGGGCTCTTTTTGTGAAATCATGCGACAAGCGCCGCGTTTAACTTGGCTTCTTCAAAACGCAGGCGCGAAAGCAGTCTTTTTCGTCTGGCCGAAAAGTACTGGTGAGAGTGGCGCTCGGGAAACGATTCAACCTCTCATCGCAAATCCAAACTTTGAAAGCTCCGAGTTGCACATTCCAGTCTTTGTCGTTCCCGGCGATGTCTTCGCGCGAAACCACGAGGGTGCAAAAGCTGAAAGTCGTCGACGACACCAACTCTTTGGCGAAGACTGCGTGATTCGCATCGACATCCCTGCTTTTGAGAGCGAAGACGGGAGCACGAATCAAGTGGCCCGCAGATTACGCAACGCGCTTCTGTTAGCGTTGAAAGACCGGGATGCGACGAATTCTGACAACGCCGCTTTATTGAGTAAGAAGACTGCACCGGAAGGTGGCGTCCTCGTCGGTCGATGCTATAATCCATGGAACAACCCTCTCTCGTCCAAAGGGGTTTCCCTCGCGTCGTCGATGGATGCGCTTTCCCCTACCTCGTCATCTGCATCCATGTTCGACCCACAATCCGCGAGAAAGTTTCGCAAATGGCGCGTCGCGCAACGTATCGTCAACTCCTTAGGCTCTGAAGATTTAGGCATTCGCGCGGAAGCTTACGATCTGGACGAATCGGAAACCACGCCAGTGCGCGTATTGTGCATGGATGGTGGCGGAATGAGAGGATACGTCACGGTTGTTATTCTTAAACGCATCTTGGAAGCTACTGGCGCGTGGTGTGTTGGAGAAGTGTTTGATTTAATCGTCGGGACTTCAACTGGTGGTATCATAGCTCTAGGAGCAGGCCTCTTGCGCATGACTGTCGCTGAACTCGACTCTTTATACGAGCAAATGGCTAAAGACGTCTTCAAACCGGATTCGTACGTCTCGCTGTTGACGAAAGGTCCCGGTCACGTGGCAGCAAAATCGTTCGAAAACGTATTACGCAACGTCCTCGGTGATGATCCGGATGAAGAAATGTTTTCCGTCGGCTCGCACCAAAGATGGTTCCGTTCTGCCGTGCCTGCACCTAGAGTCGTTTTGGTTTCCTCGTTAGTTTCGAGAAACCCGAGTTCGTTGTACATGCACCGATCCTATCGCCGCGAGAACCATTCGCCATCAACCGTCGTTGACACATCGACGTCAGGAAAAATAAAGAAGAAATCGGAGTTAGATTACGCCGGTGATTACAGAATTGGTATGACCGCGGCGTTACGCGCAACAACCGCGGCGCCGTGGTACATGGAAGAACTCATTTGTGAAAAAGAACTCGGATACGGAAGTGTAGAGATGAGCGAGAAACTGGGCTCTTCTTCTTCTCCTTCTCCTTTGACGTCTTCCGCGGCTATAACGACCACTCAAGCCATTGGCGTAACATCCACATCTTCCGCGGAACACCACAAAACTCCATCCTCTTCGAGCTTGGGTCCAAACGATATACTAAACGACGATATACTAAACGACGAGGACCTCGACGACGACACCGAAAAAGCCAGAGCCAAAGCCAAACGAGGCCAACTGCACGGTGGCGGCTTGAACAAACTCTCGCCGCTGGAAAGCTCGCGAACACTACTCCGATTCATCGACGGCGCCATATCGTGCAACAATCCCGCCGCTGCGGCTGTGTTTGAAGCCAAACGGATATTCAACCCAAAAAGGCCTCTCATCCTCTGCTCGCTCGGCACTGGATATCCCGTCGCCCGCGACGTCCCCGCCACTTACGGCGCCTCCTGGGTCACTAACGTCGTCAACGCCACGTGTGACGTCGTTCAAGTTGACGCGACTATCCGGCACGTCCTCGACGCAGACAAGGACCAATACTTTCGATTCCAACCGCAAGGCGAGATTTTCAGCTGCGCGCTCAACGACACGAGCAAAGAGACGGAGAAAAAATTGAAACAAACCGCTTTGAAATACGTCAACGATCTCGCGCAGAGGAAAGAAATCGAAAGGTTGGCGACGTTGTTGAAGAAACCCAGAGTTATAAGGAGGGTGTAGTATTTTTGTTGTTGCCCCGCGTGAGACGAGAGCGTTGTGCTGCGTTGTAATATTATTTGGCATTTTTCATCATCTTTTTCAAACGGAAACTTCACATTTTCAGCGAACGAAACAAATGATAACAACGATGATAACAACGACGAGAAGCTAACTAAACGGCGAGCGCTGCGACGAGAGAACAAACAAAACCGCGCCGCGCATCTCTCTCTCTCTTTTACACGCACACACAGCATGTTCTCGCTCTTCCGCCAAGGCTCCATCCGGCCTAAAAATCAAAACAAAATCCGTCCTCTTCCCATGTCCTACCCGAAGCAGCACGATAACAACACAAACTCTATCTACGCGTTGTTATCGTGGCGAGGATTACTGTTGACCGGGTCCGCGAACGGAGAGATTAACGTCTGGGATCCGTACACCGCGCAACTGGTGCAGAAATTACACGGACACGAAGAAGCGGTATCGTCTTTGTGCGCGTTTGAGGATGATTATGTCGCCAGTGGAAGTTGGGATGGGACGGTGCGAGTGTGGGATACGAGTTTGGCGCAAGCGGTGGCGGTGTTGACTGGGCACAGGAAACCAATAAGCTCACTCGTATCGACTTTGAGCGGGAGTTTATTATGCTCTGGGAGTTGGGACGGGACCGTGCAGTGTTGGAACGTGCGGGCGGATCGCATACAATTTACGCTGAACGCGAACGGCGGGAGCGCGGTGAATTGCTTAACGTTTTTTCGGGACGAAAGTATGCTCGTGGTCGGGTGCGGGGATGGTGTTTTGAGGGTTTATTCCACGCAAAGTGGTCAAAAGATGAACGAATTGAGCGGAGGGCATCACGATACGGTTCGTGCGGTGGCGACGTTTACGAACGATAACGAACACGTGTTTAGCGCAGGGAAGGACGGGAAGATTTTCGCATGGAGCGTAGATCGAGGAACGGCGACGAATATCGTTAGTTCTTCGGATTTGCCGCCGACATCCTTGGGTTTGGATGGTGTCAATGCAAATAGCAATAGTAATAATAATAGCTACATCGCGCACGATGGAGGCTGTTGCGCGTTGCAAGAGTGCGGCGGAGGAAAATTAGCCTCGGCCGGGTACGACGGATCCGTGAAAATATGGGATCCCGATTCGCGCTTGTTCGTAGCGCAGTTGGATGCTCACGTCGGCGAGAAAGTCTGGGCGTTATCGTATGATGAGAGGATGTTGCAGCTGTTCTCTTCCGGCGATAAAAACATTTTCGCCTGGGACGCAGCGACGGCGTTTGAGGAAGAGGAAGACAGTCGAGACGAGTCTGAAATTGACGTCGAAGGGAGGAGTATGTCGGTTGCGTCCCGATCAGCATCGAGAGCTGATTTACCCAGAGTCATGTCAAATGTTTCGAATATGTCTGGTGGGTCAGCAAGCTTAGCGAATTTGCACGTTCACCCAAACTTTGCGGCGAATACGAGCGGTAATAACTCGTTGCAAGGCTCGTACCAGAATCTCTCGAATTTAGGAATAGGGCACTCCGCGTCTGCGTCAGCCAGTAGACGCGGGTCACTGACAGATTTGAGTGGTATAGTCGTTTCTGCGGATGTCAGTGGGTATAACTCGCAATCTTCGCAACCGGGTTCGGCGACGAAATCAGGGAGACGGATGAAAAAATCAGACGTTTTGAGAATGGAGTTGGAATCCGCAAACACGCAGTTAGAATCGTACGCGAAAGCGTACGAGGATCAAGTGCAAAGGTATAAAGATAGTGAAATCGCAAACGAAACCTTGCGCAAGCGCATCACCGAACAGATTGCAAAACTCGCAGACGCAGAGAAAAGCAAACAAGAATTAGAGGCGCGACAGAGCGCGCTGCTTGAGGAGGGAATGGCGCAGTTGCGAAGCGAGTTTGAACGAGAGAAATCTCTAGCTTTAGATGCAACGGAAAAGGAATCGAAAGCACGGTTTGAAGTCACTATTAGGGAAAGAGAAAATGCCCTCGCGACACTCCGTGAGGAGTTGCTACAGTCCAACGCGAAGCTGGAAAAAGAACGACAGGAAACGTTTTCTCGACTCGAAGCGCTCGAAGGAGAGCGCTCAAAGAGTAAGCTCGAAGCAGATTCTTTACGACAACTCAACGACCGCCTTTTGAAAGAGTACAAAAAAAGCACGACAGAAGAAGAAACGCAAACCAAAGAAGAAACACGCACGATTAAAAAGCTCAAAAGCGAAATCGAAAGTCTGAAACGCGACCGAGCGCAATTTGAGATAAACTCAAAAGCGGCGTACGAGCAAATTTTCGCACGCAATGAAGCGCTCGACGCGGAGGTTTCCCGATTGACAGGTACCCTCGAGAATGCGTCAAAGACCATCGACGCGTTAAAAGTAGACGTCCAAACGGCGAGTTCGCAAACGAATGCGACACGGAGCGAATTGGAAGCCTCCTTTGCCGAACGTGAAAAGGTTTTGCGACTCGAATTTGAATCCAAAACGAGCGAACGTTTCGAAGCCATCGCCTCCGAAAAATCGACTTTGGAAGAAAAACTCGAGCTGCTCGAAGATGCTTTAAAAGATACGACTGAGAGCATGCAAAAAGAGATCGAAAAGGCAAATGTTGATCGAGAATCGGAAACGAGCGCTTTGAAAGAAGCGCTTGGCGACGCGCTTCGGGCGAACGAAATCGCGAACGTAGAAGTTGCCAATGCTATAGCGGCGCATCACAACGCAGAAATGAAGTTCGAGACGGAAACAAAAAAGACGCAAGAACGCGAAGAGCGCATGAAACAAGATTTAGAAACGAAACCCGACCCCGCGGTTGTGGCAGTTGTCGAGGAGGAGAATGCGGCGTTGCGAAAACTCGACGAGGAGCAAAAAGATAAAATTGCACATTTGGAGGCCGAATACCAACGCGCAAACGAACGATTGCGCGAGGCTGAAGAAGACCGAAGAAAAGAACGTCAAGGCTTGGAATCTATCGCGCACGACCTTGAGAAGAAACTCGAAGAGACGCGAGAAAAGAGGAAAGAAGAGATGAAAGAGAGTCAAGCGGCTCTTCGCGAGTCCAAAGACCGATTGCAGAAAGCCGACAACGACGCGCACATGTTACGTTCGGATCTCGAAACCGCTCAAAAACGCCTCGAAGATGCCATTCAAAACGTAGATTCGACGGAAACTTCCCTGGAATCGAAATATCGACAGGAGATTGAGAAACTCGAGCTTCAAGCGAAGACGCTCCAGCGAGAACTCCTCGATTCGAAAAATGAAACCGAGAACGCCTTGGAATCTGCCAGTCGAGCCAAAACACAGCTCACGGATGCTAAGGAAAAATTTGCAAAAGCAGTTTCCAAAGGGAAAGGATTCCAAGACCAAGTTTCAATGCTCCGAGAGACGCTCGAAGAGGTGGAAGTTCGAAGCCGAGAGGCGGAGCGCGAAAAACGCAATGCCGAGGCGGAGAGAGAACGAATGTTGCGAGATTTCGAAGACGCAGAGTCGAGAGAAGTGCGCGTGAAAGATGCGTTGAACCACGAAAAAAAGCGCACGGCGAGTTTGAAAGACGAACTTCGAGAAGCGACAGAAAAGCTCGTCGAGTTTGAAACGTTGCTCGAAGAAGAGACCAAAAAGCTCGGCGAAGTCGAAGCGAAAGTGAAAGCGGAAGAATTTGCGATGGAGCGTGAGCGTGCAAATGCGAAAGACGCGAAGCGCGAGTGCGACGAGATGAAAATTGCCTTGAAAGTGGCCGAAAAAACTGTCGAGGAGATTACAACTGAGCGAGACGAAGTAAATGTGCGACTGAAAGAAACGGAAGTATTACTGGTTGAATCTGAGAAGCACGTGGAAGACGCCGAGACGAGGGTGCAAGAGGCGAAGCAAAGTCTCACGCAGCTCAAAGCGAGTTTAGATTTTGCAAATTCGAGATCGAAAGAGCTCGAAGCGAAGCTCGTCGAAGCAGAAGAACAGGATTCACCGACGCGTTTATCGACGGCGGATTCCGCGAGAGAGGAATCTTTGAATCGAACAGACGCTTTGGAGATGGAGTTGGGCACATCCAAACGTGATTTAGCAGACGCGAACGAAAAACTCAAAGACTCGCTCGAGAGGGTCGTTCGGCTCGAAACGGAAGCAAAACGAAGAAACGAGGAATACGTCGCAGCGTCGAATGAGGTTGAACGCTTGGAGTCAGCCGTGAATGAAGCCGAGATGAAGATTTCGAAATTGAAAACTGAAATCGAAACGTCGAGTAAGCAGCAACAACAACAACTTGACTCAACTGCTGCAGTTCCGTACGATAATAGCATCGACGCGCAAACTGAGGACGAGAAAGATGCCGAAAGTCGCCGAGTGCGTTGGCTCGAGCAACAACGTCTCCAAGCTGCAGAATCGCGAGCTCAAAATCTTGAAATCGAGTTGCAGCAACTTCGCTCCGAGGCAGAAGCCGCTCGAGTTGCCGCATCGGAAGCGTGGGCGGTTGCATCCCAAGCGGGTGTTTCCCGACAGCCTGATACCGGACCTGAGTCGATAGCGCCGTCGTCGCCCGGTGGACGCTCGAGTTTCCACCCGATGGCTTCGCGGAGCGAGTATCAGTTTGGTGGTGGTGGTAGGCAACACCAAGCAAATAACCTTGCCTCGGCGCTCGAAAAACAGAGGTACGAGATGAAAATCGATGCATTGAAAGTTGACGTGGAACGGTTACGTCGCGACCGCGACCGCGCGCGTCGTGAACTCGAGCGTGGTAAAGCCGCCGCGAAAAATGCCGTCGCGCAAGTTGTCGAAAGACTACGCGTAGAAGTACACTCGCGTGCGATTGCAGAGAGAGAAAGAGACGTGTTACAGTCCGATTTAAAACGCACAATGCGTCAAGCGAACGACAGACTAGAGCAAAAGACGAGAGAAGCAGCGCGGGCGCACGAAGAATTCTTGGACGCCAAGCGGAAACTCGAAAAGTTGAAGCACGAAAAATCACTCGTCTCTCGCGCGGTGGAAGAATTGCACCACAATCAAGACGCTGCTGCTACTACTGCTGCGAATACAGTCACAAACCCAACCTCACCTCGTCCACCGCCTGGAACGAAAGCGGCAACGGCCTACGCCGTGAATCATCAACAACACGCTCCTTCTTCTTCTCAGACGAGCGTTTTTGTAGTCACGAGCGAACACGTCAAAATTCTCGTTGGAATGATACTCACGATGCTCTTCACCGTGAAGTTTTTGAACAACGGGAATGTAAATGGCGCCGCGGAACTTTAAGAGATTATGATGTATACTAATAGTAGTAGCAATGATAGTACTAGCACTTACTAGATGACCTTGTTGTACAACAATTTAAGAGAGAAACTGATCCTTTTACATAAAATTTTCGTTTTCAATCGCCTCGATGGATATCTCTAGCGGCGGACTGCGCATTCGCCAAGGAAATTATATCGCACACCTGTGTCCGCATCGGCCGACTCAACGCGTATATCACCTGGTCCGCCACATCCTCCGCAATCATAGGATCAAAGCCTCTGTACAACGCCGCCTCTGCATCCACGTCTCCTTTAAATCTCGTCATGGTAAAATCAGTCCTCACCGCGCCCGGACTCACGCTCGACACTCTCACTTTCGAATTTCTCAAATCGTGTCTCGCCGATCGCGTAAACGCATCCACCGCGTGCTTTGTCGCGCAATAAATGCTCCCACCAATATACGCCTCGTGTCCTGCAATGCTCGAAATGTTCACAATATGTCCTCTATCTCTTTCTCTCATCCCGCTCGCGAACGCTCTCGTAAACGCCACCACGCCCATGATATTCGTATTCACCACCGTCATCGCATCCGAGATTGAATTCGTATCCACGGCTTCCGTCCCTAACGCCAATCCGGCGTTATTCACTAAAATATCCACCTGGAATGGAACTTTCTCCGGTATCTTCAACATCTCCTCCTCGCTCGTTTTCGACACGTCCAACTGCAAAGGAAAAATTGTCACGTCTGGATACTCGGTTTCCAACTTCTCTTTCAATTCGTTCAGCTTCTCTACGCGTCGAGCGACGATGCAGACATTCACGCCACACTCGCCTAAACGTTCGACGATGGCTAAACCGATGCCTCCACTCGCGCCGGTGACTAACGCGCCTCGGCCTTGGAGCGAACAAAACTGATGACGTTCACCAGTGGTGAGTAAATTGGTCGCCATCGGATTGGTCAGCGCCGGTCGAGAAAACTTAGCGTCATCTTCTTTGTTGGACATCGTCATAAAAAGAAACAAACAAAGAAAGAGCGAATCTCTTCTTCTTCTTCTTCTCGCCAACAAAAGCCTTTCTTCCAAGGCTCTCTCTCTCGTTCTTTCTGCGTTCTCTTCGCAAAGCTTTTGGGGTGTTTTCCCCAACAAGTGAGTTTTGAGTGTTTTCCGAAACAAACAAAAAACTACCTTTTTTTCACTCCTTGAAATGAACAGTCTTTCTGGACCACCAATGAAAAAGAATCTCGAAAAATCGACCCCGGTTCGTGTCTGTCGTTCTCAACCGTCGAAACGCAAAAATTGTCCTCCTTTTTCCCGCCTTTTGTGTTCGATCTCTCGTGTGAGGGGGAAATTGGACTACTAAGCTGGATAGCTGTTCAAAGGGAGATTTGGGCACGCGCGCGTATTCCTTTCTTCACAAAAAGCGCGCGCACACACAAACTCGCACTCGGCGAGAACACACAACAACACAAGCTTTTCGAGAAAGAGAGATTAAGAAGATGTCTTTCGCCTCCTCGCATTTGTACGGTCGCTTTTTGAAGTATAAGGTGAAGCAAAGATGTTCTTTTTCTGATGATGTCAAGAGGACGCTTCGACGAAAAGTCGTGAACAACGTCGCTGCTGCTGCAACGACGACCACCACCGATCAGGATGATGGTATCATCGGGGTCAGGAGACAAAGAAGAAGAGGAGGGTTAATTGCCACGAAGTACGCGTTGGCGGAAAACGGCGTTCTCGATGGGAGCGACGAGCTCTCCGTGAATACCAACCCGAACCAGTGGACGTCCATCGAGTCCAGCACGGTGCAGAAAGCTGGTTTCGTCAAGCCGGAGAAGTTTACGAAAGATTTTTCGAAACCGATGTCTATTCCAACTGAAGGAATTGAAGCGGCGATTCGAGTCATGGAATCTGGGCGCGTTTTTCGATACTGCGCGACGTCGGCGGAGACGAGTGAGGTCGCGCAAGCGGAGGACCAGTTCGCGGAGATGGTTGGTCAAAAATACGCAATCGGGGTGAACTCGTGCTCGAGCGCGATTTTTATCGCCATGTTAGCCACTGGAGTGGAACAAGGGGATAAAGTATTGACCAACGGGTTTACTTTTACTGCGTTGCCAAGTTGTATTTTAAGAATCGGGTGCGAACCGGTCTTGGTGGAATGCACGGAGAACTTTACGATGGATTTGGATGATTTGGACAAGAAGGCGGGCGAATCCGGCGCGAAGGTTTTGTTGATGTCGCACATGCGAGGAAAGGTGTGTGATATGGATAAAGTGGTTGCTATTTGCGAGAAGCACGGGATGAAGTTGATCGAAGATTGCGCGCACGGGTGTGGGGTGAGATACAAAGGAAGACAGTTGGGCTATCACGGGGTCGTCACGGCGTACTCGACACAATCCGATAAGGTGATCAACTCCGGCGAAGGTGGGTTTATCACCACGGACGACGACGATATCGCGGCGAGATGTTTGTACATGTCTGGATGTTACGAGAGAAGGTACAGCAAGCACGCGCGCATGCCACCGCAGGAGTTGTGCGAGAAGTACATGTTGACTATGCCGAACTTGTCCAGTCGCATGAACGAAGTTACCGCCGCGATGATGCGCCCTTTAATCGCCAACTTGTACTCGGAACGTTTGCCGAGATACATGGAAAGATGGTTGTTGATCACTTCCGTCATCGATTTGATGGCTGGCGAGTACGTCAGCGTCCCAACCAGTGGCCCGAACGTGGAAGATGTTGGGGACCACTTGAACTTTACTTTGAAGAACGTCACGGAGGAAGAAAACGCCAAGTTTCGAGAGATTACCACCGAACTCGGTGTGAACTTAGGCTGGTTCACCTCCTCCGTTAACGCCCGCTTTCACAAAAACTGGGAGAAGTACGGCACACCGAAGTACGATTTACCGCAAACGGATAAAGTTTTGGAGTATTCGTACGACATGAAGATGCCGCCGGATTTCGAAACGGAAGATTTTCAACACATTGGACACGTCATCAGTTACGCGGTGAACAAAGCCAAAGGGTTGTGCGCGTAAATTTATGAACGTGTAAAGAAAAGTGTTGAAAAAGCCTCGTCTTCTCGCCGCAAGAGAAAACATTAATAATATTCGAAGCAGAGACGCGTATAATCTAATATACTCTCTCGTTTCGACGTTTTCTCTCCTTCCGTGCGCGCGGGCAAGATGTTGTTTGTATTTTTAACATCAGTATATATTAAGGTCATGTTTATTAAAAGAGAGAGAAAGAGAGAGACACGGAGTAGTGAATGAATGCAGAATAAGCAAAGAAGAAAAAGAACCACCACCTCATCATGTATCGCATGGGCGTGTTTGTTGGAAAGATTATGTCTCATATTTGTTGTTGTAAAAGCGATTGCAGATAATTTTTATATTGGTTTTGAAACTAAAACAACACACACACACATATGCACACACGCGCTCTTAATAATAATTGCGCTAAGCAAACGCAGTTTATTTCTTCATCTTATCCATGAACATTCCAACAACGCCTCCTGGATTGTTCATCCCGCCGTTTCCTTTCATCAACTCGTTCAAAGCGCCGACGACGCCTTTCGGTTCGTATTTATCCATTAAACGTTCAAATCTTTTATCATCTCTCAACAGCGCCACGTCCTTATCAGTGCGTAAATATTTGAAATCATCGAACCCGTTCTCGATGGATAACTTCAAACACTCCAACCCATCGTCCACTTCACCCATTTGCGCGAAGCAGCACGCTCGATTGTAATGCGCCGCTAAAATCTCAGCCTGACTACTTTCTCTCGCTTCGAACCCGGCCGACGGCCCCGCCGGCGCCACTTTCGCCTTACGAAATCGAACCGGACCGGTGCCTGGTAACGTCAACGCCGCTCGAAACGCCGCCTCAGCTTCTCGATACTCTTTCTGTTTGTACAATTTCATCCCTTCGTTTATGCCTTCCGCCGTCGTCGTCGCCGCTCGATTTCCCTCCTCTTCCTCTTCCTCGTCATAAAAATCCAAACGCTTCCCTCCTTCGCTAATCCTATCCCCGACCATTTGTGGCACCGAAGCGCCTTCCATCCCAACAATCTTCGCTAAATCCGCGTCGGTGAGCATCTGCACGTCTTCCACGTTCGCCACGATATCGTTGGCAAGCGCAAATCCGTCCTCGTTTTCCGGTTGGTTCCACGTTAACGGATCCGACGGGTCGAACGATGATGGTTTTCCCGCTCGAAGAAGAACGAGAACAAGAGGACGACGAGAACGAAAACGGTGAGACGATGACGCGACAAACGTCGTCGTCGAAGCGCTGGTCGCGAACATGATGATGATGATGTGCAAAGAGCGGTTTCGTTTGCGTCGTCGCCTTGTTGTGCTCAAAATGAAGAAAATGTGTTTACTTCGTTCTCTCTCACAGACAGATTTTGAGTACAACTGACAACAAATAGCTAATAGCTAAAAACACGCTTTCGTATAAAAGACGCGTGAAAATACATACTCTCTCTCTCTCTCATTTCGTCTTTGTCCTCTTCCCTTTCCCGTTTTGTTTTTCTTATATATATTGGTTTGATGATAAAATTTTAGTGTGTTTATAAATAACGCTTCCTTCGCGTTAGGACGGCGTATCGGCGAGCGCAGACCATCACGCGAAGCGCATACATTTTCTTATTTGTCTTCCGACATAAAGACGTAATAACGATACTTTTCCGTCCTAGAACAGACAACGCGCTCTCGACATTTACTTGGCCAAGTACCCAAAGTACACGTAGGCTGTCAAAAACAACGCCCACGTCGGCCAGTCGAACGTTTGCGCTTTGTGGCAACAATACACGAAGTACGTCATCGGGAGCGAGTTCAATTGGCAGAACAACTTGGTCGCTTTTTGCGACGAAGAAGCCGCGACGATTTTCCCGACCGCCCATCCAAACGAAAAAGTGGCAAAGACCTCCTTCCATTGAGAGAACGACTTCTCCGTGACGCCAGACGCCGGAAGAATCGGCATCAAGAGCTTCCCGAACGTCTCCCACGGCGCGAAGAGCGCGGCGAACCCGTACGCGATGACGGTAAACGCGGAAAAGAAGAGGAACTTTTGCGCGTTCGTTTTCATGGAGAAGTCAATCTTCGGGGTGGAAATCTTCGGGATGGAGATGAAGGACTTCTTGGAGGCGGTGGATCGAGTGGAACGTTTGGATGCGGCCATTTTGTTTTTGATATCGTATACTTCTGTTTTTTGGTTTCGTATCAAAGTTTTGTGAGGAATTCAGAAATTGGAGAGAGAATTGGTGAATACAACAACATACGCGCGCATACACACACACAGAGAGAACAAAAAGCAGACCCCCTTCTACCCTTCGCGCGCGAAAAAAGAGGCACGTGCCCGTCGTCGCACCAAAAAGAAGAATCATCATCGCGCGAAAACGAACACGGACACGAACTTTTAACGATGGAAATCCGCTCCAATTCAAACCCCTTTAAAACTCTCTTTGCGAGAAAATGAGTTCAAATTCAGAATTTTCAATCGAGTTGTTTGTTGTGTTGCGCGAAAAGTCGGAAGAAAAAGAAGACAGACGATGAAGACAAAAAACGAGAGAAGGAAAGAGAGAGACTCAGAGAGAGGGCGAAATATAAATTCTCGGTCGACAATACCGCGCGCGTACCTTTGTAGAAATTTGAGTGAGGAAATGCCAATTCAATTTGAAAAAACAACTCCCCTAATAAAATAACGGCTCTTTCTCAAGGGCAGCCGTTCAAGGAAAAAAATTCAAAAAAAGTAAAGCGACAGACGACACAAATAAATTCTGTATCTAACACAGCATCAAATCCTCTTCTTTGTTTGAGGAGAGTTAGAAGAGAGAGAGCAGTTTCTGAGAAGAAAATATGGCACCAAACGGAGTAAATCGTTTGTTGGGATTCATATCCACGAACTTGAAGAAAACGAAACGGAAATCGAAGAGACTTTCATCTCGCTTTGCCGTTGTTGGGAAAGATGATGAATTTGAAAAGGAGAATTTGAATCTTTCACGTTCGAAGTCTTTGTCCCCGAAAGAGCAACAGAAGAAGACGACGACCAAGAAGAAGCGCGCGCGCGATGATGCCTCGATGGTGCGCGAAATGCGAGAGTACTTGACGAAGCGGGTGAAAGAGGAAGATGGGGGAAAGCGAGATGAAAAAGGGTACGTGGAATACTTGGAATACTTCGAAGCTGCAGAGAATGTGGTTCGAGAGAATGAGCGATTGCGGGAGTTGCTCGCGAAGAAAAACGGCGGAACTGAAACGGACGACGAAGATGTTCCCTCGGAAACAAACGCGAGTGAAGAGGAGCGGGAACGAGATGATGTGAAAGCATCGACAGAACGCAAAAAAAAGGAAGAAGTGTCGCAGCCGCCGAGCAGTTTGTGGAACGTCGTCGTCCATAGCGACGACGTATTCAAAGCGCACATTCTTCCGAAATTGACCGAGATGGACGTGAGCCACTTGTACGATGTGAATTCAGAGTCGAGCGCGTTGATTGCGAGATGTGGGCTTCTGTGGAGTGTACTCGTTAATAAAGACGATATATGGAATGCGCACATCTTTCCAAAGTTGAACGGGACGGATATGAAATTCTTGTACCAGACGAATCCAGAGACGAGAGCGTTGATTAAAAGGAGTGATGTTCAGTTACAAAATAAGTTTAAAGCGATTGAGATGTCGTCGATATCGACGCTGCAGTGGTCGTGGGAGCGGAATGTGAGAAAAAATACAGGTGAAAATGTTTGGTGGTATCACTCTACATCTTTCTGCCATAAACTTGCTCAAACGAATAAACTCGAGTTGCTCAAGTGGGCGCGAGAGGAGAAAAATCGTGATATTTGGGATGGTAAAACAACTATTGCGGCCATAAAACAGGGCAACGTTGAAATGCTCAAGTACTGCCTCGAGAATGATTGTCCAACGTCTTCCATAGTGTGTGAACGTGCTGCTGAAGACGGCCAACTCGAGTGCCTCAAATACTTACACGAAGTCGCCGGAGTGGAGTGGGAAGGGCAAAAAAAAGGTGGCTCACTTGCAGCAGCTGCGGCTAAAAATGGCCATTTGCACATACTCAAATATCTCGTGGAGAAAGATTACGATATTCCTAGGCCAAGAGCGTGCGATGAGGCTGCCGAAAATGGTCATCTCGAGTGCCTCAAATACTTACGCGAGGTCGCCAAAGCGCCTTGGGATAAGAAAACTGTCTTAGGTGCAGCAGAGAACGCTCATCTTCACATCCTTAAATATCTCGTGGAAGGAAGATATCCATATTTTCAAGCCAGCGCGTGCGCACGGACTGCCAGAAGTGGTCATCTCGAGTGCCTCAAATACTTACACGAAGTCGCAAAATTGCCTTGGGATCACGAAACTGGTGAAGGTGCAGCAAGTGGCGGCCATCTTCACATCCTCAAATATCTCGCCGAGCGCAAGTATTCATGTTGGTTGAGTTGGGGTCATGACAGGGCGTGTACTCTCGCTGCCCGCGAAGGTCATCTCGAGTGCCTCAAATTCTTACGCGAAGCCATGAAAATGCCTTGGGGTAAACAAGCTGGTGTGAGCGCAGTAATAGGCGGACACTATAACGTACTCGAATATCTCTACAAGAGTAAATATCCGCATTTTACGGCGGAGATGTGTGCACAAGCTGCCAAACGGGACGATGTCCCAGCTCTAAAATACTTGCGCGATGTGTGTAAAGCGCCTTGGGATGAGGAAACTGGTAATTTGGCAGCATGTAGCAGGGGCTACGAGAAGAAATATGACGCATTCAACTATCTCGTGCAGTCCAAGTTTCCATATTTTACGGCCAAAGCGTGCCTCAACGCGAGCAAATGCGGTAACCTCGAGTGTCTCAAATACTTGCTCGAAACCCTCAAAGTGCCCATTCACCGCGACTGCGTTAGACAAGCGCGATACGCTGGGTATCCGAGCGACTGTTACCACTATCTCATCAGAAAAGGCTATACAGAGCCTGAGGTGTGAATCGATCGATTTTTTGGTGAAATTTGTTTTCGTGCATTCAAAAAGGCTTCAAAAAGCCGGACAAGTCCAGTTAAAGTTTTCAATAATATTATATTTTCGTCTTCATTACAAGTACAATTTAATCAACGCGTTTGTTTTTTATATCTCTTTCTCTCTCTCTCTCTCCTTTTCTCCCTCTCTTTCTCTCTTTGATGTATGTATAAGTTTACGTACCTGGTACCATGGTATCGTTTTTATTGCATGGACCAGTCGCCGCCACCGCCGCCGGATCGAGAGCCGGCGGAGGAATAACCACCTTCTCTGCTGTTTCCGCTTCGGGAGGAATATCCACCGCCACCACCGCCGCCGCCGCGGTCTCTGCGTTCAAAACCACCACCATCTCTGCGTTCGAAGCCTCCGCCGTCTCGGGAGGAATACCCGCCGCCGCCGCCTCGATCGCCGCCTCTCGAAAACCCACCGCCAGAGAAGCGTCCGCCTCCGCCGCGATCTCTGGAGAAACCGCCCCGACCACCGCCATCTCGAGAGAATCGGCCTCCGCCTCGACCTCCACCTCTTGAAAAACCGTCTCGGCCTCTTCCGCCTCGGCCTCCGCCTCTCCCGCCACCGCCAAACGCGCCTGCTCGGCCTCCGGAGTCTCTCGCGAGCTCCGGTAAGACGGTCGCTTTCGTGACTTCAAAGCCAGCGATAGTACCCATATCCAATAGCTCTTGCGCGAACTCGTAAGAGACGTCGAAAGCGGCGCCATTTTTCCCAGAGTTTCGGGCAAAGAATGTGATTTTACCGACACCTGAGGAGAGTCGGCGGTCTTTGTCGCCAAGGGTGGCGAGTAAATCACGCGCAGAAAACGCGGGCAAGTCACCGTTGACATCTTCAACAATCATTGTCACTTGACCTGGGGAGCCAGTGAGCAATGATTTTGGCGGAGGCGCCTCGGTGTGACCACTGAGCGCGGCTAAAGCTCTCGCGAGAAGCTCTTGGGCTCTGCGCTCAATCTCTTCCTGGGACGTCAGTGTTTCATCTTCAGTTTCAGTTTCAGTTTCTTCATCGTCATTAGTAGTCTTTTGTTGTACGTTTCTAATCATATCTTTTGCCGCGGGTAAGAAAAATTCCAGGACATCTTCGTCGACTGCATGAATTCGGTGTTCCGCGGTGGCAGCCGAAGCAGCCATGACTTCCGAGGAACTCGGTGGATTAATTTCTCGAATGTCCGCACCGGTAAACCGTTTTATGTCACGCAATCTGTAAAACTCTCTGTCCGTGTGCAACGCAATCGCGGTCCCTTTCTTTCCGGCTCTCCCGGTTCGCCCGCATCTGTGTACGAACGATTCAGTTTCGTTCGGAAGTTCGTAGTGCACGACTAAATCGACGTTATCGACGTCCAAACCTCTCGCCGCAACATCCGTGGCGACTAGAACCGAAAACTTATCCTGGCGAAAACGTTGCAAAGTTCTCTCACGTTGCGCTTGGGCGATATCGCCGTGTAAAACCTCCGTCGAGACTCTCTTCCCTAACGACGCGGTGACCTCGTCCGCGTCTCGCTTCGTTTGCGTAAACACGATGGTTTTGTTTCCTTTTGCGTGCACCGTAACCAAATCCATCAACACCGCACATTTCGATGGAAACGCAACCGAACAGGACATCAAATCAATATCCTTGTTAATCTTCCCGGTATCTTCTCCGACTAAATCAATATTCACCTGGTCCACCAAGAATTTCTGTTGCAACTTCTTCACCCAGTGCGGCATAGTCGCGCTGAACAAAAACGTTTGCCTGTTCTTCGGCACGTCTTCCAAAATCGTCTCCACGTCTTCCTCGAATCCAACCGCGAGCATTTGATCTGCTTCATCTAAAACGACGTGTTGCACTCGAGAAAGATCGAGCGTACCTCGATTCAACAAATCCATCACTCTCCCCGGCGTACCGACGACGAAATCGACGCCTCGGCGTAACTTGGACTCTTGCGGCCCAATCGGCGCGCCTCCGTACACGGTCAACGTCTCAAACGACGGCGCCAACGAATAAATCTCTCTCTCGACTTGCTGCGCCAATTCTCTCGTCGGCGCGAGCACGATACACCGCGGTCTTTTATCTCTCGACCCTCTCCTCCTCGCCCCTTCCCCGTCTTCATCGCCTCGATTATTTTCTTCCTCGTCTTCTCTCAAAAACTTCTCCACGATTGGCAAAGAAAACGCCAGCGTCTTCCCCGTCCCGGTCTTTGCTCGCGCCACGACATCTCTCCCACTCTGCGCCGGTTCCAACGCGGCCACTTGAATCGGAAACAACGTTTCGATCCCTTTCTTCTTCAAAGCGGCGACTGTGATCGGGTGTAAGTTGAAGTTGTTGATGGACGTCGGGTCGGCGTCCACGGAGACTTTAATCGTTTTCTCGTCGATTTCTGCCACCAAGACGTCTTCATCTTCTTCTTCCTCCTCGTCGTCGGAGTCAACGACGAAGTCTTCCTCCTCGTCTGTGTCGTCTGTGTCCTCTTCGTCGTCATTTTCGACTTCAACACTGGATAAAGAAGCCGAAGGCGACGAGGACGACTTGACGAACAATTTATCCACTTTTGCCACAATCGCTTCGTAATCGTCGTCGAACTCGGGCATATCCGCCGGTAATTGCAAATCGATGTTATCCGGCACGACGTCGTCGTCCGTGCTGGACAAGATCGCTTTACTGTCGTTCTTAGCGTTACTTCTCGCAGTCGAGGAAAAGCCACGACCAAAGTATCGCCTCATCGTCGTCGCATCTTTCCTCCTCCTCGCGTAAGAATAAGAATACGAGGGGGAGGTCATCGCCCCGGCGGCTGGCGTACCCCCCCCACTGGAAATAATAATCGTTCTTCTTTTTCTCGCCGCGCTGCTTAAACAACGTCGCGCGGCGGAGGAAAAAAAAGCGCGGCGGCTCGTCGTTGGTACAGTCATCTTCTCAAAAGACGATGATTTCGACGGTGACGCGAGTAAAACGGGAGACGGAGCAGACGAGAGAAGGAGTCCAACTGCGCTCTGCATTTTCTTTCACGTCTCTGCTAAAACACGGATGCCCCGCTTTTTTGTCTCGAAACTGACTTTTTTAAAAAAGGAAAAAATATGGACACGTCAGACGTCAGAGAGCACATGTCTCGCATGTGTATATCTCATCACATTATTAGTGTACATCTCTCGGCGATACACACACACACACACGCACACAGAATAAAGACGCTTCGCTGCTTTGTTTCTTTGTTGTTGCCGCGCGCGTTATTCACAAAGATGATGGCGGTTTCTCTCCCGTCGTGCTCGTCTTCTCGTTCTTCTGAGCGTGGCTTTGGTTTGCGCAGAGCAGCGCGCTCGAAACGAAGCAAAAGAGAAAAGCGCGCTCTGTCAGAACGACTTTTGTTGTAAGGACGAGGGCGGCAAACGCGGACGATGTTACGAGAGATTTGAAAACGTCCAGAACCACCATTACCACCACCACCGTCGCGAGAGTGCTGACCGCGTTCGTCGTCGCGCTCTCTTCTTCCGCACCAGGAGACGTCGCCCAAGCGGACGGACAAGTCTTCGGGTTAACGCCAAAAGTTCTCGCCCCAGGGAAAACCGTCGTCCTACCCGAACGAACGTCTTCGGCGGACATCACGCGCGAAGACGCACGAATCGTCCCGCACAAGGCGAAAAAAACTTTTTGGAAGGGTGTAAAACGATCACGGGGGAGCCGTGCGAAGGCTCGCCGGAGTGGGAGAGTGCTCAACGAGGAGGCAAAGTCGGAGGAGAGAACTCCGCGTGAGTTCAGAGTTTTTTTGTTTGATACGAGCAGTTTCCCGGAAAAATCTTCACTTTTCACCCTCTCTCTTATTGAGGGGTACTTCTCTAAACACACACACACGCACGCGCTCATTTTTGTTGTCAGAGAGAGTCTTATCCTCTCTCTCTCTGTCTCTGTCTTTCATCTCGTCGCGTCGTTTTCGCAAAAATGACGACACAGAAGAGAAGAGGACGAGGAAATGGAAAATGTCGACGCTTCTTCGTTTTGTGGTGTTGTGTACTTCTTCTTCTTCTTCTTGGTGGTGTCAAAGCCGAGGAGGAGAACAACGAGGAGGCGAAACAACGATCGAAACTGTACGCTTTAAAAGTGAAATCGATGTTCGAACACGCGTTCGAAGGGTACAAAACGTTCGCCTTTCCCGCGGACGAGTTAAAGCCAGTCTCAAAATCAAAGACGAACTCTTTGCAAGAGTTGGGCGCGAACGCGCAAGATCGGAAACATTTTAAGAAAGAGTACGATGGGTTAGCGATGAGTTTAATCGAGAGTTTGAGCACGCTCGCGGTGATGGGGAATAGCACGGAGTTTACGAAAAGCATCGATTGGTTGTCGAAACATTGGCCGGAGCGGTTGGAGAGGAACTATAAGGACTTGCGGGTGAACGTGTTCGAGGCGAATATTAGAATTTTAGGCGGGCTTTTGTCCGGACACGTCTTAGCCGGTGGGAACGAGGGACTGAGAAAATGGAGCAAAGAAATGTACGGAGAAGCGTCGATGTCGGATTCTTTTAATTCCGTGTGTTTCGGTAACGTCGGAGAGGAAGGGATGTATAAAAACGGCGAGAAGAGAGAGTACGACGGGTCGTTGTTACGAATGGCGAGGACGTTCGGTGAGATGCTTTTAAAATCGTTCGAAGAAGACGATGCGAATAAGGTGAATAGGAAGGTAAAGAAAACAAAGTTACCGTACGGATGGGTGAATTTAGAGCACGGGCCAGTGAGAGAAAAGCCAAACACGAACGTCGCGGCGATTGGGACGTTGGCGTTAGAGTTTGGGACGTTGAGTCGATTAACTGGAGATAAAAGGTTTGAAGAGAAGGCGAAAGAGGCAATGGTAGATGTATGGAGTCGCAGAAATGTCAGGACGAACTTGTTAGGGTCTATTATTAACGTTGAGACGGGTAAGTGGATCGATTCTGTCGGCGGTATTGGCGCGAACGGCGATTCGTTCCACGAATACGCGTTGAAAAGTTACCTCATGTTTGGCGACGAAGAGTACCTGGAAATTTTCGTGCCAGCGTATAAAGCGGTGATGAGGTATTACCATAAATCAAGCGGATGGTTTACCGACGCCGAAATGAACACCGGTGACGATCGACATCATCAATTGACGGCGTTACAAAAATTCTGGCCGGGATTACAAGCCATGATTGGCGACGTCGATCGCGCTCGGTCTTCGCACACGTTAATGATGAACGTCTGGGTGAAATACGGCATGTCCCCGGAAAGATACATGATCGCCGATGACGTTTTACACTCGACTGAACGAGGGTACCATCTTCGACCGGAGTTATCGGAATCGACGTCGTTTTTGTATAAAGCGACGCAGGATAAGCGATACTTGAGAGACGGAAGGATTATCGTGGAAGATCTAATCAAGCACTCGAAAGTTCCGGGTGGGTTTACAAACGTCGACGACGCTCTGACGAAGGAAAAAGGCGATCACATGCCGTCGTATTTTCTCAGTGAAACGTTGAAGTATTTGTACTTGTTATTTACCGATTTTCAGTTTTTCAAAGTCGACGGGTGGAGCCGAGATAGTCAGACCCCGACGAGCAAAGAGATTGTGTTTACCACAGAAGGTCATCTGTTGCCGGCGTATAGAACGTGTCCGTACATACAAGACGAATCGAATAATGTGGAAAATGTGGTCGAGAAACGAGCGCGAGAAGTGGGCATTCGTTTGGGTTTCTTTGCGAAAACAAAAAAAGGAGGAGAGAATCTCGAGAAGAGAGCGCCGGTAGAATCGGACGGGTGGGGAAGGGTAAATCAAATCGAACAAGGCGAAGACGATGCAACGCAAACCGTGTTAAAAACGCTGGCAAAAATTGCTGAAGCTAACAGCGCACGCGATGAGAAACGCGTGAAGCAAAGAGAAGAGCGTAAATTAATGGGCGCTGAGGGAAAGTATGAGTGGTCGGATTGGGATGACGATGACGAAGATGAACAAGAAGGAGGAGAGAAAGGAGAAGGGTACGCAATTCCCGACGAACCCGAAGTTCGAATCATTGGATCAGACGACGATAGTAAATCGCCGGAAGAGCGCGAAAAAGCTCGAAAAATTCGCGACGCGATCTTGAATCACATAGAAGAGCAACAACGGGAGGTTCTAAAGAAACGAGAGGAGGAACAAAAGCTCTTAGAAGAACAACGATTGGAGCAAGAACAAAAAGCGCAAGAGAAAGAGGAGAAAAGAAAACTACAAACGGAAAAGCGACAGGAGCAGGAGCTTCGATTTCAGAGACAACAATTGCAGGAGCAGAAAGCAAAGTTGGAGCTGGAGGAGTATCAAAAGAGCGTACCGTATTCGCATCAATTTTTGTACCGAGCGGATGTTCGCGAGAGATTTAAGAAAACGAAAGGAACGGACTCGGCTTGTCACGTATTGGATGAAAACACGGACCACAGCTGCACGATGATACTAGAGTGCGGCGTCAATCCAACCTTGTGCTCTCAACGCGTCTGCGACTCGTCTCTTGGATCTTGCGTGTAGAAGAAACTACATATTTTAGCATTTTAGAACGGTAGCTTATATAGATTTAATAAATACAGATAGAGCGCTCGCGAATACATATTACTACTACTACTACTACTATTGCTACTACTAAATGAATCTTTCCATGAGAGCCTTCTCAATGGCCTCAAAATCTGCCGTCAACGCCACGTTCATCAGCGGTCTTTCCGTCCACGCGTTTTCAAACGACCAATTCTTTTCGCCTTCTTTGTCCATAATCACCATCCCTCTCGTGAACGATTCCGTCGCCACTCTTACTCTCGCCCTCGTCCACTCGAACATCTCCGGGTGTATCACCGTCATCACGCACACGCTGTCATGTTGCAACACACCTCTAAAATTCAACGATTTGATGTGATAATTCATATAAAATTGACTGGAGTTGAACAAAAACTGTCTCTCTTCATCCGTCAACGTCTCCCGACCTTTCACGTACTTCGTGTCTCTCATTTTGATCAAATTCTCTTCCGTCATCCTCACGTTCATCGTCACATCCAATCCAACCGCATAAATATCCACTCCGCGCGTCCCGTACAACTCATCCGCCGCCTCCGCGTCGGCGTACACGTTCGCCTCCGCCGCCGGATTGACGTTCCCGCTCACCGTATACGCGCCCCCTAGGTGCACCACCGAACGCAACAATTTCGGCAAATCCTCGTATTCTCGAAACGCGTTCACCACGTTCGTCGCCGTGGCTAAACATACGATCGTCACTTCTCCGGGATACGTTTTCGCCAAGTCGTACATCAGTTTCGCGCTGCCTCCCGGGTACACCTCCACATCCTCCTTCGCCTCCAAAAGATCCTCCTTATCCTTCTCGAAATCCCCAAACCCATCTTTCCCGTGCACAAAATCCGCGATGTGTTCCTTCTGTTTCCCATTCAATGCTTTCTTCGACCCTTCCGCGACGTACACGACGTCGTCTTTTTCGTCTCCCTTCTCATCCTCGCTTCCTTTTCGCGACCCCGACGACTTATATATCCTTAACAACTTTTTGCAATTCTCCGTCGCTTTTTCCGTTCGCACGTTCCCGAACGACGACGTCAACGCGAGCACCCGTAGCTCCGGCGCGCAAGATAAGGACATCAACACCGCAAACGCGTCGTCTATCCCCGGGTCGGTGTCGATGATCACTTTGATTGGACTCTTTCCTTGTTTTCTCGCACGTGAGTCTGCTTTTGCCGGCGCGTTCGTCGTCATCTCGAGAGAGGAGTTTCTTGCTTTTTCTGAAGAGATTTGACCACATTTGCCTCATAAAAGAGCGCTCTATTCAAGCCCTATTCTTGCACACATCGGTCGTCCTCACGCAAGCAAAACGCAGAAAATGAGAGGAGGAAAAGAGAAACGTCGTCTTCTCTTTCTCCTCGTCGCTTTACTGCGGTTGAAGTCCTCCTTTTCCTCTCCTTTTCATTTCCGAGGGAACGTCCCGTACGTCTCGAATCTGGACTTTTTAACACCAAATGCGACTTTGTCTTCGTCTTCATCTGTCCTCGCGGACGGGACTTTAACGCTCACGGGCGATCACGTGACGCCGTTTTTCAACGCGAACGAACCTCTCTCGCGAGCGAAATGGTTTAGTTTCTCCTGTTCGGTGTTTTTGTTCGACGACCGGGATAATTACGAGAACGGTGGGGCGTTGATTTCGAGAATGAGTTCTCCGGAGCATCCGGCGTTTGCGCTGACCATCGAACCGCCGTCATCATCATCAATTTCTGGAAAGGAAGGAGAAGACGTGGACGGGAGCCTTGGGTCGAGGAATTATGACGACGACGGGGTAAACGTCGCAGAGAAAGGGTCCGCGGTGTCGTTCGCGATGACGTTTCGGAAGACGCACGCGGTTCGCAAAGCGACTTCGTCTTCGTCGCCGGGCGAAGTGGTGGCGAGTTTTACGGTGAGCGGGAAGTCGAGGAGAAGATTGGTAGCGAATAGATGGCACCACGTGGCGTTAGTCGTCGGCGAAGACACGGTCGCATTTTATTTAGATGGTTTCGTGGACGTGGAGTATAGATTGCCGCCGAATGCAGGGTCGACGCAGAGAGGCGGGTTGTTTTTGTCGCCGCACGCGACAAATTCGAACTCCTTAGACGACGCTTTGTCAATTGGTGGGGAAAGCAGAGGAAGACGAAGGAGGAGGATGTCGACGTTGAAAGCGAGATTTGAACCGCCGAGTGGTTTGAAAGGGTTAGTGCACGGACCGAGATTAAGGATGGTGTTTGACGAGGACGAGGGCGAGGACGAAGAGGCGAGCGCCGAGGAGTGCGACTGCTACCACGAGGAGGAGGAGAAGGAGGAGGAGGAGGAG
>Ga0257106_1000225_pt1 | contig 35316 bp, 25 predicted proteins | sample LP_taG_3_FD_190177 | JGI IMG/M metagenome (GOLD analysis project Ga0257106, IMG submission 190177) | Marine microbial communities from Northeast Subartic Pacific Ocean, Canada - LP_J_2011_P26_10m | ecosystem: Environmental > Aquatic > Marine > Oceanic | place: Canada: Northeast Subartic Pacific...
CGCACACTCCAGACTTGTACGCTTGCGTCTCTTTCCCTGGGAACAAGAGTTTCTTCACGTCCGCGTCGTTATACACGTATATTTTAATCGGTGGAGAGATGTCATCTTTAATAGATTCCTCCGCTCGAGATGGAGCCGCGTTGAAGACCTCTCGCCACGTCCCAAAAGCTGTCGTGGATATTCCAAACTGATTCGATGATGATGATTCCGAAGCAGTTTTCTTCGCCGAAACTTCAACAAAGCCTTTCGACGACACCGAAAAATGAATACAAAAAAGACAAAAAAGAAGTGTAAGAGAACAACTCTTCTGCCGAAAAGCTCTCATCTTCTTCTTCTTTGTCTTCTTCTTCTTCTTCTTCTATTCTCTCTCTCTCTCTCTCTCTCTGATTTGTTGTGCGGCTTAAGAATCTCTTTCAACAAAAGTCTCTGAAAAATTCTGCAACAAACAATTTAGGGTGTACAACCCTAACCTCTTATCCAGCCCTCTCCGTCTCGTTTTGTTTTTATCCAAAATCTTTACTTTTTATATCCCCAAGCGCATATACGCGCATATACGCGAGGGAAAGAAGTCAGAGAGAGAGTTTAGAGAGAGAGAGATTGAAAGAGAGATTGAAAGAGAGTGTGTGTATTTATTCTTCTTCTTTTTCTGAGAGAAAAGAGGTAAAAAGCAATACTATATAATAGCAGAGAGGAATGATGATGAGTTCTTTAACGATGGTGTCCTCGAGACTTGATGACGCGAGTACGACGACGAGCAGTGCTCTGAATAACAGAAGAAGAAACACGAAGACGAACCTAAAGAAGAAAACGAATAAAACAACGACTATTACGAGGTGTCAAACGTCGCAAACGGCGTCGTTTACGCCCAAAGGGGCGAAAATTTCCGGCGTCGGGAAGGCGTTGCCGAAGAAATTCATCACCAACGACGACCTCGCCAAGTTGGTGGAAACCAACGACGAGTGGATACGCACGCGAACCGGGATTGGGAAAAGACACGTGATTTCTGGAGATGAAACATTGACATCTTTAGCCGCGGAAGCTTCTCTTGGCGCTTTGAAAATGGCCAACGTGAACCCAGAAGATATTGATTTAATCATCGTCGCGACGAGTTCGCCGGACGACTTGTTCGGGTCGGCGTGTTTGTTACAAAGCGCGATTGGCGCGAAAGGCGCGTTGGCGTACGATTTAACCGCCGCGTGCTCGGGATTTGTCGTTGGATTAGTCAACGGTATGCATTTCATCAGAGGAGGTGGGTATAAAAACGTGCTAGTGGTTGGAGCGGACGTTTTGAGCAGATACGTGGATTGGCGAGACCGAGGGACGTGCATTTTGTTCGGCGACGGGTGCGGCGCGGTTGTGTTAACCGCCACGGAAGAGGTGAGCGAGTGCTCTTTGTTAGGATTTGACATGCACAGCGATGGGTCGCAGAATCATCACTTGACGGCGAAAGTGTGCGGAGCGAAAGTGGGGAAAGTCTGGGAGTCCGATTCAGAAGCCGGCGAACGCACGGCGTACGAAAACATTGGCATGAACGGCCAAGACGTGTTCAAATTCGCCGTTAGGGCGGTACCGATGACCATCAAAGAGAGCTTGAAAAACGCAAACATGCAACCAGAGGAAATCGATCACTTAGTTTTGCACCAAGCGAACCAAAGAATCATCGACGCCGCCGCGCAAAGGTTAGGTCTAGGAGACGATAAAGTGGTCTCGAACATCGCGGAGTACGGGAACACCTCCGCGGCCTCCGTCCCGTTGGCTTTGTGCGAAGCCGTCGAGAGTGGGAAGGTGAAGAGAGGTGACGTCGTCGCCATGGCTGGGTTCGGTGCTGGTTTGACCTGGGCCTCTTGCTTGTTGAAATGGTAAGAAAGAAGACTACTCATCATTATCATCATCATCGGATGCTTGCGTTGAATACTAATAAAATTTACTACTCCGTTTTGCCTTAAAAATTTTACATCAAACAGTTACCACTCTTCATAATAGTTTATGATAATAATACGATGCCACCACCACCACCACCGACAAAACCAACTCCCGGGCAAAACTCCATCGCGTTAACTCGAGTGAAGCAATCCTCAAACTCTTATTCTGACTTATTCTCCGAGGATAAGAAGAACAACACCAAATCTGTCGCCGTGTTGAGCTTGACGCGATGCGAGTTGAAACTCTTCCCGAAATTTCACGACGAACACGAATACATCTCCCCCGGGCACGCGCACAACGCGACCAGATGTCAAGTGGAACGAACAACAAACACAGCATCAATGAGTCGTAATTTTTGCACGGCGATTATTGCCAACAGTGGGAGCGTGTTTAAACGGAACGTAAAGTTTGCAAACGAGACGGCGGCTTTGGGGAAGACGAACGCGAGCATTCCTCGAGACGACGACGAAGAAAACGAAGAGGGAAAAGATGACGATGGAAAGAAGAAACGAAAAAGAACGACAACAGATGATAGAAAACATCGAAAACACGAAACAGAAATGATTGAAGCGTTTGAAGGACAGGAGTTCGAAATCATGTGCTTGAAAATTAGAGAAGAAGAAGAAGAAGCGGGAGGACAGACGGAGGAGCAACGCGTGGCGACCGTAGACGCGACCGGGAGGCTGACGGTGTGTAAAGTTCCCAAGACGAAAGTAGCAGATGATGACGATGAAGAGGAAAAAGCGGAGTTGTTATATAAAGCGACGCCGAAGATGTATAAAGAATGCGAGACATACGAAACGCTTGGCTCTCCAGGATGGGCTGGACTCTCGTTTTGTCCTCTCGAAGAAAACAACATCGCCGTGTGCAAATTGTGGACTCGCACGATCGATTGGTTCGAGCAAGACCGAGTCGTTCGAACGAATAATTTGTTAGAGTCACCGACATCTATCGCGCACATGGAAACGCCACATTCTGGACGCTCGGTTTTGTGTATAGGAGAGAACAACGAAGTGGTCGTGTACGACCACAGAGTCGATAAGAAGAACGGCGAAGTTGGTCGCGTGAAGCAAGTCGCAAGCGACAACGCGAGGCACCAAATCCAAGCATTGGAACCAGCGAAATTTTCTGGCAATCCAGTCTTGTGCTGCGCTGGGAAAGAGAGAACGGTATCTGTGGTCGATCCGAGAAAATGGACGGCGAGGTACAGGTGGAAAAATTGCGCGAAATACGAAGTCACTGGATTATACGCGCCTCGCACAATCGAAGGCTTCGTGTGCGTCGCGTCGTTGGATTATGAAATTTTATGCGGCAGTTACGAAAAAGGGAAATTGGGTGGCGGTTTTACGTTTCGAAACGACGCGAGAGTAGTTGGCATTGGAGGCGCGAAATTTGGAGATAAAAGCGACGTCGTGTGTACGTGGACGGATACGGGAAAGCTCACCGCCGCAAAGATTTCCGTAGCATCATCGGTATCGACAGAAGAAGATTTAAAAGTAAAGTAGTTAAAAACTCGTTGTAGATGTAGGTTGAGTATAGTTCGAGGAGAAGTCATGTGATGGTTGTGTATTTCTTCCTTAGTGTCAAAATAGAAAAGTACTACATTAGCGCTTGCAAAACTCCGAAACGAACCGGTGGAACAATCGCACTTTGTTTGCATACATCTCTTTCTTCTCTACATCCAACGCGACGTCGAAATCCTTATCGCCGTCGACTACTAAAACCGGCACAAACGGGAACGTCTTCTTCCCGCTCAGCGTAATCTCGATGAATTTGACCATATCCTTCAACTCTTCCGGTACATTCTCGGTTAACTCTTTCGGCGCCGACGCCGTTCGATCGTCTTCTCGAAACCAATTCTCGTGTTTCTCGTGCAACTGCTGCAAATACTCCAACGTCACTCCACTCTCCTCTCCTCGACTTCGAAATCCTAACCGTCTTTTACACGTCTCCGGAGACGCTCGTAAATACACAAACGCGTCCGGTACCAACGACTCGTCCCCTAACGCGTCGAACCAACAGTTATACAAATGAAACTCCATATTCGTCAGCCACTTCGCGTCCATCAACGAGTCCACGAAGACTTTCCTGTCGCTAAATATGGAACGTTCGCACACTCGAAATCGACTTTGATTATTCTCATTTTGTGCCTCAAAATCTTTCGACGCGTTGTATTGCAAACATCTCGTGATGAACACATAGTTCTGAAACGTATACGCGTACCGTTCTGGTTCCTTATAAAACGCGTCCAACACGTTATTCTCGCCTTCGACGCTCGCGCCCGGGATTTTCTGCCAACTCTCCACCGGTTCCGGAACCACAAACGCTTCTTTCTTCAGCGAAGAACTCTCGCCTCCGATCACTTCGAAGAGGAACGTAGATTTCCCGGAGGAGATGTTCCCTTCCACGCACAACGTCAAGCCTCTGTTTTTCTGGTTTACAAACGCGTCTTCCGTGCTCGCTACTGGATGACTATTGTTGTTGTTCTCGTTGTTGTTGTTGTTGTTACTGCTATTATTACTGCTATGAAAATTACTCGTACAAAACTTGCTCCTCTCGATCCGCGTGTACCGCTGTTTCGCCATTCGTCTCAACTCTCTGGTCGTTTGGTACGCGCGGACAAACTCGTATCTGTTCCTCGGCGTCATCGTCATCGTCATCGCGTGAGGAGGGGAGGAGGAGGAATAGAAGGAAGAGGACATCGAATTCATCGAATTCGACGACGCTGATGATTTTTCTGGAGAAGAAGAAGAAGAAAAAGAAGACGCAAAACTACAGCGCGGCTGAAGATGTTCAAGTTTTTGGAAAGCGGTCTTGGTCGAAAGCTTATTTATCTGTTGTTGTTGTAATAGAAGTAAACGAGCGAGAGTTCTTTCAGCGTTCTTCGGTCTACTCATGGAAGTGCAAATGCGAGGGAAAAGGGAGAACGCGAGAGCACATTTTTGGCGATTTCAAATTTTTTCTTTTTTTTCTCTTTTTTTTTACGAAACGACTTGACAGTCTCGTCAAAACTCCTCTTTTTGATCACCCGTCACTGAGATCACACATGCGTGATTATTTACCTCGTTTTAGTACTACCACTACTACTACTACAAATAATAACAACAAGTAATTATGAGACGAAAGAATCCACATCCGCAGCGCGCGGTGAACGCGAGGACGGTTTTGAAGGGAGAGAAAGAAGAACCTTTGGTGTTGTGTTCGAGGATTCCTGACGAGGATGATGATCTCGAGGCAAATCATCATCAGATACAAAAAGAAGAAACGACTTTTATTAAGAAAGGAGTGAAGAGGAAGAGAACGCAACACGAGTGCGATGTGTGCGAGAAGAGTTTTAGTCGATCTGGTAGTTTGAAAAGACACATGCTTATTCACACGAACGAGAGACCGTACGAATGCGATGTTTGCGAGAAAGCTTTTCGTGAATCTGGTCATTTGAAAAGGCACATGCGTACGTACACGAACGAGAGACCGTACGAGTGTGATGTGTGCGAGAAGCGTTTTACTCAATCTGATAGTTTGAAAATCCACAAGCGTATTCACACGAACGAGAGGCCGTACGAATGCGATGTGTACGATAAAGCTTTTCGTCAATCGAGTGATTTGAAAAAGCACATGCGCATTCACACGAACGAGAAGTCGTATGAATGTGATGTGTGCGAGAAGCGTTTTCGTCAATCTGGTACTTTGAGATACCACATGCGTACTCAACACTAATAGCTCTTTTATAGTCCTACGTTTACATACATACACATTGTATTCATCAAAGACACGAATCAAACTTGTCTAAAGTTGTCCAACTTGAACTTTTGAAGCATTCTTCTTCATTTTTTATTCTCATCGTCTCACCATCAAAAATGGCACATACACGCGACGAACGTAAACGACGATAGATAGAGCAGATACTGCGCGAGGACAATGGTGGAAGAACCAAAGTGGCCACCTTGGTCGATTTTACCCGACGACGACGTCTGTTCCGTCTGCTTGTCTCGACCAGAACAAAGAGGACGAATAGAATCCTGTTCGCATTTGTTCTGTTATCGATGCATCTTTGACTGGTCTCGAGTGGAGACGAAATGTCCGATGTGCAAACAGAGGTTTTATTGGATCGAGAGAGAGGCGAAGGAGAAGAAGGAGAATAATAATAATAATAAGAATAGTAGTATTAGCGATATCAACGACATAAAAAACAATCAGAGAGAGAAACCGACGTATTGTCCTTTGAAGAACCAAAATGGAAACCAAGAGGAGGAAGACGAAGACTTAGATCCGGCGGAGCACATCATATGCACAGTGTGCCAATCTGGAGACGACGAAAGGAACTTGTTATTGTGCGACGGGTGCGACGAAGGTTATCACGTTTCCTGCGTTGGTTTACAGCGAGTACCGAGAGGAAGATGGCATTGTCCTTCGTGCGCGAGGTGGGAGCGAGAGCGAGAAGAGAGAGAAGCGAATAGAAGGAGACTTGCCGGTGCGACAACGACGACGACGACAACGACGACAAGAAGAGAAGGTTCAACGTCTAGAGCAGCGCGAATGGCGAGAGCGCCGAGAGGAGATGCCAGTCCTGCCGCTCGATTGGGTATGCTGGAAGCGTTGGTCAATCCTACGAACGAGGATGTGCACGGCGAATTGGCTTTGAGGGAAAACGCGCTTTTGGCTTCCGCCGCGAACGAGGATCCAGCGCACAGAGAAAATCGATTGGTGAGAGAAAGGAGACAGGCGAACAGAATGCGGAACGGAGAAGTGAGGTTATCAGGTGGCGGTGGTGGATCGAGTACGTTTAATCGCGGCGATTCGCACAGAAGACGACAGATTGCCATCGTTCAAGAATTGAGAGACGCGTGGGAACGACTGATGAAGGAAGAAGAAGAATTTCCCGACGTCGATGAGGTTGCACTGATAACGCAAAGTCGTGGAAGTGGAGGTCGCAATAATGCTAGTAATACCACCAATGATTTAGAAAACGCGAGGAGCAACGCGAACATTGACGTCGAAACGGCGTGGAAACTCATGGACTCGGCGAGAGCTGAAGAGGAGAAAGAGAAAAGAGTGAAGAGAGCGAATAGAAAAAAGAAAGTAGCGTTGAGAAGAAGCGCGGAAGAAAATGAACAACCGTCTTCGTCGTTGCCAGCACGAAACATATCGTCGACAGATCCCGTCAAACGACCGAAAATTCGCGTTAGAGTGTCGACAGATTACACCTACAACAACAACAACAATGCGTTAGGTGTGCTTCAAAGCGTTCCTTCATTTTTACGCGATACTTTAGGTGATGGTGATGGCGGTAATAACGCTTCGAACGCTACTGAAGAAAAAGAAGAAGAAGATAAACAACTTCCACTTCCTCCAGTCATCGATGTCTACCGCACAGCCGCGGATGCGGCGAAAGCGTTACTCATCGCACAATTCCGAGACAAAACTTTATCGAAGGATCAATATAAAAATACCATCAAAGCAATCGTAAAGAAGTGCGCGGAGGCGGACAAAAACATGCAAAGACTCCAAGCCGGCTCCATCACCGTCGCTGACATCGAGCGCATCGCCAGAATCGACGCAGAAGAAGTAGTATTAGCCGCTGCAAAAGCAAAAACGTAAAATCAAATGTACCGCATGTACGAATAGAATAAAACGCAAAAAGTCATGTCAAAAGAAGCAGCTTTTAGGGAACAAAATCACGAATGTGACTCTCCATTTTTATCATCGACGCTCGCTAATAACGATGGAAGACGAGGGCGAAGGAGGAAGCGACGATCAATCTCAATCCCAACTCGTGTTGAAAGAAATTCGTCCATTCACCATCCGCGCGGATGAATTTCTCAACGTAGACCCGAAAACGAGCTATTATTGCCGTCTTCACGCCGTGAACATCGGCGTCGAAAAGTCGAAAAAGTTTCACCGAACTTTGGAATTGACGAACGCGCTCACCGAACAGTTGGAGCATTTAGAGAGGATGAAATTGAATAACGAGGAATTCAAAGACAGTTTAGACCATCAACTGGACGCGTTACACGTGGAGAAGTTCGCGTACACGCTGTTTGCCAAAGCGGACGCGCAAGATCGAAAATATAAAAACAGGACGAAGAAAATTGCGAAACTGTATTACGTGAGCGCGAACGTGTTCGACGTGTTGCGATCGATGATGTCGTCACCCAATGATGATGATGATGATGATGGTGGAGGAAAAGAAGAGGGAATAGATACCGCGACATCTCCGGAGATTGAAGAGAAGCAGAGGTACGCTTTGTGGAGAGCCGGAGAGATTAGCAAAGCGATACGATTGGGAGTACCGTGCGAAGATCCTCCGGAGACGAGCGGGAAGACGACGACGACGAGTCGAAGCGAGAGTTTCAAAGAGGATTTGGATGTAGACGTCGACGACGAGAGGGTAGAGGAAGAAGAAGAAAGGGAAGAAGATGAAATGCCGCCGCCACCGCCACCAGCTGTAGCACATCAACCATCACCACCACCTCAAGGACATAAGAAAGGGCCGCCCCCAGGTGTCGGCGCTCGAGCTCCTCCTTCCCTCAAGAAAGAGGGATCGGCGACGACGACAACAGTATCGACGAGAGCAGCGACGAATGGAGCCAACGATGCGCACCGTCCAGATTACGAAAAAATAGCATCGGCTCAAACGCTCGCGAAATCAGCCGTATCAGCGCTCGGATTCGAAGATGCCAAAACTGCCATCGAGCAGCTTCGCGCGGCGCTCGAAATCTTGGAATCATCTTGATTGAGCAGTATTTAGTTTAGCGCAGCAGCTCTTAGCGTTTTCTTGTCGTAGCATATTTAGATTAGTGATATTTAGTTCATGACAACACTATACAGTGGTAGTACGAGCGAAAAAAAAGAATACATAAAACGTCACAATGGTGTGTATTCACATTTTCACTTGAACACGGCTTGATCGCCCAACTCTTGTCCCGCCAATCCTTCTACGCTGACTTTCTTGAAAAAGTCCCGCAAAGTATCCGTCCCGTAACTCGGCGTCTCGTCTGCTTTGTACTCTCCCGTCTTTTCGTCCATCACTAACATCGACTCCGCCGCGTAATATCTCCCAATCTTCCCAAACTCCGCGGCATCCGTCATGTTCCCGAAAAACCCGGCGAAGAAATCGAGCACTTTAATCACCGTGTCCATGATTTCAATCGGCACCTTGACGAATTTCGGTTCCATCTCGAGTAGTTCAAACAACATCGTCCCTTGCTCCAACGCCGACAACGCTTTCCCTGGACCGCCAATCGGCAACACCTTATTCTCTAAACTCACGTCGCGAATGCACTCTGCCATGTATTTTGCCAAATCTCTCTCCGAAATCGGTTTGCACGACGCCAACTGTCCGTCGCCAAACATGACGTACGGTCCGCTTTTTTGCACCGATTCGACTTGACCAGCTAAAGATTTGAAAAACGCCGTCGGTCTCACGATGGAGTACGAAATATCCTCGCACTTTTCCAATTCCTCCTCAAACTTTAACTTGGCCTTTTGAAACGTCAGCAACGGCTTTTGAACGCAAATCGCCGAGAGCAACACGAATTTCTTCGCGCCGTTTTTTCTCGCCACGTCCAACACGTTCTTCGTCGCTTGATAATCCACATCCCAAGAATCCTTCACGCCGCCAGTTCTGCTCGCCAAGCACGACACCACCACGTCGTACTTCTCGCCTCCGTCTTTGAACGCGTTTTTCTCCACGTCTTCCATCGAGCCGCACGTTCCAAATTCTACCTTGGCGTTGGTGAACAATTTTTTCGCATCCGCTTCGGTATTTTTCCCACCAATCCCAGACCTCGGACGAACGTACGCGGTCACGTCGTACCCTTGACTGCACAACTCGTTGGTCACAAATTTACCGATGTACCCAGTCGCACCAACCACGAGCACTTTCACGTCTTTGTTTTCCGAAGGGAGATTTGCCGTGTTGGCGACTGCTTTCGGCACCACTCTCGTCGTCCTCAACCCTGCGTGTCGACGATGATGATGATTTTTGGATGACGAAAATGATTTCGAAGAAGAAGAAAACTGTCGACGCGCGACGCAGCACGAGGTGCTGTTATTCTTTTGCATCGTCGTCAACGATGAAGTCGCTGCTCGCATGATGATTTTTATCCTTTAAGAGAAAGAAAGAAACAACAAAAGAGAGCGTTTTTGCGCGGAAGAAAGTGATGGTGTATTTGGATAATCCTATTAAAAATAAGAGAGATCTCGAGATTTTTTGTGCACACTGATTTGTACTTATATGTGTTGGTTTTGTCTCTCTTTTTTACAACGAACGCGCGTTAGTTGTTGATGTTGATGCAAAATATTGTATTTTGAATCCCCCTTCTTTTTGTCTCTCTCTCTCTTGTACTCTTTCTCTCACGTCTCTCTTCAGTAGTAGCTTTTTTCACTTTAAGTCTCTTTAGCTGCTGCTTCGTGGTGGTGTTCTTTTTCCGCCTTCTTAAACTCTCTCACGTTGCACTTTTTCATTTTACCTTCGTAATCGTCGACGACGCCGCAGAAGAAGGTTTTGCCGCACTCGACGACGAGAACGGTCGATTGCGGGTTGGAGAGATTGACTTTGTACGTTTCTTCGGGAACGCGAGCCGCGAACAGTTCGACGATTTTCTTGGATCGCGCTTCGTCGTGTTTACCCTCCGCCGGGCAGTGTTGCTCGAAGCGCACTTCGAAGGTTTTTCTTTTCTCGGGATCCGGAACTTCTTTTTTCGGAAAGTGGAGAGGCACGACTTCGTCCGCGAGTTTTTCGTATTCCGCGCTATCGGCGCAGTTTTCAACGGGAATGATTCGACAAACGTGCTCCACTTTCGCCCACGTGCCTTCCGCGGCTTCTTCCAAGATGGCTTTCGCGAGAAGCGCCGGGTTCGCGTCCGTGTCGTCCGGTTTTAACGCGACGAAGAGCGCCGAATCGCACTGATCGATGTACATCGGAACCGCCTCTTTAAACGCTCTCTCGCCTTGGATGCGATGCGCGTTGTACGACATTGAAAAGTACGTATCGTTGAGCACTTTTGCAGCCTCTTTCGCCGCGTGGATAACCTGTGCAAAAGAGTTTAATAGATACAAAAAAGAAGAAGAGAACGCACGCTCCCGGGAGCCAACGAAGTCACCAAAAACCCTTTCTTCCCGTGGAAAGGCCCTTGGGCAAACTCCCACGCGGCAAACGACGATTGCGTCGTCGTCGTCGCATCCTCCTCTCTTCCAGATGGGTACTCCTCGCCTTTCGGAAACTCCGGAGTCACTTTGTGTTCCTCCTCTTGTTGTTGCTGTTGAGAAGAACTCATATCTTCCTCTTCTTTAAACGCTTTAAAAGGACTCAGAAAACGACGACGATACGAAAAAGATCCAACTCCTCCTTTTCCCAAAAGTATACTCTTCTTCTTTGCGACGATGGTGGTGGCAAAACAAGCGCGCGATCCGCTCGCGATCATGTACAGAGTTTATAACAAAGAGAAACACAGAGAGAGATGTGGTGTATTTTTTTTTTCGCGCAAAAGTGAAAAAAAAACGTTGTTTAGATACGAAATTTTCCTCTCGAAGAGAACGAACGTTTTGTATTACGTCAGCATTAATCTTTCTCACACACAGATAAATAGTATTAATACACACATAATACTAAATCATAATGCGCGCAACCGCTCTTTTGTCATCATCTTTAACCTCCTCCACGACGAGTAATTTGGCACCTTCGAGAAGACTTTCGTGCTCGTCCTCCTCCTCCTCCTCCTCAGTTTCATCTTCGATGAAGATGACGATGATGAGGGTGAAGACGACGACCAGAAGAAAATCATCACTCCTCGTCGTCAGAAGCGCGAACGCTCCGGACTTGAACGATAGTAATAACAAAAAGAAGGAATACAAACCGCAAAAGCCGAGACAAAGAAAACCGAAAACGGGCGCGCCTCCGCCTCCGCCGCCACCAACCGCGAAGGATTTAGAAATGATGAGCAAGTTTGATGACTTGGAAGCTGGTGGAGGAATCAAATACGAAGTCTTCGCGAGAGCGAAAGGACCGAACCAGTGGTTTCCAGTTGGCCCGATGGTCGTCAAGGAGGAATGGACGATTGGGAAAGAGTTATGGAACGCCGAGGAACCGTTGAAACGAGCGGCGTTGCAAATGTACCCAAAGTTGGCCGCCGCGCCGGCGTTTGGGAAGTTGGAATACGGCTTTCGACGAGCCGATAAGGAGAAGATTAGCGAAGAGGAAATCAGACAAGGGCAAGGTAAAGTGAATCCGTTCGACGACGTCGAAGTCCTGAAGGAGAGATCCGAGTACGACGGGGTCGCGCCGGAAAAAACGCTGTTGGAGAAGTTCAACGCGTGGATGAATCCGTACACGAATAAGTAAACGTTAAAATACACGTAGTCATTTTTGTCGCATCGAGAGCTATTAATGCTATTTTATTAAAACTATTCACACCACCTAACTTTTCTATTATATCACGAGTTGGAACACACGGTTGCTTTTCCGGTGGCGTGTAATAATCGCCACGCGTACGCCTCGCCTTCCCAATCATGCCACACCCAGCTGGCCATGTTCTTACTTCCTCTGCCTCCGTATTGATCTGGACCTTTCGATTTACCTTTCTTGGCGCTGAAACTGGTGATGCCGTACAAGGATAAATGGTCGCACATTCCGGCGAGCAATAAGATCCCGTGGAATCCAGACGTGCCTTGTTTCCAATCGTTAAACGGACCAAATCCTAATCGCATTAAATCTTTACGCATGGCATTCATCGCGTTGACTTCTTTCTTAATGTAAGATTCCGGTATTGAAGTCACTTTAGCGTTTGGAATGTTCTTTTTACACGCTCGTAAAAGCTGCGCTTGTCGCCCGGGATGCCACAAGATTAAACTCATCCCTTTTGCTTTGCCTCCTTTTTCGGGCATTTTACCTTTTCCACCTTGACTTTTCGGACAGCACGCGTGCCGACTACGTAAATGATTCACCATTCGAAACGTCGTTCTCGTGCCGACGTTGGCTGCGAGTTGCGCGGTTAAAGTCATCACGTTGAAGCGCATGACGACGTCGTGTTTATCGATAGCCTCTCCGTACTCCTTCGATTTCAACAACGTCCCGGCGTTGCCGACGACGGCGCACGAGTTATACTTCTTCTTCCCCGAGTTTGGCAACGCGTGAATGAGAGACGTGGACGGTAACTCTGCCGCTCCTCTCATGGCGTCTGCGCCACATTTTGAGATGTCTTTGATGCACATTTTCACCGCTCTCAATCCAGGCGACAATTCGTTATCGGGAATGGCGTCGACTCGCGTGGCTTTATTCTCGTTTTCGTTTTTGATTTTACCCCAAATTCGTTCGCATCCGAAATACCCTTGGGAGTATTTACCGGAGATTGGAGTGGTACCGGTACCACCTCGAGTCCTCCCGCCTCGCGGCGCTCGAAGCGCGAGCGTGTTTCTTCTTTGTACGTTTTCTATGGATACATCAGTTTCTTCGTCTTGAACGAAAGACCGCGTCGTCGCGTTGTTGTTCAATTTAAGCATCGTTCGCAGTATGCTCTCGTTTTCGTCGTCGTTTTCGTCGTCACCGTCACTCTCTTCTACTATTCCTATATCTCCATCGACAGAAGACATTAACATCCTCCTTCTCCCCCCCCATTCACTTCTGAGCCTCTCGCTATTCTTCGCTAAATTCTTCCTGTGCTTCTCCGCTTCGCTCCTCGCCTTCCATCCAAATCCAGACGTTTGTCCTCCGCACCACCTCGCGTTGTGACTGACTTTAATCTCAAACGTCGCATCCTTTATCGAGCCGTCTTTCTCTTCCTCTTCGCCTTCTTCAATCTTCCCGTCGTCATCCTCTCCGTCCTCTTTTCTCTTCTTCTCTACCACGTATGGGCCTTCCTCCCCCTCCTCCTCCGCATCTTCGTGCTCGGCTAAAGATTCCTCCACTTCTTCCTCCGTCATCGGCGCCACGTCGTCGGTTTCGAACACGTTCGAATCTCTCGAGTGAATCTTAATCTTTGAGATCGATTTCGTCGGCGCGGACTGTCCAGTTTGGTCGTAGAATATTTGCGATTTCATCTTTTGGAAGATGTCGGAAAGAAACAAACTCGGCGTCGTCCGAGTCGTCGTTGAAGAAGAAGAAGAAGAAGAGTACGCGTTCGTTTTTGTCGGTGCTATTAGTATTACGAGCAGCGAGAGGAAAAGTAGTGGTCGTAGTCGTCGTGATGGTACTACTGATGCCCGCATCATCGTCCTCTTCTTTTCCTCAAGCGGCGAAGAACCACATTAAAGTGAGGGAGAGAAAAGAGATGTTTTGGGGAGAGATTTCATCTCAATTTCCTCATTAGTATTACACACACGTAAACACAGCTTATTTGCGAATACGAGAACAGAGAGAGAGAACAAAAGAAAGAAAAAGAGATGCACATGGAGGAGACGAGTGTTGTTGTTGGTGGTGGTTATGGCACGCGCTTACGTTCCGGACGCGTTTTAAATAATAGCGATGAAAATAATGTTTCATCTGGCGGCTTCAGTTCTGCGGCGGAGGCGAAAGCGGCGCTTTTATCATCCGGAGGAGGAGGACAAGGAGCGTCTAAAAAGATTACTTTCACCGAGGAAAACGAACGGCTTTTATCGAGAGGAATCCAAGCCGTGTTCGAGCGATGGACGGCGTTGACCATGGCCGTCGTCAACGAGTGGGGAGGGTTCCAAAGCAAAGAGAAAGCGCAAAGTTTACGAGAGGAAACGTTGGAGTTTTTGTTGAAAGATTCCAACAAGAAAGATGATTCAATCGAAGATTTTTTATACGATTGCATCGCGGAGGATTTCAACGTGCAGTTGGAAGACGAGTCGCACGAGGAAGTCGGGAAGGTTCTGAGAGCGATGTTTGAGGAGTGCGGGAGAGGAGAGTCGAGTTTAGTGGAGAAGATTGAAATGCAAAAGTTACCGAAGGAAGCGATGGAATTGAGAGACGCGATTAGGGAGGCGGATATGAGGAACGAAGGATTTAAGATGGCGGGAGTGGACGAGGAGATGGATGATGGGGACGAGAGCGAGAGTTCGAGCGGTGAGGAGATGGACGACGAAGGAGAAGGAGACGCGGAGGAGTTAGCGGCTGGCTTGAAAGGGATGGGGAAGAAGAAAAATGAGCCCGACGCCGACGGGTGGACCACGGTGTGAGTTGGAAAAACGAGAAGAAGTAACTTTAAAAGAAGAAAACGTTTGTAGCGCGTAGATTTTGTAGCACATAGCTTTGTGTAGTAGATGTATCCTAGTATATAATTAATTATTATTGCCTATTCTTTTCGTGGATTTAAAGCGGCTCTTCGACGACGGAGATGATTTCCTCCTCTTCTTCCTCGATGGTGACGCTTTCCGCTCCTTGCTTCTCGTACTCGGCGCCCAAGATCTTTTTGAGCGTACCTTGGTACTCGTCGCTTTCGATTTTTCTCTTCTTTTCTGCCACCCACGCTTCCCACTTCTCCTTCGTTTCTTGCTTCGCTTTGTCCAACATCGTCGCTTGCTGGTTTTTGATTTTCTCGTCCTCTTCTTCGAACTTCTTCGAGTATTTTTTCAAGTTTTTCTTGATGTCCGCCTCTTGTGCTTTGGAGAGTAAACTCTTCCCTCTCGGACGCCACAAGAATTGGAAGAATCGTTCTCGCGTCTGCTTGTATAACAAACGTCCGTTGAACGTCCAAATGTGGTACCCGTTTTCCATTTGGTGCACACCAGTCACGGCAGTAGTGACAAATCTTCCAGTCGGATCCCACTCGACATCGGTCGCCATGAAGTGTTCGCACGTCGCCATCGTTTCCATCTCGTCGACGTTGAAGAACTCAAACTGACCGTTCATAGTTTTCAAACCGGCGAACACAATCATCGACCCATTCGGGGACCAGAACAAGTGGTTCGCCGTTTTCGATTTCAAAGTTTTCAACAAGTGCACTTTCTTCGCACCACCTTCGGCTTCAATCATAGAGTAGAAACTGACATCCGGTCTCGCGCCGTCGCCGTGGATTATGGCAAAGCGATGACCTTTGGGTTCCCACGCGAAAGCGACAATCTTTTCCGATTTGTCTGGCAAAGCGAGGACTTCCATCGGACACATAGGTTCACGCAAACGAAACAATTCAAAACCACTGTACGTGCTCTTTTTCGATTTCGTGTGATGATCGACTTTCACCGCGAAATAGTCGCCTTGTGATTGCCAATACATCTTCACGTCGCTGACGTTGAACAAGTTCTTCGACCTGACTTCGTTTCGCGAGGGTAACTGCATCAACGAAATTCTCGCCGGCACGTTCCCACTGTTTTGTTCCGGCTGAAACGTCGCTAAAATAGGCTCTCCAGGGGACCAACAAAACTCGGAGACGCCCGGGAGCTTCACCGACTTCTTGTCCAAGAGCGTCATCTCCGGCGCTTGATACACCTGAACGGCATCTTTCGCCAAGCGAGCAAAAAACGCAGGCATCTCTTTCTTATTCTCTTCTGTTTTGATATCATTCTTTGAGCTACTAGAAGTATAAACGTCTTCCGATTCTAAGCCGTTCCATTTGAAAATCGGCCACACGAATCCTCTTTGGTTAGCGCTCGCCAAGAAATCCTTTTGCGCGCCAGAGAACTGTCTCAACTTTTGTCCAGTGGCAATGTCGAAGAAGTTCACCACTACCGATGCTGGGTTCCCACGAGACGGCTCGTGCGCCGATCCAGAACACAAATACCTCTCGCACGGAGAAAATTCGATAAACTGCACACCCGAGTGCGAAAACTTCGCCAACCTCCCGAAACTTGACCCTCCCCACAAAGCCACGCCTTGTCTGTGCACCGTAGCTAAATACGTCCCTCTCGGGGACCACTGCACGTAACTCTCCGTCCAAAATGATCTCTTATATTCCTCTACTGCTGTGCTTTTCTGCGCGTCGTTCCAGAAAATCTCCGTCTCGTCCCCGAATCGGCAGACAAACTGATCTCTCCCTCTCTCGTCCATCATCCACGCTTGCGTGTTTTCTCGCTGCGTGTACGGTTTCGGTTCAGGCGAGACGTACTCGTCCGGAATCTTAGCGTACTTTTCGAAATCGTCAAACTTGCTCACTTTAAACACGTGCGCTTTATCCAACTTGTACCCGTCGGTTTGCTCTACCGCCGCGTCCGCTTCCGCCCTCGAAGAAAACTCGATAAAGGCGTACCCGCACGACATCTTCGTCGCCGGGTCCATCGGCATGTGCAACCCGCCGTCCCTGATTTGCCCGATTTGCCCGAAAATTTTCGTCAAAACGTTCGTGAGTTTTACGAATTTTGCTTCCGGCACTTCCGGGAGATTATCGACGATGATGGCGGTGCTCATCATGGAGCTCTCATCTTTGGACCCATCTTTATTTGCGCCGTCTTTTTGCGTTAAATCCTCGTCGTCGGACGGGATGCCGTAATTATCTTCCGAAGGTGGCAAATCTATGGAATCTATGTCTATTTTGTCCCACTCGACGTACCCATTCTGTGTTATTCGTAGCATTCAAAAGAGAGAGAGAAAAGAAAAGAGAATTATAAGTCTTCATTCACAGCAAAAGCGCGACAAAACAACACTTCATATCCTCCTCATCATCTGAATGAAATTTAGACCGGGACCCCCCCCGCCTTAAAAGAAAAAATTTGTGGTTTTCAAAACGCAACAAAGCCCGTCGTCGATGATACAAAAGAATACAAAAATCGAGAGATAAATACTACTATTGAAGGGAAAATGAAGAGTGTAAACAACGTACCGGTCCGCGAGGGAAAGATAACGGGATCTCCAGTTGTACCATCTTTCTTTGCGTCGCGTGTAAATTTTTGAGGAGGCTTCGATCGGAAAAAAAAGTCCAAACAGACGAGTTCTTGGGGTTTTCACTCGGCAGAGAAAAAGGTCGAAAAAAAACAGATGAGAAAAAAGAGACCAAAAAGAGCAAAATCAATGAAAATTTCTTCTTCTTTGTCTTCTTCTTTGTCTTCTTCTTCTTCTTCTAATAGTATGCAGTAAGCACACAGCCTTAATTATTAAATCTCTAAACTCGAATGACAAAATTCTCCTCGACTCTTCTCTCTAACGTTTGAACGACGTAGGATTCGAACGCGTCTCGACTGTCTCCGATTTCTTCCATGGGCAAGTGCGCGGAGTTTTCGAGCGCTCGGAAAGACGTTTGGAAAGCCGAAAAGGCGGGAGAAGAACTACTTCTACCGCTCGTCGTCGCCTCGATGCTAGAACTATTGTTATTACTATCGGTATTCAACGACCGCTGTTGTTGTTGTTGTTGCTGCTTTCTGGACAACGAGATCATTTCCAGGGTGTCGTGTAAGTCTCTGGCTTTGTTGATGGGCGTCGTTTCATCTTTTTCACCGCAGCAAACGTCTACGAAGTTTACGTCCAAAGACGCTTCGCATTCGAGCACGAGCGACGCGTCGTCGCCAAAACCACCGCCGCCGTTTATCGAGGCGCGAAATTGTTGCAGCAAAGCCTTGTCCCAGTTTTCTGCGGCTAACGGACGGGTATACGCTTCTCTCGCTTGGGTCGATAACGCGGCGTAGGAGCCTTCGCCAGTTTGCACTTGATTCGCGTTTCTCCGTGTAAACGAACGCACTAAATTCAATCCATAATCGTCATTATTAATCAACGTTCGAAACCAAAACAGTTTCGCCAGGCGTTCGGGAGACATGCTGTTACTTTGTTTCGACCAAGGCGATATGGTCTCTTTCGTCGACGAATGAGTACTCGAGGAGTTCAAAGACGGCGGTTTTGGAACAAACACCGCAGGCGAGATGAACATCATTCCCGCCACGTTCAACCGACTTTCCTTCCCCTTTAACTCGTTCATTTTTAACGCCATCTCCATCGCCACATTCGTGCCCGCAGAGTGGCCGACTAAAATAACATTCTCCACCTCCAACTTCTCCAAAAACTGTACCATTAATTTCGCCTGCCCGCGCTTGGAATAAGCGAATTCGCCCGTTTTCATCGGCCTCGAAGTTAACCCGTAAGGTGGTCTGTCGATTGATATGCTGCGCACGCCTACCCTAGCCGCCACCAGCGGTAACAATCTCCTAAACGAAAACGTAGACCCATTCGCGCCGTGTAAAAACACAATCGCGCTTTGCGGTTTGAGTAAAGTATTCCTCGGGAAACTCCCTATTGGTGGCAAATGCTCTTTATAATGCACTTTCACTTCCTCCATCCTTCTCTTCTCTGCGTCTGATTCGTTCTCTAAATACACCTCCAGAAACTTCGAATCTTGGTCCGCTAACTTCTCCACCGGTATGGTATCTCTCAATTCCTCCGGTTTCCCACTCAGTATCGGTTCTCGAATCAACTCGTTGAAATCTTTTCGCCTCTTTTTTTCGATGGAGGAGGACAAGATGGAAAAGAAATCGAACAATTCTTCTTCTGATGATGATGTGGAAATGCTGTCATTTTTTTCCCCGGCGGCGGCCACAGCGAGTCCTCGATTCCTCCTTCTTAACCTCTTCTTACTGTTCCTAGTATTATTGGTGACAAAACCGACCGAAGAAGAAGAGAAAGAAGAAGAAACACGCGTCATCATCAAATTTTGAAGATATTTTTCTGCATGAAAATGTCTGTCGTCATCACTCGTTTTTTTTTCTCTCCTTTTCTCCTTTTCCTTTTTCGTTTGTTTGTTCAAAATCAGCTGTTTTCTGGTCTTTTTTCTCTCTCGGTTTTGGTCTTACGTCTTCACACAACGAACGCTCAATACTACTTTTATTTTTCTCTCGTCTCTCGGAAGAAGAAGTGAAAGAAAAAGAACTGAAGAAGAAGCAAAAGAGAGAAAAGAAGGAGAAGGAAAAGAAGGAGGAGAAGATAGAGGAGGAGAAGATGTCGGAGGAGGAGAAGATGAAGCGCGCAAAAGAGATGGTGCAATTTCTGAACGACAGTTGGACGCCGTACCACGCGGTGGTGTCTGCGGCGAAAATATTACTCGCGAATGGGTTTAAAGAAATCTCGGAAAAAGACCGATTCATCGACTCGGAGTTGAAACCTACGGGGAAGTATTTCTACACCAGAGGGTTATCCTCCATCGTCGCGTTCGCCATTGGGGGCGAATACGAACCCGGGAACGGGTTTGTTATGATTGGTGCGCACACGGATTCGCCGTGTCCCAAACTGAAACCGAAAACGAAAGTCGGGGTGAATTCGCAGACGGATTTGATGCAAGTGGCGGTGCAACCGTACGGGGGTGGGTTGTGGCACACGTGGTTTGATCGAGATTTAGGCGTCGCTGGGAGAGTGGTGTTAATGGACGAGAAGAGCGGGAAAGTGGAGCATCGATTGGTTAAGATTGAGGAACCGATGTTACGCGTGCCAAACTTGGCGATTCATTTGAATCGGGACATCTATACCGAGGGATTTAAGGTGAACTTTCAAACGCACATGGCGCCGTTGTTAGGGTTAAAAACACAGAAGACGAAGAAGAAGCAAGGAGGAGACGGTGATGATACAGATAACGCTGAAAATAACCACCACCACTCGGAATTTCTCGAGAAGCTGGCGAAAGCGTTGAACTGCGACCCGTCCTCGATTCGAGATTTCGATTTACAGCTATGCGACGTGCAACCGTCGCAAATTGGCGGTTTGAACGGAGAATTCGTATTATCTGGGAGATTAGATAACTTGGCGTCGTGTTATTGTAGTTTAGCGGCTTTAGTGGAAGCGACGACGGAGGAGAAATTGAAGAAGGAGAAAGGCATACGGGCGTTGTTGCATTTTGACCACGAAGAGGTTGGAAGCGCGAGCACTACCGGAGCCGGAGGGTCGTTGACGGATGAGTTTGTCGATCGCGTGACAAGTGCCTTCGGAAACGGAGACGCGGACGCGTTAGCGACGGCGAGACGGAAGTCTTTCTTGGTGAGCGCGGATATGGCGCACGCGGTGCATCCAAACTACGCGGATAAACACGAGCCAGGGCACAAACCGAAATTTGGCGACGGCGTGGTGATCAAACACAACGCGAATCAGCGGTATTCAACCGATGCAATCACGTCTTTCATTTTTAAAGAAATTGGCGAGAGACGAAAGATTAAATCGCAAGAGTTTGTGGTTCGTTCGGATTTGGGGTGCGGGAGCACCATCGGTCCAATTTTGAGCACGAGAAGTGGCATTCGAACCGTGGACGTCGGGATGCCGCAGCTGTCGATGCACTCTATTCGCGAGATGTGCGGGACGGAGGATACGAGGTTGTGCGTCGAGCATTTCAGAGCCGTGTACGAAGATTTCTTTGAGATGGACGAGAAGATGATCGTGGATGGATCGATTGGACAACTGTGCCGTCCTTGCGATCGATTTGAATCTTCACCGTCCGGGGGGGGCATCTCCTCCTTAGGAGATGAGTTGGAGAAAATGTCGGCGCGAACGTATTCGTCTTGAGAGTATATAAACTTTTGTCATTCATCGACTTATAAATAGTACAAACGACAAATATTATCGTCATTATTATTATTATATTATTATTATCTAGTATTTCTATTGGATCACGCAACAGCCATCTTCTGGACTTTTGCTCCCGCTGCTTCCGGTGTTCTTCTTCATCGCGTCCGCGTTCAAACTGAAAGCGATGACGGAAATATCATCCATTGCTTTTCCGGAATACGCTCGGTCGTCCCAACTTAACATGCACAGTTTCTTCGACCCTTTTTGAACGTCTGTTCCTGAAAGAAGCGCCGCTTGCTCGTTCGTTCGCGTGTCCCACAAACCGTCGCTGGCAATTATGACCATGGCGAACGTATCGTAATCAAAGCTCAAGTTTGAAAATTCCGGTACAGGAATCATAGAACGCGGAGAGTTTCGATCACCAATCGATCTGGACATGCCGTAAGATGCTCCCGAGGGACTAAAGAGACGTATTTCCGAAAGTTTCGAACCAGAGGCATCGTCGGAAACGAATTGACCGATGAAAGAAATGCGCTTATCTGCGACTTGGTACTTGTTTGGATTCTTCGCATTCTCATCGACATCGGCGGCTGCATTTTCGCCGTTCGTGGTATTACTCACGTCTCCTCCACTACTCGCTACTGCTAACTGCGATAGTTTTGACCCTAATATTACGTTTACGTTTGCGGGAATGTTATCCATGAGCGAATGGTCGTCGTTGTCGTTACTGTCCTCACTTCCTCGTTGTTGTTGTTGTTGTTGTTCTTCTCCGCTCGATCGAGGAGTCAAAGGGGAGGGGGGTTGCCTCCCCTTTTCTCCTTCGCCGGTTGTTTTTCCACCTCTCAAGCTTCCACCGCGACTCGTTGCTCTCGAACTACTCGGCGAATGCATGACGTGTTCTAAATTTTGAAACCTCGCGTACGACTCGCTCCCGTGAAGCGAATCGTAATGTCCTCGAATTCTTTCCTGTTCCTCCGGAGAGTTTGGCTTGTGATCTTTCGTGGCAAACACGCATTCACCTTTCGCGTTCTTCACAATCGCTCGCGAATCCCCCACGTGTGCAAACTTCAAAAATATTTTCTTCTCTCCAAACCTTACGAAACACACGCACAAAGTCGTCCCGCTCGTCGTTTTCTTCTTAATCTCCTCGTCCAACTTGGCGCACGCACGTTCAACCGCTTCGTCCAAAAACGCCGAGAACCCGGTCGTCTCCGACACCGGCGCGTTCGCTCTGTCGTCCACGTACTGCTGATTTTCTACCATAGACCAAAATATCTCGTTTAAATACACCAGAAACTTCTTCGCGCATCTCGCTCCCGCGTCTTTGCCGCAGTGCGAATCGAAGAGAAGAAAGCACCCGTCGCACACGCCTTCAATTTTCGACAAGTGACAATACGCGTAATCTTCGTTTTTTTTACACGGAATCATCGAGATGGCGTATTCGAGTTTCGCTCCGATTGCAGGTGCGACGTGTCCTACCTGCGAGAAGTCCCCGAACGCCGCCAGGTCTGGTTTCGGTGCCATTTTTTACCGCTAATGAAAAGTTTTGTTCAAATTTTCCAAGAGAACGCCGTTTGACGGTTGACGGAAACGTTCTTCGAAAGTCAAAAATCACCACTGACGTGTTATAATAATAATATTAATGTGTGTGTTGTTGTTGTTCTCTGCCGCCGCCGAAGCCGCCGCCCAACAAGACTACGTCAGACGCGTGTCTGTCTCTCCCTCTCTCTGTTGAATAAATAACTCGTAATAATAATAATACTAGATATATAATGAAGAAGATCCTTCAGGAGTATACGAGTAAAGGGAGACAACACCTCAAAATCTTTATGTGGGTTCTTGTGGCTTCTTCTCTTAAAAAAGTTCTGAAAAACAACCAAACATGACCAAAGCAAAAAAAACAAAACAAAAAAAGCTCTCCTTTTATTCTCTTTTCTCTTCTGATTCGGGTGCCAACTTTGTCTCAAAAAAATTCAAAATTTCTTTGATGTCTGTCTCTTTTTTTCTCCTCTTCTCTTCATTCTTGATACGTTTTGCGCGCTGTTTATGAGCGCAAATAGAATAAGTAATACATAATAATAATAATAATAATACACATAATGGACGAAGGACAACAAGAAGCGATACAACGTTTGTGCGATCTGAGCGACCAAATCGACGCAGCTCGAGACGCGAATCGGTTTCGCCAAGCCGTGGAATTGATGCTCGAACAGGTCAGATTGTTCAAGATTCAAGCGACGTTGAGCAAAGACGAAAAGGAAGCGATGGAACCGTTGATTCAATCCGCTTTGGAGGAGATTGAAGAGATGCGAGGGAAGGTGCAAAGAGAAGAAGAAGTTAAAGAAGAAGCGTCGAAGAGGAAGGAGAACGATACGAGAGACGTCGTTCGCACCACCGCGAGTGGTGGTGCCGATGCCGGTGCTCCTCCGCAAACGACGACGATTCAGACGACGAGTAAAAACACGCTCGTCGAAGTTGATAGAAACACGGTTTCGACGAAAGTGCTCTCGTCGCCGCCACCGGCGATAAAACCAGCCGCCTCGGCGGCCGCGAGAGTGAAGGGAAGGAGCGCGACGACGAGAGGAGGAAAAGGAAAAGAAGAAGAAGAAGAAGAAGAAAACAAGAACAAGAACGAGAACAAGAACGAGAACAAAACGACGGCAAAAACCACCACCGCTAACGTGTTAGAAACAAAAGCGGCGTGGGGGATACCCGCGAGTGACGAAGAAGAGGAGAACAGAGACGAAGAAGATGAGGTTTTCCGCGTGATTGAGGTTGCGAAACAGCAAGACCCCAAGCGAGAAAAATCCTACGAAGAGTTGAAGAAAGAGAAAAAAGAAGAGAAAGAGAAGAAAACTCTGACGATAATGGAACAGATGCAAGAAAACGCGAGGAAAGAACGAGAGGCAAAGCTATTGATTCCACCAATTCAACGCGTGGTGAACTACGGGAAACCACCACCATCGATACGCGACGAGAAACGAAAATTGGTGACTACGAGAACGATCGATCCGAGAGAGGAGGAAAAGAAAGGCCGCCGACAGTCGCCGAGGAAAAATCACAGAAATAACAAACGCGGCGGGACGTCTGGAGCTTCGCGGTACCGCGTTGATGACGATGACGATAACGGCATGACGTATAACAACAATAACAACAACAATACTAGAAAAAGAGGACACAATAAAAGGGTATCTGCGGACGCCTTGCGCGATGACGATGACGTTGACGAAGACGTTGTGATTTGCGACGACGAACACCACCACGCCAATGAAGCACCCGGAGCGAAACCCAAAACTGCAAGGTTCATGTCCGCGGGCGATAAGTTAGATTTCGACCGCGCGCAAAAAGGACTGGCTCCAGTCATGCAGCCGTATCGCGAGGCGAAAGAGCAAGCGTTACTGAAAGCGGGTAGCGGTGGCGGTAGAAGTTCCGTTCCGGGTGCACCAGGCGGGTTTATCGGTCCGTTCGGCCATCTGAACTGTGGAAATAATAATAATAATAGCAACGGTCAACAGAAAAACAAAGACGTTCCGAACGGTGATTCCGGCCCGGCATTTTCCGAGCTCGTGTTGAAACGATTACAACCGACTGGTAAAGAAGTCATTCCAGATGAAATTTTGAAACTCGAACGCGATATCGTCGAACGCGTCATCGGCGAAGTTCTCGATAAACCGGGCACGGTATCTTGGGACAGCATCGTTGGTCTCGAACACGCGAAGAATGCCGTGCAAGAGCTCGCAGTATGGCCGATGACGAATCCGGAACTCTTCACCGGCGCTCGCGCAGTGCCCAAAGGTTTGCTCTTGTTTGGTCCTCCCGGTACCGGGAAAACTATGATCGGTAAAGCTGTTGCCTCGCAATGCAAAGCGACGTTCTTTTCAATCTCAGCATCTTCATTAACCTCTAAATGGATTGGCGACGGCGAGAAAATGGTGCGCGCGTTGTTTGCGGTCGCGAGACACTGCGCGCCTTCAGTGATATTCGTGGACGAGATTGACTCTTTACTCTCGGCGCGAAAATCTGAAGGCGAACACGAGTCGTCGAGACGAATGAAAACGGAATTTCTCGTCCAAATGGACGGATTAGGAGGCGAAGATCCAACGAAACCGATGCTACTCATTGGAGCTACGAATAGACCGCAAGAGCTGGACGATGGGGCGCGACGACGTCTGGCCAAACAGCTCTACATTCCTTTGCCGTGCGCGGCGGCGAGACGAGATATGATTTTGAAAACGTTAAATCCAGATGGCGATGGAAAAGTGAAACACGCGTTAACCGAGAAAGATTTAGACGTAATTTGTGAGAAAACCGATGGATATTCCGGCTCGGATTTGAAGAACTTGGTGCAAGAAGCTGCTCGAGCACCTCTGCGCGAGTTATTTGTGAAGAAGAAAGCTAAAACTGGAAGCGAGAAAGAAGACGGTGGCGGCGATGTCGTTGACTTGACGAAAACGGGCGAAGACGAAGCGCAAGAACTGCGCGAGATTCGCATAGATGATATTCGTAAAGCAGCAAAACAGGTTCGCGCGTCGGTGACCCGGGCTGATATTGAGTTTCACGAAGAATGGAACAAAAAACACGGCGCTTTGACCGCGGAAGAAGTGGAAGACGACGGCGAATGGTAAGAAAAAGCAAAATATATAGTATTAGACGACGCGGCTCTGCCCTCTATTAGATAGTTTTCATACATACACATACACTAATCGTAGACCTTGATGAAATTCAAGACTTTCTGTACGAGTTCTAAGCTGCCTAGATCTAGAGGATCGCTGTAATAACTCGGCACTTCGCTATCATTATCCGCAAACTTAAACGCTAAGTAAAAGTCCTTCGCTGTCGCCTTCTTACTTACGGGAAAATGCGACGCTACGACCCTATTTGCGCCAATAAATCTTCGCTGGCAGTTTGTCTTCCACTCGCGAATTTCTTCTCTAAAGAATTGAAAGACAATTACGTATACAATAGGCGAGACGACAAACTTATTCTTCATCGCGTTAAAGCTCTTCGCTGGATTGATAATATTCTTAGCATCCGGGGCGATGAAGAGAGAAAAGAGGGTCATGCGTCTCCATCCGTTGATTTCGTCGCTGACGTCGTTCGCTCTCTCGACATCTCTTCCTCCTTTAAAATTTAATCCTCTTAAAAGCTTGATCGTAAACGACTCCTCACTTCCTAAATCTCTCAACTCTTCTTTCGGTATGATGTCTGGTGGATTCTCACCGTCCACGTATACCGCCGCATCGGTCACGAGCAGCGTTTTGGACTTCTTGTGGAAAAAGGTCCCCTCGGAATACCGATATTGCGACCAAAACAGATTGAACGTGCCTAAAATTTCATATTGGATTTCGTCCAGCCATTCGGGAGGCGGATTCGAGCTGTCCAACAATTCCGTAGCGTTAGAAATCCCCAACAACGGGTTCGGAAGCTGCACGGGAAACGAAAACTGACCGGGTACGACGAAGACTTTCGCGTTCTTATGAGCGCGAGCAAACGACGGCAAAAAAATCTTATGCTCGTACATCGTCGTTCCGAGCACGACGCTCGAGACTCGATAGTCCTCTCCAAATGTCTCTTTCATCAAAGCTATGCACTCCTCGGTTGGTGCGATCGGATCTTTCACCCACAGCGTGCCGTCCTTCAATTTTATCACCGTCATCCGTACGTTCGTTGATACTCCCAGGCCGAATCCAATGCCTTGTTGCTGCGTAAAGGCATAGACGTTTTCGTAAATCTTCTCAACTTTTGTTTCTCGAAAGAGCAAAGGAACCAAAGGGAATGGGAACCCGAAAAAGTTCAAGAAGAATCTGTCCTTGTTACTGTTATTATTCTCGTCGTCACCGGTCGGATTGCTCTCTGACGACATTGCCGCGGTGGTGGTGGTGGTGGTGGTGGTCGTCGTCGTCGTGGTCGTCGTCGTATTCCTCGAAGAAAAAACCCGATGATTCTCTCTTTGCAAACTTCGACTAATCCTGTTTCTCTGAATCGTCGTTCTCGCGTTATCCCCTCGCGCCCCACCCACCGTTTGAAGCGCTGTCGTTGTTCCACTCATCTTTCTCTTTCTTCTCTTCTTCTTTTTCTTATTATGTGGTGATGATGATTAAAAGTAGTATTATGTGATAGAGTAATAAGGACGAGCAAAAACACTTACTTTTGTGTGCGTCGTCCTCGTGACGTCCAAGTGTTCGTCGTCCTATAACTGAAGGTGCTGATGAGAGATTTTGATTTTTGGTTTCGTTTTTGCCAGCTGTCGTGTTGCCATTTGTCATGTTTTGAGAGTTTCCGATTGAGGTGTTCGCCAACGGCGAAAACACGTTTGCAGATATGAGTGAAAAAGCGTCCTACTTCCCCGTTTTTATTTATTCTCTTCTTCATTACGCACCAACACTCCTCTCCGTATACGCGAGAAGAGAAAAGAGACTTTTATTTACGCATAAACGTAAACACTAATAATTCACGCAGATAATGCAATCGATCGCGCAACCGTGCGGTGTTCGCGTCTTGGCCTCTTCGCGCGCGACTTCTTCGAAAACCAACTCGAGAAGATGCGATGCCGTAAACGTTAAAATGGATAAATTCGCTCCGAAAGCGTTCTCTTTTTCCTCCTCCTCCGCGAGGGAGTCTGGTTCCATTCGAGGCTCGAATACTTTGAAAAGAGACATTTTGAAGAGAGAGAGACTGTCGAGACGCGCGTTGAAGACGAAAGCGACCGGGGCGAGGTACGATTCCGCGAATTTATTCTTTTGTTCTTCTTCTTTCCCTAATGCGTCTCGTCTCGATGATGATGATACAAACAACAACAACTACTGACGACGACGATATCCTCTTTCTATTCTTCAATACTTACGCACACACATGATGCACAACGTCAAAAACAGAGCTTCCGCGTTGTCTGAGTTCAAGGAAAAGTTTCCGGCGGCGGAAACCGCGTTTTATTTCGCCGCCTGGTATTTTCTCAACGTCCAGTTCAACATCATCAACAAGACCATCTACAACTACTTCCCGTTTCCGTGGTTCGTGTCTTGCGTGCACTTGGGCGTTGGTTTACTCATCATGACGTTCTTCTGGACGACGAGGCTGGTCAAGTTTGAAAAACCCTCGCCGACGTTTTTGAAGGCGTTGACGTTGCCGGCGTTTTTGCACGCGTTTGGACACTGCTTGTCGAACGTGTCCTTTGCCACCGTCGCGGTTTCGTTCACGCACACCGTGAAAACGTTGGAACCGGTATTTTCGGCTCTTGGCGTGTATTTAGTCTCCGGTACCGTGTACCCGTTACCGGTGTACCTTTCTTTGATTCCAGTCATTGGCGGCGTCGCGCTCGCCTCGGCGACGGAGTTGTCGTTCACGTGGTTGGGTTTTCTTACCGCGATGTCCTCGAACGTTGCGTTCGCGGCGAGAGCGATCTTTAGTAAGAAGCTTATGTCTGAAATGTCTCCGCTCAACTTGTATAACTACGTGACGATTGTTGCGTTGCTCTTCTGCATTCCGTTCGCGTTGCTTTTCGAAGGTTCCACCGTGGCGGCTGGCATCTCGAGCGCCATTGCCCTTAAAGGCCAAAAAGATTTCGTCATGTCTTTGTTGTCGGTTGGTTTCTACTACCACATGTACAACCAAGTCGCATACCAAGCGTTGGGCAAGGTTGAACCAGTCACGCACGCCGTCGGTAACGTCGGTAAGAGAATCTTTGTGATTGGCTTCTCCATCTTGGCGTTTGGAAACAAGATTTCCACGCAAACCGCCGTCGGCTCTGCGATTGCCATCGCCGGCGCGTCCGCGTACGGTATCATCAAGGCTAAATACGCCGAGAAGAAGACGGCGTAAGGTACTACCGATATTGAATACTGCTTATATATATATATATAAGAAGTATATGCATCTTTTTTGATGTGTATGAGGGAGCGAGGAAATATTCTTTTTTCGCGTTGGGGTATTACTACGCGACGAGAGAGGAGGAAAAGAAAGATTACGTAAAAATGTGTTGTTTTAATATTAATATCTGCTATACAAGACTATACGGAGAAGACTATAATGGGTACTACCTAAATCATCACGGTTCAACAGTTTAGTTCTGAGATACGTACGTCGCCGAATCTCCAAGTTCATTTCGTCGCTTGGCGTTCAACTCTATGATATCCTCCCTGTTGAAACCGCCGCTCGGGAATTCCTTCTGCCCTTCCTCTATCAGCTCATAAAGCGCTCTCAAACACCACTGTCTGTTATGTTCTCTATCCGCGTACCTCCGACACACGATTCGAATCTCGTTCGTCTTTTTCAAAAACCGTTTCCCGCAAATAGCCTTGATGTAGTCCATCGCCTCCTCGGACAACCCAGTCTCCTTCATCAAAGCGTCCACGTTCACTTTTAAACTCACCTTCTTATTTAAACCGTGATCTTGCGTCCCACCAGCCTCTAAAACCAAATTCGTCTCCCACTCCAATATCCTCTCCGTCCCGCTTTTCTCCTCTTCCTCCATCTCCGCCCGCTCTTTCGCCCACGCCGCCTTGTACTCCTCCGAACTCGTAATCTCCTCGACCCTTTCTAACAACTCGTTCAAAACTTTCTCGCGGTTTTCCTCCAACCCAACGTGTTCTCTCGTGTCGTATAAGTTCGTTCTCCTAAACTCGTGCGATTCGTACGAGTCGATTTCAGTCAACATCCCGGCGTACGACCCTTTGTCTTTCCTCGTCAGACGCTTGTTCTTGTTCTTGCTGCTGTTGTTGTTGTCGTTCTTTTCCCCATCATCTTCGCTCTCTGAGGAGGAAGAGGAAGAGGACGTCTCTCCGCCCTCCTCCTCCTCCCCACCGGCTGCTGCTGCTCCTGCTCGCGCACACGTCGTGAAAAACATTTTTTTGCTCGTCGCTCGACCACCTTTAACGACATCATCATCGACGACGAACAAAGACGACGACGATCGATGAATTTGTCCCCACAGTAGGGAGGCGTCGGGAAACGTGCGAGCGTGAGGAGTGTTAGACGACGACGACGACGAGAACAACAACGAAGATAAAAAGCGTCCTCCTCGTCGCGACGAAACTTGGGCGACGACGCGAGAAGACATGACGATTGCGTGAGTTATATCTCTATCTTCTTCTTTGTCTTCTTTGTCTTCGCGCGTTTCTTTTTTGTGAAGCAAGTTTTGTGCAAATGGGCAAGCAGAGCTTTGACACGGATGGTGTTTTGCAGTCGCTTACTCTGCGACATAAAATGTACGAATATAAACCTTATACACGTACATCTGCACACGTCTAAATCTATCTAATACTGTTGCTAAAATACTACAATCTGAGTTGTTGCTATCGATCATAATCTCTGCTCCTCCCGCGTCGCAAACCGTTGTTGTTGTTCGGTGATGACTTGTTTCAACGCTAAACCTCTCCCGCGGATGCGTTTGCGCGCGGCTTCGTCCTCGACGCCTCTCGTGATTTCTCGAGAGGTGAAGGTGCGCGCGAAATCGCGCGCGAGGTCGTTGTATTCTTTTTTCTCTCGGAGTTTCGCGAAGAGAAGGTCAATTTTAGCCGTTCGTTGACGGTCTTCGAGTATTGCTCGACAGAAGAGGCGGTTGAAGAGGTTGATTCGACTGTTCATGTTTTCGAATTCGCTCATCTCTAAGATTCGCAAGGCGTTTGCGCCGAGCGCGTTGGAGGCGACGGTATGCGCGAAGAACTTGGCGAGGTTGGCCACGCGACGAACGGACGAGGTTTCTTCGTTTTCGCCGGATTTGATTTCTTTAAGCTGGTCTTGAATGCACAAACGTAACGTCAACCTGTGTCGCTTTTGGCGCTCGACGAGTTTAGAGGTCAAGATGGCGTAGTACGGATTGAACGCTTTTTCTTGCAAGCAACATTCGAGGATGACGCGGACGATTTCGCGGTCGCCTTGACCGCTGAGTGGTAGTTTTAGCAATCTTTCCAGACAATCTGCGTAGTCTTCCGAGGACATGACGACGCAAAATATTGCGCGTCTGGTTTCCGTGTTCATGCGCATCTTTTTCGCCAGTTGCAAAAGTTGCGTTTCGTTGCCGTCGACGCCGTCGTTGTTTGCGTTGCTGCTTCTCTCGGCGTTGCGTTTCTTGAACCACTCTTCCGTTCCAGCGGCTTCGGGTAACCACCAGTTACCTGTTTTTTCTAAAGCGTTGTCAGTGAGTATGTCGTACGTGAGCGCTCGCAAGGCGACGGTGACTTCGCCAACGCGATTGGCCGTTTTCACCCACCTCGATAACGCGATAGGGATGCCGTATTGGTCTTTACCCGAAGCGTCGCTTTCAGATTTAGAAACTTTGTTGTTCTTCAAGTCGAGAACGAGCTCTAACGTCAAACGCGCGCGTTTCGATAAGCCGCCACCACCACTACCTTCGGCTGCTCCGTTTTTAATTTTCAACGCACGAGCGGTTTCGCTCAACGCGTCGATGTATGATTTCATACCCACCGGGTCTTCGCCGCGAAGTTTCCCTCCGGAGACTTTCAAAATAGTAAGCGTCAAACCAGCATCCATTTCCGAGAGCGTCTTTGCCAGGGAAATCAAGCACCCGTAAACGACTGAACTTGGGAACAAACCGATGTTGTACAGCTTGGCTAAACACAAGGCTAAGTTCGACGCCGGTCGAGAAGACTCATCGTTCAGTCGTTCGCGCTCGAATTGTTCGCACACGTTTGCTGCAAATCGAGCGGCAAACTCTGGACCAATCTCACCGCTACATCCCGCGACTAAGCATGCAATCGCTGCGCAATAACTCTCCGAGGCTTTTGGTCCTTCGGCGAGCGCTTTGTGCACCAGCTCTTCGCTGACGCAATCGCCGACGGTTTTCCGCGGGTGTTCTCTCGCCACGGCGGAGATTTCGGCCACGATATTTGCAACGTTCGCTTCACCGAGACGGTTGAGCAAACCGCGTATAATTCTTCTTTGCGTTTCAAACGAAGGGTCGTCGATGTCTCTGGCAGTCTTACTCTTCTTACTTTTGTTGTAGTTCTCCGTCGCAGGCGCTGCTTCCGCCGCTGCTTTCATCGCGGCGCGCTGCGCTGGGGGCACGTATTTCGTCGCCGACGGCATAAAGTTCGCGTGCGCAGCTTCTAATGCATCTTCATCCTCCTCGTCTTCTCCTTGTTCCTCGTCTTCCTCCTCCGACGAAGACGAGTACTCTTCCTCCTCGCTCATCGCGTCGTCCGAATCGTCCTCTTCCGATTCATCATCGCTTCCGCTACTTCCACCACCACCACCACCACCTAACAATTCTAGCCCCGGCAACCCTTCGATGAACAAATCCAACCCATCATCGATTTTCTTCTTCCCCATCTTCTTTTCCAACTGTTTCGCGTTGAACTCGTCTTCCTTATACGCGTCGAGTAAACTTTGTCGCATGCCGCCGACGCCGCGCGCGCCGTCAGCGGGAGCCATCTTCTTTTCTTTCCCGTTCTTTTTGCTCTTACTTTCCTTCTCCGGAGCAGTCGTCGTTTCTCTCTTCTTTTTCTTTGTTTTCGTTTTCTCGTCGTCTCTCTTCGCCGGCGTCGTCGCTTTCGCTTTCGTCGTCGTCTTCTTCGCGCTCAAAGTCTCAAACCGTCGCTTCTTGTTCATCTTCTTTTCGTGTTTCATCTCCGCCCTCTTTTGTTTTCTGGACAACGACGACGACCGTCCTCCGATACCTTCGAATCCTCCTCCTCTTCTTCGTCCGTATTCTTTCCCGTCTTTTTCATCGTCATCATCATCATCATCATCAAAGCCGCCGCCGTCGACATCGCTTTTTTTTCCCCGTCCTCGGAAATTCGCATTCCCGAAACCATCAGACGACTCCGCCTCCGCCGCTTTTTCTCGACTCGCCAGCTGCTCTTGAACGTATTTCGGGAGTTGCGGGCCTTTGCTCTTCTTTTTCTTCTTTCCTCTGAATCCTCCTTTACCTCCTCCTCCTCCGCGCAAAGGAGGCGTTTTTGGCATTTTTAAGCGTTTTTTGTGAAGCAGAAAACGCGACGATTTGACGAAGAAAAAATACGAAGCGAACGAAAGCACACGAAAGCAGTCGGCTATACGCGAGATATTTTTATACCCTTTTATGTGATGATTTGATCTGCGATGATGATGATGATGCGTTGATTTTGTTTTGTGTCGTTACATGAAGAAAATGGAAGAATACCTCTGCATCTCTCTCTCTTTCTCTCTCTGTGTTTCTCTTTCTGCTACTTACGCGCTTCTTTTTTTCTTTCTTTCTTTATTATATACAGGGGCGAGAGAAAGCGCTTTCGAGCTTTTCGCGCTCTCTCTCGCGAACGGCTTTGTGAAGGCGAAGAAGAGAACTCGCCTTCATCTCTCAACGTCTCTCTCTCTCTCTCTTTCTTTTACGAAACGACCGTTGTCGTTGTCGTGGTTGTGGTTGTGGTTGTCGTCATGGTGGAGTTACTGCTCGAACGGTGCAGTTTGTTTTTGTTGCAGCTCGTCGTTTCGTTACCGCTCGTCGCGTGAGGTTTTGGAGGCGAGAACGATACCGTCGTGCGACGGTCTCGAGAGGCGTTTAGTTTTCGAGATTCGTATCTCGTTCTTTCTCGCTCGTCGTAAAACGCAAAATCTTTCGCGAGGCCGTTCTCGGTTTGGTACGCCAACATCACTTCGATGCACTGACGCAAGACGGTCGGAGTGACGTATTGCGCGTCTCGGCTGTGCGTGACTCTTTTCGTTTCTACTTTGTGTTTTTTTCGGTCGTCCACGATGCGCAAGTGCCTTCCGAAGACTTGGAACGGGACGTCTTTTGCGACGAGCCATTCGACGTTGAACGAGCCGTTAAATTTACCTTCGCGCTGCCAAAAGGTTTCGTTTTTATCAAAGTCGACGTCGGAAGTCATCTCTGCAACGCCGGAGAAGTAGCCGCTCGCGTTTACGGAGAAGAGAAGGAAGATTCTTTGCGGTATCTTCTTCGTACTCTTAGTAGTCGTATTTTTGAGCGGTGACGATGATAACGCCGTTTCGTGGTTAGCGTTGACGACGATGGATCTGTTTTCGTTCACGGCACCGTTCATGTCTTCGCTTACTTTGCTACCGTTACTTATTACGGATAAGCCTCTTTCTCCTTCTCCTCCTCGCGCTTCCGCGCTCAAGTAGTTGCCGCCGTTGCAGCTTTTGAGGTGAAGCAGTTGTTGTTGTTGAAACGCCTCGGATAATTTCGCGTTCCCTCGCGGCGTCGAACTCCACTTACCGTATTTGATTGATTTATGAATATCATCTTCGCTGAAGGACTTACAAACGAATCCTTTGCACGCCGACCAGTCGATGCCGGCAAAAATTTCGTGCGGATTCGGACGGATCAGCTTTTCGTGTAAGCTTTTGTATGGACTCCCGAGAGATAATATGCGTTCCGGGTTACGAAATCGCGGACCGCGAACGGACTCACCGAGCGACAAGTTCCCATTGAAACTGCTAACGCCACCGGTGTTTCTAATCATCGGTTCTCGTCTTGCGGTACCATTGTTGTTGTTATTATTATTATTATTACTTTTCTTATTGTTGTTCGCGCCGTGTCCGTTCATACTCCTCAATGTCGCAGCTCGAGCGGCATCGCGTTCCGACATCGGAGGTAAAGCAAAGCTCGAAAACGTCGACGCGGTTGCATCTCCAACGATCGAGGTGAAATGCTCCGCCGCGGACGCAATACCAGCGCGCACGGTACTATTTTCGCTGAATTCTGACGGCATCATCGTCGTCGTCGGAGGCGTCATTGGCGGCGGCGGCGGATAGTATTGTTCGTCTCCGCGCTCTCCTTCCGCCTCTTCAGTATACGGTTGATATTGTTGTTGATAATACGGATAGTGCTGATACGGCATCTCCGACGTCGTCGTCATCATCATCGGAAAGTGCTGTTGTTGCTGTTGCTGTTGCTGCTGTTGCAAAGATGCTTCTTCACTCGTCGTCGTCGGTGGTGGCGAAACAATCCCACCTTGCGGCGAGAGATGTTCGTATCCCCACGACGAAGGCGCCCCCGTCGTCATCGGCGCCGGCACCGGCGGAGGCACAAACGCCGGCGTAAATATCGCCGTCCCATCCGGTAACGGCGTGTA
>Ga0257106_1000226_pt1 | contig 35295 bp, 18 predicted proteins | sample LP_taG_3_FD_190177 | JGI IMG/M metagenome (GOLD analysis project Ga0257106, IMG submission 190177) | Marine microbial communities from Northeast Subartic Pacific Ocean, Canada - LP_J_2011_P26_10m | ecosystem: Environmental > Aquatic > Marine > Oceanic | place: Canada: Northeast Subartic Pacific...
TGATATATTATAAATGTTGCGTGTGCCGTCGTTCGCTCTCTTCTTTTTTCTTTTTTCTCTCTTCTCTTTACATTGTTTTCGTCTCGATTTCGTTTAAGTGCAATGAGGCGGGTCAACCTTCGCCCAATCGAAGATTTGTTCCCATTCCGCCGCTTTCTTGTTCCAACTCAAGTCTTGCGTCATCGCTTGGACTTGCATAGCTCTCCAAACGTCCTTCTTTTCTTTGAACACGTGAATAGACCACTTCGTCGCTTCGATGAAATCTTGCGTGGACATGTTATCGAACAACCATCCGGTACCGACTTCACCAACTTCTTCTGGTTTCGAGATATCCGCGAACGGATTGTGTTGTTTGATGGTGTCTCTTAAACCTCCCGTGGCGTGCGCGACCGGTAACGTACCGTATCGCATGGAATACAACTGGTTCAAACCGCACGGTTCGAATCGCGAGGGCATCAAGAAAATGTCCACGCCGGCGGTAATTCTGTGCGCCATGGGGATGGAGAATCCAACCCACCCTCGGAATCGGTCCGGGTACTGCCCTTCCGCCCATTTCATCCACTCTTCCAATTCGGTTAAACCAGAGCCGAGCATGATGACTTGACAATCTTCATTCATCAACGACCCTAACGCGTCGCGAATGAGATCCGGACCTTTTTGCCAATCCAATCGACCGATGAAGCCGAGGACCGGGACGTCGTCTCTTTCCGGTAAACCCATCTCTCGTTGCAACGCTCTTTTACACTCCAATTTACCGCTGAAATCCAAGATGGAATACGGAGCCGCGCAATCTTTATCGTCGCTCGGGTTCCACTCTTCCAAGTCGATGCCGTTCGCGACGCCGTTTAATCGGTGCGATCGCGCCGCCAACAAACCTTCCAAACCTTTACCTCCTTCCGGAGTGGTAATTTCGTACGCGTACCCTTCCGAAACGGTTAAAACGCGATCGGACGTTGCAATCGCGCCTTTCAAAATGTTCACGACTTTGCCTTCGTCCAACTCGTGCGCTCGCATCCATTCTGGGTATTGGTACTCTAAAGCGCTGTACCATTCTCCGGGAACGCCTAAGTTTGGGAACGTCGTGTTTGGTTCCACGCCTTGGTGCGCGATATTGTGAATAGCGCAGATGGTTCTCGCGTTGCCGTAGACGTTGTGCGGTCTATATTTCGAGGCGACTAAAAGCGGTACCAAACCGGCGTGCCAATCGTTGGCGACGAAAACGACGTCGTCGCCGTATCTCCCGCCGGTGTTCTCGAACGGCAACACCAAAGGCGCTTCGCACGCGGCGTGTGCCAACAAAGTATATCTAAACTGGTTATCGCCGTAGGTTTTATTGGTCACGTCAGAGTATAACGATCCCGCCCGATGGTACGAAGGATGGTCCACGAACACGTAATCGACGCCGTTTTTGATCTGGTGGAAGTACCCAACCTCTTGCAACCCTTCGAAACATCCTAACTTTGATTTCACGCACGTATCGAACGCGCCTTCGTATAATTTATCGCTTTTCGTTCCGTTCAAATATCTCGGAGCGATAACCATCACGCGGTGGCCTCTCGCCACCAGCGCTTGCGGCAACGACCCGCAAACGTCCGCTAAACCGCCCGTTTTCGACCACGGCGCGACTTCAGAGGTGACAAAAACGATATTTTTCGGCGATTCCGATTTCACGATCGGATCGATTTCAAAACCTGGCGTTAACAGAGACGTTGAAGACCCAGAAGAAGTAGATGAGGAGGAGGTCGGTGGCGCGGGGGTACTCTTTTCAGTCGCCGTCGACGACGACGACGAAGAAGCTGCTGCTGCTGCTGCGGCGGCTTCCTTCGCCGCGTTCTCCACCGTATACTCCGAATCGCCCCCGACGTACACATCCGGCAACTCCCCGGCGAACGCTGGTTCAACTTTCCCTCCTTTTTCACTCGTCGTCGTTTTACTCTCCTTCTCGGTGGCAGCGGTAGCCCTACTTTTCCCTTTGTTACCGCCGCTCGTTTTATTCGTAGTAGTAGTATTCGCACTCTTAGTCTTCTTCACCGTGGAGACTTTGGCTTGCAAATCGCGTTTCAAAGCTTCGTTTTCCGCTTTAATGGCGGCAATTTGCGCCAAGATTTCCGCGTCCGACGAGGACAATTCCTCGGAATCCGTCGCGGTTGATTTCATCGTGAGATTGTTATTCTTCTTCGGAGGCAAAGCGTTCCCGTACTTGTTACTTTTGAGCATCATCGTTCGTCGTCGATGTTGGAACGATGATGACGGAACATTAGTAGTATTCGTCTTCGAAGACGAGCGCACACACAAAGACGACGACGACGATGCAATCATCCCGCGCTATTCTCTCTCTCTTTCTCTTTCTCTCTCTTTCTCTTTCTATTCTTAAACAAAGCGCGTGTGTGTGTGTGTATAATATATCAAGTTATTCGACTAATCTTTCTCTCGAATATCTCTTTCTCCTCTCTTTTTGGCAAATGTGGAACAAAAATATCCAAAATGAGTGGCTGGTCACCGCTTCTTTTATATTTAGGGTTTTGAAATTTCTTTTTTCAAAACGTCTTGTCGTGTCGGTCGGTGAGAGAAGAAAATCACATGTGCCTCTCATCATCGTCGCTCTTTTTTGTATCTCTCTTATTGTTTCTTCGCTTTCTTCGACACTCGGGCTTGGGAGGATAAAGGTAAACACAACAAAATGATTTTCTGGACGATGGGGGCGCGAGATTCTTTGTGGGATGTGGTCGTGAAGTGGGACGATATTTGTTTCAAACACATTCTTCCGAGATTGGATTTGAACGATGTGAAATTCTTGTACGGGGTGAATACGGAGACGAGAGCTTTGATTAAGAGATCAACTCGCGCGAATGATTTGGAAAGGAGGTTTAATATTGGAGAGATGTCGTCGATATCGACTTTGGAGTTTGCGTGGGAGAACAAATCGTTGTGGCCGAGTTGGTTGGAAGATGAAACAAATTTCTGCTTGAGAGTTGCTGAAACGAATAAACTCGAGTTGCTCAAGTGGGCGCGAGAGGAGAAAAAGTGTGAGTGGGATAAAAGGACGACTAGAGGGGCCGCAGAACAAGGTAATCTGGAAATGGTAAAGTATTGCGTGGCAAATAAGTGTCCTCTTAATTTGTGGGCGTGTGCACGTGCTGCCTCAGGAGGTCATCTCGAGATACTCAAATACTTACGCGAAGAAGTCAAAGCGCCTTGGGATTCGAGAATGGCCACTTTTGCGGCTCGAAAGGGTCATCTCCACATACTCAAATATCTTTTTGAGAGTAATTATAATCAATTCGAGTATGCGTGTGAGGATGCGGCCAAGAACGGCCACTTAGACTGTTTGAAGTACTTGCGCGAAACCGCCAAAGCGCACTGGCACTCTGGGGCCATACGAAAAGCGCACGAGAACAACCACCCCGAATGTGTACAATACCTCCTCAACAATAACTGCCCTCTTCCACGCAATTGGCGATACGAAGACGGAACTTTACACATCTCATAAACACACACAGAGAGAGAGAGAGAAAGAGAGAAAGAGAGAGACAAAAAAACATACGTTTAATACTACTGCTTTAAGAGAGACGAAAAACTGCTTAAAAATGTAAAAATCGCCACATTTTTGTTTTGAAAAGCAACTCAAATCACACTTATATAAATTCATCATCATGGCTGAAGTCCCAACGTTTAAACTCGTCTTAGTCGGCGACGGCGGCACAGGTGCGCTCTTTCTCTCTGTTTTTATTACTACGTGCGTATACGTCTGTGTCTGCGTGTCTTTTATGTATACATATTTATGTGCCCGTTTTGTGCGCAAATTTGGAACCGATCATCATCATGATGTCGTCGGCGGGTTGTTTCTTCTTCATTCAGGAGCGAAACGAAACGAAGAGCTCTCGAGATCGACGCGTGGTACAACTGAAGCGAGCGCGTTGTTTCTTTCGTTTCGTGATTTCGTGATTTTGACGACGAGAACGAATCGTTACGTTTGGGAAACGAAAAGATGATGACTCTGACTTAAACAAATCTTCGCTTCTTTCGTTCTTTACTAAAAAACACCGATGTTTTCTCAAAATACACGACTAAAAATTAACTAAAAACAATAGGTAAAACGACATTCGTGAAACGCCACTTAACCGGCGAGTTCGAGAAAAAATACCTCCCCACGGTAGGGGTCGCGGTGCACCCGCTCGATTTCAACACCAATTGCGGCCCGATTCGGTTCGATTGTTGGGATACCGCCGGGCAGGAGAAATTCGGCGGCTTGCGAGACGGGTATTACATCCACGGGCAGTGCGCGATTATCATGTTCGACGTGACGTCGAGGACGACGTATAAGAACGTTCCGACGTGGCACCGAGATATTACGCGCGTGTGCGAAGATATTCCGATTGTTTTGTGCGGGAATAAAGTAGACGTGAGAAACCGTCAAGTGAGAGCGAAAACGATCACGTTTCATCGCAAGAAGAATTTGCAGTATTACGAGTTATCCGCGAAGTCGAATTATAACTTTGAGAAGCCGTTTTTGTACTTGGCGAGGAAGTTGGCGGGGAACCCGCAGTTGGTGTTTACGGAGAGTCCGGCGCTCGCGCCGCCGGAGGTGAAGGTGGACATGGCGGAAGTTGCGCAGTACGAGAAGGAGTTGGCGGATGCGGCGGCGCAGCCGTTGCCGGACGAGGACGACGAGTTGTTGGACGCGTAAAAACCAAACCGAGAAGAATTCAAAGAAGAAGAAAAAGAAGGAGGAGAAGACGAGAGAGAGATGGACGACGACCAAGAAAAGAGCTAATATATACTGAATAACACCACCACCACCACCAACAAGATAGACAACTTAGAGAAAGAGAGAGAGAGAGGGAAGAGAGAGAGTACACAACACACATAAAATACTTACTAAGGAGAAAGAAGGTTTTAATATAATAATGGTACCGTAAAACATCATCATCATCATTTCTTGAATAAAAAGAAGAACAAGAAAAACATTTAGTATTATATGCGTCTTAGATATTACATTTGCTGCTCATTCGCGCGATCGCGTGTACTCCATTCGCTTTTCCGCCATGCGGCTTACTTTCACCACGTTCTTTATCATTTTCCAACGTTTCGCCGCTTTTTCTTTCCTCGCCATCTGCTCGAGAATCTCCGGTTTTTGCAACACGTCTGAATTCTTCAACAGCGACTTTTGCTTCCTCTCGTCCAACACGTTGAAACATTTCAAACAGACGCACTCGGATTCTGGCATGCACTTGCCCCTTGCTCCGTGCGGCGACGTGGCCACGTGCGAGAAGCAAAACTTGTGTTGACAAAATCCGCAATAATGCGCGTTTGGAGATTTGAAGAGACCTTTCACTTTCTTCGAGCAAAACGGGTCGGCGCAGATGCCTTTTTTGATGGTTGCACTGGTGGTCGTTTGCGATTGGACGCTGGCGGTTGGTCTTACCGTTTGTAAACCCGCCGCGGCGGCGTTGAGAGCGGCTTTCGCGGGAGAAGCCGCGTTTAACGACTTATCCGACATCAAGCTCGAACTGGAGCCGTTTCGTTTCACTTTTCTCGTCGCTTTCGATGGCGTCGTCGTTTCCGCGCTGTTTGCAACGTTCGATTGGGGCGGAGATGTCGACCGCGGTGGTGGCGTCGCCGTTCTGTTGACTTTCTCGTCTTCCTCCGTAATCAACATCGCGGCATCACCTATTACGTTACCGCCGCGACTATTCGTCGTATTCGCGTTGGTATTCGCGGCATACTTTGGTGACGGCGGTTCGGCTTCTGGCTCCATCAAATCGCGACTGGAATCTAACAACTGCTTTTCAGCGCGTTTAATTAACGCCGAGACGGCTTTTTGCGGTGATTTTGCGGCAATTCCAACCGCGGCGTCTATGGACACGTCGTCGCTCGAATCGTTGTTCGGATTATCGTTTCCACCCCCTAATACTATTTCATCGCTCCCGTCCAGGGGGTCGGATTTGTAATCATTCCGTTGCTTCCAACTCTTCGCCAAGTAATATAATCGAACGAAAACCCCTCCCGTGGATGCGAGAATAGCCATCGCGCTCCAAAACATGGACAAAAACGTTTGCGGCGGTTCCTCGACTACCACCGCGTTATTATTATTATTACTTTTTCCTCCTCGATTCACCCCGCTATTATACTTATTGCCGCTATTCTCGTTTCCTACTCCTAACGACGACGACGATGAACTTCTACCCGATGGAATCTTCACCTCGTTCGTCGTCGCCGCTTTGCTCGCGCCAAAAGCGCCGTAGGCGATGACTTTAAATTTTAACGTCGCGCCTTTCGGACAGTTTCGAACGATTAAAGCGTTCTCTTCGCCCCATTCTACGACCTCTTCAATCCTCCACTCTTTCTCATTACTACCTCTTCTACTTTTTACTTCGATATCTTCATCTTCTTTACGCCACCACTGACTGGATCGATCGCCAACCGCCAGCGGCCCCGGCGTCACGATCACGCTCTTCACGAGAAACAAATGCGCCGGAGGCGTCCCTCTCGTATCCGGATCTAACCATTTAATAGATACCACGTACTCTCCGTCCTCTTTGCTCGTTTTTTTCCTCGGCACGATAACTTTCGCCATCGCTTTCTTCGGCACCGACGGCGTCTCGCCCAAGTGTAACATCTGCCGTTTCAAATTCCTCGATATCGACGCCTTGTGCAACTCGTTCTCTACGAACAAGTGCGTCTTCAACAACTCGCCGTCGTTCATAATCAAAGACGGAAAATCATCGATGGTTATTCTGTTCTCCTCAAACCTCCCTGCGTATTGCGGAAACCTCAACGCGTACTTCACCCATAACTTCACGTCTCTCGCCGTCGCCACGTTTTCGTTTTTCTCCATGAACGTCACAAACTCTGCGTTGGAAATCGTTTCATCGGAGTCCAATTTCCCGTCCATTTCTTCGATCGTTTGGTAAGACGCGGATTCGATTTCTTTTTGTTCGTCGAACTCTATTCCTCCGATTGCAGAGGCGACGTATTTTTTCAGTTCTTCCGCGTCCAGCTGTCCGTCCTTGTCGAAATCAATCTTCGAAAAGAATGTCTTCAGCGCGATTTTGTTCTTTAAAGTCTTCTTTGTTGCCGTCGTCATTTTCATCATCATCATCATCAATACGAAGAGGACAACGTGCACGAAGAGAAAAGGTGTCCGTCCTCGCGGGAATCGATTCATTTTCTCTCTTTTCTCTCTCGAGCTTTTCGGCGGCAAAACAAAAGCAGTTTCAAAAGCAGTTTCGGCAAAAAAGGCACAGGTAAGAATTGTTGTTCTCGTCCTGCTCTTTCTGATTTTGCGCGTGTTCTTCGTTCGTCGCGTGTTTTAATAAAGGGTCTCCTCCTCTCTTTAATCTCGCAACAAAACGCAAGTCTCTTTTGAGGGAAAAAAATGACGCGGGAAATTAGACGAGAGAAAAGGAAAAAAAACGGTCGCTTTTCTACTTGAAAAAAAAAAAAATCACATTTCTTTCGCGTTGTTTAAAGAAGAAGAAGCGATTGATTCATCAGACGACACGAAACGACCCACGAACGCGTCATGTCTTCTTCTGCTGCTACTACTTATACTACTCTCGTTGGGGTGAGGACGAGAGCGCAGAAAAGACGGATTGGGGAGAGAGATGTGTGGGATTTGATCGTGAATAACGACGATATTTGTTTCAAACACATTCTTCCGAGATTGAATGCGACGGATGTGAAATTCTTGTACGAGGTGAATACGGAGACGAGAGCTTTGATTAAGAGATCAACTCGCGCGGGGGATTTGGAAAGGAGGTTTAATATTGGAGAGATGTCGTCGATATCTACGTTGGAGTTTGCGTGGGAGCATAAATCGTTGTGTACGGGTGCGGGTGTCTGGTACGAAACATATTTCTGCTATAAAGTTGCTCAAACGAATAAACTCGAGTTGCTCAAGTGGGCGAGAGAGGAGAAAAAGTGTGACTGGGGTGTAGGGACGATTCATGCGGCTGCATACCGAGGTAATCTGGAAATGGTAAAGTATTGCGTTGCAAATGAGTGTCCTATCGATGAGGGCGCGTGTGCAGAAGCTGCCTCAGGAGGTCATCTAGAGTGCTTCAAATACTTACACGAAGAAGCGAAAGCGCCTTGGGGTTCTTGGACTGCCAATTGCGCGGCTTCAAGTGGCCATCTCCACATACTCGAATATCTTGTTGAGCGCAAGTACCAGTATGATCAATTCAACACATATGCGTGTCAGTGTGTGGCAGAGTACGGCCACTTGGACTGTTTGAAATACTTACACGAAACCGCCAAAGCGCCTTGGAACTATCGGGCCGTTCGAGAAGCGCACAAGAACAACCACCTCGAATGTGTACAATACCTCCTCGACAACAACTGTCCTCTTCCACCTGGTTGGCGATACGTAGATGGAGAGTTGCACGTGCCAGAATCAGATTCAGATTCAGAATCAGATTCAGATTCAGAACCAGAATCGGAATAATTGCACGCGTCCTAAAGCTGCCGCGCCCTTGTACTATACAAAGAGAGAAAGAGAGACACACAAACACAGACATTTTTCTCTTCATTATATCTCTCTTTTGCCCCGGCATATCATACATATACATACGTAATAACTTACGCGGGAAACTTTCTTTGCGTTTAAGAACAAATACACCCCCACTTTCTCCGCTCAAAAGAAGAACACTACCACCTTTTGTGTGCTTTGTGTGCGTGTGCAAAAAACCTTCTTCATAACACAATGGGGAAAAGAAAAACATCATCATCCAATAATGTAAACGCCGAAGCAAAGACGTCAAGGTCGACAAGGACGACAAGGACGACCAGGACGAAGAACAACAACAGTAACAACAAGAGTTTACAGAAAAAGAAGGAGAAAGAAAAGGTCATCACGACGACAAAAACGACGGCTAAATCTCGGGGAAAACCAACAACAGTCTCAATAATTTGGAAATTGGTGACCCACCACGCGGATATTTTCAACAAGCACGTGCTTCCGAAACTGAACGAGACGGAGATATATTGCTTTTCTGAAGCGAATAAAGAGAGTTTACGATGCGTGCTGCGAGCAGGGAGAGTGAAAACGAAGAACATTTTTGCGAAAAAGAGACTCGTTTGGAACGTAGGCGAATGCGCAAATCTTTCGCTCATGAAATGGGCGTGGAACGAGACGAATCCGACGAATACGCGGGAACGAGAGATGAATCATAGTAAAGCATGGTTTTGCGCTAAAGTCGTTCAAACGAACAAACTCGAATTGCTCAAATATATAAGAGAAGTAAAAAAATGCGGGTGGGATGAAGAGACGATCAAAATGGCGGCGCGTATAGGTAATCTGGAGATTCTGAAGTACTGCTTCGAGAACGAGTGCCCGTGCGGGGAGGAGGTGGAGTACGGTCAGATGTTATTTGAGCTCGCCGCCATCGGAGGACACGTGGACTGTCTTCGAGTTCTCTTCGAAGAGTTGGACCCTCCGGAGGAGTCGGGAACCGAAGAAAGAGTGGCGGAGCACGCGGCAGAATACGGGTACCCAGACGTGTTGAAATATCTCGTCGAGGAGAGAGAGTTGTCCGACTCGGTAATAGAAGAGTGCGTCTCGACATCCGTGAATTATAGTCAACTCGAGTGCCTCAAATACTTAGTCGAAGACGCCGAAGCGCCTCTCGACGACTGGAAATTACTCGCCTACGCTCGGGACTCCTCAGAGGACGAAGACATCGTAGACTATTTGCGAGAAAAAGGGTGCCCAGAACCAACCGACGAAGAATGGGCGGAACATCGCTCGATCTGGGAATGACGACGTTTACTCCTAAAAGATGATTCTCTGCGCTTTTTATCATCGCTTTCTCAGTTATGAAGTAGTACACGGGTAGCGCCTTCGTCCCCGCATCCTCCCTTATATAATAGGTGAAAATTTTGTACAAATCGCCAGAACTTTTCGTGCCAAATGACTACACATAAGCAGCGCTAATACTCACACGTAACACTCCTAAAATGGGCGCGTGCGTGTCCAAACACCCCCCTCTGAATAACGTCTACTACACCAGCGAAAAGACGCCTTCGGGGACGACGCCTTCGACGAATACTAACGATATTAACACGAACGATCAGCATCAGGAAGAGATCGAACGAGAGATCGAATTCGCGCAAAAAGAAGAGGAAGAGTTCGTTTTGGTGAGGACGAAGACGAAGGAAGAGGTTGATGAGCTGGTGAAAGAAGCGTTGGCACTCGGAGAGAAAGGTTTATGTGTTCCTCTTTCTGATGACGATGATGAGGATGATCATGCCGAGATGGCTTTGAGAGGAGGAGGATTAGGAGGAAGGAGGAAGGAGGAGGAGGCAGAGGAGGAACACCGCCCGTCGAAAGCGCGAGGAGGAGAATACGTTTCCGTGTCCTCGTCTTCTCCGGCGTCGGGAGCGACGAGGAGTAGCGGAGATAATGATTCGAGGCATCATCAAGGTCACCAAAATCAGCAGCAGCAATATCAACAACATCAAAGAACGACGACTGGCGGGACGACGACGACGAGCGGGTTGAACTTGCGAGAACGGAAACAGAGAAGTCCGAGGGCGAACAGTCCAAACCCGCCGAAGTCTTTTAGCAGCAGTAGTAATATCAATAGTCAAAACGCGACCACGGGTGGTGGTCAGTCTCAACAGCATCAACATCATCATCATCATCAGCCGGCGAGAAGGCAAAATTCGTTCAGTAGGCTCTCGCCGCATCCCAGTCCGAGGCAAACGATGCAGGCGACGACGCCGACTGGGCAGTACGTGAACGCAAATCACAGCACGAAACATAAGAGGATATCGAGCCGAGGTTCCTGGCACGACGGTCTGAGTAACTTTTCGGACGAAAACGGCATGCGTTCGTTCTTCGGCGCGCCGGTGAGCTCTGGACCGCCGAAAAAGTGGACCATCGGCGATACTTTAGGCGAAGGAAGTTACGGAAAGGTGAATTTAGCGTTGAATGGCGAGACAGGGGAGTTGATCGCGTTGAAGGAGGTGAAAATTGCCGGATGTGATACCGCCGGCGGTGGCGGCGCAAACAACAACAACAACAACAAAGATTTTATCGAGACGCAAAACAGAGACGAAAAACTCACTTCTACTCGCTCCTCCTTAGACGAGAGTGGTTTACTTACCCCGACGGTCCAAGACTCGCGCGTCCGCGAATCCATCGTTCAACTCGAACAAGAAGTGCACATGCTTTCGCAACTGACTCACCCGAACATTGTTCGATACATTGGCATTAAGCGGCGAAAAGACATCTTGAACGTCTTCATGGAATACGTTCCAGGTGGGTCCATAGCCTCGCTACTTCAAAGATTCGGTCCTCTCGGCGATAACGTGACGCGAGTGTACACTCGTCAAATCTTGATCGGTTTAGATTACCTCCACTCGCAACGCGTGGTGCACCGAGACATCAAAGGCGCGAATATTTTAGTTGAAAAATCCGGTCGCATCAAACTGGCGGATTTTGGCATGGCGAAAATGTTGGAGTTTGTCGACGTCGAACGGAATAGTTACGCCAAGAAAGCAGTCAAAGGGAGCGCGTATTGGATGGCCCCGGAAGTTATACGAAAATCGGAAGTGACGTTAGGATGCGACGTGTGGTCGGTGGGATGCACGGTCATCGAAATGGCCTCGGCGAAGCCGCCTTGGTGCGAGTGTTCGACGCAAGTGCAAGCGATGTTTAAAATCGCGTCGAGTACTGCATTACCTACGTTACCGGAGAAGAACTTGTCCGCGGATGCAAAGGCGTTCATTTTGAACTGTTTGAAGAGGAACGTGGAAGAGAGACCGGACGTGGAGACGTTATTGATGGACCCGTTTGTGGACGATTCCTTGAACGAGAAGATGTGTCGAGCGCCGGCGTTGAAGTACGAGCAGCACGACGGATCGTACTCAAACTTTCCAGACAATCAGTCCTTGGTCTCCTCGCAAGTGTCGTTGGATGATCCGTCGGAAGAAACAGACGTAGATGATGATGATGATGACGACGACGACGACGACGACGATAGCAACTACGGCGGCGACGATACTGACCTCGACGAATCTTCGTTGCAGATTGGCGGGAACGTTACCACAGCGTTTCAGCTCTCTCAATCACCGAGTAACAACGAAGGTCTTACCGATCCATCCGTTTTAGGCGCTCGAAGAAACATCGCGCTGAAACCGTTGGTAGTGAACAGCACTCGATCGAGGAACGAAAAGACCGGTTCGAGAACCGGGAGTAGCAGCGCCGCGCAGACGTCTAAAAACAACAGCAACACCAGTCAATGAAATGATATAATATAATTTTATGTGTTTGTAATTTCGTCGTGTTTGTAATTCTTAGTATCGGTTTGTGTATTTCTCAAAATGTAAACTAAAAGTTTGCTCCCAGATCTTCTCTTCTCTCTTTCATCCTCCTCTTCCTCAAACGGCGACGGCAAAAAAGCAATTATATATTATTAAATACTCGTCGACCTGTGGTGATCGTCCGTGATTGTCGAGTACACGTGCCCTTCGTTAGATAACATTTCCACCGCCTCTCGAACGGCGTCCATCGTGTACTTGCCGCCTAACAATTTGCACATCTCGGATATTTCAATCCCGGAATCCCCCGCCGCCGGCCCGCTCGGGTTGTTATAAATCGCCAACAACTGTTCCTGCAACGACCCACCCGCATCTGGGTTGTTCCCACTCGTCGGCATCGCGTACGCCGCCGGCGCCGCCCCAGTCGCCGTCGTCGCTTGCGCCGCCACGCTCGAACCTTTCTCGTTGGAAAATCTGGACGAAGCGTACATCGCGTCCAAAAAATGAAACGCGACTTCGTTGAAGTCCGTAATCTTTCTGCAGTTCATCACTTGAATGTATCTCGCGTCGTTCCAGGACTTCAACTTCCCAGTCACTCTCACGTACTCGTTCGTCTCAAACGTCACTTCGTTCGCGCCCTCCGCGGTTTCTTCGCCCGGGTATTCTTTGCAGCAGCACGCGCCGGTCCCGTCGTCCACGGACAACAACTTATGCGCGCCGGTTTCTTCTTTCGAAACGATTTTTCCGACAATCGTCACCAGACCGATCGGTTTCCCAGTCAGTAAAGCAAACTCGTCCGCTTCTGCCGAAGACGCGGTGGCCTCGGAGATTTGCTTGATGGTGACCGGGGTGATGGAATCTTCCTGTTGCCGTTTTTGGTAACTCGACGGGTCTCCGCCAGAAACACCGGTGTTTGTCCTTTAATAAAATCAAAAATAAGAGATCGAAAGTCAGTTCAGAGAGTCGACGAATGCGATCGAGAGGTGGTCGTCGCGAGCGCGAGCGCAGAGAGAGAGAGAAAGAAACGCGTTTGCATTTCATCAGCCCATTTTATTCAAAAATGTATTCAAAAATGGTTCCAAAAACTCTCATCATCTCTCTCGTTATTATACACGGAGGAGAGAAAGAATAGCAAAAACATATGCACATATTTCAAAACGTACCCGTACCCGCCGCCTTGGAATTGCGTCGCGCCGTCGTTGCCAAAGTTAAAGCTCATTATTTATTATTATTACGTATGCGCAGAGGTGTATTCTTTGAAGTGATGATTTGCTCCAACGAAGAAAAAATTTTGATGTTTTTTTTCTCTTCTTTTAAAAAATTAAGGGGGGGAAATGTGAGCACCCACCCTTCAAAACCCAAGAATAAAAAGGCACATCTTTCTCGTTTAATACTCGCGCAAAAACAGAAAGCCGCGCGCGAGGAGTATCGAGGAGTAAAAAAAGGCGCGCGTTGTCTTTTTTTACTAGGAGCGATTGTTTTTTTATTCACTCGAAGCGGAAAACCTTTCGGGGGGTCGTTCTGTTGTGCTTTGAATTTTAAAAGACTCTCTCGTTTTTTTGAAAGTGTTTTCCACATTTCAAACACAGGGAATTTAAAAATGGGGAAAAAGAAAATCTCTGGCAACGCGAGAAGGAAAGAGAAGGAGACGAGAGAATACGTGAGAATGAATGGGGAAGCGTTCTTGCAGGCGAGATCGTCGTCTCCTCTTTGGAACGGGTTGGTGTTGCATCATAAGGATGTTTTTGTGTCGCACGTGCTTCCGAAATTGAATACGACGGATCGAGTTTTCTTTGCAAATGTGAATTTAGAGAGTTGGAGTGTGCTTGCGTACGCAAGGGTAGACGTAATGGGATTATGTTGGCTTTTTAACGAATGCTCATCACTTCAAATCAAGATATCTGATGCAGTATAGCAAGACTGTATGAAAACTGCTGCATGGTATGGCCAACTCGATAGCCTCAAATACTTAGTCGAAGAGGCGAAAGTGCCTCTTAACCGCTGGGAATACATCGCTTGCGCTCGTTACTTCGAGCATACCGAGAGCCTAAACTACTTGCTCGAAAAAGGCTGCCCAGAACCAACGGACGAAGAATACGCTACATTTCGTATTGCTGAGTTGTCCCAACGTATGGGAGAAGCATAAACACGACAGCAGAAAATAGATAGAAATAGATAGAAATAGACTAAGTAAACTTTGCTCGCGAAAGAACAAACAAAACTCTTCAAATCTTCACGTTTTCTCTCTTCAATCAAAGTCCGAGCTACAGAACGGCGACTGAGAGAATAGATTGAGAGATAGAAATAGACTTATCAAACTTAATTTTAAAACCGCGCGCAGTTGCTCTTCGCGAAAGAAACAACAAAACTCTTCAAATCTTCACTTTTTCTCTCTTCAATTCTGTTCTAAAAATACACGAAGACAACGCACCTCAATTTGCGAACACCATCATGTCTCGCACACCGCTTCGATTTTCCCCGTATCGTCGTCGTCAAAACGAGCGCAAAGCGAGCGAAAGGCAACTTTTGGAAATCTCCTCGGACGAGGAGCGTTTGATTGAATGTTTCTTGCGCGCGAGAAGCATCAAAGAAAAGAGCGGAGACGAAGACGACGAGAAGCGGCTGCCCCGCAAAGAACAACAACGAGAACATGATGAGCAAAAGCTTCGCGACAACAACATTAAACAGTTTTCGTTCATTCACAACGCGCTGGAAGGTATCGCGGCGTTCGATTCCGTAAGAGACGAAGAAGATCGCACGCGATTGTTTGAAGCGTTCGTGCCTTTGAGATACGAGAGAAACGAGTGCGTGGTGAGACAAGGAGACGTGGGGAGGAATTTTTACGTCATCGCGGATGGAACGTGCGAGGTTATCGTGAGACGAAGAGAGGGAGAGGAAGAGATTGGGAGCGAATACGACGATTCAGACGACGAAGATGTGTACGACGCGAGCACAGAAGGAGAAGAAACAAAAGAGAAGGATGATGATTTAAAAATAGACGGAGCCGCAGCGATCGACAAATCGACGAGAGGAGAAAGGAAAGTAAAAGTAATAAAGAGGAAAGAAATCGGCAGCGGACAAACGTTTGGTGAAGTCGCGTTGTTGAACCCAAACGAACCGATTCGGTCGGCGTCTGTGTTTGCGAAATCGAACAGAGTGACGCTGTGGGCGATCGATTCGAAGACGTTTGGTGACATCTTGCGCGCGACGGCGTTCGAGAAGAGAGCGAGAAACGCGAGGACGTTGGAGAACGTGAAGATTTTCGCGAAGATGTTGGACGATTACGAAATGTCTCTGTTAGCGGACGCGTTGAGTGAAGAAATTGTGTTTGAGAAAGGCGATATGCTTTTGAATCGAGACGACGAAACAGCCGCGAAGAGGATGTATTTTCTTTGTCGAGGGGAGTGCGAGGTGAGAGTTTTTAACGCTCCTCCTGGAGACTTTGGCGATGAGAGACATTGCGCGAGGACGGTAAGAAAACTGCTCAAACCTGGCTCGTATTTCGGCGAATTGAGCTTACTGAGAGGCACTCCGCCAACCGCGGATGTCGTCGCCACGAGTGATATCGTCAAAGTTCAATGGCTCGATCGAGGCGCGTTTCGTAGGTATGTGCGAGCCGATATCGTAGAGGCGTTGGAGAAGCACGCGAGCGGATATTGTATGGAATCAAATAGTGACGACAAGGATGATGATAAGAACTCCGCAATACATTTCAAGAAAATGACGACCGTTGAGGACTGTCGCTCGATACAGAATTTGACGGCAGCGCCGGAGTCGTCGTTTCGCGATGAACGCAACAACAACGTTATCGCTACTACGCTCAGTCCCGCTCAGAATCGTCATCGGCATTTAACCGTAACGAATTCGGTCAAATTGGCATTAAAATCACTCTCAAGACGTCTGAGAGGAGAGAGAGGAGAAAGAAAGTCCTCTTCTTCCTCGTCGTCCTCTTCAGCGACTACCGTTCAAACGCGCGGTGGCGAAACCTTCCTTTCTTCGCGAATCGAAGATACGCGGAGGCGAGGAGGAAAAGATTTTGAAGGCACGTGCGAAACATCATCATTGCACCTGCCGAAAGTTTCGAAACGCAAGCATCTCACATTCCATAAACAACTCGGCGTCGGAATGACCGCTACCGTCTTTCTCTGCAAAACATCCGACCAAAATAAACTTCCGTGTTGCGTCAAAGTCATGCGCAAAAAGACGCTCCGAGATCTCGATCAAATCGCCAACGTCACTCGCGAACGAGAGTTACTGAGATCCTTCCCGAATCAGCAGTTTGTGATGCAAGCGTTGTGTTCGTTTCAAGACGATCACTTCGCGTATTTAGTGATGGAACACATGAGCGGTGGAGATTTGTTTCAGTTGTTGGTGAAAGGACCGTTTTCATCGGGCGGCGGCGGCGGCGCGCAGAAGACTGGCGTTGGTGAAGAGGATGCAAAGATGATACAAGCTGTGTCTATCGATCCGCATTGCAACACAATTGCAACGAATAGCCATTTTGGTGGAGAGGCGTCATCAGGTGGTTCAGGTGGGCTCCCACTTCCGCTCGCTAAATTCTACGTCGCCGAAGTCTCGTGCGCGCTTCAATTCCTCCACCAGCGCAACTACATCTACCGAGATTTAAAACCAGAAAACGTGTTAATCGACCGTTTTGGTCACTGTAAACTGTGTGATTTAGGCTTTACTAAGCAAATCAATCCGTCGTACGATAGATGTTATACCACGTGCGGCACAGCAGATTACATGGCGCCGGAAGTCACTCTGCGCAAAGGCTACGCGTTCGCCGTGGACGTCTGGGCAGTAGGGGTTTTATTGTACGAGTTATTGACTGGGAAAGCGCCGTTTGCGGCGAAAACGGACGGAGAAAGACACCAGAGGATCACGAGAGGCGACGTCCAGTTCCCAAAAACGTTTAATTTGGAGGCTAAAGATATCGTCTCGAAACTGTTGATTGTCGATCCGAGTCGGCGGATGACGTTTGATAACGACGGTGGTGCGAATCGTCGAAACGACGCGAAAGAAGAAGATGACGAGGAGAACAACGACGAATATTACCAACGGACGACGTTCGAGAACCATCCGTTCTGGGCACCGCTCGATTGGGAGGAAGTTAAAACGAAGAAAATGAAACCGCCGTTTCGACCGAGAGCGAGGCCGGAAAAAGAGCTCTTTCGCAAGTATCCTCCGTTGAGAGAGCATTGCGTGGAAGGTTTGAAACCAACAACAGCTTCGACGTCGTCGTCGTTGTCCTCTTCCTCCTCTAAGTTTACGATCGAGAATTTCTGAAATGCGCTAGAGGCTTGCTTGATAAATATACATCTTTCTATAACTGGACGCGCCAGGGTAAGTCGTCGTCATCAAAAACGCTCATCATTTTCGTCTTCTCTTTTTCCAAGTCTTCTTCGATCGAGGCGTACTCATCGACGAAGAACTGCATGTAATTATTATCACTACTGTTGCCGTCTGATGGCGGTGGCGGCTTATTACTAGTCGTCATCGTCGTTTTACCGGTCGTCGAAGACATATCACCAACAGACGACCCGCCGTTTTGTGAAATCTTTCGAATCAACCTGGACCAGTTCGGAAACAACCGCAACTTGGGATGTCCAACGATGATATTCAAAGCTTTCGCTCGGCTGGTGGCAACGTTGAACCGTTTCGGGTCGCTCAAAATCGTATGCTTCGCTTCTTCTTCGCCAAATCCCTCTTCACCGTTCCGTCGTCGACGGAATTCGGACGGTCCCGTACTCGCTACGGTTGAAATTATAATCACTTTAGCCTCTTGACCTTGGTAATCGTCAATCGTCCCGACGCGAATGGCGCCTAAATTGATTTGTCTTAATACTTGACGCAACGCTAAAACTTGTCGTCGATATACCGCAATGACTTCGATGTCAGAAGGAGCGATTCTGTTTTTTGCATCGTTTGTATCAGTCGCTGACAACAGCGCGGAAATTATCTCGCACACTTTCTCGCACTCTAAAGCGTTGCTGAAACTTTTCGTCTCGACCTGCGATTGCGATTTGGTCACCTCGACTTTTTCCAAACCTTCGACGGCGACGAAAATGTTTCGATAGCGGCGAGGACACTGGTGATTGGTCGCGCCATCTTCTTCGTTGCTGTTCTTGTTCTGTTGCATCGTCTTCAACTTTAAATGTTCAAAGATTTCGTCCCCGGGTATGCGAACGTCTTTTTTCGACGCGAATGTTTCGAGTTTCCCATCGTAGAAGGATTCGCTCGCGATTGCCAAAATGTCCGGATGCGATCGATAATTTTTCGTCAGCGTGATCAAATTCTCGTTTTTGTTGGTGTCGTCGTTCGCCGTGCTTCTTTTCATCATATCCACGCAAGTTTCCAACAAGGATTTTTCGAGTCCACCTCGAATGGCCACTTTCGAATGCACTAAAGGTCCGAGTTGTTTTGAATCGCCGCTCATGACCACCAACGTCTGTTCATTCACCAATGACATCGGAATCAATACTTCTGAAATCGTTGCCTGCGCGGCTTCGTCGATGAACAAATGCGTCAGTCCCGGTCTCCTTCTCCGACCGTCGCGCTCGTACAACTCGGAGACTTCAAAGAAGGATCGAAATGCGAAATTAACTTCTTGATAGAGCGGACCGTCAATTTCGTAATTTACATTCGCTCTCGCTTTATACATCGTTTTCAAGGCTTCGTATAAAATGCCCGCGGAGACGCACGAACAGACGAGCACTCGAGCAGATTGTTCCAACTCACCGTACTTCACTGTTTTTGATGCGAACCAGTCCCTCACGTCAACCGAAAATGGAGTAATCGAACCCATCTTTTCGCTCATTGCACGTCTCGGGTCGTCGATGCGACAGTACACGTTCGTGCTCGCGGTGGTGTTGCGAAAGTATTTCGGATGTTCGCGGACGATGCGGTCTAAAATGACATCGGCTGCATACGGTGCCGGTGCACAGACTAATATCCGCACATCTGGATTTATCGATAACGCGTCGAGGACAGCGTGCGCGATCGTCAACGTCTTACCAGTACCGGGAGGGCCGAAACACACGAGCGGCGCTACTGTTCGTTCTTTTATATTATTGTTTGCATTGTTTGCATTGTTGTTGCTGTTGATTCCCTCCAACGAGAGTTGTTCTCTCTTTCGTCGACAACGCATCACAAACTCATACTGTTCCTCGTTGATGCCGCGTTGGAGACGTTCGATTTCGTTCCCGTTGTATCGTTGTTGTTGTTGTTGTTGTCCATTCTGCGGATACTTCACTTTCAAACTTGCACACGCTCGCAACGCCGCACGACATCTCGAGAAGAAGTTCTCGTCCATGGCAAACCGCACGTGTACTTTCAACGTCCTAGTCATCCCATGTTTCGCAGTTAATTGAGGCGACATGTTTAACGTTCCGTCGGTCCATGGTGCTTGCAAGTGCACGGTTTGCGTTTTTGAGACGATGGCGATGATGCGGAATGCGTATTCAAGGAACGGACTGAGTTCTTTCTGATGCGCCTTCGCGTTGACTCGACACCGAACGACGTCTCCGACGACTATGGGAGGGTAACCATTCTGTAAACCAGGCACCTCCAACGAGTATACGAGTAATTCATTCTGCTCGCTTCTCGCTCCTAGTCGACGTATTGTCCGATTGAACATATCGTATCTTTTCACGTCCTTGTTTTGTTGCGCTTCTTCGATGTAGAGTAAACGCGCGGACTTGAGCCGAATTTTCTCGAAGGACTCCTTCTCTGACGACGAGGACGACGAATACGAAGAAAATTCGCGAAAGACGCTCGCCCACTCTAACGATTTCGTCCACGGCGCGTGGTTTTTTGACTCAAAAAAGAACTTCGAATTCGGATCCAAAATCATCGTTCGATTAAATTGGTACGTGAAAAGCCACGTAGGTAACTTGGAGTCGTAGTAATCCGCGGGCGCCGGTAAGATATTTCTATTCTCAATCGAGAGAAAATATCGGCCAACGCCACCCCAGATGATGTCCAAGTAGCTCCTCGGTGGTGGATAATATTCTTGAGCTTTATGATCGAATGCGCGTCGCATCGATTCTGGGATGAACGGCGTCGCTTCTTCGCTCAATAAGGAAACGTGCGTTGGTTCGTTGAAAACGTTAGAGCTTGTGATTAACACAGAACACTGCGTAGCGCACGCGCGCAGCTCGCTTTTTTTGGTACCAAAGATGGCGATAATCCACGACGTTACGTGCGCGCGTTTCGTCTCCGAATCAATCGTACAATCAACCGTGGCTTGGTACACGCCGCCCGCCGGTATGCGCACGATTGGTCTTTTTCTACTTGTATTATTATTCTTCTCTCTTCGTGCCGTCCGATGGTGGTATTTCGAAGATGAAACGTTGTAATCGTCGCGCAACGAGAACACGGAGGATGAAAAAGAAGAGCTTTTCGGATCTTTGTTTTTATCGCTGCTGCTGTTAATATTAATGGTCGTGATGTTTTCGGGTTCGTCGTCGTTTATGTTCTTTGCGTCTACGATTCGCAAGGCGACCAGAGTAATATCTTCTGATCCAGTGTTCGTTACGTAGACACTTCTCGAGCGCTTCTTGAACGATGATGATTCCTTTTTTGTATTCCGCGGCGGTTCTGATGTTTGCGTCGTCGCTTCTTTCCTAATTTCTTTGGAAGCCGCCTTTGGGGAGACGAAGGAGATGATGGATTGAAGACCGAGCGCAGCAAACGCGCCTTGGATATTGACGCGCTGCTTTTTCTCCTCGTTGGTATTTTCTTCTTCGTCGGCGTCGCTCCTCGCGCTGTTACTACTTCTATCGCTGTCACTGTCGTCAGCATCGATATCATCGTTCTCGTTTATGATGGGAAAATTCCCAAACGGCGGACGCGGCGTTCTAATGCGCGCGCCGTTCCCGGAATGTTCCAAATCTTTCAATACCGCCGTTCCGCCGCCGTGCGCGTAAAACGAGTCTTTAATGCGCCGCGAGGCAATATCAAAGAGATAGTTCTCGTCGAAATCGTCTCTTTCATCATCTTTTGGAAAAGAAAGATACTCGACTCTCGCTATTCCTATTCGCGCAGTTCTGCCACCGACACTTGCGTTTCTCTTACCGTTCTCCATCGCGCGAATACGCTTCAATCTTTCTCGTTCGAATTGATCCAGTAAACCTCCCGCGTCGATGTCAAACTGCAACGCCACTACAATCGATTCCGTGATATCATCGTCGTCGCCTTCGATAAACCGCTTTCTCAACATTCTCAACTCTTCCTTCGCGAACGCGAACGCTTCGTTGTTCGTTGTGGAACCCTTCTCGTCGTTCTCGCCACGCGTGGTAAAAATCGACTCTTTCTTCTCCTCGAGCGCCCTTTTACGCACGTATTCGCGCAAAGGCGCGTGCTGGTTTAAAATATCTTGCCACTCGGCGCCTAAATCTACGTTCGTAGTATCGCCTCCTTCCGATGTGGTGGTAAAGGTAGTGGTTCTAATAGTTTCTGTTTTCACTTTCGTTTGTGTCGTCTTCCATGATGATGATTGCGGCGACATCGTCGTTAAAGACGACGATTGGTCTCGTAGTTGTTCTCGTCGGCGTTCCGCTCGTTCTCGCCGCGAACCTTCCGGGTTTCTTGGTTTCTTCTCTCGAAAAACTTCCTCTCCGCTCCTAAACGCATTATTATGACGCGGTTTTGGAAGTTGCGCAGATGTTCGAGGTGGGAACGGATGTTTCTTTTGCGCGTTCGATGTGGCGCTTTGAGACAGTTGTTGGTGTTGGTGTTGTTCTTTCCTCGTCTGGTCGTCAATCCATCCTCTCTCTCTCGTCCTCGTTCTCGTCGTGAAATTTTCGCTCGTCTCCGCGTCGTGGTGCAACAGATGTCGCGTGAACGCGTTCTTCTTTTTCTCGACTTTGTCGTCGTCGTCGTCGCCTTTCGTTCGCGACGACGAAGACGTAAAGTGTTGGTTCTTCATATCTCTTTAACGCGATGATGTTTTTACGGGAAAGAAGCGTGAGATTGAATGCTGTGGTGTTGTGCGCGTAAATGCGCCTCTTTTAAACACGGATTCTCACTTTGTGCGATGATGGAGAGAGAGAGAGAGAGAGAAGGTACGATGCGGTTGTTTTAAGTCTTCTTATATTCTTCGTTTCCGTCGTTTTTGTCGCGCTTTTGTCGCGCTTTCGCGTAAAGAAAAGCTGAGGAGGATCCCCTAATGAGTTTAGGGTTTATTTAGGGTTTAGGGGTCTCGTACAAGATTGACTCTCTTTTCTACGGGAGCTATTTACACCGCTACTCTACGAAAGCGAGGACATCTCTCTCTTCTTCTTCTTCTTCTTCTTTTCCACTAAACCACGTGCATCCACTTGGACCAAGACTCCCCGAAGTCTTTTTCTGCCGACGCGGTATCCTTTTCCTTTTCTTTCATCTGAAGGTAATCGTCGCGGTGTATAAAACCACCCCCGTCCAAGGAAACGTACGGCGCGGGCGCGCCGAGTCGTCCGGAGATCAAGTAATACGCGGCGCGAGTGAAATGCCCGTGGAAGCCGCCGATGAGCGCGTATCCTTTCGATATGTGATCGAGTTCTGCCAAGGATAAGTCGGAAACGACCTCTCCTTTCCTTTTGTCGTCCAAATCTATTCTATTTTCGATCCAGTTTACGTTTTTCCGATACGTCTTCTCGGTGCCGTACGCGTCTCGCGCTCTCGGCGTCGAGGGGTCAATCCAACAGTAGTTCATTTCGTCGTCTGAATCGTCGTCGTCGTCGTCGAGTTCATTAGTATTCCCTCCTGTTTCTTCTCGTATCATATCTTGTATGAACTCCGAGGAGTCGCTGGCGAGTAAAACTGTGACACTTTTGAACGTGCCGTGACCTCCTTGGTCGTAGTATTTATGGATCAACATCCGCAGCGCTTTCTTCTACTCGAGAGAATCGAAGCACGCGCGACCAAGATTTCTGTCATCCGGATCATTCCATATATCTGTGCCGTACTTTTTGATCGAGGAGTAAAGATTACAAGAATCGCTTCTCCGACCGTGTACAGACACGAAGAACACCTCCCCGCTTTTGCGTCCACTCTCGATGTCGTTCGTCCTCGTACACTTTACGCGAGAAAATTTCTCGTCGACGTATATCTGAGGTGCCATGTAATTTATAATCGCCCCGGTTAACACGGCATGCGCGTTAGGATTTTTCCCAGCTTGGCGCGAGAAGTAAGAGTGATTGCTATCATCTTTCTCCTCGATGCTGCCCTTCTTGCCGCCATCATCAACTTTTTTTGAAGAAATACTTCTTGAAATGGTCCATTTTGTACAAAGCTCGTTATTTCCCTCTTCGTTCTCCGAACGCTTTCCGAAAAGACACGAATATACGTTCTCGCGGTTCGGGCAGTCAGAAATTTTGCTAAACTTAAACTGGTCCACCGGGATTTGTGCCGGTACCATCTCGAACGTAAACGGGTCGTCGTCGACTTCTTCACCTTTACTCTTGTTGTACATACTCCTTACTTTTGACTCGGCAATGACGGCGCTCCCTTCGATGAGCTTTCCAAGAGTGGGCCACGTATGTCGATTGAAAAAATCCACGTCTGGAAATTGAATAACGTTTCGTTTGGCGCGATGCGGCGACACTTCTTTTGCAGAGCTGATAAACTTTTTACAAAGAGTTTCCGCATCTGCAGTTGGCAAGAATTCAGGAAAGTACGCGTTACTCGCTAACGGTTCCTCTGGAAACTCGTTCATGCCAAGTTTGTCTATCCACATGTTTTCGTACTCGTCTAATCTTCGCGAAAAGACTCTTCGTTTAGGGTTTAGGGTTTCTCCGTCGTCGAAGAAAATACTTCTTTCGCATCCGTCGTCGTCATCGTCGCGTTCTTCATCTTCTTCACATTCTCCTCAAACACCTCAAAGTATTCTCTCGTCGCGTTACGATATGCCTCGCCCAATCTGTTCAATTTTTCTAAACTCGCCGCGTTTGCCCTTTCCCGAAACTCTCGCATCGCCTCGGCGTACCCGGTTTCCAGTTCTACCAACATTCTCTCCGTCATTAAAGTCTTCGTTTCAAAGGCGCCTCCTCCTCCTCGCGGTTCTTTTTCTTCCTCCTCTCTTCTGACATCTTCGTTACCGATTAAATCGTCCTCTTCCTTCTCCTCCTTTTCCTCCTCCTCCTCCTCCGTAGTATTGGTATTCTTTGCTCTCTTCATCATACTTTCCCTATTACTAAGGAGTTGTTGTTTCTCTTCGTGTTCAAATATCCGCTCGTAAATATCCGCTCTTCGATGTTCCAACGACACCCCCGCGTTATTATTCTCTTCTTCCGTTCTGAAGTCTTTTTTGTCGTCGGGATCGTACAAACTTCGATGCCGTCTCCTCGATGACGCGCTCGTGCGGCTGCGTCCATCATCATCATCATCAGAATCACCACGAACGATATCGAACTTTGACGATGATATCGCTTCGAAACAACAACTACAACACCACCAACAAAAGAATAACACGAAGTAGTAGTAGTAGTAACGATGGTGCGAAAACGAGGAACGACGACGGGTGTTGATGTTGTTCATATTGTGTAGTATTAGGAAATTCGTCGGTTTATTAAATAAAAGTTTTTCAATAAGCTTTTGTCTCTCTTTGTTTTTATAAAACATCCATCCGCGTGGAAAAGTGATTACTCTGTTTCTGTTTCTGTTTCTGTTTCTGTTTCTGTTTCTGTTTCTGAATATAACTCTCCGTCCTCGTATCGCCAACCAAGTGGGAGAGGACAGTTATTGTCGAGGAGGTATTGTACACATTCGAGGTGGTTGTTCTTGTGCGCTTCTCGTATCGCTTCTTCGTCCCAAGGCGCTTTGGCGGTTTCGTGCAAGTACTTCAAACAGTCTAAGTGGCCGTGCTTGGCCGCACACTCACACGCATATTCGTCATATCTATCATATTTACGCTCAACAAGATACTCGAGTATGTGGAGATGACCATTTGAAGCCGCCCAAGAGGCAGTTCGCGAACTCCAAGGCGCTTTCGCTTCTTCGTGTAAGTATTTGAGGCACTCGAGATGACCGTTTAAGGCAGCATATGCACACGACCACGTATTGATAGGACACTCATTTGCAACGCAATACTTTACCATTTCCAGATTACCTTGACGTGCGGCCGTTTGAATCGTATTATGATCCCACTTACACTTTTTCTCCTCTCGCGCCCACTTGAGCAACTCGAGTTTATTCGTTTTAGCAACTTCGTAGCAGAAATCTGTTTCGTATTTCAAGTATTCATGCCACAACGATTTATGCTCCCACACAAACTCCAAAGTCGATATCGACGACATCTCTTTCACTTGAAACCTCTTTTTCAACTCACCCTTGCGAGATGATCTCTTCACCAACTTTCTCGTTTCACTATTCACCTCGTACAAGAATTTAAGATCCGTTCGATTCAATCTCGGCAAAATATGAGTGAAACAAATATCGTCGCACTTCACGATCACGCCCCACACATCTCTCTCCCCTCCCATCGTTCGTCTTTCCCGCGTTTCTCTCGTCGTCATCGACGCCAACTTCTCTTCTTTGTCTTTTTCTTTCTCTCGAAGTCTTTTATTAAACGTATTCTTGGTTTTAATCTGATTTGTTTTGTTTTTCGTCAAAGAAGAAAAATTGGCGTTTTTGAAAAGAGGAAAAAGAAGAGACATTTTCTTTACAATTTACACGCAAAACACAACGACAGAATAATGAAGCGGAAAGAATCCCCGAGAACAACCCGCTCCGTGTCTTCGTCCTCGGAGGAGGAGGAAAACGACGCAAACGAGAGGGATAAAACGAGGACGACAACGACAGCGACTTTGGGTTTGAGTCATCGACGAAGAAGAAACAACAACACAAAAACGAGCGAAAGAAGCGCGAACGAATCGAAAGCGACAACGACAGAAAAGTTTCTCGTGCGCTTGCTCGCGGAAGAGAAGGAAAACGAAAGCGAAGACTCTTTGGTGAAGAAACTCGAAAAGGCCTGGAGGAGCGTACGTTTTGATGAAAATAACGGCGAAGATGTGAAAGAAATGGCTGCTCGAACGTTCGAAGATGACGATGATTGCAAAAATCCCCTAATAAAAGGAGGAGGAGATATTCGATTCGTCGAAGCGTCTGGAAAACGAACGCCGACGGTACGCAGAGTCGAGTGTAAAAAGAAGAAGGAAAAGACGAAACGACGAGAACACACCACCACCGAGGAGGAGAGGAGGATGCTAGAGGAAGAACTTTCGGGAACGGAGAAGTGTTTGTTTGCGAAACATTACAGCGCGAACGTCTGCGTCAAGGCTCCGTCGAGATGTTGGTTCGAGACGACGGTGGAAAGTTTTCGAGATGAGATTGGAGGGGAGCACGATTACGTAGGGTGGGCGAGGAAAGACGTGGAATTGAGCGAGACGTGCGGGATTGCGGAGTTTTGCACGGCGAATAAAGGGAAGTGTAGTTCGGTGAGAGTGTGGAACGACGATTGGGTGTTTCGAGGCGAAGATCGGGCGTTTGAACGGAAAGAGAAGAGCGACGAGGCGACGGAGAGAGGGGTGTTTGACTCTTCAAAGGGTTCAAAAGGTAAAGAGAAGGAAAAGAAAGGGAAGAAAACAGGAAAACGATCATCGACGGAGAAGAAACTAAAGAAGGAATTCGAGGATAGAAACTACGTACCTTTATACGCCTCGGATACCAATCGAAACGTCTTCGCGGTTGGAAGTATCGTTTTGAGCACGATTGCGTTCGAGATGAAATACGTCGAGTTCCGATATTACGTGGATGGAGTTCTGTATAAAATCGATCGCATCAAACGAGATGCGCGAGAGAAAGACGACGACGAAAACGCGTGGTGGTTTCCAGTTACGAGTCATTCGAGCGAGTTGAACGACGTGACGTTTAATTTTGGGACGTACCCGATGTTTCGAAACGTATCCGAGGAAGCGCGAAAATCGAACGAAGAGTTTCTCGCGCGGGCAAAAAAAATATACGGGGACAATGATGCGGCAACAAACAGCGAAAAGGATTTGTTCTCGTGTTTACACTCGCCGTTCACGCGGTCCTCGTTACACGTCGATGTGAGTAGCAACAGCGGCAGCGGCAACAGCGGTGGTAGTAATGAAAATAGCAAAAACGAGGCATTTCTTGAAGACGAACTTCGTCGGAGTTTTCTCCGCCCGATAAAGAAGCTCATGAGCGCGATATCGACCGGCGATTGTCCAATGACGAACAAGAAAGATATCCACATCTTGTTCTGGCAGTTGTTGAGGACATATTTCGATTCGTCGTTCCGGATGGACAATTTGTTTTCGTTGTCGCTTTCGGACGATGGTCGCGAGGACAAGATGGACGTCGACGACACTTTAGGATTAAAGTCCGTGTTTACTTCGCCGTGGAAAGTCGACGCGACAAAAGCAAAGCGGGAGTGTTTTGCCTTGTGCCGATTGCTCGTAGCACACGACCCGCACGTCCTGGAATATAACTACGGAAAAGAAGAAGATGAAAAGAGAAACGCGTTACTTCTTTCAAACGATGAGTTTGACGTCTTTTGCGAAATGCTCAAAGACGACGGGAATATAGTCATGGGCTCAAGTATTCGTGGCTCTCGCATGCTCGATTGGTGGTTCCCAAGGTGCTTATTCGAGTGCCTCTCTTTCATGGCTTCCAGAGAACTCTTTTGCGGTATTGAAGAAGATTTGACGTTACCGCACCCGCTCGAAAGAGCGTCGAAACTGTTGCGCGCCACGGAGGAGGAAGGCAACTTTCGAATTTTGAGTCACCAGTCGTGGGGGGCGAATTTTACGAGACTTTTCGCCACTCGCGAGCTCTCTGTTTCGTTGATAAATGCAGCTTTGTCCGTGGACGAAACGACGCTCGCTGAGGAAAAGCCACCCGCCGTCTACCCCTACGATTCAGACGACGACGACAAAGAAGAAGAAGAACGGTACGCAGAATTTTCGGAGAATAAAAAAACACGTTTGAATCGATTGAAAATATACACTGAAAGACGCGAGCAGTGTAAAGCTGCGTTTGTCTTTGCCGCGATGACGACGAGTTTGCGAAACGTGCCCGAGCGAGCGATAGATCCGAGTGATGTGAATAAAGATGAGTTGCGAGATTTCTCGCGCCACCCGCGTTACCCGGATCTACTGGGCGCTTTCGAAGCTATTAAGTGCCCGATTGACTGGGAGGCGACCGAAAATATAACGTCCAACGATGGCAGCACGTTTGATGGGTACGAATACGACAGAGAGATTGAGAAAAGGATGAATCGCCTCCGAAGAAACGATCGTGTCATCGACGATCGCGCCGAGAAGAAATTTGAAAGAAACGACCATTTTACGAGCGACACTATTAAGTCAAATCCGTGGATGTATGAACCTATCAATACCGGATTCTTTCGCGACCGAACCATAAAAGAACTCTTAGATTACAATTGTACCACGGATATGGTCATCGAGTCACACGGACTTAATTCGAACAAATTCGGCACGACGCCGTTGGATTTTTGGATGCAAGAAACGACCCGGTGGGCGTACGATCGGTACGAGCCGTTCGCGAAGGATCCGCACGCAGCATTGAAAGGTACGCGAGTCGGTCTCGCGGCCAGGCATCTCATCGATACGCTCTCGCGACTCCTCGCAGATGAAGTGGAAGCGTGGATTGAAGACCAATTCACTGTCAACAAAGCGCTGTTCTTTCATTATTACGTCGCGAACCCGTGGCACACGCCCAGAGGCGAGGACCGGTATTTGGGTGATGATTTGCGCGATGATGAGTTGAATAAACTCCCTAAAAACGGTTCAGAATATTGGTGTTGTCCGATAACTCCGTTACAGCACTACGTTCCCGGATATTTGAAGCGAAATCGATGGGTGCGTAATTATGATTACCAACGCACGAAACGCGAACGTCGAGCGCACGCGAACATTCAGTATGATTTGACCAGCGGTTTCGATGCGGAGCTTCTGTGCGCGGCGCAATGCGTACCGGAATGGAATGCCGCCCAATTCTGGGACTGGAATATATTAAGGCACGAAAGTCGAGCGGATGAGTGGAGTAAAACTCTGTTGTTTGATTATACTAAACAAACCCGGGAAGCGGATGCGATAGCCGCGGAGATGACGGAGCACGCGTTTATGACTGGAGGGACGCCACCCGTGGTAGATGGCGCTTTGAACGAAAAAAGTGGCAAGCTTAGTAGAAAAGCCGCGGAAGAATTCGTGAAGAAACGACAGGATTCTTTACCGAAAGAGACTACTTTTACGCGCTTGCGCTGGTCGCGGTTTCCTTGCGATGGAGTAATGTTGGACCCATCTACTGAAATCAACGCGCACGTCCGCGATAGGTATTCTCACGTCCACGATAAAACCAATCCTCGAAATGAAAACAAATTGTCTTTCAGAGACTTTTTCAAATACAAAGCGGGCGATTCGTTGAGACAGCCGTACAAGAACGCGAGCGAACACGTCGCGCAGCTTTTCACTGGGATGAACCACCTCTCGACGTTTCTGGTGGAACCGGGAGAGACGCGCCCGAGGCGTCAAACTTTTTTACGAGAAGTTGAAGCGCACGATACCACACGCACGCAATCAAATGTTTTGCGATCCGCGTACGAAGCGATCGTCTCGAACAACGCACACACCGAACGCGCCAGGGTGCGAATTGCCGGCTACTGCGCGAAATTAATAGTCTCTCGTTCGAGAAAGGTCGCGATACCAGCCACTCTTCCTCACCAGGAAGAAGAGTGGAAGAGGCCTTTCGTACCGATGGCATTGGTGTGTTTCATTTTCAACACGTGGAGAGATCACTTCGAGGATGAAAAATATGTGTTCGATCACGATTCCAAATTCGCGTACGTGTTGCAATTATACTGCCATTCGATGGCGTTTGAAAACCCGGGCGCGCGAGACGTGTGTCGCAAGCACATCGAGTTGGCGTTTAAATTTCCTCTGGTTAAAAAATTCGCGTTTCAAACGAGAACTTTCGCGGACAACTTTTTGCAATCGTTCAGCAATTGGTGCAAGTCAGTCGACGCGAGCGATCTTAATAGTTCCAGAGAGGAGGAGATGGAGAAAAAAATCTCGTTCATGATGCGCGTGCTGTCAAACGTACCGGAAGGATCAAAGAACGCGGGGCTCGAAAGACCGGGATTTTCACCGATTCGCGAGACTCTGATACTGTCGATGCGCAGATATCTGGAATACTTGGCGAAAGATTTAGGGGATTTGAACGAAGGATTGATCGAGTGCATGAGGGTTTTCAAAAACAACCCTGAGTTGATCCCGGGGTACGGTGTCAACCAGTTACATCCGAAACACTGGAAAAAGTTCCAAATGCTCTTCGAGCGTATCATCGAGCGTTTGGAGTGCGTCGCGAGACTTCTAACGCGATGTCGCGGAATTCTCGATTCGAGAGATTTCATGTTCGAACCTGGACTGATGGACCAGCTCGCCGAAATCATCGCGTACATCGGCAAACACTTCCACTTATGCGGCAAAGAAGGCACGGAAAATCCATTTGGAGTATTTGTCAAACATTTGGCCTCTGAACTTGATTTTCAACAAGATGTTAACGGAGTATTATGCGTTGACCCGGGAAGGTTTCTGAATCCAGTGGTTGAGATTCTCTGTCGAATGACGGAAAGTCCTTTACCCGAGGAAGAAGAGAGACATGATTATTACGATCTCTACAGTGGATGTGACTTCTTAAACGTTCGCAACCTTTTTACAAGGGTGGGCGGGGAGGATGAAGTCGACGATCCGATCCGAGATCACGGAGATGATAGACAACATTTCAAATGCAAAGTCCGAGGTGAATTTTTGGACGCGCTCGTGAAACACGTGACGAGAAAAGATGTCCAGAACCTTTCGTTTTACTTCAAGGGCGAATCTTTGAATTTCGGAGGGCATTCCAATTTATTTAAGGGCGTTTTCTTCTATATGTCGCCGTCTTGGTTCATGGATAAAGGCGTGCTCTCCGAAGGTACAATGACCGAAGCAACGGTGCATCCAGAAGACGTCATCAAGGACGGAGCACAACAAAAAGGATATTACATAAGAAGGCGTCTCAACTCTGTCCGATGCGAAAATCGCATCCTCCACGCGGCGGCTGTGAAAGCGTTGCACATGAAATTGAACGATTTAGAAGCTTTAGATGGCAACAAAAACATCCTCCCGGAAATGCTCGATCCAATCACGCACTCCATCATGCTCGACCCAGTTTTTGTGGGCAAAACGGAGAAGACGTCTTGCGACTTCTCGACGCTTTCCCGGCACTTTCAAAAATCCGGCAAGCGAACCGATCCGTTCACCGGTTTGCCCGTCGTCGGCGAGATTCGCAGGAACGCGAAGCTGAAAGAACGCATAAAAAAACTCTTACAGAAGGAAAACGCGATGTCGATGATAGGCGACGTGGATGTGGACGTTTTTACCCCCGATGATGCGATGTCGGTTGAGTCGGCAAGGATTAATGTAGATAGAAATACATTCGACGCAGATGATGATGTTTTCTCGATTGGGGATTGGCGCAAAAAATGGCGCTTAGGAAATTACGAGTAGTACTGGTACTTCGTTGATGAACTCTGTGATGTTGTTGTGTTTTTGTTGCAAAAGAAAAAGTGGTAGGTAGTTTACTGTTGCTTGCACTCCTCCTTCGCTTTCGGGTCCAATCCTTTGATCTTCTCCCCGTTTTCGTCTTCGTCGTCGTCTTCGTCTTCGTCGTCGTCTTCTTCGTCGTCGGAGTCACCGTCGATGGATTCGCCGTACTCGGCGTCTTCCTCGCCTTCTTCCTCGTCCTCATCTTCGTCGTCTTCCAAGTGCAAACCTAAGAAATGATCCACCGCGTTTGGAACCAACGCGGTGGCGATCAAACTCCCGATCGCGTAATCGTTCTCCATTTGCTCTTGCAAATCCTCGACCTCTTCTTCGGTCATGTTTTCTTGTTCGTCCTCGTCCGGGACTTCCGGCGGATAAAAAAACGTAAAGAAGGATTCGCACGGTTCCGTTTTCGTGATTGGTTTCTGGTTCTTCGCCCCAGGTTTTGGTTTCTTCCTCAACACTTTTACGGTCAAGTTCTTCCCTGGTTTCCAATCGATGTCGTCGCACACGATGTAATTCAACACCGCGTCTTCGCTGTCGTCTTCCATGTGGTATCGCTTCTCGATCGTTTGGTTGGTTAAAAACGCATTCTCTTTGAAGTAAAATCGCAAATAAAACCCAACCATTTCGTCGCCATCTTCGTCTTCGCCTTCCAATTTCCCCGTTTGCACGTCCACCAAAGCGCTCAAACACGCCTCGTCTCTCTCCGAAATCTCCTCGGCCAAATCTTCGATGTTCTTCATCGCGACTAACCAAAAATCCGGCACGCCGCTCGGACTCGCGTCGTCCTTCGGCAACTCCTCGATTTCCTTCTTCAAATCCTCGTCGCAATCCGAGTACTCTTTCTCACCCGTGACGATTTCTTTCCTCGAATTATATAACGGCGCGTATAACTTCTCGTATTTCTCTTCCAATTGCCTTCGTTCCTCGGAATACTTCTCGAACAACTCGTCTCGTTCGGTTTGTAAGACTTGCAAAGAGAATAATCTCGCTCGAATTTTCGGGTGCAATTCCTCCACGTACCCGCTCGATAAACCGACCAAACCGTCCAGTTTCGCTTGCAAAGCGCCGATCAACCCACCGTCGCCGTGGAGTTGGGATAAGGCTTTCACGATCTCTTGTTTGTCCACCGATTCACCTCCTTCTTTCTTGTTCGCTAAGCGCATCTTTTCCAACGCTTTTTCGATTTCTTTTTGCTGCTGATTTTGCTGCTGCTCTTTTGAAGAACCAGACATTTTTATTATATTTTACTCAAAAAGCGTTCTCTCTCTGTGTGTGTCTGTGTGTCTGTGTGTTCTCTCAAACAAAAAGAATGGTATTATCACGCGCAAAGAGCGGGATCTGTTACTTGTACTGAGTGTGCTTTTAAGGAAAAATGTGAAGATTTCTCTTCTGTGGTTTTTTAAAATTTGAAAAAAGAAGTTTAGGGTGCTCACATTATTAAAACCCTAAACTACAAAACAATGAACCAAGAGTCGTTTAGGTATGTGATGCAAACGTACGAGTGTATATATATCTTTGAAATTGTCTTAAAGTTGTCTTAAAGTTGTCTGTGCCGGAATATATTTTGACCTTAAAAAATTGATAGTACTGAGGCCATGTGACCCTAAACACAATTTGTGAATCTTTTTCCTTATTCTATAGGAATTTCCTCAGAAAAAGAAGTGACAGAAAACAATGCCCTCAACAACCTGTGAAACCTGCCCGTGTGATTGCGCGAACTGCACGTGTGCGGATTGTAAGTGCACTGCGTGTCAAAGGTCTAAAACGCACTAACGCGTCGGTGCTTTTAGTTCGTATTCGTATGAAAACATAGGGGTTTTAGTGCCGTAGAAGCTTTCCCAAAAATGTAATTAACATACTTTTCGTACCCAGTCGTGAGTCACCTTTTTTCTCCTTTTTTTCTCTGATTTTTTGTCAGATTCATGAAAAGTCGACTTTTGCCATCCTCCAGCTCTTTTCGTCATGTGTCTTTTGGATACGAACCTTTTCCCGAATAAATAACCTCACTATTCAAACGCGTACGACATCACTTCAAAACAAGTACTCGTACCGAAACGCGGTAAATAGAAGTATCAACACTTCATCTACTTCATTAATCATCTTAATCAACGAAAGTCGCCTTCGGCTCCACTCGTAAGTAAAGAAATAGAAACCGATTTTTTCGTCGTCGTTTTTCCCGAAGTTGCGAGAAGTTCCCGAAGTTACGGACCTTAGTATAAGTTGCGGGTGAAGGGGTCGTTTGTCGCGTAAGTTCCTTAAGTTCGTGAAGAAAGCGTGTTCTCGGAGTTAATGAGGTCGCGGGTGGATTTTGGGGACTTTGTGGGGATTGGTTTGGTTTCATATTAACGTAGATATTCTCTTCTTTTCAGTTCAAACTTTATGTCTAAAAAAAGAAGGTGTGTTGTGGAAACACCAACAGCTAAGCGAATACATAGCGAACCCGATAGGTTATGGCGAATCGTGACGGGTTATCCCAATATATTTGATAGCTCAATCGTACCGAAGTTGAACGGTAACGATGTCAAATTTTTCTACGATGTCAATAGTGAAAGTCGAGTGGCTATAAAACGTTCGAGCAAGCGTTTGTGTGCAACCTTCAAGATTTGTGATTTTTTCACAAAATCGACCCTTTCTTGGGCGCTCGAGAAGTGTTCTGAAAAAAAGGAACGTTTTTGTGAAGAAATGGCTCTGAGCGGTAACTTAGTTTTGCTTCAATATTTACACGAAAAAGGATGTCCTTGGGACGCAAGGACTTGTTCTGCTGCTGCCAAAGAAGGTCACTTCGAGTGTTTGAAATATGCACACGAAAAAAGATGTCCTTGGGATGAAGATACTTGTACTTATGCCGCCAGAGGAGGTCACCTCGAGGTTTTGAAATATGCGCACGAACAAGGATGTCCTTGGGAAGTGGAGACCTGTGGTAATGCTGCCTCAGGAGGTCACTTTGAGATTTTGAAATATGCACACGAAAATGGATGTCCTTGGAACGAAGAGATTTGTGAGGCTGCTGCTGGGGGTGGTCACCTCGAAATTTTGAAATATGTGCACGACAAGGGATGTCCTTGGTACGGAGAGATTTGTTGTTTTGCTGCCTCAGGAGGTCACCTGGAGTGTTTGAAATATTTACACGAAAAGGGATGCCCTTGGGACGAAGAGACTTGTTGTTTTGCTGCCTCAGGAGGTCACCTGGAGTGTTTGAAATATTTACACGAGAAAGGATGTCCTTGGAACGACTGGACTTGTTCTGTGGCTGCCGAAGGAGGTCACCTGGAGTGTTTGAAATATTCACACGAAAAAGGATGTCCTTGGAACGATTGGACTTGTTCTGAAGCTGCCAAAGGAGGTCACCTCGAGTGTTTGAAATATGCGCACGAACAAGGATGTCCTTGGAACACAAGGACTTGTTCTGAAGCTGCCAAAAATGGTCACCTCGAGGTTTTGAAATATGCACACGAAAGCGGATGTCCTTGGGACA
>Ga0257106_1000227_pt1 | contig 35277 bp, 28 predicted proteins | sample LP_taG_3_FD_190177 | JGI IMG/M metagenome (GOLD analysis project Ga0257106, IMG submission 190177) | Marine microbial communities from Northeast Subartic Pacific Ocean, Canada - LP_J_2011_P26_10m | ecosystem: Environmental > Aquatic > Marine > Oceanic | place: Canada: Northeast Subartic Pacific...
CATCGTCTTTAATATAAGTTCCTGTTTAATTTTGTTTAATGTTGTTGTTGTTGTTGTTGTTGTTGTTGTTGTTGTGTGTTGTTGCGAGAAGTTTTCTTTGTGAAGAAAAAAGGTGACCAAAAAAAAACAAATTTTTTCGTCATTTTGTCTTTCCAACACTTTTTTGATTTCACCCACACAAAAAACTTTCACATCAATAAATCAAATCAAAATGGCGGATACTTCGATGGACTACTCGGAGTATTCCGAGAACGAAAACAGCCCAATGCCAGTGGCAAAGGTACGTTAGTCTGTTAGTATTATTGTTGAACGTTGAACACCACCACCAAAAAGTTGGTGGGTGGTACGTTTTCGTCGTGTGTGTCTAACGAAGCTGATGAGATATGAAATTTTGGAAAATTTCTTTCTTTCCCCCCAAATGACAACAGAAAGATTTTTCATCTCTTTTGAACACCACGCGCGCACTTCTTTTCGTATCATCGAAACATTGTACTCTTCTCCGTTCGTGATGTCTTCTTGATTTTTCACTCTTTCAATGATACAGTTCTTTTTCGATGCATCATTTGACGACGAGTCAGCGCGCAAATGTACTTTTTACTCACAGACTAATTTCTCTCTCTTCAAACAAAAAAAATATCAAACAAACAAAAAATAGGGGAAGAAAGCTGCTGTGGCGAAGAAAGCGCCGTTGGCGGACGGCAACGTTGCCGCCGGTGGTGGTGGTAAGACGACTAAAAAAGTTGCCATCGAGGACATTTACCAAAAGAAAACACAATTGGAACACATCTTGTTGAGACCGGACACGTACGTCGGGTCGTGCGAAAAAGCGGAAGAGACGGCGTGGGTGTACGACGCCGCTTCGAGCAAGTTGGTGCAGAAAACCGTCGCGTTTACGCCGGGTTTGTATAAAATCTTCGACGAGATTTTGGTCAACGCGACAGATAATAAAGTCAGAGATCCGACGATGAAAGAGTTGCGAGTGGATATCGACAAGGAGAAAGGGACGATTTCGGTCATGAATGGCGGGAAAGGGATCCCGGTGGAGATGCACAAAGAGGAAGGCGTGTACGTCCCGGAGCTTATTTTTGGACATCTTTTGACGTCGTCCAACTACAACGACAACGAAAAGAAAGTCACCGGCGGTCGTAACGGTTACGGTGCAAAGTTGGCGAACATTTTCTCGCACGAGTTCATCGTGGAAACGTGCGATGGTAGTCGCGAGAGACAATACAAGCAAGTGTTTAAGAACAACATGAGCGAGAAAGGGGAACCGATAATTACCAAGTGTAAGAAATCCGACAACTGGACCCGAATTACGTTTAAACCAGACTTTGAGAAGTTCGGGATGACTGAATTGGAAGACGATTCCATCGCGTTGATGTCGAAGAGAGTGTACGATTCCGCAGGTATCATCGGGAAGAACACGAAGATCTTTTTGAACGGCGAACAGATCAAAGTCAAGAGCTTCTCGGAATACGTCGATATGTATTTGCAAGACACGGAGAACGCGCCGAAAGTTTACGAAGCGCAAGGTGATCGTTGGCAAGTGTGCGTGACGGTGTCGAACACGCAACAGTTCCAGCAGTGCTCGTTCGTGAATGGTATTTGCACCATGAAGGGTGGGACGCACGTCGCCAACATCGCCGACGGCATCGCGGGCGAGTTGTTGAAGAAGATTCAAAAGAAGGAAAAGTCGTGCAAGAACTTGAAGTCGTTTCAAGTGAAGAACCACTTGTGGGTGTTCGTGAACGCGCAAATCGAGAACCCGGCGTTTGATTCGCAAACGAAAGAGACGCTCATCACCAAAGCTTCGAACTTTGGCTCCAAGTTCTCCGTTTCCGACAAACTCATCAAGCAGTTGATGGCCACGCCGTTGGTTGAGAACATCATGTCGTGGGCTCAGTTCAAACAATCCAAGGACTTGAAGAAGACCGATGGTGTCAAGCGATTGCGATTGACTGGTATTCCGAAGTTGGACGACGCAAACAACGCCGGCGGACGCAACTCGAAAGACTGCACGCTGATTTTAACCGAGGGGGATTCTGCCAAAGCGTTGGCGGTTTCCGGTTTGTCCATCGTCGGAAGAGACAACTACGGGGTGTTTCCGTTGAGAGGGAAGTTATTGAACGTTCGCGACGCTTCGTTTGATCAAGTGAAGAACAATGTGGAAATCACCCACATCAAACAGATTTTGGGCTTGCAACACGGCAAAACGTACGACGAAGATTCCATCAAGACGTTGCGATACGGGAAGTTGATGATCATGACGGATCAAGATCACGATGGTTCGCACATCAAAGGTTTATTAATCAACTTTCTGCACGCGCACTTCCCGTCTTTGTTGAAAATTCCGGGTTTCTTGTTGGAGTTCATCACGCCCATCATCAAGGCGACGAAGGGCCAACAAACGCGCGTATTTTACACGTTGCCGGAATACGAAAACTGGAAGCTCGTCAACAACGACGGTAAAGGCTGGGCCATCAAGTACTACAAAGGTCTCGGTACGTCTACGGCAAAAGAAGCGAAGGAGTATTTCGCTGCGATTGAGTTGCACCGCAAGACTTTTTGCTGGGAATCCGACGGCGACGGAGATTTGATCGACATGTCCTTCTCCAAGAAGAGAGTCGAAGATCGTAAAAGGTGGTTGTCCGCGTACGAAGAAGGGACGTTCTTGGACCAAAGCGGCGAGACCGTTCGGTACGATGAGTTTATCAACAAAGAGTTGATTCTCTTCTCCTTGGCGGATTTAATGCGTTCTATTCCATCCGCCATTGATGGTTTCAAGCCTTCGCAACGAAAAGTTATGTTTTCGTGCTTCAAGAGAAAGTTGAAGTCGGACATCAAAGTCGCGCAATTGAGCGGTTACGTCTCGGAACACTCCGCCTATCACCACGGCGAAGCGTCTCTTGCGTCGACAATCGTTAATCTCGCGCAAGATTTCGTTGGGACGAACAACATCAACTTGTTAGTCCCGAGCGGTCAGTTTGGTACGCGTTTGCAAGGCGGGAAGGACCACGCGTCGCCGCGTTACATTTTTACGCGTTTGGCGCAGTTGGCCAGAGTTGTATTCCCGGAATGCGACGACGCGTTGTTGAACTGCAACGACGAAGACGGTCAAAAGATTGAACCGACGTATTACATGCCGGTTATTCCAACTGTTTTGATTAACGGCGCCGAAGGTATCGGAACGGGATGGTCTACTTCGATTCCAAACTACAACGCAAGAGACGTCATCAGCAACGTTCGCGCGATTTTGAACGAAGAAGAGCCAACGCAAATGATGCCGTGGTACAGACACTTCAAGGGTGAAATCACCGAGGAAATCTTCAAGGGCGAGCGAAGATTCATCGCCACTGGATCGTATCACATCCGAGACGAGTGCACGTTGGAAATCACCGAGTTACCGTTGCGCACGTGGACGCAAGACTACAAGGAGTTCTTGGAAGAACTCATTGCGCCAAAGGACAAGAAAGCTCCGTTCATTACCGATTACAAGGAGTACCACACGGACACATCGGTGCACTTTGTCATCACCATGCCTCCGGCGAACTTGGCCAAGGCTGAAGAAGAAGGTATCGTGAAGAAGTTCAAGTTGGCGTCGAAAATTTCGTGCTCCAACATGCACGCGTTCAACGAGCACTCGATCATCACCAAATACGAGTCCGCAGAGGATATCATGAAATCGTTCGTTCCTTTGCGATTGAAGGCGTACGAAGAGAGACGTCAAATGCTCATCAAAGTTGCCGAGTCGGAACTCAAGCGTTTGGCGAACAAGACGCGTTTCATCTTGGCGGTTGTCGAAGGCTCCTTGGTGGTCAACAGAAAGAAGAAGGCTGAGTTGGTTGAAGAGCTCGAGATGATGATGTACGATAAGTTACCAAAGACGAAGACGTCTGCGTCTGCGGCGGCGGCTATCGTTCAAACGGACGAGAACGACATCGCGGCGGATGAATCCGACGACGCCAACGCGTCCTACGATTACTTGCTTTCCATGCCTTTGTGGAACTTAACTTTGGAGAAGGTTGAAGATTTGGTCACGGAAAAGGAAGAGAAGGAAGCCGAAGTCGCGCTTTTGAGAGGAACGACGGATAAGGACTTGTGGTTTACGGATTTGGACGCGTTGGAGGAAAATTTGGATCAACTCGAAGACGACGACGTCGCGGCTGAGGAAGAGATGCAAAAGCAAGTGCGCGCGGCGGCGAGAAACAACACCAAGGCTGGACAAAAAGCGCTCGCGAAGAAAAAGAAAGCGATCAAGAAGAAAGCCATGGACTTTGACTCGGACGCTTCGGATTCTGAGATCGACGAGGATTTCTCGGACGACGACTTTGAAGTCACCAAGCCGAAGAAACGAGCGCCGGCGAAACCGAAAGCGGCTCCCGTTGCCGCTGCGCCGAAAGCAGTTCCAGTGCGTGCTGCCGCCCCTGCGCCGGTGGTTGCTCCTGCTGCGGATTCCGACGACGACGACGTTCCTCAGTTATCGTTGGCGGAGCGATTGTTACAAAAGGCCTCCTCCGGTACCGTACAAGCCAAGCGTCAAGACTCGTTTAACTTTGACGCCGTTTCAAAGATGGTCAACGAAGTCGCCAACGAGAAAGCAGCAACTGCGTCGGCGTCGGCGGCAGATAAGCCAGCTGCGACGAAAAAAGCCGCCGCGCCAAAGAAACCAGCCGCTGCTGCGAAGAAACCAGCTCCGGCAAAGAAGAAGAACAAGAAAGCCGAGGATTCGGACTCGGACGTTTCGTTTGGTGACGACGACGACGACGCGGAGGATGTCGTCGCGGAAGTCGCTGCGAAACCGGCGGCGCGCGCGGGGAGAAACGTCCAACGCAAATCCTACAAAGTCGACGATTCCAGCGACGACGAAGAAGAGAGCGATTTTGACGAAGAGGAGGACGAGGAGGAGGATTTCGACAGTGACTTTGAGTAATTTTTTGTGCTAAGAAGAAGAAGAATTAAAAAGTGAGGAGGAAGGTTTTTAGGAAATCAAAAAAGAGAGAGAGAGAGAGAGAGACTGTGTATTACAAGAACGAACAAAACACCAATTTTATTAAATTTTGATTGAAAAACAAACAAAAAACATCACATTATTAAACGAAAAGATGCGCACCTCCACCACTCCCACCATTTCTTTCTCCTCCTTTTCCTCCTCCTTTTCCTCCCGTTCTCGTCGTCGCCGTCTTATCAGATCTTTTCCTTCTCGTTCTTCTTCTTGTTCTTCTTCACATGAAGAACAACAACAAGAAGAAGAAGAACAAGGAAAAAAAATTTTCTTTGCGTTTGGTTTCGGGTATTGCGCCATCGGCGTCGCCAACCAACTGCTCAAGACAAAGAAGAAAAAGAAGAAGAGTAATAATAATAACGAGATTTTAGGAGAAAAAGAGGAAGATTTTGCGTGGATTGTAGTGGGCACGACTCGATCGCGAGAGAAAGCGGAGGCTTTGAATCTTCGCTCGAACGGCACGTGGTGCGAAGAAGTGTTCACGTGGAAATCAGACGACGGGGAACCGTTACAAGAGGAGTGCGCGCGGTGGTTGAAGAAAGCGGACGTTATTTTAATTTCGACGCCACCGAATGGTGATTTAGATTTAGACCCAATATTATCAACGAAAGCAGTCAGAGAGGTCTTGGAGAACGCGAAGAAGCGACAGATGTTTATCTATTTGAGTTCGACGGGCGTGTACGGAGGCCATCTCGGCGAGTGGGTGGACGAAACGACGGAACCGAATCCAGATTCGATAGTCGCTCAAAGAAGGTTAAACGCCGAAAAGGCGTGGACAGAGTGGGTAGTAAATGGTAACAAAAGAAATAATGTAAAGTCTTCGTTGCGAATATTTCGATTGGGTGGCATTTACGGCCCTGGAAGGAGCGCTATCGATATCGCCTCGAAACGCGAAAGAGAGCGACAATTCCAAGAGAAGACTCGGAGGAAAGAAGTAGAGACACAGAGTGAGGATAATAGCAATACTTATAGCATTAAAAAGAGCGATAACGCTAATACGAGATCGTTAACGCCGACGCAAATATCTCGGAGGAAGAAGATGTACACGTCTCGGATCCACGTGGCGGATGTCGCCAACGCGCTCGTTCGGTGCATCGAAAAAGAAGTAAGCGACGAAGAAGAGGATACCGTTTTTATCGACGACGATAATCGCGTCGCCATATACAACGTCGTCGACGATTATCCTTCATCTCGAGACGAAGCCGTCGATTTCGCGGCATCTCTTCTTAGTTCCGAAATAAAGAACGAAGGCAATGAGAAGAGTGGTGAAAAAGATATCCTCCTCCCAGACAAGAGCGAAAAGCGAGTCAAGAACGTAAAGCTCAAACGCGCATTCGCATCCTCTTCATCCTCCTCTTCATCGCTCCTCTTTCCCTCGTACAAAGAGGGACTGACGGCCATTTACGATGGAAATCAAATCCCGTTCGATTGATGATGATGATTGTTGTGATGATGTGTTATGAGTAGAATAATAGCAGTTAAAGTAGTTTAAGTGACCTTTTCCTCACGAATTTTGAGAACAAGAAATGACCCAAAAAGCAGATAGAATTTACCTCACTTACTCTTCCTCGTCGTCCGAGACTTCTCACTACTCATAGACTTTTTACAAAATCCATTCACGACAACGAGAGAAGGATGGATCATCGTTATTTGAGTTGGCAGGACGTCGCCAAGCGAAGAACGCTGTTGGACTTCTCTTCTTTAACTTCTTCCTCTTTTGAAGGAGATGAAGAGGTTGAACCATCATCCGTTCTCGAATACGGACGATTTCAACTCGGTTTATTCCTCTCCGGCGTATTCATCGTCGCCTTATACGTATACGCGGAGTTTTTACACCACGTGAGAATGAAACGAATGCACAACGGTGGGTATAATAAAGGAATAGCGGAAGACTCGATCGAGATGCGAATGGCTGGAACGAAGAAGTTTGATGTTTTATTGGAAGGAGGTGGTGGAGGAGGAGGAGGAAATACTCCAGACGGATCGATGATTTCTAACTCCATGCAAGATATGAGCGACGAGGAGAAGAAACGCTCGTTTGCGAATTTCACGGACAGCTTTGGACGACAAAATTCACAGAGCGGGAACATGAGCGATGCCGTCGGTGCTTCTCCATCTTCCGGGGACAACGGCAACGTAAAGTTCACGAACATTGGCGCCATGCGGATACTCCAAGGCGACGCGGATGCCATCGAGAGGGCGAGATTGATTTTGCGCTCTTGGGCGGAACTATTCTTTATCTTGTTCATCTTTTACGTGTGCGATCGAACGAATACGTTTCCCGAGAGGACAAAGTCGTATTCGAGAGACTTTTTCATCGCCATCTTTGTTACGTTGGCGGCGTACGGCTGTTATCAGACGTTGCGACAAAGCAAGACGAGTGCACCACTAAACAGAGAGCAAACTGAGGAGTGGAAGGGATGGATGCAAGTCTTATTTTTGCTCTATCACTACTTCAAAGCTTCAGAGATTTATAACGCGATTCGTATCTTTATCGCTGCGTACGTCTGGATGACTGGATTTGGGAATTTCTCCTACTATCACGTTCGCAAAGATTTTTCGGTGGGGAGATTTTCGCAAATGATGTGGCGTTTGAACTTCTTCGTCTTGTTCGTGTGTATCGCATTGAGGAACGATTACGTTTTATACTATATTTGTCCCATGCACACGCTGTTCACGCTCTTCGTGTACTTTTCGCTGTTGGTTTTCAAGGAACACAACACATCGACGAACATGATAGTGGCTAAAATGGTAATTTTGATCGTACTGGTGTACGTCATTTGGGAAGTGCCGGGCGTATTCACCGTCTTGTTCAAACCATTCGAGTGCTTGCTATCTTATACCGACCCGAAAAAACCAGACGTCAATCCAATGCACGAATGGTTCTTTCGCTCTGGTCTAGACAGGTACGTTTGGATTTATGGCATGGTGTGCGCATTCGTACACCCAAAGTACGAAGCGTTTGTGAGATGGGTAGACGAGAAACCAACAAAGGAGAAAGCAGTCATCCAAGGGTTAATTTTAACCGTCAACACAATAGCAGCATACTGGTGGTACACAACGTATTATGTTTTACCAAAGTTGGAATACAACGTCGTGCATCCGTACACGTCGTGGATACCGATTACGATATTCATCATTTTTAGAAACTTCAGCCTGACGATGCGAAGTTATTTTATTCACATTTTTTGTGAATGTGGGAAAATCACCTTAGAAACGTACATTTCTCAGTTTCACATTTGGTTATCGTCGTCGGTACCGAATGGGCAACCCGGGATGTTGTTAGGATTGTTGCCAGAAGAGTATCCGGTGTTAAACTTCATGCTTTGCACGGCGATTTACGTGGGCATTTCGCAGAGAATTTTTATGCTCACAAACGATTTAAAAGTAGCGTGCGTTCCAAATGCAAACAATAGATTGTTGAGTTTACACGCGTATTTCGGAGTAGCGTGGTTCATAGGAATGGGAATTGCAGGAAGTGCATTATTAATGGCTATTTAGTTTTGTGATTTATTGATATTATTGATATTATTATTATTTTATAAGTACAATTCCCACTCGGCTTGCGCAAAGTGTGTTATTAATGTATTTCAACAAACAACTTAGATGCGTTCGTATCCACCCGAACCTGCTCTAAAGACGTGTTGCAAACGATCGCGAAGCGCGACTCGACAGTGATACCCTCTCCACCATTTCGCGATGATAATCTGAGAATGGGCGCGAATCGTCTCCTCGCGTTCAAACACAGTCTGACCCAAGGATTCGCTGACGCGTTTGCTCGAAGAAGCCAACCGCGATCGTTGCGCGTCTTCAATATTCCTTACTATATCGGGGTACTTATTTGCTGTCGCTTCATCTATAGCTGTTCTATCGAGTCTATTTGTGAGTGATGCGTTCGCACCAAACCTCAAGAGTAATTGGACAGCTTCAATATTACCTATGCGACACGCGACGTGAAGCGGCGTATCAAAGCTCGTATTTCGTTCGTTCGGATTTGTTCCGGCACTTAAGAAGTTCTGCAACACGCTATAATTCAAATTTTGAACCAATTCGCACAATTTTGCTCCTAATGGTTGACCGATTGCAATCAGTGAAGACGTTCTAGCGAGCACTTTGATAGTGTCCACGTGACCGGAAATCACAGCGAGACCAAGCGCCGAGAAACCAAGATTATCTAAAAGCGCGTGATTTGCTCCAGCATTGAGGAGGAATTCGCACAACGTTCGGTGTCCGTAGTACGCACCGACGTGTAAAATCGACCGACCGTCCGATGGATTTTGATAGTTGATGTCAAACTCTTTCGTTGCAATCATAACTTTAATCGATCGGATGTCTCCGTCTCTCGCCGCCGAGAATATTTTCGTGTTGATTTCAGAAACGAGTTTGGTCATCGCAATGGTCAAGCCCGCATTTACCGAGCGTATTATTCTCAAGTACGTAGTCTGCTCATAGTGGCCGATTCTCTCGCGCACGGATAAATGGCTTCCAGCATCCGAAGACCCGTCGTTTTCGGAAGAGGTATCACTCCCCTGGAATGGGTAAACTTCTCCTTCTTTCGCGTTTCCTTCCGCCGAGGGCAGAGATTCCTCGATTCTCTTAGAAATTATGTTGCTCAGATTGAATAACACCGTCGACCAATCTGTCATGTTTTCGCTTAGTAAGGTGTGTAACTTCGCGCAATCGACGGCGATGCATTTAATTAAGCTCGCGCTTGAGACGCTCCACTGCGCTTCTTTTTGAATCAGAAACGATTCGACGCCAATCCAATCGCCTTCTTTCAAATAGTCCATTACCGTAAATCGGTCGCTCAAAACAATCGCTTCGCCTTCAACGATGCAAAACAATCGCGTCGACTTGTATTTACGCGTCATAATCAAAGACGCGGGATTGAAATACTCCCACTGACAGAGTTTCATCAAGCCAAGCATGAAATCGCGAGAGCATCCCATGAACAATCTCGAATTTTTCAATCGGTCTAAATACATCGCCGATCGAACGTGAGAGATCAGATGTTCTGGACAGTGTTCCAGAGCGTCGAAGTCGTCTTCTTTCGCTTTTCGAAAACTTAAATGAACGTGAGCCATGGCGTGTTGTTGAATGTGCAATGGAACTTCGTGCCTTCTCATGAACCGAATGAGATTGGCCATGTTGTCTCTAAATCGAGAGAGCTTTTGGTCGCCTTTCGTAATTAGCGTCGTCATGGTGCCAATGACGTATGCGGATATGCACATGTTCATCAACATTATTACCATGGTAAACGATCTTTCCGTCGGATTCCGCGGCGATATATCACCGTAACCGACCGTCGTCAACGTGACCAGCGCCCAGTACAAGGCGGTATTGTACTGTCTAAAAATGCTTTGCAATCGTAACTCCGGATCAACTGCATAAACCCACGTCGTTTCATCAAATTCTTCCGCTTTTGCTAAGTACCAGAGCAAGCATCCAGACCAGTGACCGGCTAAGAGAAGAATGGCTGAGTACTTGATGAAGGAAATCCTCGTGACGGATACGTGCGGATCTCTCTCCACAAACCCCCACGCCTTTCGCACGTGGTACAATCTCAACAGCCGAAACAATCCAAGCAACTCTAAAAATCTCACACCATCCGCGTCTACTAAAGGCGAGAGCGCCGTGTCAAACGGAAACGATCCTAAAAAATCTACGAGAAACCATCCGGTCAAATATGTATACGAAACCACCCACGGATCGTCCACTAATTTCGATTCCAACTCCTCCTCCTCAAAAAACGGCGCGAAAAAGTTTCCAAGCACGTCAAAGCAGAAACATATATCCACAAAAAGGAGTAATCCGTCCAAAGCCGTTCCCAATTGCTCTTTTTTTTGTAAATCTATGTTCTTTACCACTCTCAAATCTTGCTCGAACCGCACCGCCGGCATGTCCGAATAATTAAACGCAATCAACGCCGGTAAAACGAAGCACACCATCATCACCAAACAGTTGATCATTCGTTTCCAGAGAATATAAAAAGGCGATTTCGGATGCAACAACGAGTACCTGCTCAAAGCCTCGTTATCTTCGTCCGGGTCCACGCATCTCAAAATTTCAAACACCCGTCGAAACTTAACGTTGAAATTCGTAATCAAGTCGCTCCCGAGTGCTTTAAAATCGACAACTTGACGAAACCCCTTCGCAAAGCCTTTCTTTGGACGCGTCCTCTTCGCCGCACTGGCCGCTTCCCTGACCGTTCGAACGCGCCGAATAGCCGAAGCGACTTTCGATTGTCTCCTTACCGCTTTTTTCTCCTCTAGCGAACGCTCTTCCTGGTTCTTTTTCTTCGCCGATGAAAAAGAAAGGAATCGACCGAACGAGTTTCCTAAAGCGTTGTCGTGTTCATGATGTTTCAATTTCCTCGCCAAACTCTGTTCTCGTTGGTAAAATCTCGACGGTTCTTGTTCCTCGTCTTGGTGGTAGTCCTTACTAGGTTGTTGTTCTTTTCTCTCTTCAAAACTGGTATTGTTATTGTCGTTGTTCAACAACGGGTTTTTCGTCGTAGACCTCATGAACGACCCGCTCACTCGAGCAAAATTATCGACGCCTTCACTCGTCGTACTCACTCCCATAGAATACATTCGCGCTAACGCGGGAGACGGTTCGCGCTGAGGGGGAGGAAGAGGATGTTCCTCTTTCGTCATCTTCTCCCCCTACGTTTGGGTTTGAGAGAGATGATGATGTGAAATGATGGTCAACGACAAAAAGAGAGAATCCCCAATTCCGATTTCGTAGTTTTGGCGGCGTTCAGTGTGAATCTCTTTTCTTCAACAAAATTTCCAACGTTCTCTCTCTCTTGTTCTCTCTCTGCGAATGAGGAGGCAGAAGAAGAGCTTCTTCGCACACCACGCAAGACCCGACGATTCAGACGAAGAAGACTTTGAAGATTTCGAAGAATTGAATAAAGAATTTGCGAAAATTAACAATTTTTTGATGACCACAGAAGAAGAAGGGAGTATTTGAAACGAAGAGAGGTGGGATTTTTGAACACATGACTTTCCCTTTTGACGAATTTATTTCTCGAAACCGGCAAAAAAACTCTCTTCTCATTACTACGCGAGAGTAAAAATATACTCTCTCTCTCTCTTTAGGAGATAAAGCGAGAGAGAGAAAAAGCAGCGTTTGCCCCGTCGCAGTAGTATCATTCACACACACGCGACACACGAATACTAATACTAATACTAATAAGAAGATGAACTGGTGCGTCGTCTGAATCGTTTTTCTTTCTCTCTTCTCGTTTTTCCAAAAATCGCAACGGCACACGCGCGATTCAAAAAAAAATGCACAGCTCTTCTTCTTCCTCTTCTTTGTCTTCTTCTTCGTCGTCGTCGTTTACGTCGTTGATTCTCTCTCTCTCACTCGGTGTGTTCTTTTCACTCGGGTGCTCCTTTGTATCGCTTGGAACTCACCACACTCGCTTCTTCTTCTTCTTCTTCTTCTTCTTCTTCTTTCTTTCTGAAAAAAAAACAGGTTCCTCATCGTGGTGGTTATAGTCGTGACGATATTAGTCGCCATCGCAAACTTATACGTGCTGATTAATTTTCAACACCCGGAAGACAGGAACCAAGCGTGGTTTCCGAAAATAATCGTCATCAGTGGATTAACGATAGCCTCGGGGGCGATATTATTGCTCCCGTTAGATGTAGCGAATAGGGCGTCGTGCGACGCGAGCGTATCTTTGTCGGCGTGCGAAACGACGTTACCGATGGACGAGATTTGGTATTCGATATATATCATCACGTTAGTGTACGTGGCGATTTTAATTCCGTTCACCACGTTTTGGTACGAGTCAGATTTTGATGCCACGCTTTCGCAAAAGCTGTACAACAGTTTATTTTGGGTCGTCATGTCTGCCATATTCGTCTCGTTGGTGTTGTTTTTGTGTTGGTATTACACGGGATACGCGGATTTCTCAATCACGTCTGTAAAGAGTGGAATGATGTTGCTCTCGCAATTCGATACATTGCAAGGAGTGCACTCGTGTATTCGGGCTAATCCATACCCGGATGGGAGTAACACGTATTCACCGACGGACTTTTCGGGCGGGACGAGTTCCCCCGATTTAATCGGGGACGCGTGCGACTCGGGAAGTTCCGAAGCCATCACGAAATCGTGGACTTTAGACGTTTCGTTTCCAGCGTACGTTGCTGCGTTGACATCTTTCGTCGGATGGTTCTTATTCGCTCCGTATGCGGGAATAGGCATGGCTGCAAACCCAATCGATGCGGTGACGCGATTCATCCAACGACCGAGGAAAACCATCGGCAAATCCGAATACGATCGAAGCGCTCAACAAATCGCAATAAAGACGTTAGAAATTCACGAAAAGGTCAAAGCAGTACGAAACGAAGAAAGAAGTAACGGTAGAAGTCGAAAGATCCGAAGCGAGTTGAAGAATTTAAGCATGGAGTTGGAAGATATAGAAGACGAGGAGAGAGAGTTGCAAAAGCTCTACCCGAGAGGCGAAAACAGGGCGACGTCGTGGACCTTCACCGTCTGGGGGTACTGGTGGTCCTTATTCTACGGTATCTTAGCCTTTATTCTCTCCATAACGTGGATATTGCACGTCGGGTTATACATCTTAGCAAAAAACCCGGTGCATCCGTTTTTGAACTCGATGTTTGAGGCTCTGGATAGCGTCTTCAACTTGTTCGGCACGGCGATGTTTGCCATATATTGCTTCTACTTAATCTCCTGCGTGGTGAAAGGCAACCAGAAGCTCGGTTTAAAGTTCTTATTCGTTTTTAATGCGTACAGAATGAAACTCGGCGCGACAACAATGACGGGTTTGCTCTTCAATACCGGCTTAATCATGCTCTGTTCTATGGCGGTGGCCCAATTCTGTTCGCGAGCGTTTGCGAGTTACGCCAAAGATACCTCCGCGATTAAAATGCTCTCGGTCAACGCCGACCACTTACAAAACATCGGAGTTATGTTTCGCAAGGACGTCTTCCCGGCCATTTTTGTCGCCTTCAGCTGCGCCAGCATGGTGTTTTACTTCGTTTTTAAAGGCTACTTTGGCTGGTTCACGAAACAAACTAAAGGTCGATTGAACAAAGCGGAGCTGAAACGAAGAGGACAACGGATACAGGCTGCCATGGGTAGGTTGAAAATACGAAGGAAAGATGGTGAGGGGAGTATTCCTGGTACTAGCGGTAGCGCATAATATAGACTTGTTATTGTAGAGAAAGAAAAAGAGCTCTTCGCGTTCACAACATTTTTTCTGTTTTTCAAACAACCTGCTGCATGAAAATCTTGTTACTGTGGACTCGTAAAAATGTCCCCAGAAATTTCTCTCCTTTTGCTCTTTCAGCAAGCACACGACACGCTTTCTTTTGGACATCATCATCATCATCATCATCATCATCATCATCATCATCTGCTATTCTTGATGTTCTTGTTGTTTGTTGTTGAAAGAAAGTACCATCGCATTGAGAGAGAAATAAAAACATTTGTTCACTCACGTTTTTGAAAGTGTAACAGTATACGATTCGAAGAAGAATGTCGGAAAACGTGACGAGGACAACGACGACGACGACAGAAACCCAACCGCACGACGGTGGGAGAATAACATATTTCCACGGACAAGGATCGTTAGACGAACTGGACGAAGAAACGCTGCTGAAACAGTCGCCGTTTCCAATCAAACCGGATGATTTAATCGCGTTAACGAAACACGTACTCAACGACAACCTGTTCTGCCCTGAAGCGCACTTAAAATGCGGGCCTGCACTGTCGGAAGATTTTCAATACTGGTCGTTCGTTGTCGGCCCAATCAATAAGAAGAGTTTTATTGAGTATTTGAAAATGAATTTGACCGATGCGTTTCCGGATCGGAAAATGAATACGTGGGGGTATCGAGTCGATCCGATGGAATTTAACCGCGTGTGGTTCAACGCGAGATGGCAAGGCACGCACACGGGGATGTTGATGAACAAAATTAAGCCCACGTATAAGCAATTAGACTTTCCACCACAAATCGTTTCATTAACGTTCACCGAGGATGGAAAGGTTTCGAAATACACGCAGTTCGTGGCGGATAGATCGTGCGGGAATACGCACGGATACAGCGGCGTATTCGGCATCTTTCGAGCGTTGGGAGAGAACGTCCCTTTCCCCGGCGTCGTCGAGAATTACTTGAGAAAAGACAATCACAGGCGAAGTGAGCCAGGTGTGTATTTCAAACTGAGAGCGTGGTTTTGGCAGAGGAAAGTCACGAGACGGACCAATCGTCGGAGCGAAAAGAACACCGGTAACGAGCAATGATAGTTTTGAAAATCTGAGCACTTTTTACTCGTACCGCCAAAAAAAAGTCGTATCGACGTCACAACTAATCCAAAAGGTAGTTGATACTTGATACACTCGTATACACGCACACACACACGCACATATACGCATTCACTGAAACACAGCAAGATGATGATTCGTTCCGCGTTGCAATCCGTTTCACCGAGCTCGTTTGCTTCTTCATCATCATCTTCTTCTTCTGCGACTTCGACTAATCATCGCATCGTCCGAGCAGCGGCGCACCCGAATCCGTCGTTGTACGACGTCGTGGACGAGGAAAAGATGTTGAGCGAATCGACGTTCCCGATTAAACCGAACGAGCTCATTGAACTCACGAAAGAGAACTTAAGAAAAGGATTCGCCAGCATCGATTTGAGCGAAGATTTCGAATTCATCGGCCCTGTTGTCGGTCCGTTATCCAAAGACACTTTTGTGAACGCCGTGGCTGGTTTTGAGCTCGCGGAAGGTTTCCCAGACATGAAGTCACAGTTTCATCATTTCAGAGTCGATCCGTTTGAAACGAACCGGGTGTGGTTTCAGAATAGAACGGTTGGGACGCACACAGGGGTTTTGGCAGGGAACATTCAACCGACAGGGAAGAAAGTCGAGTGTCCACCGCAAGCGTTGTCGCTGACGTTCAACGAGAAAGGCGAGGTGACGAAGATTACAGTTGGCGTCGTGATGGACAGAACGTTAGGTAATACCGGCGGTCTCGGCGGGGTGTTTGGGTTATTTTACGCGGTTGGTGCCGGGTTACCGTTTCCTGAGGCGCAACCGTGGAAGAAGAGTAAGCGGTATCGATTTTTCACTTTGTTAGGCAACTTGGCCAGCAAAATGAAGAAGTGAGAGAGAGAATGGGTGTAATAAAAATAAAGCGCTTCATTTACAGCTGTTGTTCTTATTTTCAGCATTACACCTTTGTGCTTTCGAAGATGGCATCCGCGTTGGCGACTTCAAATCCATCTCGTCTTTTTGATTCGTCCTCTTCTAAGTTTTTCCTACTCTCTATTTCAATGCCTTCACCCGTCGAAATGTACTCTCGATAGGCGAATTCGATGTACGCGCCGCAGCCTTTCAGTTTTTCACCGGTTCCATTTACCGCTATTAATTCATCTGATACCGTCGAAAACTGCCACAGTTTCCTATCCTCGGATACATTCATCACTCTATTCTCCTCTTCTCCGTTTAGTTTCGCAATCTTTGCAATCCTCTCGACTATTTTTCTCGACATCTCCTCTCCGGATGAAACGCGAAACGCCTCCGAGCGACATCGATGCATCGCCAACGCGAAATGGTTCACAAATTCCGGCCCGTTTATTAACAACCAAGCTGCATATTCGCTCTTCTCGGCGATGTACTCGTACTCGTCCTTCGATACGTTCTCACACAAAGAAAACGCGTCCCGTTTTTGCTCCCAAAAATCATCCTCCAAGACCGCGCCTTTTCCTTTTCCTCCTTCTCTCGACGATATCGCTTTCCGAACGATATCCGACATCCGCTCGTCCTCGAAAGCCTCGACATCAATTTCGCTCAAAAATACTCGCGGCATCAGCGGCGTCGGTGGTTTCAACCACGTCGCTTTCAGTTTCTTCTTTGGAAATACCAAAGTCTCTCCGCTTTCGCGATAGCGTAGTTTTTCCATCAGCATTTGTTTCACGTTCACAAATTGATGTTTCTCATCCCCATCATGATGTAACCCTTTAAACGTTCGAAACGCCACGTGGTCGAGTAAAATCGCCTCCAAAACATCCTCGTCGTCGTCGTCTTCAAATTCTTCCTTTTGAATCTCTTTTAATACGTCTTTGATCCTCGTCGAATCGTGTGGTTCCCTCTGTTCCCGGTATCGATGAAACAGTTTTTGCATCACGTTTAGGTTATATTCACATCTCCTCTTGTGATGGATTCCCCTAATCTCTCTCGAGCTCCCTTTTTTATTTTGTACGGATAAGCACCATTTTGTACGGATTTAAGTGTCTTCGCCATCTAATTTCCTCATTTTTAGTGAGATTTGGTACCAATTTGTACCAACATTTTCACAGTGCATTTTTCTCTCTTTTGAATAATTAAAACCAACCACACAGGAATATTAACATTTTCAACAACAACTCTCTGATAATGGTGGGGCTTCGAAGCCCTTCCTCTTCTCTCTCTCTGCAAACACAAAAGAACAGACGTTTGCGTCGCCAACGCGTGCTCGTTTTGTGCTGGTTTTTCGCGACAGTTCTGTTCATAAACGCGTTCGTACCGAAACAAAGTTCAATCAGAAACGAGTCAAAGTTACATTCGCACGGGAAAAACGTTTTGAATGCGGACGCGATTCTTGCGAGTTTGTCGTCGTTTAATCACGTCTTCGGTGGAAGAGGAAGAGCTTCGAACAACAACAACGATGAGTTCTTGCGATTGCAAATGGAGAAAGAGAGAGCGTCTGGGACGTTGAAATATAAAATGGAACGAGAACAGAATAAGAATCTGATGCACAGCTCTGGACAAAGTCTGAGCGAGTTGACGAACGACTTTGAGGAGAATAATTTTATGAACAACAACAACAACAACGGCGAAGACGTGGGAACGCTCGCGCGACCGAGAATTATACCGAAGACTTTACGGGACACTTTAATTCACGACGTGGAAGCGAGAGAGTATCGTAAGTTTAAAAAATGTTCGGTGATCGGGAACGACTCGTCCATGCGCAACGCCAAGTTAGGTGTTGAGATTGAACGCGCGCAAGCTATTTATCGCATGAATTTTGCGCCTTTGAAGATGTTTGAAGTGGACGTCGGGGCGAACACGCACACCATGTGCGTCAATCCAGAGAAGATGAGGAGAGGGTTAAGGAAAGAGTTATCGGATATGGAGAAGAAGATGGATGGGATCGGAGGGTATAGAAGCAGCAGTAGTAGTAGTAGTTTTAGCGGCAACAGCGGTACGAGTCACGGGCGATGGGTCACCGATAACGGCAACATACCGGAACGAGTCTTAGTCGTCGGTGACGTCCCGGGAAAAGACGCGAAAACCGGCGACTCGGAGAAACCGTGCATTGAACGCTCCCAAGGCGGTTTGTGCATCGAACGCACCAAAGACAAGAAAATCAGAAACATGAAACCTTCCGTACAAAAACTCGCCGAGGAGTTACTCTACACCTTACAAGAAGGCGTCGGCGAAGAAAACGGTGTCCCGACGACTGGTTTATACTGTTTAGTCTTAGCGTTAACCGAATGCGAATCCGTCGACGTCTACGGCATCGGCGTCGGCACCATGAACAAAGAAGACATGAAAGATTTAGAGTATTTCAAAGACGACCATTTTCGAGGTTGGGACGCTCGACACAACGCCGAAGCCGAGCGAACGCTTTTGCGCGTCCTCGCCTCGAAAGTCTGGAGGAACGCGCTGATGAAACCGCTGGGTGAGTTGAAGTGGCACAACCCGCTCATGAGTTCTGAGTTGGTCAACGCGAACTTGTTGAGTCAAACCGTGTGTATTAGTGGCATTAGATGCTAATACTACTTACGTATGTGATGAAAATTAAGTGAAACAACTGTTTTTTTTCAACTTTCGTTTTTCGTCAAAAAAAAATGAACAACTTCCTCCTCTCAAAACTCTTGTCCCAGGCGCTCTTATCAACCCTTCATCCTTTCGGCTTCCAAAGCGTAATCGCGAGACCACGTGTTGGAAGACGAAGTTCCTCTCTCGATTTCGTTTCGCATAACGAGAAGAACAAACTCCTCACAGAGAGTTTGTTTTTTCTCTTCGTCTTTTCGTTGTTCGTTTTGAGTTCGACGACAAAGCGCAAAAATACACAGAGGACACAGAAGAAGAAGACGCGCTGGTGCGCGGTACTCGTCGAGAATATTGATCACGAAGCTAAAGAAAGAGCAGCAGCAGAAGAAGGGAGCGTGATAACGCCAACTTTCGAGGATGAATGTGAAGAAGAAGAAGAAGACAAAGAAGAAGAAGATAAAGAAGACGAGTTTTTGAGTTCAGACGACTCAGAGTCGTCTTTGCAGTGCGAAGAAGACGAAGAACTCGAGCAGCAAGATCAAAGGTGGGAAATCGTCGCGAAACTTCCTCCCGTTGTCGCTTGTGAGGAGAAAATGTCTTCATCTTCATTACTGGAGGCGTGGATGAGTGCCGTGCCGAGAAAAGGCAAACGGAAGTTAAAAGCCGTTGGATTCGGCCGCGATACGGGCAACGGTTTTTTCAAGGATCTCACGGAGTGCAATTTTCGCGTGGAGGAGTTTCGGTGCGTTGACGAGAGACGTGCGAAGAGAGAGGAAGGGGAAGAAAGAAGCGATGGATCTTTCGAGAAACGACGACGGGTGGAAATTGATGAGGAAGACAACGACGACTGAGATGAAGAAGACTTTCATTTCTTCGAAACGATACGATACGATACTCTTTGGACAGAATAAAAAATACTTCTCTATGATAAAGCTACTAGTACTCTATAAAACTAAGAACTACATCTCTAACTGCTAATATTACCACGCCTTATTCTAGCCTCTTCTCGTCTTCGAATCGCTTGCTTCTCCGCGATGCACTTTTGAATAACATCCGGCCCTCCGAACGCGACAACCTGCCCGTTCTCGATGTACGCCGCCAAATCCGCCTCTTTCAACTCCTCCAATCTGTGCGTCACCCACACCGCGGTCACTTTATCCTTTGCATCCTTTCCTTTTTCGTTACTCGTTTTCAAAACGTTCTTGACTGCTTTCAATACGCTTCGTTGATCGGCTTCGTCCAAAAAAGTCGTCAACTCATCTAACAACAACGTCTTTGGGTCCTCGACCAACGCGCCGGCGATGGCGACTCTTTGTTTTTGTCCTCCGGATAAGGTGGAAACTTGTCTATTCAACGCGTTCTCGTACCTTTCATTGCTATCATCGACGTCTCCATTCTCATCGTCCTCTTCGTTGTCTAAATCAACCTTCAACATGTTCACCATCTTCAACGTCTCTCTCACTTTCTTTTCGATCTCTTCGTTCGATAACCGAGGCGACGACGACGTTCCTCCTCTCTTGGTTTGTTTCCGTCGTAAACCAAACGCGACGTCGTGCGCGACCGTGGGCATAATAACTTGATGATCTGGATTTTGAAACACAAACGCTCTCGGTTCGTTCACTCGTGCATACCCGCTCTTAATTTCTTCCGTATTCGTTAAACCCGCCAACGTTCTCAATAAAGTGCTCTTGCCAGACCCGTTCGGTCCAAGAATCATAAACAACGCACCGCGAGGGATTTTAAGCGTGACCCCTCGCAACGCGGCATTATTCTCTCCATCCTCAAACGAGGAAGTATTATTCGCGTATTTGACGACCAAGTCTTCCACGTCCACGCCGTAGATGCTGTCGTTATCTTCTTCGTTCAATGTCGTTTTTGCTCTTAGGGGTGTCCTCGTTCCCGAAAATCGTTTTCCACTAGTCTTGCTTCTTCGGTCGTGAATGCTAGAAGTATTGCTTCTCATCACAAACCAAGGGGCAAAGAAGGGAGCATTAATAAGCGATGTCGGAACCTTCATCTTCTTTTATGATGATAAAATCTCTTCTCTTTCTTCTTCTTCGTTAGTGCTTGATGAGAGATGAGAGATGATTTTGTAGGAAAAGCGGTTGGTTCTTTTATTGTGTGGAATGGTGTGGTGAGATGATGATATTACTATTTTTAAATACATCCTCACATGCTATAGGTATAGAACAACTCTCATCGACCTCCTCTGCGAGATCTTTTCGCCGGCGGCGGTTTCACTTCCTCTTCCGGAGGTTTCGAGACGGCTCTTCTGGACGATCGACCACCCGCTTTAGGCGGCGGCGGCGTCGGCGATTTCGACTTTGCTTTACGTTTCTTCGAAGCCGCCGCCGCGGCTTCGGCTTCAGCTTCGGCTTTCTTTTTATCTTCTTCCGCTTCTTTTTTCTTTTCCTCCGCCGCGGTTGAAGATTTCGCACCGCGCGCTTTTGTCGCCTTCTCTAAAACTGGTTCTCCTTCTTGTAAGTCTTCTTCTTTTTCTTCTTCCTTTTTCACCGCAGCCTCCATCATTCTTTTCGTCGTCTCTTTCGCCTCGTCTTTCAACGCCTCTTTGATGATCGGCGGCAACGCACCCGCAGATGGTCTCCGCGTCGCCTGTTCCGCCTCGGCACGTTTCGTCTCTCGCACTCGTGCCAACATTCTCTCGACTCTGTTCTGCAACGCGCTTCGTTTCGCCTCTTCTCTTTGGTCGGCCAATTCTCTCTCGTGCAACACGTCCGTCGCTAACTCCACGGCTTCTAATACTTTCTCCGCGCACAAGCGTTCGTACATCTTCTCTTCTCGACTCGTTCTCTCCTCATCGGTTAAGTTTTGCTCGTTTTTATTTCCTAGGGCTAAGATACTTTTTTCCGTATTGCTAAGGATATCCTCTGCGCGTTGGACGATGCGATCGAGTTCAGGGCAAACGACTGTTTCAATCACTCGCGGGCCTAACGAACTCAAACCGACTAAAGCGCCGAAAATAGTCTGTAACGGCGATTGCGTCGCCTTCAAACCTTTCTGTAAAGTTGCCGTCACTCGAGGTTGTAACGTCGCGTACTCCTCACCGTAACACTCGCAAATTTCCGCGACCGTTTTCGATGCCAACACTCGCAACTGCCAGTGATTATCCTTCTCCGGATTTTCTGATAACCGCTTCGCTACGATGCACGTCAGCACGGAAGGCATCAGTTGGTGTAGGTACAACTCTAAATTCGCGGTTGGGTTTTGCACCAACGCCTCGATCGCGCGCATCATCGCCAGAAGTTTGCGCAAGTTTCTTAAATTCGTTTGAACTTCCGTGCTTATAAACTTGGCAAAGTACGGAATCAAATTCGCCAACCCGGCGTCGGTTTGTAAAGTTCCAATCGCCGCGTTCAACAAGCCTCGCTCTTCGTCGTTCGCCCCTCCACCGCCTCTCAACAAAGCCGTAATTCTATCGAAGTACACTTGCAATTCTCTCGATAAGACGTGTTGCACGACCGGCGCAAATTTCCCTTGCTCTTTTTGTTGTTGCTGTTGCAAATGTTGCTGCGCGTCGCCCTCCTTCTTCTCCCCTGCTTCGTCGCCTCCTTTCTCTCCTCCTTCCGTGGCACTCGGCGGCGGCGGTGGTCCAGTTACCGTCGGTTTCTTCGCATTCGCTTTTGCCAACGTCTCCTCTCTTTCTTTCGCTCGCTCTTGATAATATATTTGCGAATCCAAGCTCGGATTTTCCGGAATCAACGGTTGCACGCCGTCGATGGCTAACCAATGCGGAACGACGTTGATGGCGATCGAAGGCGGTGGTAACGGTTCGGACAAGAGTTTATTCACGTCCAACTCTTCGTCGTAGGTGTAAAAAACATCGTTCGTGCCTTTCACTTTGACGAACTCTTGCGATGGCATGTTCGATGGGAAGCCGTATAATGGTTCGCACATTCGTATGCGTAACGCTGCGTTTATGTCCTGTTTAAAAGAGAGTAAGAGATTTGAATTGGAAAGAGAGAAAGGAATATGTGTGAGTATTTCTTTTTGGAACGGAAGCGTTATAACCATAATTGTCATCGAGAGTTGAACACAGATATTCGACGATTCAGACGACGACCGAGCGTGAGAGAGAGAGAGAGAATGAAACATAATAATACTAATAATACCTCTGTGGTTAAAACATTTCGTCTCGATCGTTTCGTACATTTCAACGCCTCTTGAATGATATCTCTCAAGCGATACTCGACGTCTGGCGCGAACGCTTTGGCGACGTCGTCGGAAATAACGAAACCGAACGCCTCCGCGATCGTTTGGATGGATGCAGCGGAGAGGTGCGTGAAGTCTTTAGGAGTCGTTGACATTTTATTTGTGTTGTTGAGGTACCAGGTAAAAAGTGAAGGAAAGAAGACTCAGAGAGAGTTTAAGAGTGTAAGAGAGAATTACACAAAAGAAGAGTGTTATTAGTAAAATATTACAACTAGTGTATAACTTTTGTCTGTCTGATGCGTGTGTGTGTGTGTGTGTGTGTTGCGTAGTATACGCAGATTCGACGGAATCGACCTACGTTCTTGATGTGTTTCAGGAGAGAGTGATGAGAGCGCCGTAAGAAGCGCTTTCATCTCACTTTCTTCCTTTTACGCGCGCTCTTCCCGCGCGCGTGTATGTTTTTTTGTGTTGTTGTTTACTTCGTCTTCGTTCTTCTCGAAAAAGAAGTCATTAAACGTGTTTTTTTGAATTGATGTCGCGGTCGTAAACGGTTGCTAATGACTGTGTACGACTGTAAAAAAACGCCGCAGAGTCAATCGCGTCGCGAACCAATGTTTGGCTATCTATGCGTTGATTGTTCCTCAACTCTTTCTCTCTCCGTTGTTGTATACGTTATACATAATATATCTCGCGGCGGCGCGGCGTTCGAAGAGAGAGAGAGAAAAAGAACAACCGCAAATGTATAGCTCTTTCTGTTTGCCTAAAAATAATCTCTAAAAATGTTGGTACAGCAGCAATCACCGAAGGGCTTCAAATCGAGCGGGTTAAAAAAACTCGTTTTGACTTCACGCTTCGCGTGGTTTCTTCTTCAATTATCCATTACCGATGCGAACCGGAAAGTTTTGCCATCATCATTTGAAAATCGTGATTCGCAGGTTCCGGAATATTGGGGTATTGTTGCGATCCGTCTGGACCTCTGTACGGTTGGAGTTGTATTCCCCCGTTCCCTCCATTTCTATCGCCGCCAAACAGATCGTTCAATACGCTTTTTGTCGGTGTCGGTGCATGATGTTGATGGTGTTGCGGCGGCGTCGGCATGCCGCCACCGAGCAAACTTCCGAGTAAAGCTTGGCCACTCATCGGCGGCCGCTGATGTTGTTGTGGAGGCGGCGAGCGGGAGAGTAAATTCTGCATCAAGCTGTTCGCGCTCGCCGTCGTCGTCGGCGGAGAACTCCCCGCCGAGGACGACAACGAGTTCTGCGAAGAATTTCTTCTCGCCATCGCCGCTTGGGCTCCCGGTATCGTTTTCAAAAAGCTCGGCAACGGCACGACATCTGGATCGGGCGAGTTTGTGAAACTCGCGCCTGCGTATTTCGGCTCGTTATAATCGTTTCTGGTGCTATTGTTGTTGTTGTTGTTGTTGCTCTTTCCTTTGTTATTATTATTGTTGTTGTTTCCTTTCGTGTGGTGTCCGTTATTCGTGGTCGTTTCTAACGGCGCCGAGTTGGAGAGTTTCGCCGCCGCCGCCTCGTGCCCTCCCGTCGGCACTTGCGGCGCGCACACCTGGTGCGCACGCAGCCTCGGATCTACTCCTACTAACAAAGGCGTCGAACTGTTATAATTACTCATTGTGTTTTGATTATGCGCCTCGAAGTCAAAAGGCACTAAATCTCTCCCCGCCCCGGGTAAAGGTGCCGCGGATGCGCACTTTTGATCCTCGGACGCTTTGATTAACGCGTCCACCATGACGTCTCCATCGCCTCGAAAACTCATTGTTCTTTTTTCTCTTTTAATAATTGTCCGTCACACGACACCGCTGCTTTTTGCCAAAATTGCGCGCCTTCCAAGAAGAAGAATCAGTATACAGTAGTATATCGCGAACGAATAAAACGCCTCAAAAACGCAGATTCGTGCGAACACCGTAACTTATCGCGCAAAAATAGCAGCAGAAAAGCAGTTGTAAGTTGTGCGCGTTTACTTATATAGTATTATTAAACGCGTGTGTTGTGTGTGTAATTTTTTCTGTCGAATGAAGCTTCTTTTTTGTTTGGCTCCTCCCAAAAAAAACGAAATATCTGCTTTTTGCCTCTTTTTTCTTGGGACTCTCTTCTGCACAAAATGATGATGATGATGAGATGATGTGTTGCGTATATTTTTAAGCGCACTTTAAGCTCTTCGTTGCGACGATGACGACGCTTTACTTCTTCTTTTCGTTCTCGTTCGTGTTCTTGTTTTTATCGGTCGTTTTTGTCGACGGCGAAATGAAAACGCCTCAAAGAGAACTGCGAAAAGAAAACGTAACAATGCAACTGTCCTACGGGAATTTAGAGCTCGGATTTTATAAAGACGAAGCTTCAAACACGGCGGACCACATATTGAAAGCGTTTAAACTCGGCTTGTACGACACCAATCACGTGTTTCGAGTGGATAAAAACTTTGTCGCGCAAATCGCGGATTGCATGACGAGTCGAAGAGTTGGTTTGACTTTCGAGCAGAACGAACACGCGAGGAAGAAAATACGAGGCGAGCACGTCGGGCAAACCATCAAACACAGGAAAGGAACGCTTTCGATGGCACGGTTCAACGATCCAGACAGCGGGACGACGTCGTTTTCGATTTTATTAGGCGACGCGCCGCATTTAGACGGGCAGTATTGCCAATTTGGGGAGTTGATTAGTGGATTTGAAGTGTTGGACGAGTTACAAAAGCTGGAGACGACGAAAAGCGGGATCTTCGTCATGCCAAAGGAGCGGATTGAGATTATGAGCACTTACGTCACAAGTGGTGGCGATGGAGACAACAACAACTGCGCGGAAGAAAAATTGCGCGCGGAATCTTTGGCGAAGGAGCTGCACGACATCAGAGCCGCAAAGTTACCGAGTAAAAAATAGAGAAAGAGAGTAAGGAAGCGGCGTATTATTTTTAGCTCTTTCATTTGCGCGAAGAACCGACTGCGGCGTAGCAACAACGATGTCGCAAAAATATTACTAGTAGTATTATGGTAGTTATTATAGTTATTAGAATTATTTCCAATGAACGAAAGCGATGAACACGTATCTCGCCGCGAACGTAAATACTACACACGCGACTTGAAATGCTAACAATCGCAAACACAATTTCCTTTCCGTCGTTTTCCCGAAAACGCGTAAAAACAACGTCACCAGATTCATGTTGTATCGCGTCTCTGTCGCCTTGGACGGACTCAATAAACCGGTTTGCGTCTCAAACCTCGGTAATCGGTGTCTAGGACACGGCACAATTTTAAACAATTGCGGAATAGAGTACAAAAAGTTCACCACTTGCGGTAAACAAAACAACAGCAACGTTTCGGAGAAGTGGCCTAAAATGCCAGCCACGGCTAAAGTCATCCCGGCGAAGTACGTGTACGAATCGCCCACAAACACCGCGCTCGGGTACCAGTTTTGCTCCAACAAACTCACCGTGGCGGCAAAGAAAGGCGCGATTAACAACAACGAAAATACGTGCGGTCCAACGACTACATTCGACGTTGGATCTGTCAAAAGACTCCAAACGTTCAGAACGATAATCCCGCCGGCGATGACTAACGATTGGCCGCACTCTAATCCATTCAAACCGGCGTGGATGTTAATCGCGTTCGATAAAAAAACTGCGAGCAACCAGATAAACGCGATATAAATGTACCCAACGTCCATCAATCCACTCTTCATGTCCACTTTCATCGTTACGATATCCCGCACAATAGGGACCGAATCGAGCGCGCCTAAAACCGAACGCATATTTTCGCGAAACATGCGAGGGACAACGATAGACGTCGATCCTTGGTAACTTTGCGCCAACATCGTCGCGGCAAACCCGGGTAAAATCATCTTCGCTCTCCACGGCAAATCTAACACGTCGTCTACGAATCCAAGAAACAACATGAACCCAATCGTCGCCAACGCTGCGTTGTGTTCGCTCTCTCCGCTGTTGTCCAAAATGAACGCCGTGTGTAAAGTCCTCCCGATAACCAAGGACACGAGCACTGCACACCCACTCGCTAAACCCAACGCCTCTGGAATAGCAATCTCGCCCATTTTCGTTCCTTTTTTGTTAATATCTAAACCAAACATGTTTCGCTTCCCGAGCGTGCGTCGAGCGACGATTGGTATTAAACGCGCGGTTGTCGCGTACGCCAACACGGACGTGAACGCAGCTAAAAGTAAGATTTTCATCGCGCCTTGATCCATATTATTTACACTCACTCCACTCATATCTTCGTTCACGAATCCTTTCGCGAAAATAATGCACGCGGTTGGGAGTAAACAAAACGCAGTCATTTTAAGAACATCTCTGGTGCGATTTTTTTCAATAACTTCGAGTATTTCTCGAGGGATGACAAATGTATCGTCGTCGTTCGTCGTCGCCTTCCTTCTCTCAGCAGCGTTTGGACTGCTTCGTTGTCTCACCGACGACATCTTCGTTTACTTCTTTAACTTCTTCTCTTGTTCTTGTTCTTGTTGTTGTTGTTGTTCTAACAGTTTCTTTTCCAATCGAATCTTGTCCCTTCGAACGCCTTCGCGTAACTTTTCTTTCTCGTCTTTTTGCTCCCAGTGGACGTAGTATATCCCGGACGAGACCAAGGAAACGGTCAAGAAAAGTGCGAAAAGACCTTTGCTTCTTCCTTTAGCTGCGTTGTTTTTACTACTGATAGTCTTCGTATTCGTCGTATTCGAGAGCATATATGATGCGTACTAAAAGTGAAGAGGACTGTCTGATGACTTTTTGACAGACCTTTTAGGGGGAAAAACGCATAAAAATCACATCAGAACGAAGACGGATTAGACACCTTTTTATTCACTTTATACTCTATTTATATACACTATATACACACACAGAGAGTTAGAGAGTAATGCGTTCGTTACCGAGAACGTCCTGGTCGAGCTTACCGGACGTCGTCGCGTCGTGTGAGAATACTACGAGTAATACTAATAGTCCTACGTTTCAGACGACGACGGGGACTTCTTATAACAATAACAACAAGAAATTATTGAAAGTTTTGTGTCTTCACTCGTTCCGAACGTCCGCGGATATCGTGAAGTTACAACTCGCCATGGGCGGATGGGATAAACATTTACAGGATTCCGCGGAGTTTATCGCAATAAACGGGATATTTAAAGCAACGGGAGAACCTCCGGAAGATGTGAAATTAGCGTTTCCAAACATGGGCAGTTTTCAGTGGTACGACGCGGAACGAAACGCGGACACGGGGAAGATGGAATACAGAGGAATCGAAGAGTCCGCGAAATTCGTGGACGAGATTGTGCAGCGAGAAGGAATCGATGGGTTGTTAGGATTTAGTCAAGGCGCGACGTTAATCGGGGAAATGTTGAAAAGGTCTTCGTCCGATACCGCAAACACCCCGGAAGGAGAAGAGGAAGCGATGCGGATGAAGAGTTTACGATTCGCGGTGTTGATATCGGGCATGCCGAGCAGAGCGGACGAAAAATTGAGGGAACAAATGCGTAGTAATAATAGTAATAGTCAAAGTATCGAGAAAACAATAGGTGCGTCTATCCCGACTTTGCACGTAGTCGGCCAACAAGACCGGGCGATACCCCCGGCGCTGACAAAGTTAATGCATAAAGAGTTTGGCGGTAAGGCGGTGTTAGTCGAACACGAAAAGGGGCACGTGATACCGAAAGTGTTTCCATCGAACGAGTTAGGCGAGAAAGTGAAGAAATTCTTCGACGAACGGTTGATGGAAAAGAATAGCAACGCGCGTTTGTAAGTTATTTTACTAGTAATTTCACACTTACGCATCAACTTATAAAAACTATCTATCGCGCCTAATAAATCTAATCTGTCTAAAAACTATCAAAACTAATACACGCGCATTGGGAATAAAACTTCCTTCGCGTTCAAAACTATTCCGCGGTTCCAAATGTTCACCACTTCCACTCGTTCGCTCTTGGGTAACCCTTTATTCACTCGTCGCATGTGCGCGTATTTATACGTCTCGTTCGTCGTCACATTCATCGAGACTAAGTAGATGTGGTACAAGGCAAAAACCAAAACGCCAAACCCAACCGAAAATAAAACAAACATCGAGAACATACTTCGCGTGTGATGATACATCAACGCCGGCAAAAACAGGCAGAAAAAATCTTTTTCTTTCACCGAGTGCCAATGCTTCGGTATCCGCGTCATTACCCGGTTCCAACAGACGAGACCTCCGTGTACGCACAACGCGCCGTTCACGATCAAGAACAACAAAAACCAACGCAAATTTCTCAAACCAATCGCTTGGTTCACCACCGCGCAGTAATGGTCAAACTTACACACTCTTCGATTGGTCACCGCGTCCCACTTGCTCCTCGCCGGGATGTCGATATTCAGCGTTCGACAGGATTTGCCTTCCTCGTAGAGTAAATCATCGAAGGGGAACATTTTATAGCACACCTTGTGATTCTTCTCCGTGACTATTCCTGGATCGGACTTTAACACGAGCAAGTGCGAGATAATGCCGACTATCGCGTGCAGCGTGAACCAGAAAAGCCTCATTAATTCCTTCTTCTTCTTTTGATTGTTGTTGTTGTTGTTGTTGTTGTTGTTCTTAATAATGTCATCACCTAAACCGCTGAAGAAATCCAAAGCCAACAGGTACCCTATCAAAACGACGAGATAATACACAATCGCGCTCAGTGGATTCCTTTTTTCCGCCTCTTTTCTGCGCTCTTTTCCTTTCTTTTTCTTTGACCGCCACCACTTTCGCCACCACTCATTTAACGACGACGATAACAACATCAGCGCGTGTGTGTGTTTTCTTTATAGCGATTTAGGGGAATTGTTTGTGGGGCAACTTCCTCATAAAAACACACACACACAGAGACGACGTAAACGTAAACGAATGAGTTCCTATCATCGGTGTCTGTCTGACCAACCATCATCACCGACATTATTAGTACTCGGAAACTATAAAAAAAGACGCGCAACAACAACAACAACAACAACAACAACAACAACAACAATTAAAACAACAATAAAAACGAGAAATTTCAACGCCTCTTCATTCAGCGAGAGTTTAACAAAGATGGAAAAGCGACCGATAATTTTTTTAGACGTGGATGGCGTTTTAAACCGAACGGCAACGGCACCTCAACTCATCGTGGAGAGAGATAAAATCGAGATTTTGAACGAGATATGCGCGTCGACCGGAGCGGAAGTCGTGTTGACGACGTACTGGAGACACTTTGAAGAATACATTGGATATATTTTTATGCGACACGATTGTTTGGAAATAGAGGTGGTTGGAAGGACGGAGGGAAAGCCTCACTTGGCGGATTCCGTGCATCACGATTTACACGTGTCTACGAATAGAATTCAGGAAATTAAGAGTTATTTAGACGCGAGATTTGTCGGGGAGGAGAAGTATCCCAAGTTTGTCATCGTGGACGATAAGGAAGTCGTGAGTAAAGGACACGCGTGGGCGAACAGGTTCGTGAAAACGAAATCTGAAATCGGTTTGACAAACGAACGCGCGCAACGGATGATTGAATCTTTGGAGCTGGTTTGACGACGACGACGACTCCTGCATTAGTATGCTTTAGATTGTATTAGTAGATTTATTAATGTGGTTGTGTTATTGTTTGTTATTAAATATTACAAAGGAATCAACGCTGCAAGCTCGCCCACGCGTGCTTTCTTTTTGCTGTTTGTTTTCGTACGTGTTCTTCTAGATCATTCGTGTTATACTAAGTTTCTTTCGGCATTGGTGTCGTCCAGAACTCTCCTTTTTGCTTCTCAAAATCTTGCGTCAATTTCACTTTCACTTGGTCGTTCGACATCATTTTAGTAGGTGGGGGTGACGGCATGATAGAATCTATTTTATGATGCAACATCCGTAACGACGCAAGCGTTCTGTGGTGCAAAATGTCTATGGCGTGCGAGCTGTATAAATCAGGGTTGGTTAATCGCAACGTGGATGAAAGCACCGGAGTCACACTCGCTCGCGCAGAAATGTTTTTGAACTTCTCCCTCGTTTGCTTCGAACGGTAGCAACTTTGGATGAGTAAAACCGCGCGCATGCGTTTTTGCGCATCTTCAGAATCGGGATTAATCAAAAACGCGCCGTCGGCGCCATTTATTGTTTTCAACTTGTTCAAGTAAAATTGAGGACGTTCGTCGTACCATTTATACACGTCTGATTTTATGCCGTATAACATCAAAGCGTTGTACGCTTTAGAATACGCCACCATTTCTCTTCTGAATAATGCTTGCATTCGTTTCTTCTTCAGCATAACTTGTACGTCTGGATAGTGCTTCACTTCCTCTTCCAAGTCTTGGTACGAAAGCGAGTAGACGTCTGAAAACGTAATCGTTTGCAGAAACTGAGGCGATCGCCCAGGTTCCAATACATAGTCCTGACCAAAAACTTGTCCAGCGGTGATTATTCTACCATTTGCGACGAGCACACCTTTACGAATCATCAAAAAGTTGTCCATGTAATCTCCTTTTTCTAAAATCAACTCTTTCGGCGGATACGTTTGCTGTTTCATCTTCAAGGACAACGCCAACACCAAAGACTCTGGAAAGTCGTGGAAGAATTTCACGTCTCTCATCCAATTGTTTCGCAAAACCACGAGCTCTGCTCGTAGTCGCGGTGACATTTCTGACATCAACGCCGTCGTTCTTTCTAAGTCTAACTTCGCATCACCGTGTTTGTACTTGAAGAACTCTCTCAGTTTCACTCGCATCTCTTGCGGCGTCAACGGCAAATCCGCAAATAACTCGTTCAAATCCGTCAACGAGTTCTTTAACCCGCTCGTTCTAGAATTCTTCGTCGAAATGACGTTACCAACGGCACCGACGACGTAACCGTATTGAAATGCGCCAGCTAACATCGCTATGATGACAAAAATACGCTCCTCGTTTGTTTTCGGCGAAATGTCCCCGTAACCGATGGTTGTGATGGTCATCGAACTCCAATACAGCGCAGCGATGTACTTATCAAACCCAGGCACGCATGCCAAAGGATCTGTGGGGTCGTAACACGAGTTGTTTACGGTGAAATCGCCGAAATATGTATTCATCATCCACGTGTCGTGTCCAGCGCTTGCCCCGAGGTCGTGGACAAATCCAAACGCGCACGCCATCCAATGCGCGAAAATGACCGTAACAATCGCAAACTTACTCAATGCGAGCATGGAATAATCGATGGTATACCTCATTTCCAATCTCTTAAATAATCGCATCGTTCGCAGAATGCGCAAAAGTTTCGCTAATCGAAATAATCTCAACGCCCTCAAGACGGTCAAATTTTCAATGTTTGCGTTCGGGTACGCATCCTCTACCATTATCGTAATCAAATCCGTCGGTATGACGGATAGAAAATCGATAATGAACCAGCTTCTGAGATAGGAAATTGCAATATATCTCCGATCGTATATAATGTGTCCAGTTTTAGGTTCCGGAACGGCCAAGAAAAAGTTGATGAAAAGATCGGTAATGAAGAACAAATCGACGATTCTATTCAACACGAACAACGCGTTCAAATTCGGTCTAGAAAATGCAACTTCAGCTGGAGTGACCACTGCTGTCCACAACAACGCGCATATGATGAGAAAATCCCATTTGCGCATGAACGACCCTAACGGCGAAAGCACGAAGACGCCTTGCTTCCTCGCGTAAAACGAGTTCGTGTCGTTGTTTTCATCGCACTCTGCGCGTATTCGTGAACTCAAGGTTCTTCCGGAGCTCGCCCCCATCAATGTTGAGCTATCATTCTTACTATTACTGTTATGCATACCGGCTTTCGGGTCTTCTTCCTCCACACCTTCCATCACTCGCTCACCCCAAGTCCTTTCCATTCGTTTTTTCTCCTCCTGCCTCGCCCCGATCCTCTTCGTCTCTGCATATCTCATCTCCGTCGACCCTCTGCCCTTCATTCCCTTCAGCGATTTACTTTTAAACAAGGACACTATAAAACTCTCCGTGTTCGTGGTCTCCGCGTCGGTTTTATTCGACGCATCGCGCATATCTAACACGTCTTTCGTCAGCTCGGCGATGTTCGTAAAGAAGGAACCGATGCCGGCCTCCGGTACCGGATTTAAACTCGATCCAGCGCGATGAAAAGCCCCTCTGGTATCATTCGTAAGGAGTCGTTTCCGTATTTGTTGTTGTTGTTGTTGTTGAGATTGTCCGTCGGCGGCGAGCTCGATATCTTCGTTCGCCGCCTCTGCGGCGGTCGCGCTCGTCCCTGATTCTCGTCTTCCCTCCGCGGAGGAGGACCAATCATCGTCGCCCTCGTCGTCATCATTCATCGCCGGCGCTTGGCCGCGCGGGAAAGAGCTCATTCTCCCCGCGCGATGATTGTACTTTTATCGAGCACCTCTCTCACTCTCACTGTCCTCAAAGCACAAATTAATAACGATTCACCACACTTCGCGGTGGGCGATACTACAGCAGAGAAGGAGCGCGCAGCAATGCGTAATTCAACGGCACAATTCAAATCGTGTTTTTTTCTCCCTTCTGTTCCCCGCTTTGCGCGCGTCTCGAAACTCGCTCGTCTGAAAGTAATGAACCAATGTCTTCCTTCTCCTCCTTTTCTGCCTGCCCGCCTGAGAGAGAAAGAGCAGCGGGAGTATTCCGAGAGTAAAGAGCGCGAGGACAGAGTAGTTTTGAAGAAGAAGAGCAAAAAGGACAAAAATAGAAGAGATTTCAATTGACAATTTTTTGTGTTTTTCAAACTACGAGTACTAAGAATGTGAAGATATCGTTTTCGCTTTGTTCATAACCACCAGGATGATAATAATGATATATTCAAATAATATTGATAACAATAATAACTAAGAAGCGCGCGGAGTGCCACACTGGCTGCAAAAGTTGGAGTCTGCGCTGGAAAATTGACAGCCGCACCGTTCACAAAACTTGGCGGCGACGCCTCCTGAAGATCGAGCGGCGGTGGCGGTGTTGATGTGGGGGACGAATTCGGGTTCGTGCATCTCGTGTTGGTTGGCGGTATTGTTCGCATTGAATCGTCGCTCAACGTTGACGCCGTTGAGCTTACTGCCGACGTTGTTGATGCCGTTGGCGGCGTAGCCATTGACGTTGCTCATAAACGCGTCTTGGTTGTTGTTGTTGTTATTATTAGAGTAGTTGCTATATTCGTTCCTTCCGCCTCGTTGGAACCCGAGTCGATCGATAATTGGAGAGCTGCCATACTCTGGTTCTGGTAACCCTCCGATATCGGGTATTCGCACCGAAAATAACGACCCCGCGTCTTTTCTGTTCTCTTTCTTTCTCGTCGTGATGACTAAGGTTTTGCAATCGTTCCCGCAGAACGTCAACGAAGTGGGCGAAGATACCGGTAACCGAACCTCTAAATCGACCATGTTTGTGTTCTTATCGACGCGAATGCACTTTCCAGCGCCGGAAATGGCAATCCACAAGTTACCAACCGCGTCAACTTGCGCGCCGTCAGGGCCACCAGCCATATCTGACGGTAACGAATAAAACAACCGTCTATTCAAAGGCCCTCTGTTTGGATCGTAATCAAACTCAAAGACTTCGCGTCGAGGAGTATCCGTAAAATACATCTTGCGTCCGTCCGGGGAGAAGCAAATGCAGTTGGAACATCTGTGTTTATAATCCAAGACTTCTTCCAACTGTCGATTGTTGTTCGCGTCTAAGCGCCACAAACCTCCGATGGCGCTCGCATCAACGCGGTGGTCGTTGTTGTAACTACCAATGATAAAATTACCCGAGCGATCGACGCGACCATCGTTTGGTCTGGTGTTTAAGCCAGGTTCGAAGTCAGTCAATCTCGTTTTCACCGTTTTACTTCTCGGGTCAAACTGGTACAATCCCGAGGCCAAGCCTAAAATCAAATCGCCGTTAGACATCAAAGCGCAGCACCCTAAGGTTTCCCCAAAGGATTCTTTCATGTCCGGAAACTCCTCGAGCAAGTCCCAACTGTACAAAGTGCCTCTCGGTGCATCCACCCAGTATAACTTTTGGTCTTTTTGCGACCAAACTGGAGATTCGCCAAGTTCCATTTGCGTTTCCAAGCACTCTTCCGCGTACAACACGCGCGGCGTTCCCGGCTTCGTGCCTTGATGAAACGAACAGATGCGCGCGAAATCGTCCGAGGATAACGACGCACCCCCAACCAGGCACCCGTCGATATCCGGGCATTGCATGAGCTCGTCCACCGAGTCTGGTTTGACCGACCCTCCGTATTGAATGCGCACCCTGTCGGCGACAGATTTGGAATACTTTTCTGCAATCCAGTTTCGAATTAGTTTGTGTACGCTTTGCGCGATGGCCGGCGTGGCAGTCAACCCGGTACC
>Ga0257106_1000228_pt1 | contig 35242 bp, 24 predicted proteins | sample LP_taG_3_FD_190177 | JGI IMG/M metagenome (GOLD analysis project Ga0257106, IMG submission 190177) | Marine microbial communities from Northeast Subartic Pacific Ocean, Canada - LP_J_2011_P26_10m | ecosystem: Environmental > Aquatic > Marine > Oceanic | place: Canada: Northeast Subartic Pacific...
ACAAACGCTCAAAGATCTCCTCGCACAAACCCCCTTAACTACGGACGCGTGGGTCCAGTGCGACGCCTGCCAAGTCTGGCGACGAGTGCCGAACTTTGTCGCTTTGAAGTTAGGCGAACACGAGCAATGGTTTTGCCACAAAAACTTCCACCAAGAGTTCAGCACGTGCGATGATCCTCAGGAATTACTCGACGATGAAATCGACGTCCTGATGAAAGCGCAAGAGAAAGAACAAAAGAGGAAACAAGCCGAGGAAATCGGGAGGAAGATTTTAGAGGAGGACGAAGAGGACGAACGAGAGAAGTTGGGAGTTAAAAGTGAGAAAGGAGGAGACGGTGAGAAGACGAAGGAAAAAGGTGGAGCTGGCGGGTGGAGGAAGAAAAAAAATTCAAACGACTCTGATGATTCGAACGATTCGGACGACGATACTATGATGTGCAAACCAATCGAAAACGCGCACGTCTGGTCGAGAGTCTCGCGGAACATCTTCAAACACAGAGAGCCGAGGAAGTTAACCGAGGACGACATCATGGTGTGTAACTGCGCCATCGACCCGGATACCGGAAGCGGATGCGAGGAAGAGTGCGTGAACAGATTGGTGTTAACCGAGTGCGATCCTAAATTTTGTCCGTGTTCGACCGCGTGTAAGAACCAGAGGTTTTCCAGGAAGAAGTTTAAAGAGTTAGAGGTCAAACGGTCGAGTAAGAAAGGACACGGGTTGTTTTCGGAGGAGAATATTAAACCGGGCGAGTTCGTGTTGGAGTACGTCGGCGAGGTGTTGCACGAGGAAGCGTACGAGGAAAGGAAAAGGCAATACGCGAGGGAAAAGAGGCGACACTTTTATTTCATGACTTTGTCGAGTTCGGAAACTATCGATGCCACGGAAAGAGGCGGCGTTGGGAGGTTTTTGAACCACTCGTGCGATCCAAACTGCGAGACGCAAAAATGGATGGTAAAAGGCGAGTTGTGCATCGGCGTTTTCGCGCTGAGAGAGATTCAACCGGGGGAAGAGATTACCATCGATTACAAGTTTGAAAGGTACGGGGAAAAACCTATGAGATGTTTTTGCGAAACCGCCGCGTGTTGCGGATGGATTGGCGGTGCGAAAGCCGCGAGAGAGGCGGAGAAGTACGCCAACGATTCCGAAGACGACGACGAGGAAAAGATTCACTTGGAGGACGAAACGCCGGTGATGTTGGAGTTCGACGAAGACCAAATCGTGAAAGAAGAAAAGGAAGCCCGAGTACAACACGAACAAGAGAAGGGTGGATCCTTCAGGCGCTCTGAATCGAAAAAGTTGAAAGACGAGGAGAAGAAATGGCGACCGCCGGAGGAACAAAAAGCGTACGATCGCGCGAAAAAGGCGCGCGAAAAGAAATACGAAAACGAGGAGAAACAACGATTGAAAGCGGAGAAGAGATCAGTGCCGAGCTTTGGTGGTGGTGGTGGTGGTGGCGGCGGTGGACGATCGCGCGTGCGCGCGCCAGCTGGTTCGTACGCTGCCAAATGGGGCGGCATTTCCAGCGCATCTCAAAGACGTTCGGAAATTGACGTCGCCATGGACGATTTGCGCAACTCCAAGGGCGCTTTGCGCAACGAAAAAGCGTGTCTCAAATCGATTCAAATGTTCAACTTGGCGTACCCAGTAGACGAAAAAGGCGAGTCGCAAGTTTCCGAGAGAGATTTGGGATTACTTTTAGAAGCGATATCGATGACAGGAAGCACGCAACTACAAAGAGTGCTCGCCGAGAGAGGCGGGACGGGCGCGTTGCAGACGTGCATCAGTCGATTAGGCGGCGCGTTGTGCTCTCCGCAAAGAGCTCCATTGTTGAGAAAGGTTTTGAGAGTTTTAGGAAACTGGTTGACCGTGTGTAAAGAAGCGACGTTAGCGGCTATGCGCGACACGAAGACGGCGAGAGGGAGTTTTTTCGATTTACTCGGTGAGTTACGATACGCGAAGGACTCTGAGTTGCAAAAAGTCGCCACGGAGTTTGCGAACCAGAAAGTTCCGCAAGGGACCATTATCGATAAAGGTGAGCCGGAGAGTATTAGACGTTTGAATAGTGCAAATGCGAATAATAGTATAAACATGAACGGGGGTGGAATGACACCGGGTGGAGTTTTCATGCGCGGTGGAATGGGGACTCCGATGGGCGCCGGTATGGCGCCAAACGGCGTCGTCGGGTTTCGAACGGGAACACCACCACCCATGCGAACTCCAGGAAGTGCCGGTGGTTTTGGTAGTAGTGCGCCGCCGGGGAGTGCGACAACCATGGGTGGTCGAGGAGGTGGATTCAATTCAGCTGGCCCGCCGCCTCCAGGAAGCGGCATGGGATTCAATCGAACCGGCTTAGCGCCCCCGCCGAGATTCGCCGGCGCGGGAGGACGTGGTCCACCAGGTATCGCGGCGAATAACACGCCGGGGAGTGCGCACCAAAGAGATGCGATTGGCAGAGCTTTACCGAGTGGATGGAAATCGCAAACAACGCCGGCGATGCCAGCCGCAGCGAATGGTGGGTACCAAAACTATTACAATCAACAGCAGCAACAACACCAACCGCCGTCCAACCGCCAATATCCGCCGTACTCGAACCACACCGGTGGCAGAGGAGGTGGTGGTGGAAACTACAACAACTACAACAATAACGGAAACTATAATAATTACAACAACAACAACAACAACGGGTACAACAATAACGGCTACAACAACTACAACACCAGTGTCGGCGGTTACGCCGGAGGGAGCGCAAAACGCCAGCGAATGGATGCTAATTTTAGCGCGCAGCCGCCCGTCAATCCTCCGCTCCCTTCCGGCGCACCTCCCCCGCGTTCCACCGACGCCCCTTCCGCTCCCAAACGAAACGACGAATTCGATGACCCGCACTCCCTCTCCTTCGCCTCCATCGTCAGCGATATCGTCCAAGAGTTTGCCATGGAATACCGAGCGCAAAACCATCCGAAGCACGCCTCTGCGGCGGATTACGACCGCTTGCAAAACAAGTGGCAGACGAAAATCTTAACCAACGAGCAAAAGAATTTCGAGGAAACCGGACGGAAACCGATCGACTTGACCAGACTGAGAGATTCCATCAACATTTACGTCAAAATGGCCAACGAGTGGGAGTTTAAGAATCAGTCGAAATAGATAAATATTATTATTTCTCACGAACAACAACACAATGAAAAAATCGTCAAAACATCACCTCACACACTCTTCTTATAAAATGAACTACCACGTCTCGTCCTCGCTCGCGCGACGATGCGCTTCCGTCTCCTCCTCCGCGAGTTGTTCGAGAACAAGAAGAACAACGTTTTTAAGAAGTTCTGGAGTTGGCCAAGACCGGTTCGACATAGCGCTCACCGGGCAAGAAGAAGACGGGGAGACGGATAAAAAGGCAAAGAAACGAACAATTTCGCTCGATTTAGGCGGAACCCAAATGCAAACGACCGCGGTGGAGTATACCGGCGAGATAGTCGCGGTCGAAATCGACCGGCCTCTCGGTTTGATTTTGGAAGAAACGAGAGTGGAACGAAGCGTCGAGACGCGGATAGAAGTGGTGGAGATTGTTCCTGATTCCAACGCTTCAAAAGATGGCAGAGTAAAGGTTGGGGACATTTTACGCTTAACCACGGCAGTGTTCAACGTTTCCGCACCGATCGATGTGACGACGTGGATGAATCCGCCGGCGAAGGCGAACGTGAGAGCGTACGTGAAAGACTCGACGTTCGATAAGACGATGTTGGCTATTCAGAGTCACTCGGTGCCGGTGGATTACGACGGCGACGCGAGGGAAATGAAAAGCGTCGGGATGGTGTTTGAGAGGAAATAATGATATACTAGTACTGCTACTACTACTACAACGTAAGAATCTAATTCAAACCGCCTCCCTCGCGTGGCCACGCCACGGCGATAATTACCCCGACTAAACTCACCGCACATCCCACGTAATCGCCCACATCCAACTTAAACCCATCCACTATTCGCGCAAAAGCGTAACTAAAAACGATAAACACCCCCCCGTACACCGCGTACGTTCGGCCGAAATCTTCCAACGGTTGTAAAGTAGGGACTACGCCATATACCATTAAAATAACAAACCCGAGTAAAAGGTACCAAATCGATTTCTTCTCGCGAACAAATTGCCAGACGAGCCACCCGCCTAAGATTTCGAGCACCGCCGCGACTGCGAAAAGTGAAACGCTTTGGAACGCGAGAACTGTAGTCCACTCTTTTTTATTGTTTCCTTCCTCTAAAGCTGCTAAAGTGCTGTTCGTTGCTTCCATTTCCTTCACAACATGTGTTGTTGTTCAAACATAATATGCACACGTTTGAGAAGTGTTTTCCAATTCAGAAAAGGGAGACTTTTCGCGCAACTTGATTTAGGGTGTCCAAACCTAATGCATCGATTTTCGACGTCGACGAACGCTTTCATTTCGTTCCTTATTTCTTTCTTGCGAAGAGTTTTATATCGCGAGAGAAGAAAGAAAAGAGAGGAGTTTAAGCGCGTTGCACAACAACCTTTACCTCCTCTCTCGTGTGGATCTCTGTCATCGAGTGGTCGTATAGTTTGTTTCTGTCTATCTGTCTGTCGTTTATAAAAGAGCACGAAAGAAAGAGAGAAATTTTTGACCCCCAAACACAAGTTAAAAGCGATAATAAAAAGAACGAATATATAAAGAATAATGATGATGATAAACGTGCTCCGATGCCCGCGAAACGCAGGCGTGGTTGCAAACAACAAACAATTAAACGCGAGCAGCAACAGATGCAGCAGTACCAGTAGCACGATTAAGAATAATATGAATAATAGCAGAAGAAGAAAAGGAGTGGTTATCTCCTCTTTCGGTAAGGCTTAAAATCTCTCTTTATCTCTTTGTTTTTCTTCTTCCGTCGTTGTCGTCCTCGCTTCTCGGGAAAGAAAAAAACGTTTGAATTCTCTCCTCTCGTCTTCTTCTTCTTCTCCGAGAAGACGGTGCTTTTTCGCGCGCGCGCGCAAACGACGAGTACTAGTACTCCTCTACCACATCGTCATCGTCCGCGATCTCGGATCGATCTCCGAGGAGTGCGTGCGTCCTCCAGAGAGAGAGATCTTCTTCTCTTACACAGAGAGAGAGAATAAAACGGCAGAGGGAAAAAGAGAGAAATTTTTCCTCCTCTCTTTTCTCTCTTTTTCTTTGTTTTTCCTACAAATCAAAGAGGCGTTTAAGATCCATCGTGTGGCTCAGAAAGTGTGGCTGTAAAGAAAGGTGGACACAAAGCAAGAGGAGGAGAGATTTTTTTTTTTGTTCTGACATTCATTCTTTCTCTCTTACTTACAAAAACAGGGAATAACAACGAGAACAACAACAAAAGCGGTTTAAGCGCTTTATCAAACGACAGAAGAGTAAACACGACAGAGTATCATCATAATCATCGTTATGGATATACGACGACGACGACGACTCCAACGAAAAGAAGAGGCGACGCGGTTGGCCCCAGACGAGCGATTACCATGCCGGAGGATTCATCCAACGAGAAGAAGACCCTTCTCACGTCTTGGCAAAGAATTGGCCAGGAAGGGGTGCAGAAAGCGTCTGAGATTTGGTCGGCGGTGAACAGCGAAGCCGCGGCGGCGGCGAAAGGCGCGTGGGAAGGGGTGAAACCGGCGCATAAGGTGTTTTTGTCCGATATTATCGCCAGTCCGAAGAAGAACGCGTTTGTTCGAAAGTGGTTGGGGACGGATATAACGTACGTGTCGTTTATTGGCGCCATGCACGTTGGCGCGTTGTTGGCGCCGTTTTACTTCACCTGGCAAGCGTTCAACTGCTTTTGGGTCATGTATTTCATCACCGGGTGCTTGGGAATCACGTTGAGTTACCACAGGCAGTTGTCGCACAAGTCGTTTCAAACGCCGAAATGGTTGGAGTACGCGTTGGCGTATTGCGGCGCGTTGGCGGTCCAAGGCGACCCGATCGAGTGGGCGTCTTCGCACAGATATCATCATCAACACTGCGATACTCCGAAAGACCCACACACGCCGTATGAAGGCTTTTGGTGGTCGCACATGGGATGGTTGTTGGACAACGAAGCGACCATCGAAAGAGTTGGCGATCGATCCAACGCCGCGGAGATGGCCGCGCAGCCGTTTTACCAATTCTTGGAGAAGACGTACATGTGGCACATCGCTGCGTCGGCGTTAGGTTTATACCTCCTCGGCGGTTTACCCTTCTTAGTGTGGGGCTTCTGCGTGAGAACTGTTTGGGTGTACCACATCACCTGGGCGGTCAACTCCGTCGCCCACTGCTGGGGCAAACAAACGTACAACACCGGCGACTTGTCCAGAAACAACTTATCGGTTGGAATTTTAGCATTTGGAGAAGGGTGGCACAACAACCACCACGCGTTCGAATTTAGCGCCAGACACGGGTTGGAGTGGTGGCAAGTGGACATGACGTGGTATTTGATTTGGGGGTTGAAGAAGTTGGGCTTGGCGACCAAGGTGAAGTTGCCCACGCAAAAGCAGTTGGACCGCATGCGCATCGAACCGACCACGGCTTAAGTAAAAAAAGTTTGATAATAAAAAGAGAGAGAGAAAGAAAAAGAATTGTTAAAGAGAGAGAGAGAGAGAGAGAGAGAGAGAGAGAGAGAGAGATCATGCATCTCGCAGATGTTTTGTCGTTTGAAATCATCATCTAATACTGCAAATACTACTATACTCTTTCACTCGTTAAATGTTGTTTTTCCTTTGTCTTCTTCAGATTTCGAAATTCTTCTTCACTCTTCGGAGAGCGAAAGTTTCGTCGTCGTCGTTTACGTCGTCACGATGATGAAAGAACCTCTCGTGGAAAAAGAAGAAGAAGAACGCGGGCTTTCGTTTTCTCTCGGTCGCTTTCCCGGCGCCAAAAACAGAGGCTTAATCGCTTCCAACTCTTCTTCTTTAAAGCAAGGCTCGGTCGTTTTCCAATCGGTCCCGTACGCGGCGGTTCTCCGAGACGACGGTCTCCACGAACGCGACCACTTCACGTTCGAGAAGTCGAAGGATCACAACTTTGGCGTGAACAACATTAACGTGAACAACAACTCATCAGAGTCGCCACGGCAACAAGAACAACAACAAAATCGACAACAACAGTTGCAACGGTGTTCGGCGACCAAATTTGCGAGATATTTTTCGAGGGAGAACCAGTTGAAAGATTGGGAAGATGGCTACGATAAAGAAACGAAAGCGCTGAAGAGTTGTCAGTTGCGAGCGCCAAAGGCGACGGTACGGTTGGCGAGTAAAATTGTGTGGCGAATGCAACGAGAGAGGAAGAACGAAACGAATACTAATGAGAACAAGAACAACGCGGAGAACGAAGTACCCGCGAGCGAAGAGAAATTGAGGAAGACGAAACGAACCGCTCTCGCGGCTCCGACCGGGCGATTGTATGACGATCACGGGAAGACGGAACAGTTGGGATTAGGCAGAGGGTACTCGACTGTCTTCGACCAGTTAACGCACGGTGAAGAGTCGAAGACGTTTGGTTTGAACAACCCGAGCGATTACACTTTAGCGGCGATGACGAGAGCGTATTTGACGCACTCTTTGAACGTGGACGATAGCGTGGTATCGGACGAGGAGAGAGCGGAGAGGTACGAGAGAGAATACGAGGACATACCGTCGGTGGCGGATTTAGCAAAACTAATTGGTAAGTTGCGTTTGAATTGCCACACGTTGTGCGACGATGAGTTGCGACCGTATGGGATTGGCGTCTATCCAGTGGCGGCGATGATGAATCATTCGGAAAATCCAAACTGTTTCGCGACTTTTAGAGGCAAGAAGATGATTGTCCGATGTTTGCGAGACGTGTTGCCGGGCGAAGAGTTGACGATTTCGTACGACGAATTAATGAAACCAAAGCGAGAGAGGGCGAAATCGTTGAAGTCGAACTACGGTTTTGATTTACATGATGACGGGGAGGAGGAGGAGGGGCAGGAAGATCTTTTGCCTCCTTCCGAAATTCCTTTGATTGGCGGACATAAGTTGCGCGCGTTGTCTCGTGCGCCGAAATACACCGACGAAGACGAAGAAAGGAGCTGGTTTCAAGTCGAGCGCGCGTCTGGTGGTATCGTCGATGGTGGATGCCACATATATCGACTCTTTGGGGAAGAAAGCGGTGGGTTCTTTGAAGACGACAATAATAACAACAGTGCGTTGGCGAGCTTCAACTTGGAAGAGAGCGTCGATGAAGACTACGACGACGACGACGAAGGTGACGACGGGGAAAACGATGAAGAGAAGGATAAAGAAGAAACAGAAACAAACGGCGATTTATCGAAGGACCCAGAATTTGCGGGTCAGAAGACGTATGGTCAGTCGAACAAAAGTAAAAAGAGTAACAAAAAGAAGACACGATTGATTGTCGAAACGTGGGGCGATTGTAAAAACGTCGTCGTTGCTGAAATCGCCGAACGGTTTTGTCAGGCGTTTGAACTGGTAGAAAAGATAAGCTCGATATCTTCAGGAATGTTTACTGGCAGCTTGTTAAACCGCGCTTGGGATCGATTTAATAGTTTAACCGATACAAGATCGGCGCTTTTTGGCGCTTCCGTTGGCATTGCGCGAGGACACCACTTGCATGTCAAGGCGTTGGAGTCGTTCATGAACGCTGCGGTTCTTTTCGAAGATTGGAAGATAGCGTTTGACTGCGGTACGGAGCTCAAGCCATCTTTCGAAAAGTGCTACCCGAATCACCATCCGCAAATCGCCGTTCATAACGTCGCCGTCCTGAAATTGTTGTTGGAGCGTCTCATGGCGGATACGTACGCCGTTGGAGCGCGTTCGAGCGCACCTTCGAGTATCATCGAGAGCCTCGAAGAGATTAAAGAAAAAGCAAAAGAGCTAGCTTCGGGAGTTTCCAGAGTTGTCGGCGAAGATAGCACCGTCGTCGAGCAATTGGTAGAGGCAATGCACACGTGCAAAATAATGCGAGAGCAGGTTTTAAACGAGGCAGATTCCCGTTCGTCGGATGACGACACTTTCTGAAGAAGAATAGAAGAATCCATTTTAAAATTATAGAGAGTGCAGAAGAATACGCACGCACGCGCGCGCACATACATCACATACTACATATAAATACACAAGAAGATGTAAAGATCTACGTACTACCATCGTCTTCTATTATTGCTATTTTTGTTGCTATTTTTGTTTCTTTCCTTGTCCTTGTCCTTGCGTTGACGCGCGCTCAGCTGTAACTCTTCGATGTTTGCGGCTAAATCTCTCAAGTTTTGTTCGAACATCTCGGCATCGTCGTCGTTGTCATCTCTTTTCGCCGCCTTTGGCGGCGGCTCTATTCTCCACACGTCCACAAATACCTCCACCTCTTCCTTTCTGTGATGGCCGTATTGATTCTTTAAGCCGTATTTCATCTCGGCCACGACTTTTGCGCTCTTCGCGCCTAATTTTTTAACCGCTACTTTCTGAATATACTCTCTCGTGGACGTCTTATGGAATGAATACACCGCAGTTCCGGCCATTTTCATCGCCGCCGCTAAAAACGCCACGTCCGCACCTTTCCTTCTCGTACCAAACGGTGGATTCGTTAACACCGTATCCGCTCGCGGCCACACGTAATCTTTCCTTTTCGCGACGCTTTTTACGGCGGCTTCGTCGTTCTCGCTTTTTTCTTCTTCTTCTTCTTCTTCTTCTTCTACGTCGTCCTCATCCTCGTCCTCATCATCATTATCGTACCGCCGAATCAACTCAACCACGTCCATTAAGCACAACTCAACCTCCAACTCCGGTTCGTACGTCTCCAAGTTCTCCTTACACTCCTCCAACGCGTCTCTATCCACGTCGATTCCGAGCACGTGTCCCGCTCCCATAAGTTTCGCCCCAATCGCCAACACCCCCGTCCCTACGCCTAAATCAATCACCGATTTCCCCTCGATGTCGTCAAACTCCACCGAAGCGACGTGCAACACTCTCGTCGCCAATAAAGGCGTCGTCGCGTATTGCTCCAAATTCTGTTTCGGGTTCGAAAACGTTTTCAAGTCTTGCAATTCCGATTCGAGTTGTTTCGGTTTCATTCTTCGTCTCTCTTTTCAAAAAAAGCGTTTACCACGTCTTCTTCTTCCTCCTCTCGTTATTCGCAAAAGCAGCAGCAAAAGTCGTCCTCCGTCGTCATCGTTAAAACAACTCGCGCGCGCAACAAAAATGAAGAAAAAACTGTTCAGGAAGAGGAAAGAGCTCTCTGCATAAACTTTAGGGTGTCCAAACCTAAGGCACAAAAATTTCTCTTTGCTCTTTAAAAAAACGCTCACTCGCGTGACCGTCGGCACTAATTAAAAAAATTCTTAAAACACAATACTAATATTATACAAATATGTCTAAATCAGAAGGACCAGCGATCGGGATCGATTTGGGGACGACGTACTCCTGCGTCGGCGTGTGGTAAGTTCTATTATTTGTTGTTGTTCTTTTTATATATATTTTTCGTGCGCGCGTTTGGATGATGATGATGATGATGAGGAAACACGACGCTTCGTCAATCCATTCGTTTTGTCGGCGGTGTCGGGAAACGATCGAAAGTGCGTTCCAAAACTCTCTCTTTGTGTCGCGAGAAAGAGTTTTGAAACGCGCGAAAAAAAAATTCTCGAATCGTCCCGATTTCAATATCGTGCGCTTTTCCATCGCGCGGTGGTGTGCTTTTCCACCGTTGGTCTTGCCTTCCCGCGCGATGATGATGAGAGATGATGAAAGAAGATGATGGCACCCAAGAAGAAAGAAAGAAAGAAAGAAAGAAGCTTCTGAAAGCTTCTTTTTTCCTCTTTTTGGGCGGGAAAAGAAAGGGCAGTTTTGGTGCCAGATTTCTTTTTTTCCTCTGGATTTTTTTTTTGGTGGTCTGTCGTTTTTTTAAGTGGAATGGAGCCAAAACGAGAGAGTTACTTTTTGTTGGGAAAAGTTTACTCCTACTTTTTAATAATGAATACTGACAATATATTCTAATTGAAATCATTTCAACACAGGCAACACGACCGAGTGGAAATCATCGCCAACGACCAAGGGAACCGAACGACGCCGTCGTTCGTTGCCTTCACGGATTCCGAAAGATTAATCGGAGACTCGGCGAAGAACCAAGTCGCGATGAACCCGAAAAACACCGTCTTCGACGCCAAGCGGTTAATCGGGAGAAAGTTTTCCGATCCGCAAGTGCAACACGACATGAAGGAGTTTTCGTACACGATCGTGAAAGGGGAAGCGGAGAAACCGATGATTGAAGTTGAGTTTCACGGGGAGAAGAAGACGTTCGCGGCGGAGGAGATTTCGTCCATGGTTTTGGTGAAGATGAGAGAAGTCGCCGAGGCGTTTTTGGGGAGAGACGTGAAGAACGCCGTCGTGACCGTGCCGGCGTACTTTAACGATTCCCAAAGACAAGCGACCAAGGATGCGGCGGTAATTGCCGGCTTGAACTGCTTGAGAATTATCAACGAACCGACCGCGGCTGCGATTGCGTACGGTTTGGACAAGAAGAACTCGTCCACGGCGGAGAAGAACGTGTTGATTTTTGATTTGGGAGGCGGTACTTTCGATGTGTCTTTGTTGACCATCGAAGAAGGCATCTTTGAAGTCAAGGCAACGGCAGGGGACACGCACTTGGGTGGTGAAGATTTCGATACTCGTTTGAGCAACCACTTTGCCGCGGAGTTCAAGAGAAAGCACAAGAAGGACATCTCCGGCAACGCCAGAGCGTTGAGACGTTTGAGAACCGCGTGCGAAAGAGCCAAGAGAACTTTGTCTTCCACCGCGCAAACCTCCATCGAAATCGACTCCTTATTCGAAGGTATCGATTTCTACACCTCCATCACGAGAGCGAGATTCGAAGAGTTGAACATGGACTTGTTTCGCAAGTGCATGGAACCAGTCGAGAAGTGCTTGAGAGACGCCAAGTTCGACAAGGGCCAAGTCCACGAAGTCGTTTTGGTCGGCGGTTCCACGAGAATCCCGAAGGTTCAGCAATTGCTCTCCGACTTCTTCAACGGCAAGGAGTTGTGCAAATCCATCAACCCGGACGAAGCCGTCGCGTACGGCGCCGCCGTCCAAGCTGCCATTTTGTCCGGCGAAGGTAACGAAAAGGTCCAAGACTTGTTGTTGTTGGACGTCACGCCGTTGTCGATGGGTTTGGAAACCGTCGGCGGTGTCATGACCGTGTTGATCCCGAGAAACACGACGATCCCGACCAAGAAAGAACAAGTGTTCTCCACGTATTCTGACAACCAGCCGGGCGTGTTGATCCAAGTTTTCGAAGGCGAACGTTCGCGAACGAGAGACAACAACTTGTTGGGTAAGTTTGAATTGCAAGGCATCCCGCCGGCGCCGAGAGGCGTCCCGCAAATCAACGTCTGCTTCGACATCGACGCGAACGGTATCTTGAACGTGTCCGCGGAAGATAAGTCCACCGGCCAAAAGAATAAGATTACCATCACCAACGACAAGGGAAGATTGTCCAAGGAAGACATCGAAAGAATGGTCCAAGAAGCCGAGAAGTACAAAGCGGAAGACGAAGAGCACAAGAAGAAGATTGACGCGAAGAACGGTTTGGAGAACTACGCGTACAACATGCGCAACTCGATGAGCGACGAAAACGTCGGCGGCAAGTTAGATCCGGAAGATAAGAAAACGATCGAAGCGAAGATTGACGAGACCATCGCTTGGTTGGACGGTAACCAAACCGCCGAAGTCGACGAGTTCGAAGACAAATTGAAGGAAGTCGAAGGCGTGTGCAACCCAATCATCTCTAAGATGTACGGCCAAGCTGGCGGCGCGCCGCCGCCGGGCGCGGACTTTGGCGGTGCTGAAGGTGGAGCGGAAGGTGCCGGCGGAGCTTCCTCGGGCCCGAAGATCGAAGAAGTCGATTAAGAGAAGCGAGAGCGCGGATGAGAATATGAGAGCGAGAAAGAGAAGAGACGAAGGAGAAATTTAAAAACCAACACATACAAGTAGTAGAAGAAAACACATTACAGTTTTGCATTTTAATCTAACAAAGTGATAACCTATATTGGTCAATTGTTGTATCTGGTACCTGCTCGCATTTCTGCTTTCTCTTTGCACTTTAATCTTCTATTTGTTGAATGTTACTTGTCTTTTCCTACCCGCCGTGCCGGGCGCTTTCAAAGCGCTCTTTAGCAAGTTTTGCGATTCTTTTTTTGTTGCCGTTCTCGCCGTTGCCGCTGCTGCACTGTTCATATTATTATTATTCTCGCTATTAATCTCCGCGAATACTGCTCTATCTTCCGCCCGCGAGCCTCGTACCGGACCTTTTCGAGCGCCGACGTGTTTTTTGTTCAAGCCCGTCGATTTTTGAAGTTTTGGCGTCTTCATGACGTGCTGTTGCTCTCTCTCTCGCTTTTCTACAGCTTTTCTTCGCTCTGAAATCGCAGCACCTCGCAATTTGAACGGTTTGGGCGTGGTACACGCGCGTCCCGTGACATCTACCAGGAATTCGTCCGAGGAATCGTGAGACATCAATGCCGGCGACGATGTTGTTCTCGTCGGCGTCTTCGCGACGACTCTGCTCTGCGTCGCCGTACGTTTCTTATTGCTGAAAGCGTACGTTTCGCGTTCAAGTTCAGCTTGCCTATCTTTCAAAAACTGTCGGCGATTGATAATTGCTCGTTTCTCCGTCGCCAGTCGGAACGGTTCCGGTTGCGTCGAGGCGCCGAGTTTCTGCGCGTTTGACTTTGGCGTCCTGGCAGTTTTATTCATCAAGTTAGACTGGCCGCCAAACTCAATAGGCTCCGGAGTGAACTCAAATACATCATAGTTCGGATCTGCTTGCTCCAAGCTCGAATCATTCGTCGTATCAGTAACGGCGGCGATAGTGGTAGTGTTAAAAGTCTGGTGTTTTCGCACCGCGGCAATTGGTCGATTGAAAATTTTCATCGTATCGTTCATCTTGCGCCTCTCCGCCGCTTCCTTCTTCGCCGCTTCCATAGCCGCGCATCCTTTCGCGCGCGAGGCTGTCTGAAGGTGCGGTGAAATTGTCGCCGTCGTGCGTGGCGGCCAGTGCTGCTGAAACTCTTCCTCCTCCTCCTCCTCGTAAAACCGTTCGTCGTCCTCTCTTCGTCGCTTCTGATTCGTTGCCTTTTTTGGCGGAGACGTGTACGTCGATCCAAAACCGTAATACTTACGCGTCGATGTCACGCGTTTCACGTTCCGTTTTACCGTCGCCGTCGCCCGGTTTTTCTCTTCTGTATATTCTCTAGATGGCTTCCTTGGCTGAGTACCGGTGATGTACTTTTTATTTTCAGCCAACGTCCATCGCGTCTCGTCCACTTGTCTTCGTTTTCTTTCAAAGCCCCCGACCACTTGCGTCACCGAAGGACCGTAATCGTTCATATCTTCCTCCTCTTCCTCCTCCTCCTGAACCATCGTCGTCGTCGCTCGACGGTGCATCAAATTCACTCTCTTTGCTCGTAACTCCGCGTTCTTCGCCACCGCCTCGATGCGCATCCTCGAGTCCATTTGACGCTTCTCGCGAATCGATGCCGCCGTTTCTTTCACCTCTACCTCACGAGGTCTGCTATTCGCAGCATTGCGACTGAAATTATACGCCTTCCTCTCCAAATTCCTCGGCGACCGCCTTCTCACCGGTTGCGTTCCCGTGATAACTCTCTCGACAAGTTTGTTCCTCAACGCCGCCGGCTTGCTCACAATTTTCTTCTCCACTTTCTCCCGCGCGAATTGCCTTCGTCGTTGTTTGTTCCTCTCACTCTCCTCTTCGTCCCCGTCCTCGAACAACTCCATGTCGTGACTCGTTGCCACGTGCGACCACGGCGGTGAACTCGGCGGCGTGTACGACCTCGGACCTTCTGTCTCTCGCGCGTCTTTTTCCCACGGCAACGGCGGCGGCAACTCCCACGGGTTTAGATTCGTCGGATTCGTCGCGCGCGGGGAAAGTAATCCTGTTGTTTTTGTACAAAGACCGAAAAAACGGTGGTTATGCGCGAAACAGCGCGTTTTGCAAGAATACAAATGTGAGTGTAACGGTAGTGATGTGATATATCCTCGTAAAAAAAATCGTCGCGTAAGAATGTGTGCACCCCCCCAAGGAATTTCAAAAACTCTTCTTCCCTTTGGGGAAAAGCAGGCAAGGAAACGTACCGTTCAATTTCTCGCTCGTTTCGAAGTACATCTCCGCGGTTTCTGTTTCCCTTTCTTTCCGTCTCTTTTCGCCGCGTTGGCGGTGGGAGGTGAAATCGTAATATTTCGGCGCGGAGAACTCGAATCTATTTTTGATAAGACGATGATATGTGTTTAAGAGGCAACAACACGTGATGAGTCAGTCAACGGGAAAACGGTAACATGTGACCGGCAAAATGATGCAGAAAAACAAAGGGAAAAGGTTTTAATAAGAAAGAAGCACGCACGTTGGATCCATTCAAAAATCAATTTGTGCTAGTACTATTGCTTTTCTGGCAAAGGCCGTCTCGTCTCGAGCGAGGATTGGAGGAGGAGGACGTGTTGATGATGAAAATTTTAATGTGGCGAAATTTATCCCAACGTTGGTTCTCTTTTCTCTCTCTGCTTCTCATTGATTACGCTCGAAAGCGAAAGGAAACTTTTAGTATTAGTATTCAAATAGTATAATGTTACAACATAGAATTTGGCCGCCGCTGCTGATGCTGCTGCTGCTGCTAAGAAGGAAGAAGAAGTGATAGAGGACTTTAAAATCTATCAAAAAATCATCATCGTCATCCCAACAGCTCCATCTCCGCTCTGAGCGCTTCCAACTCCTCCTCTTCGGTGGAGGCGATTTTCTTCACGTTCGCGGGCATCTTCCGCACCGCTTTCATCTTCGGCACGTCCGGCATTACCACCACCTCTTCTTTACTTCCAGTAGAAGTCGTAAACCCAGGTTCCAGTTCTTCGATTTCTTTCTGCAAAAGCGCGTCTTCCACGTCCAACGCGTCCAGCTCCGCCAGCTCCGCCTCTAACTCGTCCTCGTCCAACTCGGCGGCGTACCCGACTTGTTGCCCTAACGCCTCGTTCACCTGCCTCATCTTCTCCGTCTGATCGCTAATCTCGTCCATAACTTTATCCACTTTATCCACGTCCGTTTCTTTTGCCAACTGTTTCATCGCTCCCGCTCCGGATTTTAACGCGTTGAACGTCTCCGCCGTCGCCTTAGATCCCTCGAGGACAATCATCTGTTCCTGTAATTTCAACTGTTGATTTGCAACCACTTCGCACTGCGACTCGTATAACTTTTTCCGTTTTAAGCATTGCAAGGCTGCTCTTTTGTTCCCCGAGCGGTTGAACTCTCTGGCTTTTTCCAGTTCCGTGGATATCTTTTTGATTAGTAACGCTTCGCGTTTATCGAGCATTTCCAAAGTCTGTTGTTTATCAGTCGTAATCGTGCGTAAGATGTGAAGTGAGAGAGAAATGTTGAGTTTACTAAGTAATGTTGCATCGATGCTAAAAAAGAAAAGAAGAGATCTTCGCGGCGTTCGCGATAAAACTGCGCGCGCGCGTCTGCATCGTCGTGAAGCGTCTTCTCTCGCAAAACAGCGTAAACGACACCATTTTAGCGCGAAAGAACGAACGAACGAACGAAAGTCAAATCCCCCCAAAACACTGCTTACATCTTTCAACTTATCGACGGCATCGAACGCGGCTCGCCCACTGGTCGTCGACCCAGAACCACCACCACCTTTAGACGATGAAGATGATGGACGACCAGATGCGCTCGAAGAAGAAGGGTTACCGAACAGTCTCTTGAACATGATGAATGACTGAAGAAGAATTGGTTTTTTTTTGTGAGGGAAAAGAGGTGCCGTTTTTAAGGAAGAGGTTGAAAAGACTAGATAGACGAGAAAAGACGACGCCGCTTGACGACGCTTTAGTATTAGTATTCGTAGTATTCGTAGTAGTATTAAACGCGCCTGCGTCGGAAACGACGCGGGCTTTTTTCTTCTTCGGTTGCGCCGGTTTCGTTCGGCAGTTTATCTTTATCTTTTTCTTCTTCTCGTTTATTCGTCTTCGCCGAGTAAATCGAACACGTTCGATTTCTTATTCGCGGTCCCGTTTCCGTTTTCCCCGGCTGGTTTTGTTGTTTCGTTTTGGTCTTTCCTTTCGCTGTTGTTCTTTTTCGCCGGCGCTTCCTTGACGGAGATGAATCCGTCCGCGTCTGGGACATTGGCTGGTTTCTTTTCTGACGACGGTTGTTGCTTTTTCCCGTTGTTCTCTGACGACGAAGATTTGTTGGCGTTGCTCTCTTTGCGAGCCGGTCGAGAGTCTCTTCCGCTCACTCTGAGCTTTTTCAAGTCTTCGTAGAGTTGGTCGATTTCAGCGGCGCGTTCGTCCGTGGCGTCGTCGCCTTCGTTTTCTTTCTTGAGCGCCGCGATTTTGTCCTTCAACTCTTGCTCTTCTTTGGAGATTTGGCGACTGCTTCCACCGCCGCCGCCACCTCTGCTGCTGTTTTTTTTCTTATCACCTAACTCTGCTAAACGTTTCTTTTCCTCCAGTTTGGCTTCTTCTATGCGCTTATCTTCTTCTAACCAGTCTTTCCCGGAAGCTTTCAAAGCCTCTTCTCGCGGTCTGGCGCCGCCAAAGAGGGAACTTCTGCCCTCGGAAGTCGATTCTCCAACAGGCGTTTCGCGTTTTTTCAGTTGCAATTTCGGTCGATTTACGAGTTCTTCCGCGGAGGCTTCTCGCAATTCCTCCTCTTTTCGCGGTTCTCTGCGTTCTCTGCGTTCGAATTCGCCGGATTTGCGACGTTCGGGAACGGGCGCTCTCGGCGCGTCTTCGACGTACTTCACATCCACCGGTTTCGCGCCGCCAAAGAGACTGGAAGAACCCGCGGGTGCTTCGGCTTTCTTATCGGCACCTTCCGATCGTTTTTGTAAATTCAATCGCGGACGCTCGCGAACGGGTTCGTATCGATCGTCCTCTCTGACGCTCGTTCGTTTCGACCAGTCTCCGGTATCCGCGCGACTCGGTCCCAGCGGTTCGCGCGGTTCGCTTCCTCCTCGTCGATCTTCCCCTCGATCCTCGTATCGCCGATCCCCATCGCCGCGGTCTCTAAAACCACCACGTCTTTCTTCTCTTTCCGGCAACACCGCTCTCTTCGACCAATCTCCGGTATCCGCGCGACTCGGTTCCGGCTCGCGCCTTCGCTCTCTCCCGTCTTCGTCGAAATCGCGATCGTCGTCTCTCCTTCCGCCGCGAGATGACTCATCTCTCCGATCCCGATCGTACCGATCTCCTCTCTCCCCGTACCGATCTTCTCTGTCCCCTCTGTCCCCGTACCGATCGCCGCCTCTCCGATCGTACCTCTCGCCTCTCTCGCCGCCTCTTCGATCGTACCTCTCGCCTCTCTCGCCTGCGTCCTCGTCTCGATCTCTCCCGCCGCCGTACCCACCGCCACCGCCACCACCTCTGTCCCCGCCGTAATCTTTAAACGCCCCACCTAACTCCCCCGGTCGTCGTCTCTCGCTTTCCTCTTCCTCTCTTCGTTCTCGATTCGGCGCCTTCGGGAGAGCGTACACGTCCACGTGGTCTGATCCTCCACCTGATCCTCCTCGGGAAGGTCTGTACACGTTATCGTCAGTAATCGGCGCGGACACGGAGCTGGTAATCCCGGAAAACTCCGCTAAAGAGAGTTTCGTCCCTTTCTTTTTCTTGGAAGTATTCTGCGCTTCGCCTAAGCTTGGAAACTGCGAGGATGAACTCGTCGTTGAACTGGTTGGCGGCGGGCCGAAACTGTCCCCTAAACCGGGGAAATCCGGGAGCTTCTCTTCGTCGTCGTCGTCCCATGATTTAGCGGTGGAAGTTTTGTTACCCCACGCGGACATGATTTTACTAAAATGGTGTTGATGGTGTTGTTGATGTTGATGTTGTCGCGTGTGAACAAAGTTTGTGTGTTGTTGTTGTTTCTGCGCGTAAGTTTTGTGAGAGATTTTTGGGGTCGTCGAAAACGTTTTGGGAGGAGAAATTTCTCATATTTATGTGGGCTTTAAAGGTAAACGCATACATATTCCAGTGTATTTCTAATATCAGAGACGCCCGCCGGTTTTCCCACCTCCTCGAGGCGTTCCTTCCACCGGTCTCCTTTGTTTCTTATCCTTGCGAAAGTCCCGCAAAGCTTTCTCGGCTTCGGATTTGAGGACTTTTTCTCTCTCGTCGAACGGTAAGGTCTCTAAAGACATCGCGGATTCGATGATATCTCTCGGTTCGATTTCGTCCGGGTCGCAGTTGTCGAAGATGAGAGAGCCGACGCGTTTGATTTTTCGAGAAGAGGTTTGCTGGTGAGCGTCTTCTTGTTCTCGTTCTTCGTCCTCTTCTTCGTCGGAGACGTTGACGGAAGAGCGCTGACTGTGTCGACGCGCGACGCCTGGCACGAATCTTTCCAAGAAGTCACCAACGATGGGACTTCCTGGTCCAGTTTCGTTTCCGTCCGATTGTTCACCGGGGGTTCCTCGACCGCGCGAACGCGAGCGACTCTTTTCGCCGTTTCTCTGAGACGGGTGCTTGTGCTGAATGTCCGAAGAGTAGCTGCTACCGTTCGCAGTTAACGCTTCAGATTGTTTGCGCGCCAGCATGTGCTCGAACGAGCCTCGACTGCAATAATTGAGCGTGTTCCAAGACGGCACGCGTCCTCGCGTGGCGACGTTTCGTCGATCCATTTTCATCTCTCTCAATTCGCGGACGCACTCATCCAAAGTGTGTTCGATGCCGCACGCGTTTTCAATCGCGCCGAGTTTCGGCCACGTTTCGCGTTCGCCTAAAGTAGCCGTGTCGAATAAGTGTTCTCTCGTCGGATTGGATTGAATCATTCTTAAGTGCTTCCACCCATACGCCATGACGACGGTCACGTCACCTTCCCACGTTTGGCCGAACAGTTTCGCCACGTCCAAAACGTCCGCGCCGGGGATAAACTCGAGAAATTGTTGACATCTGTGCTTCCACTCAGACTCGACGAAATCGGCAATCCACGAAAGCGTGGGGTGCAAAGACGCAAACCATCGTTTTATTCTTAAAATTGGAACGATGTGCGGATTGGTTTGACTGACGATGAAATAGTTCACGTTGAACAGTTGCGACAACGCCTCCATGGGCAAATCGGCTTGTAAAGATCCATCGCGCCAGCGCTGCGTTTTGCGACCTTTGCCGCCTTCGTTCGCGCTGGATTGCCACGGAACAAACGCGCCGTTCCGTGCTTTTGCTAACAACGGTTGTGGCGGGAACAGCGATGGAAACGCGCACGAAGCGGCGACGGCAGACCAAATGACCAAGTGCGGTGACGTCAAGTAGTTCAACAGTCTCGGCTTTTGGCCCGGTCGGGCGTCCGCCGGGGAAACGCATACGGACAAAATTCTTCCGCCAGATCTATCGTACGCCTCTTGAAAGGTCAAATCGCCGTATAAATCTCTCAAACACTTTTGGAAGAAATCAATGTTGTGCATGCCTCCAGTTTTGACCAGATGAAACATAGAAGTTAAGAAATCCGTGCCGGAGAAGAAAGTTAAATCCGGCAATGCGGATTCAAAGTTTTCGTCGCTAAAGAAATCGTGCAACTCCTCGCTCGTTCGCGTGCACACCACCGCGGCTATGATGCTTCCAACGGAAGACCCAGCTAACACTCGCGGCAACAAATTTCTCCTGTTGAGCGCTCGGCACACGCCGATGTGAAACGTTCCTAAACTTCCTCCACCGGAAAGGAGTAAACCGGTTCTCCCGAACACGTGTCTCGTTTCTTGTAAAAACGAAAGTTTTTCCGTCACGGGAATCTGCGAATCGTTCGATATGAGCTTCAAACACGTCTTCACCTCGTTTATGTATTCTCGGACTAACTTCGGTACGCCTCCGACGGGCGCGTGTAACCTCCTCCCGAGGTTGGACATGTTCCCTAAGTTTCTCAACAGTTCCGCTCTCAAACCGAACATGATCTCCTCGACGTCTCCGGAGTTCCTTTGCACTCTCAAAACTCTCAACTGCTCCGCGATTAACGCGCGATCGTACTCTCTCGGCGTAAAACCGGTATACTTTTCCTCTCTTTTGTGTTGCCTTTGAAACCCGACGCACCCAAAGTCGTCGATATCCATCGATTCTTTTTTCTGGTCAAAACTACTGCTCTTCGTTTGTTGGTCTTCTCTGTGGTGACTTTCTTTGGTATTTGTACCGTTATGACTACTATGACTCAATCGAAACAATCCGTTCAAACTGTTCCCGAACTTCCCACCCTTCAGTCCTCGCTTATCGCTCGAACAATACGTAATCGCGATATTTTCCTCCTCGTCCTCTTCAAACTGCTCCAACTCTTCCTCTAAAGTCACGTACTTGGCGTACGTCTCGCACTTGGACATCCGCTTCAATATGCTCCTCTTCACGCGTTCCTTCCGCTGTCGATGCCGTCGCCGTTTCGCCGTCGCCGTTTGCCTCGCGAAATACACAAGAACAGAAATCACGCACACCTCTTTATAAAACGAAAACGGATCGACGATGAACTCGTACACTTTCGACAAAGCTTTATTATTTTGCTCTCGCGAAGACGACGGAAGTTTCGCCAGCAAAGGGTGCCCGATTTTTCTTCGATAATTCGCGGTAAAATCAGACGCGAAATTCGCTCTCGCGAACGACCACTCGTCTCGTTTCTTCCGGATTTGTCCGACGATTTCTTTCGCATCTTTCAGTACCGCTCTCAAAACGCTGCTCTCATTCGTTTTCGTGGTACTTCCACCTTCTCCTCCGCCAGAAGATGATGATGACGATAAAGTCAAATTCCGAGTCATCAAAAACTTCCCCAAAACCGGCAAAACCGGTCTGTTCGTTATCGTCCCGTCCTTTCCTCCTCCTCCAAAACACGCCTCATCGAAAAGGTAGGACAACGCTTCCAAGTGTCGCCTTTCCACGGTGGTCGTCATGATCCTTTTCAAAGCTTTTAATCTTGTTGTTGTTCTTAAAGAAGTCCCGCTCTGTGGGGAAAAGTGAGGTCAAACACTTTTTGACAGTTACGACAAGAAATGCTTCATTGAAAAGACTGGTTAAAAGTGCGCACTCTGGGTCGTCGAACGCGAGTTGCAACTGAAAAATACTTCGAGTCGACTCTTTTTGAGCGAGAGCAACTGTTGTTTGTTTTCTATTCTGAAAGGAAAGCATTTATAAGCTTGGAAACGTTAGAAACAATTGACTCAGAATTCTTACACCAAAGAGCGGGGAAAGCGATTGAATTTGAGAAGACTAAACACAGACCAATAACGATGGACGAGGACTTCGAGAAGAACAGAAACAGTTTTAGAGCGAACGAACGCGTGGCGCATTTTTCGAGGAGCGTTTCGATGAACAATAATACTAACAAGAACACTGTTTTGACGAGAAGTTCTTGCAATGCTTCTAAAGATGATGGACAAGCGGGTTCACTGGACGTTCTCGATTCGAGAACAGGGCGGAAATACGTAATCCCAATCTCCTCCGATGGCACGATCAACGCCTCCGCGTTTAAAGATATCAAAGGACCAAGTAAAGAGAACACGACGAATGAGAGTAATAAAGGTTTAGTTTTATACGACCCAGGGTACACGAACACGAGTCCGTGTGTGAGCCGAATAAGTTACATCGACGGCAATGAAGGGATTTTGAGGTACCGCGGGTACCCGATCGAGACGTTAGCGGAGAAGAGTTCGTATTTGGAGTGCGCGTTTTGCGTGATTTACGGGAACTTACCGACGGCGAACCAACTGGCGGATTGGAGAGAGGCGATTTCGAGGCACTCGGCGTTGCCGATTCCGGTGATTAATACCATCGAGGCGTTGCCGCACGATGCGCACCCGATGGGGGTGATTTTGGCCGGGTTGAACGCGCTGTCCGTGTTTCATCCGGAGCAAAACCCGGCGTTGGCCGGGAACGAGATTTATCAAAACAAAGACGTGCAAGACAAACAAATCGTGAGAATTTTGGGGAAGATGACGACGTTGGCGGCGCACGCGTATCATCGAAACACCGGGAGGAAACCGGCGCCGCCGAACGCGAGGTTATCGTACGCGGAAAACTTTTTGTACATGTTGGACGCTGGTTTGGATATTTCGCATAGGCCGAATCCAAAGTTGGCGAAAGCGTTGGATACGATGTTTTTGTTACACGCGGAACACGAGATGAACTGTTCGACCGCGGCGTGCAGGCATTTAGCCTCGAGCGGCGTGGACGTGTATTCCGCCGTCGCCGGCGCGGTGGCGGCGTTGTACGGGCCGTTACACGGAGGCGCGAACGAAGCCGTGTTGAGAATGCTCGAACGCATCGGCTCGGTGGAGAACATTCCCGATTTCATCGAACGCGTGAAAAGAAAAGAAGTGAAAATGTTTGGATTCGGCCATCGAGTGTATAAGAACTTCGATCCGAGAGCGAACGTAATTCGAGGGATTGCCGAGGAGGTGTTTTCGTTAGTCGGACGCGATCCGTTGATTGACGTCGCGGTGGCGTTGGAGAAACACGCGAGAACGGACGAGTATTTCATCAAACGCAAGTTGTACCCGAACGTAGATTTTTACTCTGGTTTGGTGTATCGCGCGTTGGGTTTCCCGCCGGAATTCTTTACCGTTTTGTTTGCCATTCCGAGAGCGGCGGGGTATTTAGCGCATTGGAGAGAGCAGTTGGCGGATCCAGACCTGAAAATCGCTCGACCGCAACAAGTGTATAAAGGCGAATGGTTGAGAGATTACCCGGAGATTAACCAAAGAGACGAGCGACAGGAACACATGGGCGTCGTTAGAGCTTCGAACGCGACGAGACGTCGAATGGCGGGAACCAGAGGCGGGACTGGATTTTTACGAGATCCGGGGTCACAAATCGTAGCCACGAAAGAAATATCGTTGAGCACGAAAGGGTGGGGGAGTTCCGCCGGCGAACAAGGTTCGAGCGGTATCGAGCATTTAACCGGACGTTAGAGAGAGAGAGAGAGAGAGAGAGAGAGAGAGGAGAGAGCAATACACAAATATCTTGTACCTGGTACATTTGAACATATAAAATAAAAACACACATTAAAATCTATCGTTAACGTCGTCCCAATCGCGCGCCGTGGTAATAGTTTGGTTGCTGATCAAAATACGGGAACGGATAGTACCCCGGATCCGGGTATGGGTAGTTAAAACCTTCTTCGTAATAGTACTCCTCCTCGTAATATCCTCCCCTGTTATTATTTGTTGGCAAGCCTCCGGGAAAGTTATTGTTATTGTTGCCGTTTGTTTGATACGCCCCGGAAGGAAACCCACCGTATCCGTTCGGACCGATGTTGTTTGGCCCGTACGATCCATACATCCCTGAACCGGGGTAATCTCCTCCTCCTCCTCCTCCTCCTTCATCTCCTCCCCATCCTCCTACGCCTCCCGGCGACGGACCGTAATATCCGCCTTGATACGGGCCGTACCAAAACGGACCACTTCCTCCGTCACCATTTTCGTACATCGCTCGCCATCGCTCTTGCTCCAACGCCGCGTTTGCCTCGAAAAGCGCGACATCTCTCCGTTCTCTGGCCAATTTCGGGTCACAGATGGAACTTTGCAACTCTATTTCGTTGCAATACTCGTACACTTCCTCTAAATCTGGCTGACAATACGGCCAACCGACTGGAGCGTTTATTCTCGAACGTCGTTCTCGGTACTACACATTTCTCGGTTCATACGTACATCTCGAAAGCGTTTCACGAATCGTGCACGGTCTGATTAACGTCGAACATCTTTGCCAATCGTCAAAAAATGTTGGGTTGTTCGCAAACGGCACCGCGACAATCCACGTCAACGCCTGTAAGAAATTGCCCATCAATCCTTGTGCGGTATAGGTCACGTAGTTCGGATCAACGTTAGGTCTAGGCGGTATGTTGTCCAAAGGAAGATTTGTTCCAAAAGGCTGCGTGGCTAAAGTCGTATCGTCGTATCTTGGCGCATCAAAGATTGGCTGTCGCACCGGCCCTCCTCCTCCTCCTCCTCCTCCCCCTCCTCCGCCGGAAAAGAATTCCTCGAAGAAACCACCGTTTTCGTTACCGGGAAACAGCGGCGTCGCAAAAACTTCTTCGTCTCCATTTCTCTCGTAGTTCCAAATATTCGCGTTCCCGTCCGGACCGTTCGTCTTTGCCGCTGTCCTCTTTGTCGAAGAAGACGAGGACGACGCCTCTAAAAAGTCTGCAATTGCATCTCGGCGTCTCTGATCACGTTTTGTATCGCGTTTGAAATCGCTTCGCCTTCCTCGCTCTCTCGACTCACTCTCGCCCCTTCCAACGCCTTCTCCACGATCGCGTTCGCGGACAAATCATCAACATCACTTCCTCTCTTCTCATCCTCGTAATAGTTCTCAAAGAACGACCCTTTTTCGCCGCTCAAATCGTCGTAAATCTCGCTCGTTTCGATCGCGATCCGTTTTTCGTTTAATCGCATCATCTTCTCCTCCTCGAATTTCGATGGATAAAAATACATCCCGCTGTTCAATCCATCCACCCTCGCAACCCGTCCCCCCCCTCCAAAAACAAAGAAAAGAAAGAGGAAAAAGATATTGCTCCGTGCGATAAAGCTCCTCCTCCTAATCCTCGTCGTCATATCATATTAAATCTCTCTCTCTCTCTCTCTCTCTCTCTCTCTCTCTCAAGTATTTTTTTTCTTCTTTCTTGTTTGGCCGAACAATAAAAAAACCAAAAGGCGTTTCTTTCCTTTTTAGCAAAGAATTGCCCTTTTTTAAGAAGACAGACACAAGAACAGACACTTGTTTTTCACTCTCAAAGAAAGAAAGAAAAAAAGAAAGAATATTAAGTATTTACTACTTTTACAACTTCGTCGAGCAACACGTACTCTTGCCAGATTTCGGTGGCGGTAAATCGATCGTTGGGTTTCCTGCGAAAAATCCATCCGGTTTAAGCGAGAACCCGGTATGTTCGACGGGCATGACCGGAAAATCTTCCGGTCGAGGAATATGCACGACACCGAACGCGTGCCAAATGACGAGCTCTCCCGATGAAATATCGCGGTCGTCTTTTGTCCATTTTGGTAAGCCTTCGCCGAGCGCGCCTTGGACTGTGAATTCACCAGCTGGCCATCTTTCGTTTGGCCAATTATATGGCGTGACCCATAAGTTCTTCGTCGCGAATTCACCTTTTTTTGTAACCGCACACTCTGGACCTGTCAATAACGTTGGCATTGCCGGTCCCCTAGTGAACGGGATCAATTTATAAGAAACCGGCTTCTTCGTCACCGGATTTAAGGACGACGGGTTTGATATTTTCCACACTAGCGCTTTTGTCGAATCGCATACGCGCCTGGCTTGAAGTTCCGTGACGAGCGGCGTTGTCACTGGACCGAACACGTTTTGACACGAACCTGTTGATATATCGGAACAAATGTCGATTTCGGAGACTGCGTTTTCATTGCCATCAATGGCGACATCTAATCTCGCGCAAAACATGTGCTGGTGGATTTGTGAGTTCACACCCGGTGCGACGAGAACGCCATGCGTTGGATCATCGTTGCTTTCAAAAGCCGATATTGCGTTCGTTGATAATTCGCCTGTCAATTTGATCTCAAATTCAATCGTGCCGTCTTGTTGAAAGTAATAGTAAAACAAATACTCATAATTCACAACGGTGGCGATAAAACTCAGAACGAGTCTTCGTGAGCGCCTTGCCTCGGAGTGACCGGTCCTATATTCAACGTGCTTCCATAATAACCCGTGGTCTTCTTCGTACATTCATACGGCTTTTTTAATGACGTACGGTTCTCCTTTCGAGTTCGCCAACGTCGCATCGAAGTAATGAATATTTCCCAAACAATCGCATCCGAGTTCTAAAGAATCTGTGCAATAGCCTAAACCGTAGTCGCCAACATCAAACGCACATTTTCTCGTATACGGAGGATTCGGATCGGCATAAGGAACGGCCATTTCGACTAAACTCGCGCGATGTAATATCGGACGATTGTCGTACTTAACGTCGTGTAAGACTAAGCCTTCTCTGTAATTGAAACCAACTCTGAGCGTCCATTTATCCCATTTGACGAGACGGCCATCGACTTCGAACGCGGCCCCTTCAGGTTGTACGATTTCCAAAGGTTTCATAGCATCGCGCCAAACGTTTGCGAGATACGAATTACTCTTTAACTTTTCGCGATGGTAGTTAACAGACTTCATTGGAATCTCTCTGGCGACGTCTTGACAAGTAATATCCACGACTTTCCCGGCATTCAAATCAACGACTGGCAATAAATCGATCGGATGCGCGTATTGATTATCATCCAAATCATCATCTCTCCAATACAAAAACGTTTGCACCAATCTCGCCGGAATCTCGCCGTCATCTTTTCGCCAATCCAACGGCTCCATACCCGGTTCCGTAACGTGCACGGACCAAGGATCGCAAACAAGCATAGTCAAATCCTCTATTCCATATCGCTCCTTCATCATCGCTTTCACTTTCTGATCGTTCTTACATATCCTTTCCGCTTTCAAGCAATCATCCGGCGTTATCAATGGCTGCTGCCCCTTTTTCACTCGTTCCACCTTAACGACTTCCAAGCTCTTCACGGCGATTACATACTTATAGGCTTCACCGGTCCATGGAACGATGATCATGACCTCGCCTCGCCTTTCATAAACAGCATCACCATCACCGCAGATAGCAGATAACTCTTTCCTCGTTGGTTCCGCGAGCGTAATATAATTGAACAACATCATCTTCTCTTCCCCTTCCTCTTCGTTTAACGAAGAGTTCGTTACTCCTTTCCCGTCGGTTCGAATTGAATTCGAGAAATTGTCTCGAACGACCTTCGCTAACTGAGAGATCTCTTCCGAGCTCAGTTCATCGAGCACGTGTGCAGTCATTTTGGGGCTCATTTTTACTTTAGAGATCGATTTCTTCTTAATCGATCTCGCCGAGCGCGTTTTTGAAGCAACAGTAACACTGTTTGACGACTTTTGAGACGATTCCGAAACGTCGTTTCCGTAAATTCGAATTTAACACTTTTTTCTTTTTTTTTGGTCGTGTGGGTAATAAGAGTGCCTTCGAATGTTCCAAATATTCGCGTTCCCGTCCGGGCCGTTCGTCTTCGCCGCTCGTGTTCTCTTTGTTCTCCTCCTCCTACTCCTCGTCGTACCTTCGTATTTCTCTCTCTCTCTCTCTCTCTCTCTCTCTCTCTCTCTCTCTCTCTTAAGTATTTTTTCTTTTTTTTTCTTGCATGTCCGAACAATAAAAAACCAAAAGACGTTTCTTTTCATTTTTTTTTCATTTTTTTTTCGCAAGAGAATTGCAGCCGCCTTATCCATGTTTTTCTCAATTTAGCCCTCAGAGTTAAATAAAGGTTTGAGATACTTTTATTATATATAATAAACACACAGAAAGAGAGAGAAAGAGAGAGAGAACGATGATTTCGTCACAAAGCTTGAACATGACGACGATTCAAACGAGCGCGTTTAACTCCATCCGCAGAAACCGATCCATGGCTTTGAAATCGCAATCCACTTCCGACAAAAATTTCTTCGGGAAAAAGAAGTTTCGATTCCGAGTGCAAGCGGTCGGTGAGGGAGGTTTATCGCGCGACCAAGAGATGATGGGAGGGGTCGGTGGTGATATTGGCGCCAGAGACCCGACGGCGGGGGAAATGGGCTCGAACTTTGGCACGAGCACGTTAGGTCACGCGGATACGGACCACATCGTCAAAGCGACTGGGAAAGGGGCGAAGAAGTTGCAGGATATGACGCTGTTGAAAAACCGGTCGATTCAACAGTTACCAAGCGATGCCACGGCGTGCACGTTATCGGACGAGGAGATTTATAGAAAACAGTGCGCGGATTGGAAGGTACGACCGAGCAACAAAGATTCTATTCCGAGGTTACGATGGGAGGTGACGACGACGGACGGGGAGAAGTTCGCGGCGAGATGTCAAGCGGTGGCGAGCGAAGCCGGATGGCCGTTGGAAACGACCGCGACTGGTGAGAAGGTGTTGGTGGAAGTGCACACGAAAGACGTGAAAGGGTTGACGATTAACGACTTCATACTAGCGACGAAGATTGAAGCGGACGAGGAGGTTGCGGCAATGATTGTGAAGAAGGCGAAGGTGGTCAGGAACTGGATTTAAGTTTTGATCATGATGGTTCTTTGACGCGTTTGCGAAAGTTAAAACGACGACGACTTTTTTAATTCTCTATAACTACACAAGAAGTATATATCTACACGACTACAGGCTAATAATGCGCTACTTTCTTTCTAACTGTATCTTCATAATCAACAAAGCTTTAATCTTCTTCATCATCTTCTTCGTCGAAGAGTTCGCGAACGTTCGGTAAAAGCGAAGGAATGCGCCGTAAATTTTTAAAATCGACGCGCATCAAGTCGAACGCAATCATTGCGTTTTGTCCCCTCGCACTCGCGATTCCATCGTCACCATTAAAACTTGGCACTTTTGGATACCGTTGCGAAAAATGCGTCAAGATGTTTAAATATGCGGAACTTCCAATCTCGAGAGCTTCCGCCGTCGTCGAGTGCTTCTTTGCCAACGCTTCGTGTTCTAATCCATCCTCAAACGTCGCCTCGTGAATGAGCAGCGTGCACTCTTTCGCTGCGTTTCTCATGTTTTCACATGGCCGCGTGTCGCCAGAGTAGACTATAGAATATGGCAAGTTTGATTTATTTGTCATACCTTCTAATTTGATGCCAAACGCGTGCGCGCAGTGAGTCACCGGAATCGACACGAGTTTCTCAAACGGCGATGAGAAAGAAGAAGAAGAAGAAGAAGAAGAAGAAGAGGAGGAAGAGAGTAGCAACTCTTGCATCGTTTTCGATTCCAACGTATCTCGACAATCCACGAATCGGTAGCTCAAAGGTTCTATCTTTTCGCACTGGCTTAAAAACCATCGCAACGGTCGAGGTCCAAAAACAGTTAAATTTGGAATGTCTTCTTCCTTCACGCCTGAACTCAAAAAAGCTTCGCGACGCTTGGCGAGAATCGACGGTAAACCCACGTGATGGTCCGCATGTACGTGCGAAATCCAAGCAAAGTGCATGTTTATAAGCACATTGTCCACGACTGTAGTGTTACCATTTTTCGAACGATATATTTGTCCCAAAGATCCTTCGCCAGAATCCAACAGAGCCGAATAGTTTTCGCCGTCCTTCTCGACTTCGAGCAAAATTCCCGTCACGTTTCGATGTTTCGCCGGTTGCGCGGAACCGGTGCCGAGGAAAGTTACCACGACTTCGTTGTCGTCCACATCATCTACGACTTTATGACCGGGGTGGTTCACACAGAACTCATCATTCGTCGTCCTGTTACTTTTGTCTTCGTCTGGGTTTTTGTTCGTTTTTCTTCGCAACTCTGCCTCTTTCGCGGCTATTTCGCGAATCACGCGCGGCGTCTCGATCTTTGGCACCGCACTTTCGTCTATTCCCATCGATCTTTGCGGCATGAGCGTGAACTTCAACAAACTCTTACCAGCTACTCCAAACGATGTCGATGGTTTTTTGTCATCGTCATCGTCTTTGGATGCGCTCGGAGGCTCTGGAAATATACTCCCGTCCACGCCGTGTAACTTTGCTTGAACCGCCCGAGAAGCTAAGAAAATCGGCGTTCGCTCGTTTCGCGAAGCATTCGCAAACACGTGCTTTCCTTTTGCGTTCGCGAAGTTTTCTTGGACGAAAGCTCGGTATTCGCTCGAGTTCGCCACATTTGCCGGCGCTAAGTGTATGACCAAATCTCTCTCTTCGTTTACGTCCCATCCGCTCGAACATTTTTTTATTTTTTCTACGATCTGAATTGCCGCGTCTAAATGCGCTTTGGTCGGTAAATCGACAACTGCGAACCTCGCGCCTCTTCCAGCCTCTTCCACGCACATGTCCGGCGTTATAATCTTTTTTTTTCCGCTTTCTAGCTCAATTTCAATCGATTCGCCTCGAACGAGTACTCCCCTCTCTTTCCCTCTGGGAACGCCCAAAGCGTCCGCTTTCTTGGCATCAAATTTCCCAGGCGGCGACGCGAGTTGAACCTCGTAACTCACCACTGGCTCTAATTCTATCGCGCTCGAAGATGATGAATCGAAGTTTCTTCCGCCGTTATCGTTATTATTATCGTTATTTTCATTCAACCTCTTCCCTAACGGCCCGATCATCTCCGGCACTCTTAACATCGGCTTCACCTCGCAAATCTCGTCCCGAAACGTCTCCCCGCCTCTCTCAACGACAATACCTCTATTCTCCGCCACCAAAACTTTTACCGCCTCCAACAAACTCCGAACGTTTGGACCGTGTACGGTCATTTTCGGCGTCGTCGTCGTAGCTAAACCTCCGTCGTCTTCTTTCGCCATCATCCCTCCGAGCGTCGCGCCCGCCGCGTCCGCCAACGTCAACAACATCCCAATCACTCCTCCGGTCGCTTTACTCGTCGTCCGGGTAAAAAAAACGCGCTCTAATCGTGTCATCTTCAGCTTATGTTCCACGCAAAATCTCTGGAACCCTTCGCCGATGTTAAAGCAATACCTCCTCTTGTCCGTGAACAACAGCACCGAAGGCGTGGTATCCTTCCCATCGGTATCGGTCCCTAAACCGATAATTTGCGCGTAACACGTTCCGAGTTGCTGTTTTGCCACGAATGGAGGATGAGAGGAACCCGTCGTGCTCTTCCTTCGAGCATTTCCTTTTCCTTTGGTCATGATATCTGCGTCGCCTGCGCTCCCTCTGTCGTACATTCGATTGTTAAATTTCCCCAACTTTTGCTCAGAAAGTGGAAACAACAACGAACAATACGAGTGTTTCGAGTGACAAAAATAGTAATAATACGTCGATTGTTGTTGTTTTAGTTGTTTCAGATGATTCAAGCCGAAAAGTCTTCTCCTCAACAACATGTATTGTATTCGTGTGTGTGTTTAAGGGAAAGATTGTAAAGAATTTTGTATCTCAACGCTTCTTCTTAATTGACTGTTTTTTAGTGTTCCTAAACGCGGTGAAAAGAACGCCGAAAACGCCTCCAACTATCGCGGATCCGAACGCTTTCATCCTCCTTTTCGTTCTCGTCCTTTGTTTCTCGTTTGCTTTTTGTTCTCGTCGCCTTCTTTCCTCTTCCACCATAGTTTTATTCGTAAACTTTCTTTCGGGTGGTTTTGCCGGCCTTTCCTTGAGTTTCCCGTGGTGATACGTTCTGACCTGTTTCGGGATGTCGTCTCCCCCGAGTAAAGGCGACGCGTCGAGAGCTTTGATTCCCGCGGTGAAGAAAGCCTGTTGCGTCGGGTGGTTGGCGATGCCGTGCGAATCGAGCGGCACGCGCGGGTTAATGAGTGATGGCGGTTCGTGCGGTAAGCCAGAGCCTGTCATCTTTCTAAGAGCTTCGTGTATTTTTAATGTGGATTTTGCTTCTTTTCGAGACGACGATGATATGAGATAACACATGTATTATTAAAGTCTAGGTAACGTTCTCAACACTCGAAACGGAGCGACTTGGCTGAATCCGTCGGGCCAGGTTACGCTGACCGCGTAGTTTCCAACCGTCGCGACGGAGACGGGTTCTAAATCGTCCGGGACTCGCTCGCCGGTGAGCAAAATATCCGGGGACTCGTCGGAGTTTTTCGCGCGAGCGGATTGGTCGGATTTTCGGACCGACGCTCCAGAAACGTAGAATGGAAGCCCGTCGTTGACGTCGGAAATTTGGACTTTGAGGCATCCTCTTCGGTCTGGGTCTAATGCTGCGGTTGGCCCTCGACCGGAGTTGATTTTGGCGACTTCGCGAACGACGCACGCGCCGATGTCTTGGTAAAGCGCGGCGATTGGACCGGTCGGGTCAGAGAGGGAAAGAGGGGTGCCAGAGTCACCGCCCGAGGACAGTCCAGGTTCGATCGGCATTTCTATTAAATGCGGGATGTCGTACGCTTCGCAGATGGATTTGCCGCTCCCTCGACCGAACGGTCTGTAGACTTTACCGTCGTCACCGGTAAAGGTGGACATGTTTTCAACAACCGCCACGCACGGAACTTCCAATTTCGCAAACATTCTCACGCCTTTATCGACATCGATAAACGCCAACCTTTGCGGCGTGGTTACAACAACCGCCGCGGTTATTGGAACCACTTGGCCTAACGTCAAATGAATATCACCGGTCCCGGGAGGCATGTCCAGCAAAAGATAATCCAACTCGCCCCACTCGCTGGTGGTTAATAACTGATTCACCAAACCGGAAACCATTGGCCCTCGCATAATCGCCGACCCTTGCCCGGCGTACCCAAACGACACCACTTTTACGCCTTCGTATTCAACCGGCGTAATCGTTCCGTCCTCTTTCATCTCCAACTTGTCAAACGCGGGCGTAATCATCGTCGGTAAACTCGGTCCGTACACGTCCGCATCAAATATCCCGACCTTTGCACCCATCTGCGCTAAAGTCATCGCTAAATTCACGCACGTCGTCGATTTCCCTACCCCACCTTTACAACTGGAAATAGCTATGATGTTCTTCACCCCTCTCAAGCCAGGCGGCGCTTCCGGCACGTCCGCCATGGCGGATTTCGGCGACGCCGTCATGATCACGTCCACATCATCCACCCACTCTAACCGCTTCACAAACTCCTTCGAGAGCCTGTTGAACTCATCCTTCACCGGACACGCCGGCGTGGTCAGTTCCAACACCAAAGCGACGTCTTTCCCGCTCTCGGAGACTTTCAACACTTTCACGAAACCGCAGTTGACGATGTTCTCGCCAAAATCTGGGTCGATGACATTTTTCAAGCACTCGAGAACTTGCTGCTCTTTCTCGTTTGTCGAGGAAAAAATGGCCGGTAACGAGGACGTGTTTTCGTCCGTCATGACTGCTTTATCTTCTTCTTTGGTCCCCATCGTCGCGCGAGCCTCAAAACCGCCGCCTTCCATCCTCTTCATCCTCCTCCTCCTTTGATTGGTTTTTGGATAATGCTGAGGATTTCCCCTAACAGATGACGACGACTTTGACGACGACGACGACGCGGTGTTCGACGAAAACGATCGCGTCGTCATTGTCGTCGTCGTCGCAACGGACGAATAACACTGCACCGTACTACTCATTATTCGCTTTCTGTTTTATGTGTAAAGTATGGATTGTATTTATATCAAGAGTATAAAAGTGACGCAAAATGCTTCAGACCAAAAGATACGAAAAACGATTGAAATGCATCGTCGGAACTCTTCTCTCGCGACGACTTGTACGACCACCAGAAGACGAAGAATGAGGAGGAAAAGAACGATTTTCGCGAAGATGATCACTTTTGCTGCTTTTTCTCTTTTTCTTCTTCTTAAGTCCTCATTACAGGTGGTAAAAGCGATGCACATCGAAGCGGAATGTTCCGGATGTCGAGCCGTGGCGGTGAGCGTTTAATGTTTAGGATTTGATTCTATGTCGTCTATATCGTCGTCGTCTTCGCGATTTTGATCAGTACTATTAGTATTCGTCCCTCACAACATTTCTAACTCATTCAACAGAGAGAATTAGCGCGAAAACTCCTCGAAGAAGACGTGTCCTCGAAACCGAGAACGTTGAACCATCAGTACGGCTTAGACTCGCGAGGAAACCGCGTGGGAAAAATCTTGGACTATTTCGACTCCGAGGAACGCGCGTACGACGTGTTAGAAACCACCTGCGATGGCTTGAAAGATTACGCGCTCGGGAAAGGAGAAAACCGAGCTTTACAGTGGCTCCAAATGGACGGGGAGAAGAAGACGCGACAGAAGATGCTCGTCTCGTTCGCCGGCGAGCCGAACGAGAAGAACGCGCAAGAGAGAGGTTTAGGCAGCGACTGGAAGGAAAGGTGGAAGACGGAAGGGAAGAAGTTAATGCAGTGGTGTCAACTGTTTTTGGAAGATCAGGAGGAACTTTTGTTGAAGCTGTTGAAAGAGAAGGTGGTGACGAAAGAAACCGCAAAGGCCGGGATATTGGTCGATTTGATGTGTAAAGAGGAGAACGCGATGCAAACGTTTAAGAGGAAGCCGCCGTGTTCGGACAAGGCGGACAGCGTGATTGATTTGCCAATTGGTGCGCCGGTCCCGCAACCAACAAAAGCAAGCAGCACAGAAAAAAGAAAAGGTGGTGGTAAGAAGACGACCCCGAGGAATCCGGTGAAGAGCAAAGGAGGGAATAGTGAGTTGTGACGCTGCGCTCTAGATGTAAATGGTACCTCTACGAAGTACTTTAGCGAAGATGTAAAATACTATTTAAAAATTTTGTACTACGAGTACTTGCCGCAACACCACGCGAAGAAAAACGAGGAATCCGGTGAAGCGCAAGGGGAATACTAAGCTCTGATGCGCT
>Ga0257106_1000229_pt1 | contig 35017 bp, 17 predicted proteins | sample LP_taG_3_FD_190177 | JGI IMG/M metagenome (GOLD analysis project Ga0257106, IMG submission 190177) | Marine microbial communities from Northeast Subartic Pacific Ocean, Canada - LP_J_2011_P26_10m | ecosystem: Environmental > Aquatic > Marine > Oceanic | place: Canada: Northeast Subartic Pacific...
GTTTCATTACGCTTCTGCGTTCAACCAAGACATTTCTTCGTGGACTGGAACGGCGGCGACGACGGCGCAAAGTGAAATGTTTCTCGACGCTTCTGCGTTTCAAGCAAGGTTTACGTGTACCGACGCCGTCACCGGTCCGGCGAGATCGTGTGTATTGAAGCAAAGCTACTGGTCCGCGTCCTATTGTCCGCTAGGTTCATGGGTGTATAATAACGACTACACGACGCATGAAACGAATCCTGGTTCCGTAGGTACACCGGAGGCGTGCATCGAGTTGGTTCGCACGGAGTGTCCGACCGCCAAAATCGCCAACATGGGTTCAGAGGGTGATTGTTGGTGTCAGTATCACGACGGTTCAGTCACGGAAATCGTAGCCACTAATGAAAACAACTGGATGGCTTGTCTTTTGACTTCTTCTCCCGATCCAATTCCAGATGCGAGTTGGCATACGTTTGTGGACAAGTGTTTAGACGAAGCTCCAGACACTGGGGAGTGCACGACCTGGGCTTCTGAGAATAATTACGGGACGATGCCGAATTGGGATGTGAGTTTGGTGACGAATATGAAAGGGTACGATGGAGATGATTATGAATCAGTTCGCGGATTCGCCGATCAAACCAAATTTAATGGCGATATCTCGAAATGGGATACGTCTCAAGTGACGAGCATGATCAGCTTATTTTGGAATGCTTCTGACTTCAATCAGGACATCGCGAGGTGGGACACGTCTCGAGCGGAGCACATGGATTGGATGTTTGGTAGCACTACATTTAATCAGGATATATCAGGTTGGAGCACTGCGAAAGTGACAAGCATGTGGGGCATGTTTTATTACGCTTCTGCGTTCAACCAAGACATCGGGGGTTGGAACACAGAGAAAGTGACTGATATGAGATCTATGTTTTCTTACGCTTCTGCGTTCAACCAAGACATTGGGGGTTGGAATACAGAGGAAGTGACTAGTATGGAATATATGTTTCATTACGCTTCTGCGTTCAACCAAGACATTTCTTCGTGGACTGGAACGGCGGCGACGACGGCGCAAAGTGAAATGTTTCTCGACGCTTCTGCGTTTCAAGCAAGGTTTACGTGTACCGACGCCATTACCGGTCCAGCGAATTCGTGCTTTGAGCGTCTGGTTAATTTGGAAACCTGCTCCGTTTTATATGAGGCTATCTCACCGGTGTTACCGGTTTTGAAAGCGGCGACAGTGGACTTTCCTGCGGATCATTCCACGTTTGGCTCCAATTACGCGTACTACGTGTACGCAGAAATCACCACAGGCAGCACTTTTACTTCCTACGAAGATGTGTATTTATTGGGTGGAACATCGGCCTGCGGTTCTTGGTTTGGTGGTCTGTATCACGGAAGGCCATTTATTGGGACGCAATGCAACTGGGGATCAAGTACAGCAGTCAGTGTCGATCAAACCACGGCAACCGTTGCTTTGCAGGCGAATCAGGCGTACAGGATTCAGTGGATGTACAATGTGGCGGAGGGATATCGTCGTGCACAAATTAAAGTCGACGGCGTCGTCGTCGTGGATTCGACGACCGCATACTTAAACGTAGACTCGTCGTCAACTGAGGAGTTTCTGAGTATAGGATCTGGATATCACACTCAAGTCAGTGAGACTTTGCAAGGGTCAGTTAAAAAAGTGAGCGTGCACATTTGCGGAGAGAATATATAGCTACGTTGTGAAACGATGATTGTGGAAAATACGAATCGATGCCTACTAGAAATATATCGTTGTGTGAATTTTTTTTATTTTTTCTCTCTCTCTCTCTCTCTCTTCGAAAGCTTTTCGTCTTCGCATCAACGTCAAAAATCAAAACTGAGAAGAGCTTTTCGCCGGCCGTCTCGTCTTTGTACGCAGGACGAGTTCTTTACATAGCGGTTGACAAAATCCTGGTCATCTTCGCGTTATCACTATCCCCTCTTCAATGTAAGCTTCATCATCCGTCGTGTCTTCTTCTTCGTTCTCCTCTCCACTACTATTTCTCTTCATCCGATCCTCCAACTCTTGCTCTTTCTGACTCTTTGAGCACTGCGGACATCTCCCCGTCTCCTGCGCACACGGAGGACACAACTTCCGATACCGCAATTTCACCGTCGCTTTAACACAGTTTTGACATTTCTGTACACTCGCGCTTTTTTTGTGCTTGTATTTCCCGTACTTGAATTTCCCTGCGCGGTGGTGAGAGGTCAGTCTTTCTCGTCGTCGTCGTCTTTCTCGTCGTCGTCGTCTTTCTCGTCGTCGAGGGAAACAGAGCGTCGCGAAAGAGAGAGAAGGGGAAATTTTTTCTTGCATAAAACGAAACGAAACGAAAAAACACTTTGACGACGCACATTCAATCTTCTCTCGACATCGTTTACAGATGTGCTGCAGCGCTTGATTCTTCAACTGCTGAAGCAATTTTTGCGAACTTTCCGAGGTTTTGAGGTGCAAATCAGCTTTATACGCGACGACGTTTTGGTACTTTGCGCCTTCGCCGGGGATAATTCGGCGGGGAGGCATATGATTTTGGGGAGGTTTTGTGGCAGTTGGAGGAATTTATTTTTTTCATTTTCGTTTCAAATCCTACGATGAGAAAAGGACGGAGTCAAACCTTCTTTGTCTTCTTCTTCTTTGTCTTCTTTGTCTTCTTCTTCTTCTTCTTCGAACGAAAACGGGGCGAACTGCGCTCTTTTCAGGTTTCTTTTCAACTGACGCAAAAGGAAGTTGGAGTTGTCGAGACCAATTCTTTCGAGCCTTCGCGAAGGTATAGTTTTCGATGCGTTCCATCGAACGTAGCCTTGTTGCAAAACGCGATACTGCGAAGGCGCAGAAATGTGAGCATTCGAGGTTTTGAGTGGCGAAGCGACGCGCACGACTCGCTCGTACGCGCGATTCGAATTCGAATTTTTATCGCCTCGTTTATACACGACCACGCCTCGCGCACATATTTCGTCCATTCCTTCTCTCTGGGCGAGTTTGAAATCAGTCAGCGACTTGGAGGCGGCTTTTAATTTTTCCTTCATTTCGAGCGCGTGTAAACGCGAGCGCTGCGAGCGGCGCTTTTCGTTTTCGAGAAGTTTATTTTTTTCAACGAGTTTCGTCGTGAAGTCGTCTCGCAGAGCGCGAAATTGTAAAGCGCGCTGCGCGTCTTTGCGTTGTTCGATGGAGAGTCGGCGCGCGAAGTCCTTCTCATCCTCGACGCGCGTGATCTTAATTATACCCGATGGTTTAATCGCCTCGTGATAAAGGCGCAACGTTTTTACGTTTACTTCCGCTTCTTTACGTGTTCGTTCGTTTTTCTCGAGGAGAGTTTGGAGTCGGGCTTGATGATTCGCTTCCGATTTCAAACGCTCTGCTGCGCACCGAGCGACTACTTTCTCGCTCTTCGTTCTCTCTCGTTCGAGATTTCGTCTCGTTTCGGTGTGCAGGATCACCTCGCGCTCGTGATTTGATTCGGCGATTCTCTTTGCGCGAGTTTCTCGGTCGAGTATCGTTTGTGCTTTCTGGGACTCCACGTCAAACTGTCGACACTTCTCGCGATACTTCGCCAGTAAAACGTTCTTCTCTTTTTGCAAACTTTCCACGAGCTCACCTTTTTCTCTGTTTTCTCGTTGCATCGCTTTTAAAGAGTGCGAGACTTCTGAGCACTTCTCGTTCAGTTTCGCTTTCATCGATTCGAGTTCCTCGCCTTTTCGCTCGTCGTTTTCTTTCGCTCTCTGCTTCGCTACGGCGCGTTCTATTTTGAGAGACTCGAGCTCGTCGCGCAAACTTTGTATCTCTCTCCGCAATTTTCCTTCACGAACATTGGTCGTAAACGGACGACGATGACGACGATGTTCTTCTTGAAGAGTGCAGCGTTGTCGTTGGTCTTCTTTTCGTTCGTTTAGTTCCCTTTGATCGAAACTGCCTTCCTTGCGGTCGAAATTTTTGTCGTCGTCGTCGTCGTTGTCGTCGTCGAACGAATCGTCTTCTTCTCTGTCGCTATTCAACGTGCCGTTAGTGATACTACTGCTAGTACTGCTCCGGCTTGCGTTCGATTTCCGAGGCGTAGTAGAAAGTACAGTCGTTGTCGACGACAACTCCGCGGAATCAATTTCTATGATTTCCTTAGTATGCCCAGGGCACCGCGCAAGAGTTTCCACGCGCATAGCGCGTGTGGCAAAATCAAGCGCAGCGGCAGTCTCGGACGCATGCTCAACTTCCGAAGAGCAGCACACTAGCAGCCACGTCCGACTTCGTCCATTCAAACTAGAACACAAAATCTTCGTTAAATTGGAATCGCGTACGGGTACGTGAGCGGCGTTACTCGCCAACGCGCGCACGCAATTTCCCAACGCGAGCAGACTTTGATTTATGCGAGTAGCCTCTTTGAATCGAAGTTCTTCGAGAAGAACGCGGTCTTTCTTGTTGACGAGTGGGTATCTTTTGACTTCTTGATGCCGATAGTAATCTTTGTGTTGTCGCTCGGACCCGGCCAAATCGACGACGGTCAAAACACCTTCGCTTTGCTCGACGATTAAAACTGCATCTTTACCGCGACCTCTTTTCTTCCTCTTGATTTTCTTGACTCTTACGTTCAGAACGCAGTGACTTCGGCTCGAGTGTTTATTCATGCGAGTTTCTGCGTATCTCAGACGTTTTCTGCCTTCGGCGAATTTCTGCAAGAGCATCGAGGCGTTTTCGCATCGCATCCACGTCAAATCTTCAACTTCCCACTCTTCGCCGTGATTGTTGTTGATACTGTTATTGTTATTGTTGTTGTTGTTGTTGTTATTATTATTATTATTATTGCTGTTGCAGACATCGTTCATACGAACGACGTTTTCCGTTCGACTCGTCTTTCTGTTCTTCTCGTTAAAACTCACAGACGCGCTCCTCTTGCTATTGTCGCTCATTTTCTTCTTGGTCGCGCTATTACCGCCATCTTCCAAATCTTCCAACAAATCGTCCACGATTTCGTTATAAATCTGCATCATCGATATTTCTACGACAAACGTTGTCTTTGTCCGTCGATTCTTTTTCGTCTCCTTCATCACCTTCTTCTTCTTCCCCTCCTTATCAATTCGCAAGAAAAGTTCCACCGCCAGCCGCGGAACGAGTCCGGCGGAGTTGCGCCGTTCTTCTTCTTCTTCTTCTTCTTCTTCTTCTTCTTCATCATCATCATCATCATCTTCTTCTTCTTCTTCTTCTTCTTCATCATCATCATCATCTTCTTCTCCCTCTTCTTCTTCCTCTCTTCTCCTGGACGTAAAATCATTCTCCAAGCCGCCGCCCATCGACGATGTCATTCCCGGAGTATTCAACAAAGCGTACGTCTTCCCGGCTCCGGTTTGCCCGTACGCGATGACGCACGCCTCCTCGCCTCGCATCACGTCCGTCAACGCCGGTTCCCCTATCGCGTCCCACACGTCCCTTTGCGTGGCGTCTTCCCCGAACGCGTGGTCGACGCGAAAGTGACCTCTCGCGGTTTCCACTATGCCAGGGTCGGTTAAAGATGCGCGCGTTTTCTTCTTCGTCTTGTTCTTCTCCTTCGAGTCCTCTTCTTCGTGTTCTTCTTCGTGTTCTTCTTCTTCGTGGTCGTCTTCTCCGAGTATTTTTTTCTCCTTCTGAGGAGACGTGGGAAAAGAGTTTGAAGAAGGCCGAACGCGCGCGTAGGCTAACACGCGCTGCTTTTTCATCATCGTATCGTCGTCTTTTTCTTCTTGTTCTTCTGTGTGTGCGTGTGTATTTATAGTGTATAATAATAGCTTTGAAGACGGGAAAGAGAAAAGCTCTCTCGTCGTGTGGCTCCTCTTCGTTCGATGAAGGTGGTGAAAACGCGAGGATACTGAGAATAAAGAGAAAGAGAGAAAGAGAGGAAGAGAAAGAGACAAAAATAGATACAAATCGAGTCAACTCCTAGGAATTCTTACACGATCGCGTTATGGTGCTCAGAATTCAGCAGTTTTGGTTTTTCTGAAATTTTTTAGATGAAATGAACACGCGTTTTGAGCCACGAGATGTAGATACAACGAGTGGACTCTCTTTTGTCAAAGTATTCCGGATTTTCCGCACAAAAACACAAACGCGAATACAAAAAACAGTTCACGTTTAAAGTCACCTGCGCGCAGATATGTTTGCGATGCACTGCTCCTCGAGCGGTTTAGGTGCGTCGCGTTTTTTCTAGGGGCGCCGTTTTCGAGCAGCGCGCGTTTTTTTTTGTGCGCGCGATTTTTGTTCGCGAACAAAACGAGTAATCTTTTAACCGAAATGTTTCGTTCCTCGTCGTAAACGCGACGGCGCGCGCGTGAAGCGAACGCAAACGCGAGACGAATTTTCGTTCCTTTTATGATTTGGATATTTGTGCTGACAAAATTGTTTTCTCTCGTAACAGCGAAAGGGTCGATGGGTGGCCAGCGCGTCGCGCAATCGAAGAAGCGTTCGGTGAGTGATTTTTGTTCTTCTTTGGATTAGATATCTCTCTCGTTTCTCTCCTCTGCATCATCGGGAGAGCGCAAACATATACGTTTTCTTTTCTTTTCTTTTCTTTTCCGAACGCGGCAGCGTTTGACGCGTTTGACGAGAAGATGAGAGACCCCATCGTCGCTTTTGTCGATGATTCGTTTTGGGTCGGATCGCTAACATTGATTCCTATTATTCTTTTATTCACTTTTATGATAACCTCAGTCTGCGCAAAAGAAATGCACCATCATCCGCAACAAGGCTGTCGCAGAACCGCCGACGACGACGGCGGCGACGGGCGCGCGCGTCGTTTCGGACAACATGGAAAACGTCCTCTCTATCATCTTAGGTGGCGGCGCGGGTTCTCGTTTGTACCCGTTGACGAAGAAAAGAGCGAAGCCGGCCGTTCCGTTGGGTGCGAACTACCGTTTGATTGATATCCCGGTGTCCAACTGCATCAACAGCGACATCAACAAGATTTACTGCTTGACGCAATTTAACTCGGCATCTTTGAACAGACACTTGGCGCAAGCTTACAACGCAAACATTGGCTCGTACACGAAGACGGGCTTCGTCGAAGTTTTGGCCGCTCAACAGTCGCCGACGAACAAGACTTGGTTTCAAGGTACCGCGGATGCCGTCAGACAGTACACGTGGCTCTTCAACTCCTCCAAGTGCGACGAATATCTCATTTTGTCCGGCGATCACTTGTACAGAATGGACTATAAGCCGTTTATTATGAAACACAGAGAAGTTGGCGCAGATATCACGGTATCGGCGGTGCCGATGGATGAAGAAAGAGCGGAAGCGTTTGGTTTGATGAAAGTCGACGGTACTGGTAGAATTATTGACTTTGCGGAGAAGCCGAAGGGCGACGCGTTGAAGGCGATGGCTGTAGACACGACCGTCTTAGGTTTGGACGCGGAAAAAGCGAAAGAAATGCCGTACATCGCCTCCATGGGTATCTACGTCTTCTCCGCCAAGGCTATGGAAGATTTGTTGATGAAACACTGCAAAGAACAAAACGACTTTGGCGGTGAAATCATCCCGCACGCGAAGGACATGGGCATGCACGTCCAAGCCTTTTTGTACGATGGGTACTGGGAAGACATTGGAACCATCAAAGCCTTCTATAACGCCAACTTGCAATGCAACAAGGAAAATCCGCAGTTTTCTTTCTACGAAGCTAAGGCGCCGATTTACACTTCGTCTCGATTTTTGCCCCCGACAAAATTTTTGGACAGCGCCGTCACCCAATCGACCATTGGTGATGGTTGCTTCATCGAAAAGTCTACGATTAAGAACGCTATGGTTGGATTACGATCGCACATCTCGGAAGGTTGCGTTATCGAGGACACGTTGTTGATGGGTGCTGACTTTTATGAGAACAAAGCGGTTTGCGCTTCCAAGGACGACTGCTTCATGCCGTTGGGCGTCGGACCGGGTTCTACGATTAAGAACGCCATCGTCGACAAAAACGCGAGAATCGGTGCCCACTGCTCCATCACGAACAAGAATAACGTTGAGACAGACGTAGAGACGGGTAAGGATGCGGGCTGGGTCATCAAGGATTACATCATTGTTATCGAAAAAGATGCGACGATTCCTGACGGCACCGTCATCTAATTCCCAACTACCACCACCACCTCCACCAAACAACCCATTATTAATAAAGCAATAATACGAATCACTACACTTAGCAGCAAAAAGAAATATAAGAGAGGAGAAATGGAAGAAGAAGCACTTGGTTTTTAAGGAGAAAAGAGAAGAATGTAATATAAACAAAATGCGAAAATAATCAGGCAACTTCCCATCGCAATTGTCTCGCACTTCTTATTTATTGAACGCGCTTTCTATGTCGATCAGAATTACCGTCGCATCATCCTTCCCGCCTTTCTTTTTAACGTGCGATATGACTTCAGCGCACGCCCGTCTCGCGCGCTGTCCCCACGAGGACGACGATGCACTCGGAGAGTGTTGCTGATACGATTCAATCAGAAGGGCGTTCGCCACCACCTCCGCCGCGTCTCGATCTTTCACTCTGCCGCATCCGAACGTACCGTCTGTGCTCAAGAGCAAGAATGATTCTTTGCCCTTACTATTATTGTTACTACTATTTTTACTAGGAAAGATCTGATCGTCTCGTTTCTCTCTTCTCTTAAATCGAGTCTTTCGAACATCGGGTTCGCAAGAAACGTGCGGCTTACAACTGCGATCCCCAATGGATCTCGTTATTGCGAGTTCGCCGTTGACTCGTGCGATCGAATCGCAGCCACCCCTCGAGCACACAATTTTTTTATCGTTCTCTGTGTTTGTACAACCAGAAATATTCGAAGCAGGAGTAACGGCGGCATTCTTCCCTCTCCCAAGCACTCCGCCGCACGAGGAGAGGAAATAGGTGTTGAATAAATTGCAGGCGCTCTCTCTCCCTTTCGTGTCATAATCATTCGCAGCATTCGCAGCAGCCCTTATAAATCCGCCTCGCGTAATCACCGCATTAGCTTCGCTTGTATTCGATGCGATATGATCTGTAGTTAATGTCTCGGTCAGTAGTTCCAAAGGTTTCAATGCACAGAAATCCGCCGCGATGATCTTACAATCTCCGAGGTGCGCGATCCACACGGCGTCATCCCAAATTAACGCCATGGCCACGCACGCGCCAGAAGAGTCGCGCTTATTTCGGCTCAAAAAATCTTCATCGCATCGTTTGAACCCGGCTACAATGGCTTCTTTCACCAATTCGTCGAACCCGCTCTCTCCTTCTCCATCCTCTTCTCTTTTTTTGACGTTGACCTCTTCTCCCTCATCCGCGCTCATCTTACAACTCAAACTGCTCATATCCTCAGAAGATGACGACCGACTCGTGTTTACTTTAACGCGCTTCATCTTCATCAACTTATCTCTGGCCTTCTCCGTCGCTTCTGCCATTTGCTCGCACCTATCGGAAAGCTGTTCGAATATCATCTCGTGTAACGACGCCGCGCAATGCGCGGCTGCTCCGGCGCCACCGTGACCGTCAATCACAGAGAACATCCCAATCCGCCGCTTCTCGACGACCTTTACATCCCCCAACGAACGAAACGTTTCGTTCCCGACTCTAACGTTATTACTTTCATTCCTGTTGTGATTCTCGCTAGCTACTATCGCGCCTACTGTTCCTCCTACATCACCAAAACGCTTTCCCAACATGCCGTTCAACTTCCCGGCGTCAAAAATAGACACCGAGAACGTGTCCTCTCTTTCTTTCCTTCCGAGACCTTTCTGCGACGCAGCCGCGAACGTCGTCCCTCGACTCGACGCGTCTTCGCTAAATCGAACGCGCGTCGTTTCGCCACTCCTCGTTGACCGGTCGGTGAGAAACTTATCGGTTAAATGAACCGTATTCTCGAGATCAGTCGGCGAGCCGTACGCCTCGTCCTCGTCCTCGTTGTTCGTGCTACTGCTCCGGTGACTATCGCTCCCGTCTTTAGTATTCGAAGCGTTTTTCTTATCGTTCTTCCCGTCTCCGATCGAGCCGTCGCGCGGCTCCACTCGAATCGTCAAATTCTTCTTCTTGGACAAGTTCATTTTCTTTTGCATCTGTTCAAACTCCAAAAGCATGTCCTCTTCCGTGATTAATGATAACGTCCGACCCCCCATCATCATCATCGCGGTTTCTTTCTCTTTCTCCTTCTCGTTGTTGTTGTTATTATTATCGTCCTCCTCATCGGGTGTCACCATCTCTTCGGGTGTGTGATGAATGAGTTCGTTACCCAAAGACTGAATTTGAGGTTGCCTTCCGAACTTTGCGCGGCTTTAAATGTATCTCTCTCTCTTCTTTTTATTCTCCTTTATTCTCCCGAGTGAAATAAATCAGCCTTTATCTTCGAAGAGTGACGATCTCGTTCTGGTTCTTTTCGAGAGAGAGAGTTAGAGAGAGAGAAAACGCGCGCGTATTCTATATGTATATGCGTGTTCTCTTTGTTTTGTGAATGAATTAATTCGACAGTTTTTACCAAACAGTTAAGTGTGCCTTTGAAATGAAAAATTTTCAAACGATGCAAAAGCAAAAAATACGACAGCAGCAGCAGCATCCGCCCCCGGAAACAAAGAGAGAGCAATACTAATACTAATAAAAGAAGAACGAAGACTCTCTCATCATCTCTGGTTTTTAGCTTCACCTCTCTCTATTATTTTGCTCTCTTTTTCTATTAGCTTCTTCGTTCGTTGTTCGAAGAGTTTTGAGAAAAAAGAGCTTTTTATGCTTCTTTTTTTCTTTTTTCCAAGAGGAGCAAAAAATACGACATATGCCATACGACACAAAGAGATACAAAAAACAAACGTTTGTTGAAGAATGAAGCCGCCGCAAAAGCAACAACAGCAACAGCAACTGAACACAAAGTCGGACAACAAAAAGAAGCATAAAAAAGGGGGAGGCATAAGCGATCGATCGTTCGCGGAGAAGAACATGACGATAATTGAAGGGAAAGCAGAGAAGAAGAAGAGAGAAGGAGAAGAGGAAGAGGAAGAGGAGGAAGCGAGAGACCCGATCAAAGCGTGGGAGGAGAAAAACTCGAATCCGGGATGGAACGTGGTGGAATCGAGTTGTCCTCTGAGCGAAGAGCAAGTGCGCGAGGTGGAGGCGTACTTTTTGGCCGGGAAGAAGCGAGGAAGGTTGGTGCCGAAATACGCGCTGTATCTTTTGGACGAGGACGAAGAGGAAGAAGAAGGAGGAGGAGGAGGAAGAGTCGCCCGAGAAAAACACCATTTCGGTTCGAAGAATAAACTCGGCGTGGCGATTCCAGGCGTCGGCGCCAACGTCGTCGATGCGAAGAGACTTATTTTGTCGACAACTGTGTCGCGATCTGTCTTTATGAAACTTTTTGACGAGAAGATTGAAGAGAAGATTAAAGTGAGCGACGCGCAGTGCCTGAAGAAAGAAACGAAAGCGCTCGCAAAGTTTCTCGCGAAATCGATCGCAACGGTGGCGATATTGCCAGTGGGAAAAAGAATTACCAGAGAAGCGTATCAGAAAATGCAAAAAGAAAACTTTTGCATCGTTAGAGGTTACTCGCAAAAGAACGTGAAACACGCGTCGGAACATCACATCGGGCCGAGCGCGCGACGTTCCGAACAGACGCATCCAGTTTGAAGAAGAAGAGAAAAAAGAGAGAGACTTTTATTTTGTTTGTTTACTACTAAGTACCACGTAAAAAACTATCACATCGTACATTATTATTATTATAAAGCTATACCACGCATCGCTGCGACTTGTTTGACGATGCGGTGATCGATGAACGCCTCCGGCGAGGAGTCCGCATTCTCCGCGGATTGTTGCTGCTGTTGTTGCTCTACGGTTTCTCTGGCAAATCGAGCGTAGTCGTCCGCGTCGACGCTGGCGCATTGCATGTACGCGAGCAAACCTCTTTGAGGACGAGAGGTCAATGCCGTGACGACGTTTGAAAAGTATTCGAGGTCGGCGGCTAATTGCGTGGCGCCAGGTTCGGATAAGCGGCGAATACTTTTCACGCGCTCGAGGAAGATGGTTGCCGAAGCTTCCGCTACACGCTCCATCCAAATCGAAGCTAAATCCTCGTCTTCGTCATCGTTACCAAAAATGCCGGCAGATGCTGACGCGGCGGAGCCAACGTCATCGCCAACGACGTTCACGAGCGCTTCGAGACGGGTCGGCAACGACAAGAGGTACTCGCCGGAATTTGTCGCCTTCTCTTGCGGGTACGCTGAAAACGTTGGTAAATCGTGCGCGGTTTGCGCCGCCATTTTCGTCCAAATTTGTTCGTTTTCGATGTTCTCGAGTTCGCGGCGCACGCGGTGTAACAAGCAATCGCGAACGAGACGTTCGCACGCGTCTCTAAACTGCACAGCCGCGTCCGCGGTTCTCGGGAACACCGAATGCGCCGAGGCGAGGATGCCAGACTTGTCGTTATTTTTGCTGTTATTCCTGGAAAACGCAGACGCGGACGTAGATTCCGCGTACGGTTCCAAATAAATCGCGAGCGTTCGTGAACGCCCGGCATCGAGTCGCGATTGCGTCGAGAAAACAATGTCCATGTGCTTCTTACCACCAATCGCACGAAGTAAGTCCACGTCGGATGTCGCGCCGCCACTATTCGCGAAACTGCTTTCGTTCGCGATTTGCTTCAAAGTGGCAGACGCGCGCGCGTCGAGATCAGCAAACGTTTGCGGTACCGATTTCGTCGCTCGCAACAAACTCAAACTCGCGTCGATGAAATCTTCCGGGTTCTTATTGCTGCTACTACTCGCGCCGCCGATGTTCTTATCTAAACCGATGGCGATGCGCACCGCTTTCAATCTCCCCTCCAACGCTTTCACGAATCGAGTCAACGAATCATCGATGGATTTCACCGCAGCGACAGTTTCTAAACCGCTCGAATATTCTTTGCAACTGACAAAACTTTTCATCGCACTTTTAGAGGCGCTTTTACACGTCTTCTCGATGGCGGCGGAAAAGGCTAAAAAGTCGCCGTCAAAATCATCCGCGTCCACCGTCGAAGTCGCCAACGAAACAATCTCCTCTCGCAACTTGATCGATTCGAGTTTAGGAAAGACTTTTTGAGACTTCACGAACGGAATGAAAACGGTCGATAAAGCTTCGGTAAACTTTTGAACCGCCGCGGCGACTTTCTCGCGCTTCTTTGACTTTTTGTTGTTGGCGGAGTTACTACCGTCACCTTTCGCGCTGGTACCATCTGTATTCGCACCGTTCGCGGCATCCACATCGCTCGTAAACCGATTTCTGAAATCATCGTCCTCATCGTCAGAAGAAGACATCAAGTAGGATTCGTCCAGCGCGTTTGTAGTGCCGTCGTCTTCTCCGCTCGCAGTTTCTTTCATCGCAGCAGTCACCATTATACGCACGCATGGCTCTAAAGCCCCGCACAAACGCGTGGCATATCGCGTCGTCGCTACTCTACATCGCATCATGTTCTCTAAATCCGCGCCTATATCCGCGTTATTCTCGCCGTCGTTGTTGTTATTCGTACTATTACTACTAAAGTTCGTATTACTATTCGCTCCGTCTCCGTAATAGCTTCCGTAACACAACGTATCCAATCGCTTTTGCATTTTTTTCGCAATTGCGCGGTGTAAACTCGCCACACCTGCCGAAACTAACGTCGCCACATCCTCCGGAAACGTACTTTTTGTCCAATTCACCTCTTTTTCGATTAAGCTGATGACAAAATCGTAAAATTGTGGCAGAAAATTTGCGAAAGCCTCGTTCGCGGCGTCTTCGTCCGTTTTCTTGTCGTTATTACTATTAGTATCGTTCGGCGGACTGTTCTCATTCATAATCAACCCATCGTTATAGGTCTTCTCTTCGAACGCGACCCAAAACACCATGGCTGGCGAGACCACTCTCGCCTCGGCGTACGCGGCTTCGATACTCTCGTTCTTCCCGATGCTCCTCAACGCGTCCCGGGCGTCTCGAGCAAACTTGATCGAATCTCGACTCCCGCTGCTGCTCACCATAATAGTACTACTGCTCATATTCACCCCTTTATCCATCTCCAAAGCTCGCAACAAAGCCGGCCTCGCCGCGCTTTCTAACCGACTCTCCAAAACAGCAATCCTATCTCTCCCGTCTGCGAATTCCGGCACGTCGCCGACGATCGCCAACCCTCGCTTCATCCTCACCAACGCATCCGCCATGTTGCTCACGTTCTCCCCATTAAACACCGAATCCACCGAATGCATCAACTCTGCCAACCCTGCCGCCTCGCTCAGCGTATCTCTCGCTCTTTCCATCCTCGATTTCACCTCGTCGATTTTCCTCAACCGCTCGATGCTTTGTTTCGAAGGAAACTCCGTCTCGTCCAACGATCGCGAAATATTCTTCACCGTATTTGTCAAACTCTCCACGTTCTCCTCTAAAACTTCAATCTCACCAATGGCGGTTGGGATTCGTTTCACCCCGAGCTGCGATTCGCGTTCCAGTTGTAACGAAATGTCCTCCCCGAGAAGTTGCAAGCGCATTTCCAGCTCCGATAAGAGTCGTTCCAATTCCACGTTGTCGTTCGCTTGCTGAAGGTTTTGATTTTGGTTCTTCTTCTTCTCATCGTTAAAACACTGTCGCGCCGCGACGTTCACGTAATGAATTGGATCGAAGTGTGGGTCGTTGAACTCCTCCATTCTTCTGCGAGAGAAAATGAGAGAAAACAAACAAACGCGTATATAATATATATTAAACACGCGCGCAAACTTCTCTCTTCTTTGTGATGATTCTTTTGCTCCTTTTCAAAGCTTTTCCCTTTGTGTGAAAATGATGAATTTTTTTTTTTGGGTCTGCTTCTTCACTTTTTTTTTGTCACAAAACAACAAAGAGGAGCAAAAGTTTTATAAATTCATCAGAATCTCATTACTCTCTCTTTCTCGTGGAAAATGGCCTTTACCTGCGACGCACTCGCGAACTCTTTGGACGACGACGACGACGACGAAGTTTTGGGTGGTGAAGAAAAGAGTTTTATTACGCGACGACGAAGGATGGTTTTATCCACCATACAACAGGAACAATTACAACAACAACGAGGAGGAGCAGGAAATCATTTTTTAAAAATTTTTGCCGAAGCTTCTAAAAGCCAAAGCAGTGGCGAGACGAAGAAGAACAACAAAGGTGGTGTGTTAAAATACGCGTGCTTTTATTGCTTTAAAAAGTTCCATTCTCTGGATCTTTTGAAAAAACACGCGGCGAAAGAGGTGCACGACGAAAAACACGATATGTGCTGCACGAATTGTCGAAAGGTGTGCAAGACGTACTTTCGTTTGAGAGAACATTTAGTGGGCGCGACGGCGAGCGAGGCGTGTAAGGAAGCGTTTGAAGAGAAAGGCGGGTGTAGGAAGTGCTTGAGGATACCGGAGGATGCCGGAGGAGTGCACGTGTGCGCGTTCGGGAGTAGTACTGGTAGTAGTAGTAGTGTTAGGGAAAAAGAAGAAGTATGCGACGAGTGTGCACCGCACGTGGCGATCGATTGCGAGATGATTGCGACTACAAAAAGTGATGAAACTTTAGCGAAAGTTTGCGTCGTAAACGGTTTGGACGAAAGCGTATTAATGGAGACGGTGGTGACGTTCTGTAGCAAAAACGGTAGCAAAAACGGAGAAGAAGAAGGAAAAGAGGACGAGAAAGTGAAAGTGCTCGACTATCGCACCGAAATCACGGGGCTCACCGCGAGCGATTTTGAGACGAAACTATTGCCAACGCTTTCAGAAGCGAGAGAAGAAGTCCTCGCGTGTCTGGCTGGAGCGCACAAAAACACGCCGGAGATGTGGAAGAATAAGCCTCACAAACTCGTCGTGCACGACGCTCGTCACGATCTACGAGCGCTCCAAATTACCGATGAAGATGTCCCAAACCTTTTCGATCGCATCCGCGACACGTCCACGTACGTTCCTTTGCAGAAAGAAAAAGGCAAGCGCGTCAAGCTGAAAAAATTAGTCGAACAGTTTTTAGAGGCGGACGACGATACGCTGCGAAACTTTCAAAGTCTAAATGCGCCGCACTCGCCGCACCTCGACGCGTTAGCCGCTCTGCGCTTATACCGAGGGTGCAGAGATAACTGCTTTCATTTTCAAGCCGTTCAAAAAGGTCCCATGATGCGACATAAAGCATCGTCGACAACACCGTCAACAACGACACCAGGAGGAGGAGGAGAGGAGAAAATCGAATATTTCAAAACACCAGTTCTTCTTGAAAATGAAGAAGAAAAGAACGAGAAAGACACGTGGCTTTGTTGCTGTTGGTGCGAAGATTTTGCATCTGCAAACACATAGTAAAAGGACAAATACTATTGTTACTAGAGATGAATAACGAAAAACAATTGATGATAAAATGTGTGCGAAACCGTAGCGCGAGTGAGAATTGTCTTCTCTTCGTCGTGTCTTCTTAAACATCGTCGGGACTTCGGGTTGAGAGGTTAAAAGAAAAAACTTTTGTAGTACGAGTACTTTTGGAAAAAGCGGCAGTTAAAAATGGATATTTCTCTCGCGCAAAAAACGAATACGCCGACGACGCCGACGGTTATCGCCAACGCCGCCGAGGATGACAACAACAACAACAACAACAACAACAACAGCGACGACGACGCCGCGTTACCAGTTACGGAGAATAAAACTCTTGTTGCCACGAACAACAACGACAAAAACAAAGTTGTTGAAGATGATGATGATGATGACGAAGAGAGTTTGGAGCAACCTGTTGCTGTTGTTCCCGCGACGACGAAGACGACGATAACGAAGAAAAAGAAGCCGAACAAAAAAAAGGAAAATCCCAACAACTTGATGACGACGAAAGAGCGCAAACTGCACGAACGCGGGCCGTACGATGGAATCACTCTTTTGACGCTCATCCAGCTGAAACTTTTGAAAGTTGGAGCGAACAACCTCTTGGCTTCGTACGAATACGGGGGCGAGAAAGTACAAGTCGTCGGTTCGTTGACGGAAAACGGGCACATCTACGTGCAGAAGGAGGACGAGACGTTTCGAAATCCGAGGAGTATGAGCATCGATGTGAAGAGACGGTTGAATCCAGAGATTAAGTTTACCGAAGGGTGGGGGCACGTGAGATATGTGAACACCGGTTCTTGGCACTTGGACGGGAAAAACGACGAGAAGAACGGCCAGACGTTGAAAGAGATTCGCGAGAGGATTCCGATTAAAGACGTGCCGAGTTTAGTGCCGAGGTGGAAAAGCTACGTGCCAAAACAAAAAGTGAATTTTGTTCCGAAGAAGAATAAGAATCCGTTTCCGGACCGAGCGTGGAACGCGCCGAATACGGAATCGGTGAAGTTTCCTCCCGGGACGATCGTGTTTGTCGAAACGGTGAAGAAACCGAAAAAAAACGATGTGAATGCGAGTAATAAAGAAGATCTCACCGGGTTAGGGGGTACACCATCGGCGTCCTTTAGTAAAAAGAAAGGGAAACCGACGAGTCAAATATGGACCGGGCGAGTATGGAAACTTCGGCATTGCCTCCAAAAGCGCCAACTGTGGGACGAACATCCCCATCAAGGCGAGAAACCGTGCGCTTTGATTTACTTATACGGCAAATCACGAAAATTTATGTGGGCCGACGATTGTGAGATGACTCGCTTCGACGACGCGTCGCAATACGCGGAGAAGATACAAAACATGTTGGGTAACCGGCACGCGGTTAAGTTAGCTTCAATAGCTTTAGAACAAGCAGAAAAAGAAATCGCAGAAGAATTTTATGAGCCTTGGACGACATCTGACGACGAACATTATTACGAGAGACCGTTAACTGCGAATGAAAATGATAACGATGCCCCCGGCGAGAATAACACCGTTAATATTACCAACGAAGAAGAAGAAAACGATGCACAGACGGTCAAGAATCGAAAAATCGATCAACTTGATACAAAGCTGCGAGAAGGTTTGACTCCTGATTGGATCATCGAAGGATGTTACAAAGTATTTGGGCTGGAAAAGCCGACTGTTGAAGTGCCTTTTGTGAAAGATTTGCTCGATCCGTGCACGAACTCCCTATCAAATCCGAACATTCCGGCCGAAGTTTTATACGACAAGTCGATAAACGGTTTACTTTCAAAGAACTCGTGGGCCAACAAGTTTGCGCTTTTGAATCCTCCGTACGAGACCCAAACGCAATGGAGATTCATACACCGCGCAATCAACGAAGTGGAATGGGGCTTTTCGAAGGGTATTTTGTTGGTCTGTCGGAACAGCACGGATACGAACTACTTTCAAAAGTTACTGCCGTTCCCGCGAGTGATGTTGAGGCGAAACGCCGTGCAGTTTAAAGATTATACCTCATCACCCATTGGTTTTGGCATCGCTGTGTTCTGTATGGTTGCACCTGGAAATCCAGAGTATCAACGAGAAACATACGCGAGATTTTACGACGAGTTTGCGAGTGCTGGTGAATTTAACGTTCCATGCGATCGCGCGTTTGCGTCTTCAAAGGCATTCACGGAACTCGTTGAGCGTTTGCATCGTCAAGCAGCTGAATCGCAACGCGATAGTTTTGTCGCGTGCGACAACTGCGATCGTTGGCGGGAGCTTTCGTTCGAGCAAATGCAAGAAGCAATGAAGAAGAAAAAATGGACGTGCGATTTAGTCTTTGAAGAAGGCTGCGAGACGCCTCTATCGAGACGAGAAAAGAGAGCGTTTATCGTTAGCGCCAAAGACGGCGATAGAATATTCATCGCCGGTAAAGATGAAGGCTTGAACGTTCCAGGATTTATACAAGCGCGCGGAGAAGATATGGACGACGACGACGACGACGACGACAAAGATAAAGATGGTGATGGTAACAATGAGCGCGACGGAGGAGAAGAAGGAGATGGAAGAGGAAGCGCAAAACAGAAGCCTATATCGCAAACTATTCTTACGACGCAGCACGAACCGAATTGTCGTTGTAACTGGCCACCATGCGTTGCGCGGCGAGTTCATCGCGAAGACGGGAGCGACGATTCGATATCATCCGATGGAAGCGACGAAGAGAACGACGACGAGGGCGAAGAAGGCAAAGAGTCGACGGTTGAAAAGAAAAAGAAAAAGAAAAAGAATCAGAGAATGTTCATCCCACACGAGTTTGTGGAGGAAGATGTCAACGTTTTATCCGCGCATTTGACGAAGGCGGAGCGCCAACGTCTCCAAGCGATTGAAAAAAACCGCGCTAAATTTGAAAAGATCTTGGGCGAAACAGAAAATGAAATCGTCAAAAGACAGAGATTGCTCCGTGAATCCGAGAAAGTAGCCTTAGAGGCGAAGAAAATGGCAGAAACGTTTGAAAAAACGCTCGCTTGGCACAAGGTACAAGTCGACCGATTTGCCGTGCGCTCGGATTCGTTGTCAAAGGCTCTTTCTAGCTGCGAGAAGGAACTCAAAGCTGCGCTAGAAAAAGAAAGCGAGTGTGCGAAACATACCGAGGCTTGGAGAGTGAAGCGTCAAGAAACCGAAAAAGGCGCACAACTACTCCGGGAAAAGTACCAGTTGGCAACTGCTGAGCTCGCAGAGAAAACGACGTCGAGGCGAATTGACGCAATGACTGCTAAGCGCGAAGCCGAGAAGACGTGGACGAGAGTGTCCGAGAGAGTAAAGAAGGCAAAAACCGCCGCGATGATTGCTGGTGAAGATACTACTAATATCAACGCCGAAGGCAAAGAAATGCCCGCTGCTCAGACACCTCCTCTCGTGGAACTTCAACTTCGCCAACAACAATTTTTCAAACGGCAGAATAAGAATAGCGATATAAGATGCGGTAAAGGAAAAAAGCTGTGCTTTTCTTGTTCTGCGGTAGTCGGCTCGCCGACTCGCGTCTGTCCGAATTGCAGAACGACTTTGCGAGGAGAAATTTCAATTCCGTTAGCGTTGCTCACCCCGCCCCCGCCTCCACCGCAGAAAGAATCACTCGAAGAACCTTCTCCTCCTCTCCAATGCCCCCCTCCTCCTTCTCCACCATCACCAACGTCACCGCAACTTCCTCCGCCGCCCGAGCTTCCATCGCTGCAGTGTGTGAATCCTCCTCCTCTCCCTCCTTCTCCTCCACGAGTCGAAAGCCTCCTCCCCGCTGAAAATCCGGAAAAGCAAACGCTCGCGCCGAAGGAAGTAAACGCCACGAAGAGGAATACGAACAAGAACCCCCCTTCTCGGGTGGACAAACTTTCTTCAGCCATGAAGCCGCCGCCGCCGCCGAAAACGAAGAAAGTCAAGAAGGAAGAGAAAAAGACGCCGACGACGAAAGCGAAGCCGCAAAAGACGCTCAAACCAAAGAAAAAAACGACGACGACGACAAACGGTAAAACGAAGAAGAAAAAATTCTCCTCTGCTCTCGGGTGCGGACGATGCAGATACAGTAAGAACGGGTGCGACCGGTGTCGCAATCGAAAGAAAAGAAAATAATGTTATAATATCACATAGTACTTGATGCATTTTTTAACGAGCACCTTCGAAGACGAACAAACTCAATTTAATTCTTTCCTCATAAAAAATCCCAGACAGACAGCGGTTAAAGATGACCTCAAAATCCTTGAATGGCTCTTTCCCTCTCTCCTCCGCGATATTCTGGTACGTCCTCGCCGGCGCGTGGCACGAGCTCGCGCACGTTGGTTCGATGATAGTGATGATGATGATGAACAAAGATGGCGCTTTTTTCTATCCAAATTCAGTTAAAGCGCTGAAATCATTTTCATCGTTCGCGTTGAAGAGTGCACTCGGGAGAAGCGCGGACCTGCGCCAGCTCTTTCCGAACAATCATAAAGACGATGACTTCCTTCTCTTCTTCGAGCGTTCGGTGGCGATTTCTCGTGCAGTCGCGGTGCTGGCGAGTGCGATTTTGTTCGCGTGGTCTCTTGTTGAATTGAGGGAAAAACAGAACAACAACAACAACAAGAACAGGAGGGCGAAAACGTTCGCGTTCGCGGCGACGCTGTTCGACGCGATTTGTTCAGACGTTTTGTTTTCTCACGTGGGCAGTATTAGAGAAATTAGAAAAATGTCCTCCTCTTATTCTTCTTCGGTCGTGTACTGCGGGAACTTTGGGATTGTTCTGTTAAACGCGGCGTGGTGCTCGCAAAACGGCGAGCGAGCGTACGATTTGCTCGAGAAGATGGTCAACGTGACGATGATGAGAGGCGCGCAATCGGGAGGGATCGTGACGTTTGAAGAAGAGAAAAGAGAAGGGAACATGCGAGGGGTGAGAAGTCGAGTGGTGAACATGAAGAGAACAGATTTGAGCAAGCTTTTGCGTTCGAAGACGGAACGGGAGAGTAAAGGGAAGATGAAGCTGGCGGAGAAGAAAGCGCAGACGCGTATTTTTTGCGGGCACACGCGGTTCGCGACGACAAGTAAAGCGACGTTTGATGGAACGCATCCGCATCAGTGGAGTCCAAAACAAGATTTGTTAGTGTACGGTTTGAAACAGACGAAGTCGGGATCGACGCGCGTATCGGTTGAGAATTTCATCACGCATAACGGAGACTTCGATGCGTTTCAAGTGAACCGCAAGTGGAACGATCAAGGAAGCATGAATTTGTGGTTAGAATCGGTTTTGAAATTTAAATCGCCGTCGGTTGTTGACTCTGCTTCAATCGCTGGTGTGGTCGATTTAATCAGAGCGCAAGGATGTTTCGCGTTAGCGGCGAGATTTAGCGCTTGTTTTATGCTGAAAACCAGCGATGTCTTCCCTGACGCGCCGATGCCGACGTTGGCGCAGTTTGAAGACATCGGTAAGCGTTTTGAGAAAGTTTTAGACGAAACACTCATGGCAAGTAACGGTCAAAGCACCGTCCAAGAGATTGGATTTAGTCTAGCGATGCGCGAAAAGCTCACGAAGGAAATCATCGAGGAGTTTGAAAAAGGCACGAACAAAGACGCGCTGAAATGTTTGGATAATTATCTCGACGAAGAAATGGGTGCACCGAGTCGAGAGTTTGTGCGATTTACCGTGAACGCGTTCTTCGATAACGATTCTTTGTTCACGATGAAATACTTTTTGACGCACGCAAAAGGGAGTTTTGGATTAATGGTCACGTGTTCGTTGGACGCGCACAGGCAGTTGTGCGTCGCGGCGAGAGGGCAAACAATAAGCGTCGCCTTTTATCCAAAGAAAGGTTTAATTTGTTACGGAAGTGAACAAGCTGCGGTGAAAGCTGGGTTGTCCGTGGAAACGCCCAACGGAGATATTTTAGCCAGCGTACACGGCGGAGAATACGGCGACGATAACGCCGCCATTCGTCTCGATTTGGACGATTTGAACGGAGAAATTTGTTTACTCGATTGGGGAGCAGATCGCATTCCAGCCGTGTCCTATCCCAACTCTCACTTGGAGCAGTATCCTTTGATGGGTGGCTCAGTCAACGCAATCTTAGCCAAGGAAGGCGAGATGAGAGTTGAAGAGCCCATGACCGCGTTGAGGAAACAAAAGAGCACGGAAAATATCGCGCCGTCGTCGCCGAGGCGCGGTAAGGGAGTATCGGTCGATAAAAAGCTCTTCCATCGCATGACGCGTTTAGAAGGCAACGAACTCATAAAAATGTTACCGAAAGAAAGTGACGATCCTGTTTTGACGGATATTTCAGACATCCCGAGGATTTTGAAAAACATTCAAGACGATTGGAGGAACAAACCTCAAGGATCGATGTCGCTAAATCGATTGACGGCTTGGAATTTAGCGAGGTGTTTGAAAAAACGTCTCGCGAGACGCGTGAACAGAACAATCAAGTCAGAAGGCTCTATCGACGTCGTGGTAACGGGTTGTGAGGTCTCTCTCTGGTTGGCCGAGCAGTTTGCGTCTGATTTACAAACCGCGTTTCCGCGTTTGCGCGTCAAAGCTATTTCTGCGAACAAAATTCTTGGTTTATGGGGTCAGGATTTACCGGTCCCGTCGGTTGGTTTTACAAACTCCAAGAAAACGGACGATTTCACGGACGCCATCGTCATCATCGTCTCACACTCGGGAGGCACGTTTGCGCCGCTGGCGACTTCAAATCTTTTAGTGAGTTCCACAAACTCTATTTTCGTCGTCGCCAGCGAATGGGACACGCAAATTGGGAAACAACTTCGAGCGATGAAATCCGAAGGGGAGTTTGACAGCAGGATATTCACCACGGACGTCGGCGTTCGTCCGGCGGAGCCGTGCTCCATTTCAGTAGCCGCGACGCAACAGCTACTGACGCAAATTTTCTTGCACATGTCCTTAGTCATCCTTGATAACGCAGATTTTCGTAAATATACCAACGCGTATGTGACCAAACACGATTTATCAGAACTCGAGAAGTGTAACCAGATGAACATCGCCGCGTTGGAGGAGATTGTTGGCTATTCCGCGTCGCCGAAGAAGGAAAAACTGAAATCGGCAAAGGAAGACGAGTTGAGAAAACAAGGCGACGATTGGGCCGACCACGTGTTGGAAGGCGTGAAAGGTTGGATAATGAGTTTTGTCTACATCGTAGGGACGGTGACGGCGGGATATCCGCTCATCACAGGCGTCGCCGTTTTGTGCGGGCTCGCGACGACGTGGGCGTTCTACATCACTCGGTTCTTCGACGCGCTGATTTATGCGTTCTTGCCGCAAATATCCATAACCATCATACGATTGATACAGGGGAGAAATCTCTTGCATCGAATGACAGCGCGAACGATCGTCATCGGCGACATCCCCTGGGTGAGTCAGTGCGCGGATGCGTTCTTATCAAAAATTTTCGCGTGCTCCTACTCTGCTGCAGGCATTACGGTTTTAAGCGGGAACACAAACGACCATCTCGTCCACAGACACACCCACAGAGTCGTGCGCGGTGCTTTATTAATCGTCGGTCGACCGGACGGTCGACTCTCCGGGCTCACGAGCGCCGAAGCGACGACGTCCTTATCGCTATCGCAAGCGTCGAGCATTCAAAGCATCGGCGGTACGTGCGAATCAATCACCATCGGCCATTCTCCGTACAAGCTCCCGCTATCGAAAAACGCCATCTTCTTGAGTAGACACCGCCCAAAATATTTGTGCGAGAAATACTACGAAGAGCGAACGGAGAACAATCTGGACGGCAAGAGCGCCGGTGCTTTGCTAGGAATTTACTCGTCCTACCACGAAGAGCACACGGAATTGAGCGTGCACAAACTCAACAACAGAAACGCCGTTGCGCTCCTCACGAACGCGTGCAAATACGCGGAGGAACAACGCGCGCACGTTTTGACAGTCTTCAAAGAACTAGACACTAACCAAGACGGACGACTTAGCTTGAGCGAATTCACTTCGGCGTACAAAAAGTTGGACACACTCGCCGCCGCCGCTGGCGAAGAGCACATCGCGTTGACCAACGCTCAAATCGCGAAACTGTTCCGATCGGGCGACAGGGATACGAACGGCACGTTGGACTTTGATGAATTCTCGGAAATCATAAACTTACCAGAAATCTTGATGCTGAAAATCCTCGAAGCGGACCCTCGCAACGCCGAAGGTTTGCTCATGGTTGAACCTTCGCACGAAGAATATTTCGGGCAAGTGTTGCGAAAATCCGCACCTCCGCAAATCAAACCGTACACGCTCATGGAATCGCAAGAATTTAGCATGAAGCTCTACGAAGCGAGAATCGCAACTCTGCAACGTTTCGTCGCCATGACGGTTTTATTCCACCAGACCGGCACGAGAGTCCAAAGGTTTTGGAGAAACGTTTCCTTCGGCTACCTCGGCTACCGCACCGACCGAACGCACTCGATCATGCGCATCGCCACCACCGCCTCTCCAGTATCCGGCGCAGAGGTTCGAGACCGACGACACTTCATCGCGCTCGTCACCGCGTTCAACTCCGCGGTGTCTACCATCCGCAGAGTTCACTACGAGTTCGTCGAAGGCGTCAATTTGAGTCGCAAGCGCGTGTTGCGAAGAAATAACGATTTTAGCAATAGTACCAACAGCAGCGCAGGCGAAAGTGAAGGCGAGGACCTTAGTTACAGAGGTCGCGGCGGTAAGTCCTCCTTCCAAGAGCTCTTGTTGAGACGCGCCGGTAGTGTTTAATCCGAAAGAATATCTTCTAACGAACTCTCCTCTCAAAAAAAAAAACAGCAATAACTTCATTTTTGGCGCACTCCTAAAACTTTCACATGACCTCTGTCGCGTTTCCTCCGTCCCACCTCCTCCTCCGCGATGACGACGTAAACGACGTAAGCGAAGAACTTTTAGAGGATTCTCCCTCCCCGCTCTGGTCGATTCTCCATGATTCTGTCGACGTTTTCGAATTGCACATTTTGCCGAAGTTGGACGTCAACGCCTTGAAATTTCTCACCGCTTCGAACCGCGCGTGTAAAAAGCTCGTCCTCGAACGATGTTACAAGAACAACCAATCGAAACGAAGAACTTTAAAACGTAAACTTCGAAAGCCGTTTCTCATCCACGAAATGACGTCTGAGTCGACGCTCGAATATGCGTTCGAGAGAAGAAATAAAGAGATGAAGATTGAAGAGTTCGTCTCGCGAATCGGAACCGTCGAGTTGCTCGAATTCGCAAAAGAAACGAAAGGGTGGAACATGGATTCGCAAACGCCGCGCCTGGCGGCGTGCGCGGGAAACTTACGGGTTTTGGAATACATCGCCGAAAAACATAGTCACTTACTCGATGAAGGCGCGTTAGTCGCGTGTTCGTTTTACGAGCGGAAGGAGTGTTTACGATTCTTGATGGAGAAGAACGTTCCGGCGGATCGTTTCGCTTTCGGTATAGGCGCGTTTTCGAGACGGTGGAAAGCGATGTTTGACGCGTACGAGAGGATTGTTCAAAATACGACTCTCGATGACGACGATGATTTTTGCGAAAAGAAAAGCGAAAACGAGCCGACCCCCACGACAGAGACGCAGGTAATGGTGGTTCCAGATGGTTCCTTCTAACGTTGTAAATTATATTCGCTGTGTTGTACTACTACGTGTTGTAACTCTAACTCTAAATCGCTTCTCTTTAACTCTTTTTAAATCAATTCCTCTCCCCTCCGGGCACGATCATGCATATGTTATTCCCGTTCAGCAAAATGCTCTCCAAATTCTTCGTCGTTTCTTTCCCGCTTTCTTGATCTCGATCGTACTCGATCGCGTCTTCCAACACGCAATTCACGTACACGTCGAATCCTTTCAAAGTGCCGGTGAATTCTTTGTGTCCGTTTTTCATGATTATCCAGACTTTCTCGTTGACGCATTTGTCCACGAGTTCAGAGGGGAGGAGGAGGGAAGGGTTGTTCGGTGCCGCGGATTGTTTCGTCGGTAACGCCATACTACTACCGAGAGTGTTATGTATTCTACGCGCGTCAAAAGTGTCTCGCATTTAGGGAAATTCGACACAACAAAGCTGCTCTCTCTCCCGCCGGTTTGTTCGAGAATTTACACACGCAAGACACACAAAAAGCGATGAGGTCGAGTCGAATGCGTTCCGACGAGGACTCCCGCAGCCGTAGCCGGTCGAGAGAGAGAGAGAGGAAGCGACACCATCCAAATCCGCAGAGTCCTCATCATCGCCAAAATCGTCGGGGAAATCGTTCGTCTCGGAGCCGAAGTCGAGAGAGGAAGACGACGACGAACAACAACAACAACCGCGGTGGTGGTGGTGTCGGCGAAGACGACGAGGACGACGAAAGACGAGGACGAGGGAACGACGAGGACGAGGACAGCAAAAACAAGAAGAAGAAGAAGGAAAGGAAAAGGAGAGCGTTTTCGTCAAAGTCGCCGACGAGGAACGAGAACGAGAACGAGAACGAGAAGAAGAAGAGAGAAGACGAGGATGAAAAGGATTCGACGAAGAAAACAACGGACGGTGTTGGTATTCAGTACGGGTATCAACCGCGCGCGCCGAACCCGAACGGGAAGCAAAGCGTTCCGAAACATCCGCAGTCCATGGTCGCGGCGAAGCACGTTTCGATCGACGGGAACAACGGCGGGAGCGGTACTGGTGGTGGTGTTGGTGGTAGTAGTATTACGACGACAAAAGCGACACAAAATAGTGGCACTACTAACGGAGTACCAACAACAACGACAAGGATAGAAGAAATTGCAGCCTACCAAAAGAAGAAGCAACGCGATGCGAGAAGATGGTTGCTCTCGCAGCAGATTTCCGCGTACGAAAACCTATCGGTGCCGAATTCAGATACCGCGAAGAAGCAACGGCAGGTGTACGTTGGGAACATTCCACCAGAAGTGGACGCGGAGACGTTGAACGTGTTTTTATCGTCCACGTTGTCGGCGGCATATCCTGAGGCGTTGGCATCGGGTAAGTATCCGAACGATTCGTTAATCGAGGAGATCAAGATGAGCGTCGATCGCAAGTATTGTTTCGCGACGGTGGTGGATCCAGAAATGGCAACGGCGTTGTTTGCCATCAACGGCGTCGATTTGTGCGGGTATACGTTGATGATTGCTCGACCGAGCGGGTGGGTAGATCCGGAAACGATGAAGGAAAAAGCAGATATTGCGTACGAACAGATGAAAATTATACAGGCGGAAGAGAGAGCAGAATTGGGGGAGAATTTGCCGGCGCATTTGGCCGCCGCCAATAACGTCGCCGCCGCATCCGCGCGGAAAGTAGAAGGAGGGGTAGTAGCAGTAGCAGGGAAAGGAGTAGAAGAATCAGTAAGAACGTTATACGTCCAATTAAAACATATCGCCACCGAGGAAGACGTAAACGATGACGAGGAATACGAAGATTTAAAGTTGGACGTCGCCGCCGAGTGCGAAAAGTTTTGCTCGCATTCTTCGAGTAGTAGTAGTTCGTTAGCGCTTCCTAGGCGAGGCCCGTTCGTCGGCTCGGCGTTTGCTAAGTTTAGCGATAAAGAGTCCGCTTTGAAAGCGAAGGAAGGAATGCACGGTCGAGCGTTTGACGGTAGAATTATAGAAGGTTCGTTTGCGAGCGAAAGCGAGTACGAACAAGCACTCAAGGACGAATGATGATATCGATGTGCTATGTAATCTCTACTAAACGCTACAGATATTATAAATACATAATGACACTATTGGTAATACATTTACACTCTTTGCTTCTTCGTCTTTTCGTCTTCTTCTCGGCGATACCATCGTAAAGTGACGCCTTTTAGGTGTCCTCTTTCCAACTTCTCACGCAAAGCGTGCTGAATCTCGTTCACTTCTTTCCCGTTGAGCGGGTGACGTTCGCAATGATATCGTAATCGGACGTTTCGAGCGACCGCGTTTGACTCGTCTTTCGGGTCGTACCTATCGATGATGAACGCGTCCGTGAATCCAATTTTTTTATGCACCTTCCACGTCTTGGCCGTTTCCTCCGCGCTCTCGATCGCTACGGCTCTAATTTTTTCCAACAACTCCTTTTCCTCCGGCGTGGTGTCCTTAACCCCATTTGTTTGCTTTTGCAACTGCAAAACTTTCGAAATCTTGACGTAACACTTACCGCAACACCACTTGCCTCGGTACGTCGGGTCGAAATACCTCGACGGAACTTTCCGGTTCAATCGAGTGTACTCCAACGGTTTCCTCTCTTTATCGCATCGATTTGCAAACGCGCACGTACCATCGTTTGCAAACGCGCACCGCTCTCCATCTGGCGCGAAAAAAGTCACTATACCGTTTTCCTCGTCGTCTTTATTCTTATCGTTGCTTTCCTCCGCGCTCGCGCCGACCAATTTTTTCTCGATCGCTAAACTCACGTCCCTGGTAAACCTCTCCTCCTTCCGTTGAAACCTCGAACAACTCCCATCTGACTCTAATACCTCTTCTTCTCTTTTAAATCTGTGCACGACCGCGTTGCTCACCCGAAACGACCTCGAGTCGTCCAACCCTCTCCAATGTCCGGTCGGCTTATACGACCTTTCTCTCCACTTCTCTTCGTCGAACCGTTCGCACTCGATCAACGCCATCCCAACGTCCGCACCCATATCGTACGCTTTCCACGTATCACCGTACATCAACCTCGATTCGTCTCCGTCGACAAACGTCCCTCCTTGACCAGGCGCCAGCGCCACCTCGCACACCCCGTTCGGTCGCATCACCCTCTCGTCTTTCGCGGCGAGTAAAAAATTCCTCAACAATTCTCTATTTTTGCTAATCTTCCCTTTCCCGGGTAAGTGTGGAAACGCGAATATGATTGCATCCGCTGCAGCATCCGCTGTTTTTGCTCGTTCATGTTGATCTTCATTCGGGGATAACGATCTCATCATGTCTTCTGTATTTGTCGCGTCGATCCCGTGCGCCACGCGCTCTACGTTTGGCAAATTTTCCAACTCTCGAACGTTTTCGTATCCTTTCCAATTTTGCTCGATTTCGCTCCTGGTGGATAAACTGGTCGCGACGACGACGCAGGAAGTCACTTTCGTTTTCGAGAACGCTTTTGAGAGTGAAAAGTCGCCGTCGCCGACGAATAAAACCCGCGTTGTTACTTCTCGTCTGCTTGTGTCTTCTGGATGTCGCGAGGAAGCCCCGGCAACATCATCAATGTTAGGGGAGTAAACATCCGTTTCCGGATTCCCAAGCAAAGTCACGCCTTTCATGATGCTCAAAAACCTCTCCGAGCTCGATGATGATTGAACTCGTCGTCGGTTTCGTAACGTCGCTTTGTATGGATGATAGAATCGCGCGAATACTAATCTCTGCACCAAAGCCGCCGGGCGCATAGTATTTCTCTTTCTGGGGACTTTTACATTAGATACGAACGTTTTTGGCGGCGGGTTTGGGGGCGTCACAAAAAAAGCGAATATAAAATGACGACGACGGAAACGGAAACGACGGAAATAGAAACGATGATGCGCGAACACAGAATAGTACTCGGCGCTCTCCATCATCACAAGCTTGAAAAAGGGAAATCGTTGCTCTTGGACAAACCATCGGGTCGGGAAATCTGTCGTCGATTTCTCCAAAATCTGCCGTGTCATACACCGGAAGGGAGGAAGAACGCGACGAGCGACTTTGAGTGTCAGTACGTCCACCCGGATCCGAAACCGCTCTGCGAACGGTGGCAGTTGTACGGAACGTGTGCGAGAGACAACGGGAAGAAGTGCTGGTACGCGCACGAGAGTTTACGAACGAGTCGAAGGTTTACGATTGCGTTTCACACGAGCACTGTGTTTGGGCTCAGGTTGTTAGGTATGTTTTACATGTAGCGGATTTGTGATGATCGAAAAGTCGCTCGCTCGCGCGATGGTATCGCTTGAACTCAAATGAACTGACACAAACGATGCTTCTCTTTCCCTCTTTTTACCTTTTAATCTCAGAACGGTGCGCTGAAATATACGGCGCGGAAAATGTCACCTCCTCGGCGCGAGAGCGACAAGAAAGCGTGAGCGGATGCGTCGTGTGCGTGAGCTGCGGGGACGACGATTCTTCGGAGAAGGAAGAAGCAAACAACGAAGCTAAGGTGATTAAACTAATTCAGAAGATGAAAAGAAACGAGCCGCACGGGCTTTCGATGTGCTCGAGGATATACGCGAGAGACGAACGGACGAACGAGGATCAAGTGGTTGATTTTCACGGCGACGGCGTCGAGTGGAGAAGGATTTTGGAAAGGGTGAAAGAGCGGTGGTATTCGAATCGAGAGGAGGAGGAGGAAGAGAATCAGGAAGGGGAAAACAACGGCAAGAGGATGAAGAAAAAGATACGAACGGTCCGAATTCGGTGCTTTCCAAAAGAGATGGAAATTGAAGCGTATAAAGCTTTAGACAGGCTCATCGAAGAAGCAATAGGCGATGATGACGTGTACGGGCTCACAGGGCCGGGTAAAGGCATCTCGGCTCGCGAGTGCGACGTGGCGTTAGACGCCATGCTCATCCGGGGACGGTTACACGTCTCCTCGTGGAGAATCACCAAAGAGCTCGATCAGTCGATAAACCAAGCGCTGATTGATGCAGAGAATAGGCGAAAAGATATTCGACCGCTGTGCAGAGCGTTCTTCAAGATGGAAGAAGCGATTTTGCGGTTTCGATTGTCTGAGTTTATCACGAGCGCGTCGATGGTGGTGGATGTCGGGTGCGCCCCAGGCGGATGGATTCAAGCCCTCGGAGACGAAATGAAGAGAAATAGTGAAACTGATGATGATTCAGGTATCATTTTCGCGGTCGATCCGGCGCGCCTCGGGTTTAAGCCTCCGAAAACGGTCGAACCGCCAGTAAATCTCGTCCATTTACAAAAGAAAATCGAAGAGTCCATCGACGATATTCACGATAAACTGAATGGGAAAAAACTAAGTTTAGTTGCGTGCGACGGAAACTCGTCGCCGATGGCGGTGTATCGATGGGTAGCGCCGTTGCTCTCGATGGTGGACGAAACCAATGGCGCTTTAGTTTTAACGATGAAGAATTTCGTCGCCGGGAAACGAGTCTTTTACGAAGCGAGCGAAGAACTCGCTCAGAAGTTAAAGTCTGAGCATCAGTTCGAAGAAACGCATTTGGTGCCGCTCTTTTCGAACTCGACGGAGGAGATGACCTTAGTGGCGTTTCGGAAGAAACGAACGACAACGCGATGAGATTTAGATGAAAATGTAAAAAAAGCTTCATAATCTAACAGCATACATACACATACACGTTCATCATTCAATCGACGAATATACTTTTACGCCTGGCACCTACCTTCAAGTTTTGTTCTCTCTCTCTTTCTCTTTCTATTCTGTCGTAACGTACTCATCGAAAAAAATCTCCCCTCCTTCATCGTCTTCGTCCTCTTCCGCTTCGTTCTCCTCTTCCTTCCAATTCCCGCTACCTTCCTCTGGATAATCCAACTTTGCTTTTCTATTCAACTCCTTCGGAACTCTCAAAATTTCCTCTAATTCCCACTCTCCTTCCATCAACGCTTCTTCCCACGTCATCTCCCCGGCTTTACACGACAACAACGCGCAATTCGACGTTTTCATTCTCACTTTTTTACTACTTTTCGTCATCAGTTTCACCACGTTCTCCCAACCGGCGTTGTGCCCGACCACGCACACCGTCTCCGCCCCTCTCATCTGCGCCTCCCTCCTAATCTTCTCCGCGATCGCCTTACGTATTCGCTTCGCTTTCACATCGCTCCCGTGCGCCACCTCGTAAAACTCCGGCGCCAAAATGACCGTAGTTTTACCAAACGCATCCGGTTCTGCGACCGAAAAACACTCGACGGTGTCTAAACACCGCGTGGCGTCCGAGGTGATAATAATCGACGGGACGTACTCCGAGAACTCCGAAACCAACATCTTCGCCACCGCTTGAGCGCCAATTTTCCCTCTCGGCGCAATCGATCGATACTTATCCGGTAAATCAAAGTTATCTTCCTCGTCTTCTCCCTCTTTCTCAATCTCGTCTCCGCTGCTGTACGCCCATCGCGAGTAACTACTTTTCGCGTGTCTCAAGAAGCACAAGCGATACGTCTTTTCGTACGGCACGATTGTCGCGCTCATCAAATCGAACACGTCCGGCTCTTCTCCTTCTGTCGTCCCCCCCAAAGCGATGTCGTCGACGTCGTCGTAGTTTATCTTCCGCGTGGACTCTTCGTTTGAGGCACTCCTCGAAAGAGCGCGAGAAAAACGAGTCCGACCGATAATATTCCTTTTCCCATCATCTCTGTTTCCCCGTCGTCCAAACGTCGCGTCGATGATGATGGACGATGATTCAGAAGAAGAAGAAGAAGAAGAAGAAGAAGAAGCAGAGAGAGGAGTGTTTCTTCGATGACGATGCGTCAAAAGAAAGGAGCACGACGACGACGCCGCAAACGTGGAGGACATCGTTTATTGATGATGCGCAAAGATGTGTGATACAAAGTTCAGCGCGTCACAAGCGTTTTTTAACTGTGGAGCATGAGACATTTTCTCTTTTTTCTCTTTTTTCTCTTTTTTCTCGTTTTTTCCTCCTCTCGTGTTTTTGGCACTTTTTTCTCTCTCTGCTCTTTCTCTCTGCGTGCTCTCGTTTCGTTCGTTTCTCGCACAGCGGCAGTTTCCTCCTTCCTTTCGATCATCAATTCGGTGTTTTCAAACAAAAATTAAAACGAATGCCTCCTCCTCTTTCTTTGCACGAACAACTCTCACTCCGATGAATGCGCAAAAAGTAGAGCAGTAGTATACCATCGTCTCATCTTCACGAAGCTATTATTTGCGTGTGTGAAGAGAGAGAGCAAAAGAGAGCAGCGTGCGTTTAATAAAACTTTTTTAAAATGGAAGAAAATGTACAGGAAAGAGATCGGCTCAGAGAGAGCGAGCAACCAAAGAGACGGAAAAAATACGTCTCCTTTTCTCTACGAGAGCGAGAGCGAGAGAGAGTCTTTTCGCGGGTTTTCGGCGGCGAAAAACAGAGAGAGGCGTTCGAGATGGTGTTGTGCGTGTGGTCGTTCTCGCGCTCTGCTCTCTGCCGTTCGTGTGCTCCGAGTACACGCGCGCTCAAGGGTAAAGAAACAGGGCTTTTTCTCTCGTGTGAGTGACTTTTTTCTTGGAAAGCACACAACGAAAGAGAGAGATACATTTTTAGTCATTTTTTAGGACAGTTTACGCTGAAATGTGAGTGGTTTGGACGCGCAGAAACGGTCAAAAAGTGAAGCAGAGATAAGCAACTGCGCGTTTACGCGAAAAAAAGGAGTTCGAACGCGTTTTTACTCGTCTTTAGTGAAGGCGCAAAATCGCCCGCCGGCGAGAGCGCCGGGCGGAGAGCGCGGGAGGCGATCCGAGTGCTTATTTCGAGGCAGAAAAAAAGGCAAATTTTAGGGTGGATGAAGCGACAGGTTTTGCCGATTTTAACGGTCGAACGATCGGTGAGTGCGTCCTGAGTGCTTGGCACGTGTTCTGGGACATCCTAGAGGTGCTTAAACGACCTCAAATCGGACGCATTCGAAAGGAAATTGCTTCGGAAATTGGAACCTCTTCGATACGCCAATTCATTAATTCGCCGCCTTCCAAGCGAGAGAAGCGGGTGAGACTTTATTCTTCTGGAGTAATTTTTTGATCGATTTTGACGCTCATACTCGCTGTGAGTACGCGCCTGGGTATGTAGGACCGAGTAGATGCTCTCGATCATGGAGAGATGTGGCGCAAAGCCCCGCGAAAGCGTCCGTTCTTCTCCGCGATTTTTGCGGAGCAAAGCAAGGAAAGAGACTTCGCGACGAGTTCGAGAAGCTACATAAGTACCATCTTTAGGTATGGTGTTACAAAGTTACGAGCGAATTGTGCGCGCCGAGAGGGGATCGGATTGGTTTGAGTCGACCTCGGGCGCTTTATTGGTTCCATTAGAGTCTCTCTGACTGCTGGGGAGGCCGTCGTAGCGCCGCGTTGAGCGGCGACGTTTTCGCCCAGGGCGCCGAAGGCTCTCTGCGTATCGGGGCCTCAGAGCAAGTGCCCGCATAAAATTCCACGAGATTATTGATATGATGCGCGCTTGGAAGCCCTGAGTGTACCGCGGACACTCTCTGTGTGCTCTGGAGCGTTGTGAGAGAGTCTGGCATCCTCTAGGTGGCGCACAGGAGGCGGCGAAGTCGCCGACGCTTTTCCTTAGGTCCCCTCCAAGAGGAATAGCGATTCGCATTCGCCGTCGCGTAGCTCCAGACAGCTCCAAGTACCACTCCACTCCACGCATCCCGCCCTTAGTACGTGTTCAACTGGACCATGACGGAAGGTTCGCACCGTTCGCGCGCTTCTATTGGATGGTCGTAGAGTATCAGAGCGCGCGTTTACGCTCCGACGACGCCGGCGCGAAAATTTGCGCTCACGGCGCCTTTCGAATATGTATATCGCCGCCACAGATACCCTTTTGTAACACCAAGATAGCGTTGTCAAATGATCCTGTAAACGACTGATGTTCTCAGATCTGTAACTAGACTCTAACGCGACTCTAACGTACGTCTTCGATCACGCTCAGATGCCTTCGATCACTCGTAGCGACCGCGCGAGCGTTTAAACTTTCCGTCTTTCTTTCCCCTCTCCGGCGCGTGGACGAAGCGCTCTCGACGTTTGGCTGGAATTGTGATTTTACGTACACTTGCGCTAGACAGAATGATTGTGCATATATGCACAAGCGTATTTATAATAAAACATGATTAAAATAGTATTCTCAGAGCTTTATTTTCACTGCGCTCTGGCGTATGTTGTGTGTCACTGTTTCTTTAAACTTCATTTGTTCTTTTGCTTTTTGTCTCTCTCTT
>Ga0257106_1000230_pt1 | contig 34990 bp, 30 predicted proteins | sample LP_taG_3_FD_190177 | JGI IMG/M metagenome (GOLD analysis project Ga0257106, IMG submission 190177) | Marine microbial communities from Northeast Subartic Pacific Ocean, Canada - LP_J_2011_P26_10m | ecosystem: Environmental > Aquatic > Marine > Oceanic | place: Canada: Northeast Subartic Pacific...
ATAAAAAAAATAGTTATAGTTACAATTAATAGTTCTATTTTCATAATGATATATTAATATAATATTATATCATTTTTTCTTGTTTTTAAAAATATTACATATCTCTTTTGTTCGCCCATTCTCTCTGGCTAATTGCACGCATACGAATTTTTTCTCCCATCGAAATCTTTTTGCGAATAATTTGCATTGGGGCATCATCGTCGCCATATACATTACTTCCAACAATGGAAGGAGCAATATTATTATATAATTCTTCCAAATATACCTTGTTTTCAATTTGAAACTTTCTCACATATTTCAAATTGAGTTTGTCTTGTGCGGCCGCCTCAACCATAAGCTGTGCCGTATCATTTCGTGGAATAAAAGTTAGAACGTTTCCAATCACGCCAGTCGGAAGGTCGCGAACCATATCAATAAGCGATGTCATTGTTTTGAAATCTGAAAACTTCGTTGTGTTTGTTTGAACTACATATTTATTATTGTTTAAAATCATTTCAATTTTTTTTCTCTTCTTTCAAATTCCTCATATCCTGCTATTTTCAAACCATATATCATTTTAATCATTGCTTCTTTAAAGGTATATTTAGTATATGTAATATTGTTATTTTCACAGTATTCAATAACATCGTTAATAATTAAATGAACATTTTCAGCTGGCATTTGTGGTACAAGGTGATGTTCAATTTGTAAATTTAAAAACCCTGAGAATATTTCAGCATATTTGTTGCCAACACCCCAATTACAAGTAGTAGCTATTTGCCATTTTTCCCAACTGGTTTCAATATTATCAATGCGTGGCATCGCGAAATGATTCAAACCAAACATCAATCCTAAATACAAGCCTTGAATACTATATCCTATCCAGTAAAATAATATATAGTTATTTATTTCTTTAACAAAAAAACTAGTGCAATAAAAATGTAATAAAACTAAACACAAATCGTCCCAATATTTTTTTCTTATGATAAATAGCTTAGTAGTTACAAATAAAACCGGAACATACAAAATCATAAGAGGTATAAACAAAAGATGTTGAATGCGTAACAAATATGTAGGAACCTTTTGTATTAATATTGGATCCCATGCAAAAAACGGTGTTGTTCTTAAATCACCATCATATTTTATTGAATTGGGCATAGCGTGATGCTTGTTATGGCGATTTCTCCACCATTTACCCGTACCACCTTTGAGAAAACCCTCAAAAAATGCTTGAATTTTTAAATCGATATTGCTATTGCCTGTAAAACCTAAATGCCCAGCATGATGTTGGATAAATCCACAGTGAGTCCACACTAAGCCTATTAATAAACCACCCACCATAGGATAGTTGTTATATAATAACATATAACTAATATACCAACATAATGTAGTCAATATACACCATGAAACAAAAAAACCATACTTTGTTTTATAGTATCCTTTTACCCTCCATTTTTGTATTAATTTATTGAAGTCGTTATTATTGCTTTTTTTCACCTCTACAACAGTAAGAGTATTTAATATTCTATATGCTGATTTAGAACGAAGGTGGAATGTATTAAATGAATGTGTTGCATCTACCTTATTATTAATACAATTAAAATATTTAATAATGTTACCACCAGGGTGTATTTTTGAAAATTCTGTTACATCATATATATTACTATTAATTTGTAAATGAATTTTATTCTTATCGCTATCACACATAAATAATTACTAGTAATATTTTTAAATTATTTATTATACAAAATACCACCAATAATTATCAAAAAACATACGATTAATAAAAAAATCAATTTCTCTCTTTGTTTACGCTGTTGGGCATCTTTAACAACTTTGGGTTTATATTCATCATAATATTGAGCCATTGATTCTTCTTGTGATAATTCAGGCTCCCCTATACTCACATTTATTTTATTATGAATAAAATGCATCCACTTCATAAAAGATGGACGCGAATCAAGATATGGTGTCACGGGATATTTATCTAAATATTTTGCAAATGAATTACCGATTTCTGGTATTGGTAATAACAGTGGTAAATTTTGTATAAAATCATAATATTTTTTTTTAGTTACATCATTAGGTGATAATGGATATGTATTAGCAATCGTATGTAATACAAACCAATAATGAGGTCCCCACACTTTTGGATTTAATACCATTTACTATAAATGATATAAAAATTAAAATATTATAACAAATAACTATGAATTCTAAACATACTTTTTGTAATAATTGTGGTAAAAATGGCCACGTTTTTCATCAATGTAAACAACCAATAACAAGTATTGGGGTAATTGCATTTAGATATAATATTAACAAAAAACTTGAATATTTAATGATTAGACGTAAAGATTCATTGGGGTTTGTTGATTTTATGAGAGGCAAATATCCTATAAACAATAAAAGTTATATTATGAATATTATAAATGAAATGACTATGAGTGAAAAACAAAAATTATTAACTATGTCTTTTGAAGATTTATGGAACTATTTGTGGGGAGATAACGTGGGTATTCAGTATAGAGGCGAAGAAAAAACATCGCAAGAAAAAATAAAACTACTGAAAGAAGGAATTTATTTTAATAAAGAGAAATACACACTTGAACGATTGATAAACGAATCGAATACCGTTTGGGAACAACCAGAATGGGGATATCCTAAAGGACGCCGCAATTATCAAGAAAAAGATTTAAATTGTGCAATACGAGAATTTGAAGAAGAAACGGGATATTTACGTAGCAATTTACAATTAATACAAAACGTGATTCCGTTTGAAGAGATATTTACAGGTTCAAATTACAAATCATATAAACATAGATATTATATTGCTCTTTTAAGTATAAACGATAAAGTTAGCAACCAATATCAGGAAAGTGAAGTAAGTAAGGTCGAATGGAAAACATACCACGACATGTGTAATAGTATTAGACCATATAATTTAGAAAAAATAGACATATCACACCGTATTAATAAATTATTAAGCAATTTTAGTTTATATAGTTAATATATACGTATGGTTCAATCACAAAGTAATATAACAAAAAAAAGAAAGAGATGTCCAAATGGAACTAGAAAAAATAAAAAGACTGGTATTTGTGAACCTAAACCTAATAAAGAAGGAAAATCGCCACCAAATGCTAATACAAACCCAGTAATCTCGACAACAAATCCGATTCAACAACAACCAGCACAAAATATCGAACCTCAGGCACAACCTCAGGCACAACCTCAGGTACAACCTCAGGCACAACCTGAACCACAACCTCAGGTACAACCTCAGGCACAACCTCAGGCACAACCTCAGACACCACCTCAGGCACAACCTCAGGCACAACCTCAGGCACAACCTCAGGCACAACCTCAGGCACAAGAGGACTCACCTACAAGTTACGAGCGAAATAATATATCAAATATAAAGGAAAAATCCGATAATTATGATTACTTATATCCTCACATAGACGATCCCAATTTTAATATTAAGATTGCCAGTAAAAAAGAATTTTTTGATACGCGCTATGACGGGAATATATACGATTTGGAAGAACACTCGGATAAATTATGTAATACTGAATTTGAATTAACACCACACCAATTATTTGTTAGAAATTTTTTATCATTTCAAACACCATACAATAGTTTACTATTATATCATGGTTTGGGTACAGGTAAAACATGTTCGGCAATAGGTATTGGTGAGGAAACACGCGATTACAATAAACAGATGGGTATTTCAAAAAGAATAATTATAGTCGCTTCCCCTAATGTTCAGAATAATTTTAGATTACAATTATTTGATGAACGCAAATTAGAATTGGTAGATGGATTATGGAATATTAAAGCATGTACCGGAAATAAATTTATAAAAGAAATTAATCCTATGAATATGAAGGGTTTATCAAAAGAAAATGTATCAAAACAAATAAATAGAATTATTAAAAATTCATATCTATTTCTTGGTTATATCGAATTTGCTAATTATATTGAAAAACAATCAAAGATAGATGTAGACGTAGGTGAAAAAAGAAAAAAAACTTTGATTAAAAATAAATTAAAAAAGGATTTTAATAATCGTTTAATTATCATAGACGAAGTTCACAACATACGTATAGCAGATGACAATGAAGATAAACGCGTAGCTATTGAATTAACAAATTTAATTAAAAGTGTAGATAATTTAAAATTATTATTATTATCTGCGACGCCGATGTATAATAATTATAAAGAAATATTATGGTTAGTTAATCTTATGAATATGAATGATAATAGACCAGAAATGAAAAAAAATGACGTATTCAACGCAGATGGTTCCTTTGTTATAGATGGTGATGGCAATGAAATAGGAAAGGAATTATTAGAGCGAAAAGCGACAGGATATGTTTCATTTGTAAGAGGTGATAATCCTTACACATTTCCATATAGAATATGGCCATCCTCATTCTCGCCAGAAAAATCATATGAAAAAATAAGTAAACCAGACATACAATTAAACGGTGCACCAATAATACAAAATCTCAAATTTATAGAAGTATATTTATCTAAGATTGGTAGCGAACAACAAAAAGGATATGATTATGCAATATCTAAAATAAAAGGACTAGATACACAACCTCGACACAAATTACGATTGGGGATGATGCTGAATTAGATATGACGTCAATAAGACGTTTGGAAACTGACGTCCGTGAAGAAGAACCGGTACAAGAACCCGAAGAAGAATCTAATGAAGAACCGGTACAAGAACCCGAAGAAGAACCCGAAGAAGAACCGGTACAAGAACCCGAAGAAGAACCCGAAGAAGAACCGGTACAAGAACCCGAAGAAGAACCCGAAGAAGAACCCGAAGAAGAACCAGAAGAAGAACCAGAAGAAGAACCAGAAGAAGAACCAGAAGAAGAACCAGAAGAACCAGAAGAACCAGAAGAAGAACCAGAAGAAGAACCCGAAGAACCAGAAGAAGAACCAGAAGAAGAACCAGAAGAAGAACCAGAAGAAGAACCAGAAGAAGAAGAAAAAAAACAGTCAGGTGGCACTACCATGAGTGAAAGTATAATGAATAACGAACCTAAGGAGCGTTTTGGTTATACTGAATTAATGCGACCGATTGAAGCGTTAAATATGATTTATCCAAATGAGAATCTAGGTAAGGATAATACAAATGTTAACATTAAAAGCTTAGTGGGGACAGAAGGGTTAAGGCGTATGATAAATTTCGAAGAGTCTGGTTCCCCTATGCGTCGTAAAAATTTCAATTACAAAACCGAAAAATATGGAAGAATTTTCTCTCCTAATGAACTAGGTAAATATAGCGGAAAGATAAAGAGTATTTGTGATAACATAATGAATTCAACGGGAGTAATTTTGGTGTACTCGCAATATATAGACGGTGGTGTTATTCCAGTCGCACTTGCATTAGAAGAATTAGGTTTTACGCGCGCGGAGGGTATGAATTCTTTATTTGAAACCCCTCCTATAAATAAAATAGACGCGGTTTCAATGAAGGAAAAACAATCAGAAGAGGACGAATTTAATCCAGCAAAATATATTATGATAACAGGTGATAAAAGTATATCGCCAAATAATTTAAACGATTTAAAGAGAGCCACGGGTGAAAATAATGTAAATGGTAAACAAGTAAAGGTTATATTGATATCGCAAGCCGGGTCTGAAGGACTAGATTTTAAATTTATCAGACAAGTCCATATATTAGAACCGTGGTGGAATATGAATCGCGTAGAGCAAATTATAGGAAGAGCTGTGAGAACATGTAGTCATAAGGCGCTTCCCTTTTCGGAGCGAAATGTTGAAATATACTTACATGGTTCATTAACAGAAGATGAACGAAAAGAAGCAGCGGATATATATGTCTATCGCCTGGCAGAAGTTAAAGCGCTTAAAATAGGTCAGGTAAGCCGTTTATTAAAATCGGTTGCAGTAGATTGTTTATTAAATTCAGAACAGCAAAATTTTAGCGAGGAAAATTTCGATAAAGTAGTAACTCAAAAACTATCTAGCAATAAAGAAATAGAATATAAAATAGGCGATAAACCCTTTACAGCAATATGCGATTATATGGAAAAATGTGACTATATGTGCAAACCAAATGCGACTATATTAGAAGCAAATACTAAACTAGACACATATGGAGAGGAGTATATCAATGTAAATAATGATAAGATTATTAAAAGAATTAAAATGTTAATGAAGGAGAATTTCTTCTATCGAAAAGAAGAGTTAATATCACATATTAATGTTGTCAACGAATATCCATACTCACAAATAAATTCCGCCCTTCATCAATTGGTTGAAGGAAAAAATGAATATATTACGGATAAATATAATAGACTTGGTTATTTAATTAATATAGGAGATTTATATTTATTTCAACCACTCGAAATAAATGATAAAAAAATATCTGTATTTGAAAGATCAACACCACTTGAATATAAGAAGGATAGATTAACAATGACATTATCAAAACCGGAAAAGGACGAAAAAATTATAACAGCAATTAATGGTGAAAATATAAACACGATTACAATTAGTAACAATTTAATTAAAGAAATCAAAGCGAAATATGATTTAGCAAATAATACTGATAAAATAAAACGCGGAGAGAGTGATTGGTATAGATTAGCGTCTGTTGTATTACAAGATTTAAAAGCAAATAATATTGAACATATAGACGATGTGTTAATTTCACATATTTTAGAAGAAATTAATTTTGACGGAAGCATAAACATTTTGAATTATTTACAATTAAACGAAGAATTAAGTGATTTTGAAAAATTGATTAAAAAATATTATGATGAACAAATTATAGAAAACGATAAGATAAAATGTATTATTTTAAACAAAAACGGCAATAATCAATTGGTAAAATTAGAAGATAATAAATGGATTGATGGCGAACCAGAGGATTATAGCAAAATAATAACAGAATTAACTAAACGATTTGAAGAACGTTTTAAAAATTTAAACACATTACTGGGAATAATGTCAGTATTTAAAAAAAATGAAATTGTATTCAAAATACGCAATATTAGTAATAAAAGAGACACGGGTGCTCGATGTGATCAGGCACAAAAGTCACATACATTAAAAATATTAGAGTCAGTCACATCATTTGAATATAATAAAAAATTAAATCAAAAACAATTATGTATATTAGAAGAATTTATTTTTAGAATTCATAATAAAAATAAAAAAGATAACAAAGTATGGTTTTTATCACCTGTTGAAAATATATTATATAACAAAAAGGATTAAATAATTAAATTATTAGAAAAATTGATTAACGTTTAAAAAAATGTCACTTTAATATATTAAGATTATTATGGATGATGACAACACAAATATTAATAACCCTGGTGAAGGTTTAGGTGATGAACTAGAAGAAGTCCAAGTAGAACAAATTATAAAATCTACGATGGATGAAGAAACTGATACTGAGCCTGATACTGAGCCTGATACTGAGCCTGATACTGAGCCTGATGCTGAGCCTGATGCTGAGCCTGATGCTGAGCCTGATGAAACGGATAATCAAGAGGTTGATATAGTTGGGGTAGATATGAAAGAATCAATCAAACCCAAACGTAATAAGAGGCAGCAAACAGTAGATATATATCACAATACTATGATAACTAAAAAGGTATCGGTTCCGATAAGTAATATTGGTAAGAATTTGAGTGAAACACTTGAAAATATTATAAGGTCCGATAGCGAAGGTAAATGTATTGCCGAAGGTTATGTGAAACCAAGGTCTACAAAAATACTAACGTATTCAAGTGGATTAATTAATAGCGATACAATAATATTTGAAGTTGTAATGGAATGTATGATATGTCACCCAGTAGAAGGAATGCACATTGAGTGTGAAATTAAAAATATTACAAGAGCAGGAATTAGAGCCGAAACACGGGACATGCCTAGTCCGGTTGTAATATTTGTAGCGCGCGACCACAATACAAGCAATAAATATTCAAATTTATCAGAAAACCAAGAAATAACAGTTCGTGTCATTGGTCAAAGATTTGAATTAAATGATAAATATATATCCATCATAGCAGAAATTATTAATGCTAAGAAAAAGAGAAAATTAACGATAAATTAAATACGATAAATTAAATACGATAAATTATATACGATTATTTAAATACAATAAATAATAGTAATTAAAAACTATTAAATTAATATTTATAATGTCTTCTAATAATTTACAATTAATTAAGACGCGTATTGAAAGTATGTCAATATATCATCAAAAGGAAATATTGAAAATATTTAACGATAATAATACTACATTAAATGAGAATAATAACGGAACTTTTATAAATCTAACTAAAATAGATAATTCAATTATTGAGCAAATCAATAAATATATTAAATATGTTGACGAGCAAGAAAGCGAATTAAATGAGGTAGAAGATGAAAAAGATAGGATTCAAAATAAATTTTTTAATGGTAATAAAGAATAAACAATTACTATACATTATGAACTCTCGTAAGAAACAATATGATTTTTTATTTAACAATTTGAACAAATATATGTTAACAAATGAAAATATTATTCGTTATACAAATATAAATCCTAGTTTAAAAATAAATGAAAAAACTCTTGTTAATAAATCAACAGTATCAAAAATCAAAACAAATAATTTTGTTCCGCGTCAAAAAGATGTTTTGTTTTGGTGTTTTTATATTATATTAAATGGAAAGGAAAAATATTTATTTAATATAAATAATATTTTTACAGTAGAAAAGGAAACCAAAATAGCAGCAATAGAAATATTAAAATCCAAAAAGACCATACTGAAAGAGCATAAATTGAGAAAAACCGAAATCGAAAATGAATTATTAAATGAGAAAACAATTACCATGAAAGGGCTATCAGGCCTTTGTATTGCATTTGATATATCTTTGTGTGTTGTTAAAAATAGGGTTGTCTTTGATTTAAATTATTCTGACAAAATTAATGGAATAATCAGTTATGAGAATGATAAATATGGTGTCTATGATGTGGATATGGATGATATTAATAATTTCTATAAAAAGATTAAAGAAAATTACTACATGGCAAATCCATCTAAACCGATTAAAGCCGTTAGTGGATACACAATTAAAGAATTACAAGAAATATCAAAAAAATTAAACATAATAATTATAGATAAAAATGGTATGAAGTTGAAAAAAAACGACATCTATGAAAGAATCAAAACCATATTATAATAAAATTGATTACAAGTATTATTATAATAGTATAAAAATAATAATTAATATTATATATATGACAGAGAGAACTCAATCACAAAAAAAATTAGATGAGTTATTAAATCTCTATTTAGAAAATATTAAAGGACGAAATTCCTCTGATGGTTCTCTTGAATTAGAAGTTAGATTTGGAACAAAAGGATTTCGTAAACTAACATATATTGATTATACTAATGTAGTTAAAATATTAAAATCGCTTCAATTTAGACATTTACAACAAGAGGATTTTCTAAGAATAACCAGCGAATATGTTGATCCAAAAACAGGTGTCACTAAAATGTCAAACATAAGAACGGAAGTTTCGGGAGTAGGAAATATATCTAAATATTGCAAAAGCGACAACATTGTTGATACCAATGGAGGTGTATTTGGAACTTTTGAACAAAAGTCATTAATACGTAATGACAACGATTCGTTAGTATATCCGGTTGATTTTGAAGATTTTAATTTTCGCGTATCGCTACAAGTTGAAAAAAAATACAACCAAGGCACCGGTATAATAAGGGGTTTGATAGATAAATGGAGTAACAATAAAAAAACTTTTAGATTAATTAATAGAACTACTCTAATCCACGATAAATTCCCACTAAAAGTGGATTTAAGTATTGTAAGGTCTTCGAGAAAAATAAATAGAAATTATATCCCTGAATATAGATTTGCTAATTCGGGTGTGTTGGAATCAAATATGGAGTATGAAATCGAAATAGAATTGGACGGTGAAAAAATAGGATACGGGACAGATTACGATACACCTGAAAAAATAGCATCTAGTTTAAGAAAAGTAATTAAATATGTATTGTCTGGATTACAAGGAACCAATTATCCAGTATCATACAGAGAGCAAAAAGATATTTTGAACGAATATATGAATATTTTATGGGATGAAAAGAAAAATCATTTTGTTAAACCCAAAAATTTTGTAGGACCATCGTCTTATACACTACAAATGTATAACATTATGCCCACAGAAGACATAAATAGTCCAAATATTAATAATAAATATACTGTAACTGATAAAGCGGACGGTGACCGTAAGTTATTATATATATCTTCAAATAACAAAATTTATTTAATAGACACAAATATGAATGTTCAATATACAGGTGCCATTTCCGATAATGATGACCTTAGGGGTACAATCATTGACGGTGAGCACATTTTACATAACAAACATGGAAAGTTCATAAATTTATATGCTGCTTTCGATATATATTATCTAAAAGGACAGGATGTTAGAAGTAAACAATTTATACCCACCGAAAATGTCGACGATAAAACCTTATTAAATTATCGTCTTCCTTTGATGGTTAATATTATTAAAGATATTAACCCTAAATCTATTGTAAAGGGTGATGATGTTCCAATTAGAATAGAAAAGAAAACATTTTATAAATCATCAGATGACTCTTCTATATTTGAACAATGTGGTTTGATTTTACAAAAAGAGAACGATGGTTTATTTGAATACAATACTGATGGATTGATTTTCACACCGTCATTATATGCCGTTGGTGGTAATAATGAAAAAGACAAAGTGGCTAATCCTATTAAAACAACGTGGGAACATTCTTTTAAATGGAAACCAGCGATTTACAACACCATCGACTTTCTAATATCTGTCAAAAAGTTACCAAGTGGTGATGATTTTGTTGGAAATTTGTTTAAAACTGGGATTAGTGCTAATTCTAATGTTCAAATAGAACAATACAAAACAGTTATTCTACGTGTCGGATTTGACGAAAAAATACATGGATATATTAACCCATGCAAAAACGTTATGGATGATGAGTTGCCGAATGTAAATAATCCAGACGAAGACGAAGGATATCGCCCAATGCAGTTTTACCCAACAAATCCTTCCGATAACGATGCCGGTATTTGTAATATTATGCTTAAAGACAGTAGTAATGGGGAAAAGATTATGATGACAGTAGAAGGTGAAATTATTGAGGATAATATGATTGTTGAATTTAGTTATGAGAAAGAAAACGAAAATAAGTGGAAATGGAAACCTTTACGAGTTAGATATGATAAAACAGCAGAATTGAGAAATGGTGGTAATAATTTCGGCAATGCTTACCACGTAGCAAATAGCAATTGGCACAGTATTCATAATCCAATTACCGACAATATAATTCGAAGTGGTTTGGGTATTAATGAAAACATTGGCGACGATGATGTATACTATAATGCCGTAAGTGGAAAATCGCGAACTAAGTCTTTGCGTGATTTCCATAATAAATTTGTTAAGAATCTTCTTATTAAAAACGTATCAGAACCTGGACAAAATTTAATAGATTTAGCAGTTGGTAAAGCAGGCGATTTTCCAAAATGGATATCGTCGAAACTAAACTTTGTATTCGGAATAGATGTAGCAAAAGATAACATTGAAAATAGAAAGGATGGTGCGTGTGCTAGATATTTGAATAATAAGAAAAAGAAACAAAGAATTCCAAAGGCATTGTTTGTAGAAGGTAATTCATCAGTAAATATTAGAAATACTGATGGTATTATTACAGACCAAGGCAAAAAAGTAACAAATGCAGTATTTGGAAAAGGTGCAAAAGATATTAAAGATTTGGGAAAAGGCGTATACAATGCTTATGGTATAGGAAGCGAAGGATTTAATATTTGTTCGATTCAATTTGCGATTCATTATATGTTTCAATCAAAATTAACACTACATAATTTTCTGAGAAATGTTAGCGAGACAACGAAAAAAGGAGGATATTTTATAGGAACAAGTTACGATGGTCACGAAATATTTAAGAAACTAGCAAATAAAGAAAAGGGAGAAGGTGAAATATTAATGGAGGGGGACGATAAGATATGGGAAATAACAAAACAGTATGACTATGATAAATTTTCAGACGACAGTAGTTGTCTGGGGTATACGATTGATGTTTATCAGGAATCTATAAACAAGAAATTTCCGGAGTTTTTAGTAAACTACAAATATTTAACTCGTTTGTTAGAAAATTATGGATTTACGCCATTAACGGATAAAGAAGCACGCGAATTGGGATTTAAAAATAGTATTGGTAATTTCAAAGATTTATATGATATAATGCTTACTGAACCTCAAAAAAATAGAAAAAATAAATATTCAATGGCCGAATTCATGACAAAAAATGAACGCACTATTTCATTTCTTAATAAATATTTCATCTACAAAAAAAGACGAAACGTAGATGCCGAAACAATAGCTAAAAATTCATTAACACAGACCATAGACGACGAATTAGATCAACAAGAAGAACAAGTTAAAATTAACGATATTATCAATGAAACTCTAATTGAAACAGAAAATAAAACAGAAAATAAAACAGAAAATAAAACAGAAAATAAAACAACAAAAAAAACAGAAAATAAAACAACAAAAAAAACAGAAAATAAAGTTACGTTAGGTGATACTTCGGAAGAAAAAACGACGAAAAAGAAAATAAGAAGAAAAATAAACGTAACCAAGACAAATATATAAATATATAATAAATTAGTAAATATATAATAAATTAGTAAATAAATAATGAAATCTAATTATTTTTTGTTTATAAACTCATTTTTATAAACAACATAAAAATTACTAATATATATTATTATCAACATATGAGTTATTTTCAACTTCATAATATTCCATATAATAAAAATATAGATAACCTTATTAATTTTGAAACTAGTGATTCGAAAATTAATCAACCAGTTATAAATAAAACATTAGTTTCATATTTGTCTAATATTAAAACAGAAATAGATAATCGACAAGATGAATGGGATTTTTATAAAAAATATATAAATCCATATGAATACATACACACACAAATATCAAATACAAAGTCTTCTGTTTGCAAAATAAAACCTCTTTCGCGTTCTTTCTTTAAAATGATAGAAATATGTGGACTATTTAATTTGATATATGACTTGCCGATAAATTGTAAATCATTTCACCTTGCCGAGGGACCAGGAGGGTTCATTGAGGCGTTGGTGCATTTACGAGGTAATTCAAAAGACGTCTATACGGGGATGACACTAATAGATAACGATATTAATGTTCCAGGATGGAAAAAAAGTAATGCTTTTTTAGAAAAACACAAAAATGTAGTTATAGAAAAGGGCATTGACCAAACAGGAAATTTATTATCATTAGATAATTTGAAATATTGTTACGGAAAATATAAAGGTTCTATGGATTTAATTACGGCAGATGGAGGCTTTGATTTTTCGGTTGATTTCAATAGTCAAGAAACTGTGTCCGCTAATCTAATTTTATGTCAAATAATATACGCAATTGCTATGCAGAAAAAGGGTGGAATTTTTTTAATAAAATTCTTTGATACTTTCACAAATGTTTCACTAGAAATGATATATTTATTATCAATTTTATATGAAGATGTGTATTTTGTTAAACCAAACACGAGCAGATATGCTAATTCAGAAAAATATATTGTTTGTAAAAATTTTAAATTAACCGATACATCTAAAATAATAGAAAAAATAGTCACTATTTTCCATAAAATTTGCAAAAATGATAATATAGTAAAAATATTATCAATAGAAATCCCTTATTTATTCAGTATTAAAATAGAAGAACTTAACGCAATATATGGACAACAACAGTTAGATAGCATATCCAATACATTAAATTTAATTAGTAATAGTAAAACAGATAAAATAGAAAATATTAAAAAAAACAATATACAAAAATGTATATCATGGTGTCAAAAATATAATCTACCGTTTAATAAAGTTAATTTTTCTAATAATATAAAATTGAATCAAATTATATAAGAGATTATAGAATATATAATATAAAATGACTAGTCGTGCTGTAAGGATTGGTAAAAGAATGTCAAAAAATACCAAATTAAGATTATTTATAATATGTAACAATATAGGTGTTCTTATTCTACTTTGGGATTTTATCGGTATTTCATTACTAATGTTATTTATTAATAATATCTTAAACAAATCTGTTATTAATATTAATGTCGTTTGTAATAACTGTATTTATTGTTTAGTTAAACCGGTTAATTATCTCGAGAGTACAGATAAAAACGTTTTCATATTTTTAAAGAACACATGTATTTTTATGATAGTGTGTGTTTTTATAGTTATTACATTATTTATGTTATCTATTAAAAATATTTTAAATCTTGCTTCTAATATTGTTGATTTTGCATATCTTAAATGTATTCATTATTTCAGCGAAACTCTTGAATATATTGATAAAAAACAATATTACGACGAGACATCAAGACGAATTATATATGATAGAGCCAATAAAGAACCTTATTTGATTAGATATTATCTATTATTTACAGATAGAGAAAAATTCCCATTTAATGTGTTTATTCATAAGTTTATAAGAGGTGATGATGACGAAGACCCCCATGATCATCCATGGGGATTCTTTCATATTATTTTATCAGGTGGATATTGGGAGCAAGTTCCTATTGATGAGGATGACGAACCTAAATTCTACAAAGGTTTCTGTAAAGTTTGGAGAAAACCCGGATATTGGAATATAGTTAATGCAAATTATACACATCGTATAGAATTAAGCGATGCATCACCAAAACCCTGGACATTATTCATTCCTCTAATACAAAACAATTTTTGGGGATTTTGGGTTAAAAATAATATGAATGTTTGGAGTAAAATTAATCACGAAGTGTATCTTAAAGATAAAGATAAATCATCCAGAGAGACCATTAAAATCGATTAATAAATAATATAACTGATAAAATATTATTTATTAATTTATAGATGTATTAATTAAAAAATTATTCGCTTGTAATACAAGCCTTTTTACTTCCAGTTCTTCTATATGGAATACACTTATTTTGTTTTGACTTTAGTATATAAATAGCATTAGAATTTGAACTGTAACGACCAGCATTCTTGGCTCCTTCACCGAATGCTGATAAACTGTTGGCGTTTGTATTCATTGTATCAACTTTAAGACGAAGTAATCTCGTTCCACTGGATACGGCTCCTTGGGTCGAATAATTTTTGTTGTTCGGTTTGTATATTATTGTTTTTGGCTTATCATTACAAGGGACGCTACAAGTAGTGCTGTCATAGAATGGAGGGCCACTCGATGAATTCGAAGGGTTTATTGCGTTATTATTTGCATCAAAATAAGTTCCTCCTTCAACGCGAACACCAGTTCCTTGATTTTGTTTGTATGTTTTACATCGCGATTGTAAATATGCCCTACTGTCGGTATAGTATTTTTTATTTACTATCGTAGAAGCCGACTTGATAACTTTTGCTTCGGGGTGGCAATTTTCACAATTTGACCCTTGGTCGATGTTATTGATAAATGTCACTCTTTTATTATTATCATCGCAAGGGTCTTTATTCCCTAAATAAACAGAACCACCGGGAATATCCATCGGCATTCCAATAGCCGACCTGCCTCCACTATTATTACCATTTAATGTGCGCCGCCATATTTTCAAAGGTCTAGCCTTAAATGGTGTTCCGTTATTTCCTGATGTATTGTTTCCATTGTAGTTCCACGAAGGAACGGCACTGTATGTTGCTAATTCTTTCCAATTAATAATAGGTTGGGTTTGTCTATTATACATAGAAGTCATATTATATAATAATTTTAGAAAATAAAACCTTGTATTAATATATTAAGTATGAAACTTTGTAATAATATTATTTTAGCGTTATTTACAATTTTAATAGTTATTTATTTGGTTAATTTAAATTTTTTTAAACCAAAATATTGCGAAGGTTTTAAGGAAGGGATTGACGATATGAATCTAAGTGAAAAAGTTTATAAAAATACAGGAGAAATTGCTATGCTCAAAGAACACATTGATAAAATCGTTGATATTAGACAAGATATAGCTAATTTAAAAACTAATGTAGATAGTAACAAATCCAGTATTACGTCTTTGATGACAGCAAAACAAAAAGAAATGGAAGCTAAATTGGGTGAAATTCAATAAGACTTGTCAACTATAAATTATATATAGTATTATTATATGTCTGATAATTTTCTTGGGGAAGATTTTGATTATATGAATGCTTTTTACAAGCCATTAGAAGCGGGTGGTCCTGGTATGGGACCCGATTCAGGAGACATTTACAGTAATATACAAGGGACAATGGCTTATGGGTTGGCATTAGTATCTGAGGAGAAAAAGGGGAAAACTAAGGTTCAAAAATATGGCGGGGTATTAGGAAACGCATATTTTATAAATACAAATACAGAATGTGATACTGATGATGGTAGCACTGTAAATAGATATATTTATATTAGTAATAGACCGACGGGTAAAATAGCTGCTTTGGACGGTCTCATTCCTGATCTACCTGCTATGCCACAGGGATTACTACCTGGAATGATGTCGAATATTCAAAGGACTAATCCGTCTGGTTTATTAAATGCTGTCCTCCCAGCCAACTCCGAAGACTCTAAATGTCATGAAGTTACATTAAAAACATTTAATCAACAAGGAAATGGTAAGGTAATTAAAGGAAATGAAAATCAATATATGACCAAATATGATATCAAAAAAATAGACCCTTGTTCGTTTAAGGATAATAAAAACACTGTTACAGGAACAAAAGGTAGAAATTGTGATGAAACATTTTCATCAATGAACCAACCAATCGAAGAAGAAATAGAAGAGGAAAATAATTATTCTAAAATGCCTGATGATCAACTTATGCAATTGTATTTATCTTCACTCACACTATTAGGTTTATATTTAGTTCTTAAATTTATTAACAAGAGATAATATATATGCCAACCAGTGATTTTACAGGAATTGATTTTAACTATGTAAAAGCTATGAATACTCCAAGTGAGATGGGAATGGGAGATGAGGGTGATAAGTTTATTGATGGCGACGGAAATTTAGGAAGTAACTTTACAAATGTATTAAAGTATACAGGGGCTTTGTTTGCCAATAATTCTGCTATTAAATCCGGTGGTTTAGGTAATAGATATTTTATTGAGACCAATAAAGCGTGTAAAAATTTAGATCAAACAACAACTGATGGTTCAAAAAACAGGTTTGTTTTACTCGATAATCGTGGTTATTCTAAAGTTGGAATTATTCCAAGTTTAATGAATAACGTTAGTAAATTAAACCCAGTTACAATTACAAAAGCATTAATACCAGAAACTCCAGGCTCACCGGAAAATAATTGTGTTAAAGTAAATGTTATTGAAAAACTTCAAGATAATAATTATAATTTGCAGGATTATTATTCAGATGATAATCCAAAACCTATATATATGACTAAAAAAAATATTAGAGATGTTAATCCTTGTTTTTTTGGTGATAATACTATTGATGGTAGCGAAACAGATGAATATCAAAATCCAGTTACAGGAACAAAAGGTAGAAATTGTCGTGATACATTTTCATCTATGAATCCACCAATCGAAGAAGAAATAGTAGAGGAAAATAATTATTCAAAGATGCCAGATGACAAATTATCACAATTATATTTATCAACCATTACCATATTAGGTTTATATGTTGTTCTCAAATTTATTCATAAACGATAATTCATTATAATAATTGATTATAATGAATATTTATACACCGAGTGTAGGGTCAACTAAAACCGAACCACCTCTTTTACTGTTTCTGCTACGACTCTTTCCTCCTGCTTGTGCTAGTGCTTGTGCTTGTGCTGGTGGTGGGTTACCCCCAACAGGAATTAATACCGAACCACCGGCAAAACCTTCACCTGCGCACCCACAACCTCCTCTTAAACGTCTCTTATTTGTGCGGCGTTTGTTCTTGCGTCCGCGACGATTTGTCTTTTTGCGCTTAATAATCTTACGCGACTTACGTTTATTTTTACGCGACTTACGTTTCTTTGTCTTCTTTCTTTTAACAAATTCAATAGGGTCTTCGTTGTTTACTAATTCGGTAGGACCTTCCATATATAATATGATTTCATAATAATATGATTTCATAATAATATTATATTAGTGTTTCCTAAAATTTATCGTAATTTGATACGTTTGGTTAACTCGAGAGCTACTAAACCGCCTAAAAATTGCGACATAATATAGGGGAAGGTCTCGTTGGTTGATTGTCTACCCGAAGCACCCATAACTAATGTGACGACCGGATTGAAGTTACCACCCGAAATTCCACCACCTACAAGTACGGCGACAGCTAAAGCGGCACCAATTGCTAAAGCATCACCAGTGACTAAGATAACATATACAAGGAACATAGTTCCGAAGAATTCAACTAAATATTTATCCATTATATATAAATAATATATAAATAATAAATTAATTATTTGCACCCTTTTTCTTTGGGGCTACGCTACCACCGGCGCGTGCTCTACGTAAAGCCGTATTTCGACTTATATTATCCGTGCTCTTATAACTGTGTTCTGTTCCGTTCGGTAATCCTTGCATTGTAGATGTATTACCGATTACTCTATTGCGCTTGGACGATATGTATGAACTGGTGCTTCGTGAACTAGACGAACCATACCATTTTTTGCTATTATCTTCGCTCTGTAAATATTGCGTGTTCTCTGCACGAGCAAGAGAAAACATATTTCCCTGAGCCATAGTATTTGGTTTAAAAGGCATACCTGTTTTTACGGTAGTTATGCCATTGTTCATATGCGATATGCGGTGAATAGTTGATGGACCGGTTGTATGATATGTATATTGCATTATACATATCATATATAAAAAATATAAATGCGCTTATTATATTTGGCCGGCATTTTTTTTATTTACTTCGCACCCTTCTCTCTGCGTTTAGCTTGTAGTTTCTTAAATCTCGTGTAATCCGAACCATCATATACAAAGGTGGGATTACCAACGTAAGCAGCCGAACCGGTGCTATGTCCACCAGCATTAAAATGCTTGCTAATATTTCCAATTCCGTTGGATTGGTCGTGGCTCTGTAAATACGGTAATACGCCAGAATTTTTAGTACCAGCTAAATCGCCGGCATTCATCGCCGCTCTGAAAGGCGTAATTATCCACGGTGTCGTTTTATGTTTAATAGCAGAACCGTTATTCGGTTTATATCCTACATTTCTATTACCAAATCCTTTTGTAATTATTAATCTGTCACCCATTATATACTCACAATAGAAAAAATATGTATTTCTTAATATAATTATTATTTAATAGCTTATGTAATGGCAGGCACTTTATTATGTAATGATTCGTGGGGCAATATTCATTGTAATTAATTCTTGAAACATCAGCTTACACGCATACGGAATTTCTACATAAGCAAAATCTGATCTATTATTACATGTCTTACAATGATGGATGTGTTGTTTGTCATTATATGCTGCAATCATTCCACATTTATTACATACATTTACGCTAAATGAATCCGAGGCATCATATAGCCGTCCCTTATTAAAACGAGATGCACCGTGCGAACACATACAATCGCGTTCCATTTCGCCGTAACGAAGACCACCATCACGCGACCGACCTTCCGCTGGTTGTCGTGTGAGATTTACCATCGGTCCAATACTTCTGCTGTGTTGTTTATCGGCCACCATATGCTTCAATCTCTGGTAAAATACCGGCCCTACAAATATAGAACTTTCAATCTGTTCGCCAGTCGTTCCATTATACATTAGTTCATTTCCCTTAGATTCATATCCTACATCCTGAAGAGACTTACAAATATCCTTAATATCAAAATTACCAAAACTGGTTCCATCTCCAAACAACCCCAACTCTAGAAGAACTTTGCCGAGAAGTGTTTCTTTCAATTGCGCAATAGTCATGCGTGATGGAATCGCATGAGGATTAATAATAATATCAGGTCTCATACCATTTTCCATAAACGGCATATCACATTCAGGAATAATATTACCAATTGTACCTTTCTGTCCGTGACGACTGCTAAATTTATCTCCAATAACTGGTTTACGAATAATCCTGATTCTGACTTTGCAGAAATTATATCCATCACCGTTACGTTCCATATAATTCTTATCAATATAGGCTTCACCCTTAGTCCTATAGATTCGACTTTGATCTTCGTATTTCAGAACCTTAGTATGATCATTCCGCGCTTCCTTAATAGGAGATACTTTTGAAATAATAATATCACGATTTTCTACAAGCGTATTTTCTGGAATCACGCCATTATTATTAACCTTGTCGTAATTTCCAAATTTCATACCCTTTGTTTTTGACCTATCAGGTTTGCATCGAATCTCTTCATCGCCGTGAATTTTTTTCTCCTCATCCTTTTCTGTTTGATAAATAGTCGCTAAAAACAACCCACGGTCAACCGCCCCTTGATTAAACAATATGGAGTCCTCTTGATTATATCCAGTATGTGTCATAATTGCTACGATTACTTGCGAACCCGAAGGAACTTTATTCAAATTTAATATATTCATGACACGCGTATCAACTAGTGGACGCATTGGATATGTCAACACATATGCAGTTTTATCCATTCGATGAGTGTAATTAGTAACATACATTCCCATTGCCTGTTTTCCCATTGCACATTGATACGTGTTTCTCGGCGACTGGTTGTGTTCTGGAAATGGAATACAAGAAGCCAAAATACCAAATATAGTACTCGGATGGATTTCACAGTGCGTATATTTATATACGTAGTTTCCTTTATTTTTATTCAAGTCACTGGGTTTCATCGCTATCATACTATAATTTTGTTCACATGCATCAATATATTCAATAACACTATTGTTTTCGTCAAATATATCCAACAATAGGTCAAGCCATTTCATTTCTTTTTTTTTCAGTTTTTCAATATGGGTTTTATTCAACACTAACTTATTGTCAATAACACGTAAGACTGGTCGTGTTAGCCTTCCAGCATCATTGATGACCCTGATTTCTTTCTTACGAAAATCAAATACAATTGCCGCGTAAATATTAATAATACCTTTATATTTCTTTATTTTCAATGAATTATATAATTCAATCGGATTGTCGGTGTTTCCAATCCAGGCACCATTTACAAAAACCTTCACATTTTCTAAAAGTTCTTTTGTTGTCATATCTTCAAAGGCTTTAATATATGGCTTTACGTAGTCATAAATACCATTGCTGTTTGCTGGAATAGTTACATTTGTCATATAACTAAGATTTTTCACGACACCAACGGAACCACCCTCTGGTGTTTCTGCAGGACAAAGGAAACCCCAAGATGTATTGTGTAGTTTGCGAGGCGGAATTAATTTACCACTTTTATCAATAGGCGTATTAATACGCCTAAGATGACTTAGACTCGAAATATAGGTCAGTCTATTAAGAACCTGTGCAACGCCTACTTTATTACTGGATGTTTGTTTGATACCAAAATCACCTGTTGCAAGTGCTCGTTTAATACCATTTTCGATAGTTGTCGATTTTACAATTTTATATATATTTGTCATATTCACGATTGAACAATAATCTTCGGTTGTTCTCCAAGAACCATTATTGATTTCCCTCACTATTTGTTTTGACATATCTTTTACTAGTTTATTGAAGTAATTACGAAACAAGTTATTAAGAAGTGTTCCAGTCAAATCAATGCGCTTATTCAAATACGAATCTCTGTCGTCTGGTTTATTAATACCTAGACTGCAACATATCAATCTGTTTGCCATATAGCCTAGGAAATATAGTTTTTGTGTATGGGTTCTACAATGCGGAAATAGGTCGTCAGTTAATACATTAATAGTGAATTCCAGTTTTTTCCTTGCTCCTGTTTCCTTATCCATATTCAAAGGAGTATACATTGCGTGTGATGTGATATATTTCAATGCTTCTTCCTTGGTCAAATATGTATTTGCGTCAACAATAGATCCACGAATAGATATCATTATTTTTTTTATAAGTTCATTATCATTATTCGTATCCAATACAATGTGTTTACAGATTTCTTCATCTGAAATAACACCAAGTGCTCGATAAATAATAAACAGTGGAATTGGATTTTTAATTCTGGGTATTTGCAGATAAATGCCTTTACCATATCCATTACTTTTAGACGAAATATATAGCGATATTTGTTTAGGAGAAATGCACTTGAAATCTGGAACCGATTTTATTTCGGCCAACCATTCCCATTTGCTATTGTTTTTTGAGATATTAAAACATTGAACTTGATTTTCTGCCGCGCGTTCTTGACCCAAGCAAGTTTTTTCTGAACCATTAATAATAAAATAACCGCCTGGGTCCATATAACATTCACCACTTACATTATTATTAATATGTTTATACTGCTGAAGAACACAAATGCATGAATTTAACATAATTGGCAACTTTCCAATATGTATTTTCGGTATTTTTTTGCACAATGTTTGCTCAGACTCTAGTTTAGGACCATTTCTAATGATATATTTAATGTTCATATCCAATGTCATATTCGAAGCGTAGGTAAAATTGCGCAACCTTGCCTCCTGGGGAAACATTAGTTTGGTTGCTCCATTATTTTCGTGGATTTGCGCGCGTTGAATACTGAAATCGTCAAATGTTATAAAAATTTCCAATGAATATTTATCAACTTCCTTTACATAATCGTGTTCCGATTTAATACGCACCGGATTAAACATTGAAATTGTCTTGGGAATTTGTATTTGAACAAAATTATTATAAGATTCTAATTGATGTCGTACTGCCTGTTGCAAATGAGCCCCGTCAAAATAAGATTCAATTACTTTCCACGCTTCTTCTGCATATTTATCAACGTTAATAGTATTATCCTTTTGGGTAGCCATGTTTTTATATGACATATGTGGTAATAGATAAATCAATTTATTTTTAAATTAGTTAATAATATGTTTAAATAATGAAATAATTTTTTAACATTATTATATTTATGGCGCAAAAAACTATAAAACTTAATCCTGATTTTTTGTCATTAAATGGACGTAAATCTGAAAATAAATCAACGAAGACAAAAAAAGTTAGACCAACATCTATTGTAAAACCAAATAAACTGCGAAAAGAATTATTGACACGCATTAAAAACCATCAACATAAAGCCGATGTCGAAACCAAAACGAAGAATAATTTAGATAAAAAAGAAAGTACTGATATTTTTAAATTTGATGATGATTTCACTAAATCTATGGATTATTTGGAAGAATTATCGAAAAATAAAAGGATTGAAAAAAATAAACAAAAAAATATGAAAAAAACCCGTAAACATATGAATAATAATGAACAATCTGCTCCCATTATTGTTAACACTTCATTACCAGATGAAATGAAAGCATCTAATATACAAGATATAACCAATAATATTAATCCTATAAACACGAACGTTAGTATTCCAAATGTTATTAATGAAACCGTTTCTCTCATTAATGACACTATTATGCCTACTATAATACCCGGGTCTATGCCACTACCAATTCTAACTAACCAACCTACATACAGTTGTTTAAAAAATGGCACCAGACCAACATACAAGCAATTATTTACTCGTAAAGCGGGATTTACACAAAATGAACAACCTAAACCAATTACAATAGAAAATAGCCAAACGCCACCCATAGCGATTCCAGAGAGAAAGGCAAAATTACAAGAGTTAAAAAAAAAATATAAAAAGGAAATTAAACCTGTAAGACAAAAAAAATCAAAAACAATCAGATTTAATCTAGGCAAGAAAGACAATAATGTATCGGTTTTAATTAAAAACAACGATACACGTAGAAAAATTAAAAAGGCGCACGGCGATTTGAAAAAAAACAACATCCTCGACATTAAAAAATACCTGAAAGAACATAATTTATTAAAAGTCGGAAGTGAAGCCCCAAATGATGTTTTGCGACAACTATATGAACAATCCAGACTAACAGGAGAAATAAATAATAGTAACAGCAATAATCTAATTCATAACTATTTATCGAAATAACTTAACCACAAAGGTAACATTATTATTTAGTTAGATACACGATAACATATTTTTAAATAATATAAAGATTTTAAGACCTTATATTATTAATGACATCCATTTATAATGATTATTTTTCTTATGTTAAAAAATGGAAAAATATATACGGAGAGAAAACTCTTGTTATAATGGAGGTTGGTAAATTTTACGAAATATATGCTTTGAAAGACGACGGCGGCAATATACATGAGAATGATATGGAAGCCGTTGAACAAATGAGTTTTCTAAATATTGGCGATAAAAAATGTAAATACAACAACATGAATGTATTACAGGCTGGGTTTAATACAATGGGTTTGGACAAATTTGTTAAGATTTTTCAAGAAAATCTCTATACAACTGTTATTTATGAACAAGATTCGCCAGGGAAAAATGCAACACGCAGTCTATCACAAATAATCTCTCCTGGAACTTATATAGACGATGATTCTTCGTGTATTTCAAATGTCACGTTATGTATTTGGATTGAACATACGAAATCAAGGAAAAAAATGAAAGAATCGATTACATTTGGGGTTTCTTCGCTAGACATTTTTACAGGAATGACTACATTATTTGAAACTACAATTGATCATAATCATAGTCCTAATTCATATGACCAATTAGAACAACTAGTTTCGATATATAACCCAAAGGAAACTATACTAATTTCTAATCTAGATATTAATACGATTAACGATATTAAGATATATATTGGTCTAGAAGACCATAAATGCTATATAGTTGAACACACAAAAGAAGAGTTTTTATTATCTAAATACGTCGTAAATTCATTTAAGCAAAATTATCAACTAGAAATACTATTGAAGTATTATCCTAATGTTCCAAATGATATAATAGAAGGTGAATTGATTTATGGTTTTGGTTTAGGTCTCCAGTGTTTCATAGTGCTTCTTGATTATATGTATGAACATAACTGCGATTTTATTAAAAAGCTCTATTATCCAGAATTTACCCATAATCAAAATAAATTGGTTTTGGCTAATTATTCTCTCAAACAATTAAATATAATTGATGATAATAGACATACAGGTAAATTAAAATCGGTTGGTAACTTTCTTAATAACTGCTTAACTTCTATGGGTAAGAGGAAATTCTTGTATGACTTGCACAACCCATCAACAGAGGTCGAATTACTAAATTTATCTTATGAACTTACAGACAGTGTTCTACGCAACAACGAATATGAACATTATAGGAAAAAAATTAAAAACATTATTGACCTAGATAAATTTAAACGTCTTCTTTTGATGAATAAGATAACACCAAAGAAATTAGCAAAGATACATTCTAATTTAGTGAATGTTGTTGAATTGGCAAAATATACAAGTGAAAATAACGATTTTATTCATACAAATTTAATTAAATCTATTAATAATACCAATAATAACCCTCAAGAAAATGCGCAAATTATTATTGATGAGATGGAAAGTACACTTGATTTATCTCTATCTGCAAATATTAGTGAAACTTCACAAGAATATTTATCTTTATTAGATATTGAAAATCTTTATTTTATTAAAAGAGGTAAATCCTCAGAAATAGATTCTTTGTTAAATGAATATTCTAAACAACTAGATCTTCGTCTTCAAATACAGAAACAACTATCAACTATTATTTGTAGTGCAGAAAAAAAACCTGCAGCAAATGATTACGTAAAATGTAATAACTCATCAAAAACAGATAATGAACTCTTTGCGACAGATAGAAGATGTAAATTGTTGTTGAATTATATTAAGAATTTACGCCCTGAAAACAAGGTGATTAAAATTGTGTATAGTGGAAATGACAACGTTAAAGAAAATTTTTTATTACACATGGAAGATATTGTTATCAAAAATAAAGGAAATAGCAAGCAAGAGCGAAACATTACGAGTCCTCAACTGAAAGAAATAATGACAAATATACACAATAACTTATCTAAACTCGTAGATAATGTTATTATATTTTATAAAAACTTTATAGTGAACCTTACTAACTACATTGACCAATTTGATGTGGTTATTGCTTACGTGTCAAATATCGACGTTCTTCAAAACAAGGGATATATTGCCCATAAATATAATTACTGTCGTCCAACGATAGATTGTGAAAGGGCCGATAAATCATATGTTGATGTTGAAAAGTTACGACACCCATTAATTGAGCATTTACAACAAAATGAAATATACGTTACCAATGATTTGAAAATCGGCATTGACGATTTTGACGGACTCTTGCTATATGGAACTAATGCTGTTGGTAAGACCAGTTTTATACGCGCTATGGGTATAGCTGTTATTATGGCTCAATCTGGATTATATGTTCCGTGTAGCTCTTTTACATACACACCATATGATTATATTTTTACAAGAATATTGGGCAATGATAATTTATTCAAAAGTCTCTCCACATTTGCTGTTGAAATGTGTGAGTTGCGAACTATATTGAAAAATTCTAACGCAAATAGTCTTATTTTGGGCGATGAGTTATGTTCAGGAACCGAAAGTAGTTCGGCTCTTAGCATATTTACAGCAGGGCTACAAAATCTTCATAAGAAAAATAGCACGTTTTTATTTGCTACGCATTTTCACGAAATAATTAATTATGAAGAGGTTATTGATTTGACACGTATTAGGATGATGCACATGGAGGTTATATACGATGAAGCCAACGACTGTTTAGTATATAATAGAAAATTAAAAGAAGGACCCGGTAATTCAATGTATGGTTTAGAAGTCTGTAAATCGCTTGGATTACCCGACGATTTCCTGAAAGAAGCGATGGATATTCGAATTAAATATAATGAGGAAAATAGTGGTGTTCTCTCACATAAACAATCACATTATAATGCAAAAAAAATAAAAGGTATATGTGAAGTTTGTAATGAAAAAATAGGCGAAGATATACATCATTTACAATATCAAAATCGCGCAAATGACACAAATAATTATATAGATGATTTCCATAAAAACCATAAAGCGAATTTAGTTAATATATGTAAGAAGTGTCATGATAATATTCATCAGAATGATACACAATTTAAAAAGACTAAAACTACCAAAGGGTATAAACTACAGCAAATATAAATAAAAAATATTAATTATAAATATTAATTATAAATAAAAATATTAATTATATTAAATGTTTCAATAATAATAATTTGTTTTAAATTATTATTATTTTAAAAACTAAATACTTTATGCTACTAAATCATCTCCCCCTTCACCTTCCTCTTCTTCATCATTTGGGTCAGCCTCCTCTATTAATTTCACGTGCTCCCACACCACTGTATTCTTTTTACGTTTGCTCTTACCATATTTTGCATCCATATAATCATTCAGTTCTTTACCCTTCGGTACATTACCGCGTCCATAGTTCGATTCATACCATTCTTTGAATTTACCCTGTAAGACCGTCTTCTTAATAACCTGGTTCTTTTCACGAACGACCATATCCTTATCAAACTCTGTCAAATAATCCTGTCCCTCTCTGTAACTATCACTGCTATTCATCACAATATTACAGTCAGATACTTTACCTCGGTCTTTATCCTCCTGTTGAAACAAGAGATTTACAAACATCGACAATAATACAGGCGCCCATTTATTGAATTTACTATCAATGTTCTTATCAATTGGATATTGATGTGGAAATGATTCTTTCGGAAACTTTTCATCCTCTTCATACGGTTTATCCAAGAACTTCGACACAAAATCACATACGCGAATACGTCGCCATGTACCATCGTCATTACTCTTAATATCGAACAGTGTATTAGTACAAACGACCAGTTTAAACTGAGGAATAAATGTGATTGTGTCTTTAAATAGAGCACGGCCTTGAATTGGATCACCACCTGTAATCTCTTTCATAATACCCTCATTAATTTTATCACCCTTTGAAGGCTCCTGCATTACGGCGTAACGCGTTCCCTTTAATTGAACAATTTCCGAAGATGTGCTACCAATACTATTACGTTTCTGTGTAATTAATGTGATTGGAATAGTGCCCTTATAATCACCTAATACTTTCGACATTAGGTCTACTAGTTTGGATTTACCATTTCTACCCGAACCAGTGTAAATATTAAATGTTTGATTCAAGATTGTTCCCAAACAACAAGATGCCAAATGCTCCCACATATAATGGCACAGTTCCGGATTCGGAAACAATTGGTGAAAGAATTCTGTAATTTCCTGCATCGTATCATAATTTTTGGTTTCATTATACTGTACGTAATCGATATTTGTACAATTTGACAAATAATCTTCTGGAAGCCCTTTGCGATGCAGCTTCTTTTCAAAATCAATAACATAATTCTTGCAACATAACAAATAAGGATTTTGGTCGAGTTTATTCATAAAATCACGGTCGTAAAACAAACCAGCACATTCCTTCATAATGTTACTCTTCCAACTGGTCTTTCGCAAGTAATTCGTAATATCACATAGCCTATTAATCTGTCTTTTCCTAGCTTCATAGTTTTCATTTTGCTCTTCCATATTATTTAAATTGTGGCATTTTTCTGAAATAATTTTCTGATACTGAGTGTGTAAATCAGTAGATATTAAATTACGTAGTGTATTTGCAGAATCGTCTTCAAACCATCGCTGCTGCTTAAATGTATACCAACATTCTTGTTTTATACTCACACAAACAAAGACATCTTTATATAATTGCTTTGCAACTCGTGCTATTTCATATTCTGTTGCCCCCCTATCTTTGTTATCCGGAGACATCGCAATTGTCTCGTCAATTAGAGCCCTTACTGATGTTTCATTGATTTCGTCATATCTTTTTCGGTTATCTTCTCTGCACCAATACCGAATAGACTGTGCCGTCAATCCTCCCTCGCTATTGGAAGTCTCAAAATCATCCCACTGATTCCACAAATCATCCACATTATCCCAATCAAAATCGTTATTTGCTCCACTTAATGTGGTTCGACAATTATCCTGACTACTAAATCGGAGAAATATCAAAAATCCTGTCCTATTATCTTTTCGCGATACAGAATTGGAAAGGGCCCATCCTACTCGAATCCATTTTGTGAAACTACCAGGACCATAATACTGGTTTGGTAGAGCCATCGTAAAATCGTGGATTTCTTTGATAGAATAATCAGTCTCTGGATCCTCAAATATATCTTCCAATAAATCATCCAATACTTGCTGGTTTTTAATATCGTTCATTTTTAGATTCTCAACTGATATCGTTTTACGTAATGGTTTTGTTGCAGACTTATTATTCTTAGATAAATGCTTCTTATTATCCTCGATTGTGTCCTCCATTTCATCCCGCACTTTATATATCGGATATGACTTACAGCGTGCCGATAATTTATATATATTTTCCCCCATATCAAAATTATTCAAATTTTCTTCGCTTGTTGACCACCCAAGTGTCTTCTTTTTAATAATCAAAAGCTGTGTAAGGACATATGCGTCATGATTCGGTTTACGCGAACCATATAATTGCCAATTTGTATATCCTTTTACAACGCCTTCATCTAATACATCATCCCAGCTATTGATAATCGGCAAATCATCCCATACATCCGACATTATTTTTACCAATTCAGTTCGAATGTAATTTTGAACCGATTTATGAGCTGTTAATCCTATCAACAAATGAATACCATCCTTTGTTTTCTCCTTTAATTTATTTACGTTCGGTTTTTCCATCACATATATTTCTATGCTTGTGTTTTCCGGGATATCGATAACTTTATCACATATTGCCATATAACTCATAACAAAGTCAACAATATTCTCCTTATTGTGCTGTCGAGATATAATTGTTGTGTCATAATGTAAATCCAAATCTAATAATATAGGACCATCTTCTATCAACTGTTTTTCAGTTAGATATTCGATGTTTTTTTTCACAAAAACGTGTTTATAATATTTGTCCAAAAATACACTATACTCACCCTCTGGAATATGATAGTTGCCGCCATATATATTTGCTTCCTGACTACCTATTCGTGTATTAGTAGATTCTTTATTACCGTCGCATTTTCTTTCTTTCAAATAAGCTGGTAATTTATACTTGTCAATATCTTGTACTGACATATTGAATATATTATAGCAAGATTATTTTAGGTCAATTTTTTTTTAAATTAAATGTTTAATATGTGTTTTATTTAAACGCAAACTCATCATAATTTTTATCAATTAAATATTTATATAAAACTATCTAAATATTATTTGCTTCTTTTAATAAATGGCACAATTGGAAAATAATATTAAAAAACCAAATAATTCAACCGATAATACTATTGTTATTAAAAAAGAAACTATTAAAAGATTGGCTTCTGATGTGAAGGATATTATGAAAGATCCATTAATTAGCGAAGGAATTCATTATATTCACGATGAAGATGACATTTTATTAGGAAAGGCTCTTATAATTGGCCCTTCTGATACACCGTATGCTAACGGTTATTATTTTTTTAAATTTAAATTTCCGGCCGATTATCCTTATTCTCCTCCACATGTTACTTATCATACGAATGATGGAGTAACTAGATTTAATCCAAACTTATACCGAAATGGAAAGGTTTGCCTCTCCATTTTAAATACGTGGAGAGGTCCTCAATGGACGTCGTGTCAAACTATACGTTCGGTCTTGATGTGTTTGTGTGGCTCGGTTCTTAACGACGAACCCTTGTTAAATGAACCAGGTATCACGAAAAATCATGGAGATTACAAAAATTATTTAGATTCAATCAGATACAAAAATTACGAAACTGCTATTTTATCTATGCTGAATAGTGATTATATACAACAACAATTTACCGATTTTTATAGCATCATTGTGAATAACTTTTTAGAAAATTACGACATTATTATTAATCAGTTGAATAAAGATGCTATTGATGATGCCATTATTACAATTTCGATATATAAAATGACTACTTCGATTAAATATATGCGCGTAAAAGAAAAATTAGAAACCTCATTTGTTCAGCTACAGCAATATAAGGATTTATTGGAATAAATTATAGTCATCATACTGTTGTATTTATTTTATTATTTGTATTTATTTTATTATATGTATTTATTGTATTTTTATAAAATATTTATAGCAATATTCTATAAAATTGAATTTAAAAATCATTTATTTTAACTATATATATAATGAACTTTTGTAATGGATGCAGTAATATGTATTATCTTAAAATTAATGAAGGAGTGGAGAATACTAAGGATAAGCTGATATTTTATTGTAGGAATTGCGGCAATGAAGAAACCAATTTAACAGCCGAAAATATCTGTGTTTCGTCATTTGAGAACGTCGATAATAATGATAATCACGAAACATATATTAACGAATTTACGAAATTAGACCCAACTCTTCCTAGGATTAATAATATTAAATGTCCTAATAGCACTTGTGACACTAATTCGACTACTGATCCAACAAAAAAAGAGATTATCTATGTTCGTTATAATGATATTGATATGAAATACGTATATTTGTGTTCTACGTGTAATACTATTTGGAAAACCAGGATTAATAATTAATAAATTGAATTAATAATAAAGTGTTTATGATATGTATATTATAATATGAATCAAATGAATGAAGAAGAAGATTTAGGAAATTATTCTGATAAAGAACCAGATGTTGTCGAGGATAACGATGATGAAGTTGTCGATGATGAAGTTGTCGATGATGAAGTTGTCGATGATGTTTCGATTGTTTCAGAAGATGACGATTTTGATGATTTGGAAGACGAAAATGCGTCTCAAACCAGCACAACAAATGAAGGTGATGATGGTGTTGAGGAAACTAAGGGAAATGATAATCCAAATATGACTCAAAATATGTCATACTATGTTTCCGACGATGAAAGCGAGGATGGAGAGGATTATTTATACAAACTAGATGAGAATGTTAAAACCAATTTTATTAGCAAACACCACCCCGAAGTATCAATTCATAATTTTGACGAAGTTAGAAAACTTTCAGTTGTAGTTAGAAATGTTAAAGGTATTATTGTAGACCCTCTTCATAGAACAAATCCTATTATGAGCAAGTATGAATATACAAGAGTTCTAGGGCAACGTGCAAAGCAAATTGAAGGTGGTTCAAAACCATTTGTTGAAGTTGAGCCTAATATTATTGATAGCTACATTATTGCTGAAAACGAACTAAGAGAGAGAAAAATCCCATTTATTATTAGAAGACCTATACCCAATGGTGGTTTTGAATATTGGAATATTAATGATTTGGAAATATTGATTTAATTTATATAATATTATTTTGTAATAATAATATTTGTCTATTAATTGTCTAATATTACCTATATTTTTTATTTTTTAACACTTCCACCGATTTCCACAATCGATACATGTTACAAAAGTAGTCATTGGTTCATCAGCCGACCTTGTCTGTAGCTGATAATAACTACACCGTTTTGATTTACACCTGCGACAAGTAAAATTATCGGTGTTTGCGTCCAATTGAGGATTATACATATTGTTATCGCGAATTTTTTTATTATTAATCAACCTTTCCCAACGCTTTGGGTTCATTTCTTGATGCGTCATAAATGCAATTTTATGTGGCTTGATTTCGTTAGTCATAAGGATATTCATTAGTTCCTTGTTATGTTTCAGATTATGCATTATTGTTCGCAATCTCTCAACATATAGAACTACAAAATAATTATTATCCCATTTTCGAACAATGTTCTTTTCCTTTGCAACACTAATACTATAATTAAGTATTCCCTTTTCTAAGTTACATATGATTTTCTCATCATTTATTAATTTATGAAGTTCTGTTCTAATATTAGTCCTAAACTTGTCAGGGTCTTCAATTGTCCGCATTATACAATTGAATTAACATATTTTTATATTAATTCAATTTTAAATAAAACAATATATATTATGTTTATCCTTTTAAAAACACATTTAATAGTGTTTTGAACCAATTTACATTAATATATAAAAAAAATAATTCCACTACCGATAAAATATATTGCTCGTTATATAATACAGCCCAAACCAAATAAATATTGTTTACGATTCTAAATACAAAGTAAAATAACACTGTTATTACGATATTAAATTTGAAAAATAACGTGTTATTTAAACCAGTGTTATATAAATACCAACTAATATCCAAAACAGGAACTGTTATTTCAAACAAATAGGTCTGTGAGCATATTTTGGAGTATTTTTCTGTTATTAATAATGGACCGCCTATTAAAACTAAATGATGGCTGCATATTGTGATGTAATCCTTTTTAAAAAATTTATAATTTGAAGTAACTAGGTATAGATCAAATGTTCCAAAAGCGGCCGACAATGGGAGACATCGTGTCCATAACTGATAATCTATTATATGTATTAAATATGATATCGTCCATGTAGATAATATGATTGCATGTAATGAACTGAATATTCTTGTCATTCCATTAAACTGCTTATCAGGAGGTAAATAATTTAATACTGGGTATTTTTTTAATACTCGATTTACAAATATATAAAAGATGCACCATAATGTGTAATATAGCCCAGCATGATAAAAATAAACCCGTTTATTAACGTATCCTTCTTCTAGTAACCAATTACTAGCCATCTACTTAATATAATATTTTTTGTTTAATACTATATCGTATAGTAATTAAGAAGGCTAGCAAAACTTAACCATAATGCTAATGGTATCAGTAACAATGATGATTTACTTTTATAGTTCGGTATTATTAAATATATTGTTGTTAATAACGTTAATATTATATTAATCAGCGAATATACTTTGTTGAATGAAAACAACATACTCCATGATGATAATAATATCGTCAATATTGTGTAATATATTGTCGAGTCAGGTCGTAAATACCACGAATACCCTGTTAATGTTAATAATATTGGCCACACCACACCAAAAACCCACCCTGGTGGTCTGAACCATACTTTTTTTCCTGTTGTGTCATTAACTGGATAATACATTCCTGATACATATACAGAAATCAAAGGAATAATCAAGTATAAATATTTCATCAATATTATAATAATATATAATATTATATTGATGAATTATATTATTATATTATATTTCAGTATTATATAATAATGCTAAGGTCAAAGCCTAATGCTAGGAACGAACCCATTATAGGAAGACGTCTCAATAAACTTGCAATCGAAAATAAGTCTACATACGAAGTTAAATACGAAGCTCGTATTTACGAAGCCAGACAAATTACTCATGTTGAAAATGGGGGAAATATAAATGTGGCGGGTCTTGGAGCTGGTGCTAATAATGTAACCGACTATTCGCATGCTGCGCCTCTTGACACAGAGACCGGTATAATACCCAAGAACGACTGCAACTACGTAACAGTTGACGGAAGTAAAAAGGTTCGGATTAGATATTATTACGTTGGGTTACACAATGGATATACCGAAGAGCAGCGAAATTTTACTGTATACGACGAAGTATGGTTTGAACAGCCTTCGCCGGAAACGATTAAACAAATAAAACAAGAACAAACAAATGAGGAAGAGCACCTAAAACAAGAACAAGCAAATACTAAACATATGCCTTGCGCGACGGTATTTAAAAATAAATGTAACACTAATGGTATTACTACTGAGTGTCCGCATTGTGGACATTTTTTTTGCAGTTGGCATATTAAAGTAAACAATGGTTTGTTACCAAGTGGTCATGTTTGTTACTAAATAACCAAAAGTATATACTTTATCTAGTGATATATAATATATTTTATATATAATATATTTTATATTATATATAATGAAAGATAAAGTGAAGATGAGTAGAATTCTGAGTGGATTTCAAAAAATACAAGAAATGCAAGATTGTTTGAATAAAAATTGCAG
>Ga0257106_1000231_pt1 | contig 34609 bp, 23 predicted proteins | sample LP_taG_3_FD_190177 | JGI IMG/M metagenome (GOLD analysis project Ga0257106, IMG submission 190177) | Marine microbial communities from Northeast Subartic Pacific Ocean, Canada - LP_J_2011_P26_10m | ecosystem: Environmental > Aquatic > Marine > Oceanic | place: Canada: Northeast Subartic Pacific...
GCTTGGCGTTGACGGTGAGTTTGGCGTTGACGGCGAGTTTGGCGTTGATGGCGAGTTTGGCGTTGATGGCGAGCTTGGCGCGAGTGGTGAGCTTGGCGTTGATGGCGAGCTTGGCGCAAGTGGTGAGCTTGGTGTTGATGGTGAGCTCGGCGAGAGAGGTGACAATGGTGCCGATGGTGAGCTTGGTGAGGGCGGCGCCGATGGTATCGATGGCGAAGGAGGTGCTGGAGGAGATGGACTCGGTGGAGGTGAAAGAAGAGGATGACTTGGTGGTGGTGATAGTAATGGTGGTGGTGGCAAAGGAGGAGAATTTGGTGGCGGTATTGGCGGTGGCAGTGGTGGAGAAGGATATACAAATGTTGGAGAAAATGGAGGAGGCTGTAACGGAGGAGATTCTGATATTTCCGTCATCGGTGGCGAAGGAGGTGAGAACGGCGGCGGTACAAATGACGGCATCGGCGGCAGTGACAGTATTGGTGAAGGTGGTGGTGTGAACTCACTATCCTCTTCACTATCAGTAGCACTATTATCGCTCTCTCCAACACCATACACTTGAATAAATCCATCTCCAGAAGACGCCGACGCGTACATAACATTATCCAACCCGCCTTCGCGTAAAGCGTCGACAACGTCCTCCGCCGGTATCGTCGTCAATCTGTTTCCTTTTTCCGCCGCTTCAACTGACGTCTTTGTCAAAACTCCAAACTTTATAAATACAACTTTCATCGCGCTCATCGCTCTCCTCGACTGACTTTCGCCCGCGCCTCTCACCTCGAGCGCTTCCACCGTCCGCGCGTCCACGTCGATCACCTTCGCCACGGAACTCGCAAATCTCGCCACATTCATCGCTAAATCATCCATAAAACTCGCATCATCGTACCCGTGCAAACCGTATTCGGCTTCAACTCGGTATTTATACTCCGCAGATCGATACATGTACATACTTTCATCGTCCTCCTCCGATTCATCCTTCTCGCAAAACGCCTCGTTTTTCACGCACTGGTAGTTTGCGTAACACGGACTGCCTACCGGGAACGCCCCGATTTTGACCCCATTCCCTTCGAGCGCATTTGCGCTCAACTTCTCGACAAACACGCAAAATAATAATAATAACCATATCGTCGCACTCGTCGCGAGCAATGATGCCAAAACATTAGGGGGCAAAAGCAAACGTAATACCATCTTTGTCTTCTTAATATTCGCGTATTTTAAAGTGAAGCTATTTTTGGCACTTTCGGGAAAGTTTAGATACAAAAAATGCACTCGAGAGTGAGCAAATCATTCTTCATTTACTATTGACACAGAGAGAGAGAGAGAGCGAACGAGCAGAGTTTTGACGCGAAAGGGGTGTTGTAATTGTTGTTATTGTGCGCGCTTTTGAGAGAGGCGATACGGCGTGAGAATAACACATAAAAGCTTTAAGATCTTTGTGGCTTTAGGGGTGTTGTTTCGGGAAAGAAGTAACAACATCCGCATTCATTCATACTCATATGAGAGGGCGGCAGACTCTCTGAAGAAGACACATCATCATCATCATCATCGATAAAACACAAATATCATGAAACTCATCCACGAAAAGTTTGAACGAGACGGCAAAGGTTCGGTGAAATGTACCCCGGAAACCGAGGACGACATGTGGGATGTGTACAATTTGCTCAAGGTGGATGATATCGTCCACGCGACGGCGACGAGGAAAGTGAAAGCGTCCGAGATGGAATCTTCCGGGGCGAACGTGAGAGATACCTCGTCGAAAGTTATCAAACTAAACTTAGGCGTGAAAGTGACGAGCATCGATTGGGATCCAGATTTGAGTCTCGTGAGGGTTTCGGGACGGAACCAAACGGTGAGCGAATACGTGAAGCAAGGCGCGATGCATACGTTGGAGTTGACGACGCATAAAGCGGTGACGATCGAGAAGAGCGAGTGGGACGGGGAAGACGTGAGACGGTTTCGAAAAGCTTTGGAACCGAACGTGCAAGCGACGATTGTAGCGATGTTGATATCGGATGTAGGTGAGTGTCGCATAGTGTTGTGCGGCGGCGCTCGGACGACGGTAGTCGCGAAGATTGAAAGATCGATACCGAAGAAGAAAGGGGTAGGGGCGGTAGTTGGGCACGAGAAACAGTTGGGTAAGTTTTACGAGGATATTTGCGACGCAGTCTTAGGCGGCGGAAGTGGTCACGCGTCGTCGTCGTTGTCAGCGGCAGCAGCGACAACCGACGAGAAGAAGAAGAGGAAACATTTCCTAGAAAATTGCCCAAACTGTTTCGTCATCGCAGGCCCTGGCTTTGGGAAGGAGAATATTTTGCAAAAGCTAAACGAACGCTCGCAAAAATTGTATTCTGGCAAAACCTTCGAAAGTTGGTTGAAGTCATCGTTCGATTGCGTATTAGTGAAAAACGTTCGAGCGTCGAGCGCGCACGTGGGCGCGCTTTTGGAAGCGCTAAAAGACCCGTCCACACGCAAAGCGGTTGGCGCCGCCGCGGAAACGCTCGACGCGGACGTGCTTGAACAACTATACGCGGAAATTGAGAAGTATAAAGCTTTGTATGGGCCGTCGCACGTGCTGAAAGCGTTCAAAGAAGGCGCGATTAAGATGTTGCTCTTATCAGACGATGTATTTCGCACGAAAGATCCAATCGAAAGAAAGTTATGGACGAAAGTTCGCGAGGACGTGGAAAATTCCGGTTTCGGGAGCGCGAGGGTGTTTTCAACCGGTCACGAAAGTGGGGAGAGGTTGAAACAATTGACTGGAGTGGCGGCTATATTAAGGTTTCCAATGGAGGAGTTGGTCGAGTCCGAATTACCGAATCCACCGGATTATAAGAAATGGTTAGAAGATTTGAGCGACGATTAGAATAGAATAAAATTATAGTATTTACTAGCATACAGCGCCGTGATATTCGCACGTTTACGTGTATGATGTCTGTTTTTATCTCTAAATGTGTTTTACAAAATTATACGTGCGCTATTATTATATATCTACTTAAAAACAAATCTCCCCCTTTTCGTCGTCTCTCGAACTAAAACAACAAATCCTCGTCCTTTTCGTTGGTGAAATCGATCAAATTCCCAACCGGACCGGCGCCGCTCCCGCCTTCGCCTCTGACCACCCCTTCTCCTTTACTCAGCAAATCCTCCTTCTCCTCCCTCTCCTTCGCGTCTTTCTTCTTCTTCGCTTGCACTTTCTTCAACCGAAAAAATTCCTCTCTCTCCAACTCGTCCAACTCCCCTTTAATGTAACTCACCGTATTCTCCAACCTCGGCGTGACTACGTTCTCCAACGCGTTTACGCGTCTGTTGGTCGTTTTAATCGCCTGATCGAGCGTTAAAAACGCCGTCTGTAAACTCGCGAGTTCCACGAGCGTTTGCAACGCCTCTTTGTACGCTTTTTTACACTTTTGAATCTGTTTCCCGCCTCTTCCTAACCCGGTCAATTCGCTCTTACTCTCCGTCGTCGCGGTCGTCGTTCCTGTTTCGCCCGATCCTCCTCCGCTCGCTCCTATCAAGCTCCCACTCCCGCAGGCGTTAAACTTTGGAATCTTCACCCCAGCGACGTTATCCGCGTACGCTCGCACTCGAATCTCCGCTTTCCCGTCCACGGAATCTAAAACCGTGTGTTTAATCCCGTCTCCACCGACGTATTTCGCTTCCGTCCACGCGAACGAGGCTGATTTCATGTTCTCGCCCATGGAGAGTTTCGTTTGGACGATCTTCTTTAGGATTTGTCGATACCGGAGAGACAAGGCGTCGGCTTTTTTCTTGAGCAGTTTATACCCGCGCTGGGCGCCGATGAGGCGGTTTTTGACCACGGCGAGGACCGTGACCGTTGGGACCACGTTTAAGCGGTTCGTCGTTGACATTATTAGTCTTCTTCGTTTAATGTATGTTCTCTTTAACGCGCTTTTATCTTCGCTAAAAATGGCGATTTTCGCTTCCAATTTCACCAGAAAAAGAGCGCAAAAGAGAGAGAGAGAGGCTCAATCATCAAACAAAACGGCGAAGAACATGACGACGAACAGTGGTGTTATTAAATGCTTCATCCCGCAAACCATCTCCTCGGACGTGAAACTGCGTCAAAAAGTCCTCTCCGTCTTTAACAAACGACGATCCGATTTCCCGAACGAGGCGAAGTACAACGACTATTTAGAACACGTGGAAGAGATCGTATTCAACGCGATCGAAGGCATCGCGAGTGCGACGGAAACGGAGAAGATTTTACAAAAAGAGAAACGATTAAACGCGAAAGAGATTAAAGAGAGGAAAGAGAGGAACTTGGAGGAGGACAGAGTGAGCTGCCCGGAGAAATTCAACGTGGTGTTTGGGGGTGGAGGAGGAGGAGGAGGCGAAGCGAAAGAGGCGGAGGACGAGGAGATGTTGCAAATGATGATGGACTATCAGCCGGAAGGTGGTGGTGGTGGTGGTGGTGCGCAGTCGTCGTTTGTCGCGGAATACACCGAGTACGACGAGACGACGGAGGAAGGGAAGAAGGCGAAGAAGGAGGCGAGTTTGAAAGCGTGCGGATTCGATCCGCTGAAAACAGAGTACGAGAGGTCCGTCATCGAGGCGTTTCAGACGATACGAGTTTAGATTTGATTTCATCGCGAAAAGGCGCTTCTTGTGTTTTAGGTAGTAGTAGTGCGTAGTTTAGTAGTAGTAGTATGTAGTCTCGAGTAGTAGTGTAACATTTTAATAAAAAAGGAGAAGTTTTACCTTCTACGTACAGGTACCGGGAGGTACCTCGTCGTAGGTTCTTTTTCTTTGTAATAAAATAAACGTATTTTCTTCTCAAAAGAATACGCATTTGGGCGATAATAATAGTACTGGTAGTGGCGCGCAGCTCTCTACCTGTTCACAAAAAAATGCCCGTTCGAACGTCGCTGTCTTCGAATTCGTCGTCGTCTTCCTCTTCGTCCATGAGCGCCAACTCGTCCTCTTTGATTTTCTCGAGTTTCGTCTTCACGGCGGAGAAGAATTTACCGGAAATATCCGTCGTTTTGGAAACTACACCTTTGGTCGTGTTCATGGTCGTACTCGCAATGACCGTTTTGACGGTGGAGTAGGTGTTGACGATGGCGGCGCCCAACCCGGGCTTCTCGGACATTTCGTCCAATTTTTTGGTCAAAATCTCAATAACTTTGCGGTCGCTATCCCAGATTTTCTTCAACTCGGCGTTCTCGCGCATCGCTGCGGAAAGCTTCATTTCGGATTCATTCGCAGCCGCTCGCAATTCTCGTTCGCTCTTTGTCTTTTCCTCCATCATCTGGTTCTTCTCCTCGCGGAACTTTGCGTTCAGTTCTCTTTCTTGGACGAAATCTTGCTTATACGCTCTCGCTAAAACCTCCGCCGCTTTCTTCTCCTCCTTCATTTGCTCCAAAGACTCGCGCAAACTTTGAAGTTCTTCCATTTTGGATTGCTCGAAGTCTTTTTCTGAAGACACGAAAAACTCGTTCAGCTCTTTAATCCCGTCGTCTTTCGCGGCGGTTTCGAGTTCGAGTTCGGATAATTCTCGCGCCAATCGGTTTCTTTGCTCCTTCATGGAATCAAACTCAGAAGAAGCCTTTTCCGCTTTCTCCGTCGCTTCGAGCATTTGCGTTTTGAGCGATTCCGCGGATTGCTTGTACTTGTCCACTTCCACCTTCAAGTTCAACACGAGCTCGCTCGCGATGGCTTTTTGGCGCTTCTTTTCTTCTTCTACTTTTTCTTCTTCGTCTTCTGCTAAAACACCCAAGTTTTTCTCTTCTTCTTCGCTCTTCTTCTTCTTCTCCTCCTCCGTCATCGGAAGAAAATCGTCCGCATCAAACGTCGTCGACGCTTGCAACTCTTGTAAAAAGTCCTCCTCGGCTTCCGTCAACACCGCTCTCTCCTCTTCTTCTTCGTCCTCTGCTTCGTATTCGATGGACAGAGCCGCTCGGTCGACCACCGTCGCTTCCTCCTCCATCATCTCGCGCTCCTCTTCCGTCATCTCTTCCGCAGAAACAACGTGGTCAATAACTGATGATGATAAAGGAGAAGTAGGTAACGGCTTGATGAACTCATCCACCACAGACGACGACGACGAGTCCACCATCGCGTCCCCGTACCTGACCGGACTCGCGGAATCCTCCTCCACGAGACTCATCTTCCCAACCTTCTCGACTCTCGTCATCGCCTCTGCCAACTTCATCCGTTTCTCCAGCTCTTCGTCCATGGTAAACATGGGTAACTCGTCGTCGTCCCCGTCCACCGGTTCGACGCCGTATCTGCGTCGAATATCGTTCAGAGTCATCCCGGAGAGTAAATCGAGTTTCAAATCCAAAACTGCGTTTTTGTATTCGCTCGCTTGCCATTCCGCCGTCGTTTCTTCCGGTTTCCCGAACTCTTCCCATCTCACGTACGCTCTTATTTCCGCCAGAGATTCCGGGACGTAAATGGATTGTAAAACTTCTTTCGGTGGGAGGAATTGCCTTCTTTGTTGTTTTTGTTCATCATCACGACTCGTTATCGTCGTTGACGAACCGTCGTCGTCGCGTTCGGTAAAAAACGTTGACGATTTTGACGACGAATTTTGTGACGATGATGATCGAGATACAACTCGTCTTCTTCGACTACCACCACTCGCAAAATGTACGCCTCTCGTCGTCGTCGTCGTCGCAGAGAGAGAATTTAAGAGGAAGGTAGCCATGACGTGTGCGCGCGTGTGCAGATAGCAACAGGGAAAAGAGCCTACTATGAAGAATGAGTCCGTTAGAAGAAAGAAAGCTGTCACACCTAAATTTGAATTTTCTCACTAAACCCTAAACTCACAGTTCCGCTTTTTTCTTCTCGTCTTCTTTCTTTGTTTGCATTACTCTACTTACTTTACGACGCATGAGGAGAGCTTCGCGTCTTCGTCTTCTCAAAAGTTTTGGTGGTGGTAAAGAAGACAGAGCAGTAGGAGGAGGAAGTTTGGGATCATCATCGTTAGTATCGTTTTGTCATCGGCCGCTCTTTAAAGGGTTTTTGAGTAGTTCGTTAAGAACACCATCGTCAAATGCTCGCGATGATGATGATGATGAAAATCCCCTAAGAAGAAGAGGAGCACACGAGGAGGAGGGAGTGGTGGTTGGATTGGAAATACACCTCCAACTGACCTCGTTGAAAACAAAGTTATTCTCCCCTGCTTCTGCTTCCGGAGTAGATGGTTCTACTGCTGGAAGTTCTCCTGGTGTCGTCGATAGATTCGATAGAGCGGAACCTGGCACGTTACCGTCTCGAGTGAACGAATCTGCGGTTCAATGCGCGTTGAAACTCGCGACGGCGTTACACGCGACGTGCGAGAAAGTCTCCGAGTTTGATAGGAAACACTATTTCTACGGAGATTTACCGCACGGGTATCAGATCACGCAACACCGGAAACCGATTTTGACCGGTGGGAGGATTAACAAAAAGGTGAGGGTGGAGCGGGTGCAACTGGAGATGGATACTGGGAAGACTTTGTCTTTGTCTTCTTCTTCTTCTTCCGAAAAGTCTTCTTCGAAGAACAACGGTGTCGTCGTCGATTTATCCAGAGCTGGAGCGACGTTGTTGGAAATAGTGACCAAACCAGATATCAGAAGCGAAGAGCACGCGGTAGAAACGGTTTCTGATGTTATTCAGATGGCGAGATATTTAGAAATTTCAGACGCAAACATGGAAGACGGATCGATTCGGGTGGACGTGAACGTGTCGGTGAGAAGAAACGACCCCGACAGTAACGATGATGATGCTACATCTAAAACTACTAGTGTATCATCGGAACGCACGGAAATTAAAAATCTGAACAGTTTACGGTCGATTCGAAACGCAATCAAGTACGAAAAGGAGAGACACGGTAGGTATTTAGACGGCGTCGTCGGCGCGGAGAAAGTCGAGCGGGAAACGCGGTCGTGGGACGAAAAGTTGAACGAAACGATCGTTTTGAGATCGAAAGAATCTCTTCTGGATTATCGATTCATGAGAGAACCAGACGTTTTGCCCATCGTATTAACGGACGAGGAAATTGAGCTCGCGAGAAATTCGGTTCGAGAAATGCCGAAAGCGGCGCTGGAGAGGTTGAAAAACCTCGGCGTTTCCGAAGAGCACGCGAAGTTTCTCTCTTTGCATCCGTCCTCGGTGAAATATTTCGACGATATCGTATCTCTGTGCGTCATTGGTGCCTCCGTCTTTCCTTCTCTATCAAAAGAGGACGCGAAGAGCGTCGCAAATTTTGTGTGCGTTGAAATTGTCGGCGCATTGCGAGACGCCGGGGTGGGTACCAAAGGGAAACCACCGTTTTTAGGCATTGAATCGAAAACGAATTTACATCCCGAGCGCGTGCGCGACGTGTTGAAGTCGCTGAGAGTGCACAAAACTATTTCGGGTCGCATGGCGAAGGACGTGATTAAATTATTAGCTCGAAACGATTCGCGTTCGATCGATGAAATCCTCGAACAAGAGCTCGGCGGATCGCTCATACAGAACAACAACGATATCGGGAAAGAGAATCCAAAAAAAGAAAAATCCATCGGAAGCGCAGACGAAGAAGGCGAGCAAAATTTAGACGCGACGTGCCAAAGCGTCGTCCAAGACCTCGCGGAAGAACGCGAAGCGATAAAGAAAAATCCGAAAGTCTTTGGCGCTTTCGTCGGCGAAGTCATGAAACGCACGCGAGGCAGAGCCGACCCAAAACAAGTCTCCGCGACGCTTACAAAACTGTTAGACGAATATTAATGAAGTAGCTACTCCTATTAGAATTGTATACTATCATAATTTAAAACTCGAGTCCGCACAGATGATATATTTCCTCGTAGATAGAACGCTTCTTCAACAGCCAGCCTCGAATGCTTTCTTCGCCTCCACCGAAATTGGATCGTCCCCTACGTACACGTCCAACAAAGCCTTGGCTAACTCGTAACTCTTAAACGCGATCTCTGTCCCGGAGGACAAAGAACTCTTCATGACCATCGCCACCTCCCCGCCGGTTTCGAGAAACGTAAACGAAATTTGAGCGCCCTTCTCGAGTTTGCCTCCTTTGCCCAGACCATCGCGAATCATCTCCATTTCTTCCAAAGCTCGCTCCTCGCACTCTTCTGAATACTCCGCGGTTGTTGTCATGAAGTTCCCTTCGTCGTCTTCTCTCGTCGCCATGTCCGTTGCGATCCGCGATATTCTCGGCACCACGCTTTCCTCCATCGCCTTGAAAAAATCTTTCGCGTTGACGCTCATGTTCAGTTTGATTACAATCTCCTTCTCGAAGTTTCCATTCAAGAGTAACAACCCCTCGTCGTCGTTTATTACGTCCTTCTTAATGCTATTCATTTTCGTCTCGTCCGCGTAGAATCCAACCGCGTACACTTTGACATTCAATATCGCGATTTTCTTTTCTCGAACACCCACGCCGAGGAGTTTCAGAGCGTTTGACGTCTCCGGAAATTGGATTTTGGTTTGAGGTTCGATGATGATGCTCGCCGAACATATTCGATGATGATGAGCATGCCTTCTGTTTGATGATGATGATGGCGCGCGTCGCCTCTCGTTATTATTCTTTGTGATAGGAGTGACAAAGGAGAGTGTTTTGGAAAACATTGTTTGTTGTGTTTTCTGGCTTCTGTGGATTTTTGTGCAACTAAAGATACTATAAAACGCGTCGTGATCAGACATCACATCATCCTCTCTTCTAACTCCTATTGCTATTATTCAAAACTAACTCTATTCTCATTCGACTGATTCTTTCAACTGGACGATTTCATCCGGGGTTAAACCTTCGAACGGATCGTCGTCGTCGTCGTCTTCGTCCTCGCTCGGAGGACGAAGCCGCGAGGACGAAGCGCCGGCGTCGCCGCCGCCACCACCATTTTTCCTCAAAGCACCACCTAAACCACCATTCTTCTCCCGCCTGAACGCTTCCAACGCTCTCTTCTCTCTCTTTTCCTTTACTACTCTTTTCTTCTCCTCTTTCTTTTTCGCGCTTTGCATTGCAAAGTTGCTGAAATACGCGAAGAGACAGAAGACGCAAAGGACGAAAATGCCATTTTCCGCTCTCGAAAACGTTCGATTTTTGTGTGTTTCCACGTCCACTTCCACGTGTGCGAAGAGCGGCGAGGACCATTTTTTAACGTCCCGTTCTGCGATTTCATCCGCTTTTCTTCGTCTTTCTTTATTGCCTTCGTCTTTATTGGTGGATATCGATCTTCTACCGCGTGAAAACGGCGACGACAAAGCTGATGCATTAGGAGAAAGCGGGGAAAAAATCATCATCATCTTTGTCTTCTTTGTCGTCATCATTGTCGTCGTCAACAGCAACGCTCTGTGCAGAACTGATGATCCTCGAGTATTACGACGAAGGAGAGAAGAGAGCATTGTTCTTTCCTCTAAATTCACCTACTGTATATTATCTCTACGGATGCTCTGTTTTGTGCGGATGTAGCTTTGCGTACTTTTCGAGTTCTGCTCGAGTTCTCGTTCGAGTTCTGATTCTAAATTCACCTATTCTATTTTATCTCTAACTGATGATGCTCTCTGTGTCGTGCGGATGTTGCTTTGCTTATACTTTTCGATAAGCGCACTGTATTAATAATCTCGCTTTTTCTCGGCGTTCTCGTCTTTGACGTCGTTCTCGTCCTCGTCTTTCGCAGTAGTATTACTCGTATTCGTAGCATGTTCGCTCTCTAAAACTTCCACGATGGTATCGACCAACCCTTCGGATTCGCGAACGACGTTCAAACCTGGATCGGCAATCTTCCGCAGCAAGACGTCTTCCAACTCTTCTCGCAAGGATTTGAACAAAACGGCGACTCTCGGCGCCGCGCGGAACTTAATCCAGTTGTCGCAGCTCGCGCGGAACTTTTCGTGCTCGACTTTGATTTTACCTCCGAAGAGGAGCAACGGGAACGCACCGATGGCGGTGGCGTCGCGGATGTAAGTTTTGCCGGTTTTCATGATTTCATGGTAGAGGAGGTATGGTTTTGAGGAAGACGCGTAGCCGGCGCAGACGGAGGACGGGTGCATGTAGACGTCGTCGGACGCGTCTCGTTTCGTTCGGACTTTGACAGTTTGATATGGAAGTTGGACGGATTTGGCCGCGAGTAGGTCGTCGGAGATGGCGACGTTAGGGTATAAGCCGCCGCAGACGACCGCACGAACGAGCGTTTCGTTGGAGGCGTTGCACGAGGCTTCGCGGAGCGCGGCTTCGGTGCGTTGACGACGGTTGGTGGTAGTTACGTCCGTTTGCGCCGCCTGGTGTAAGAAACCCATTTCGTCGAGTAATTCGCAATACTGTTTCCGCACGTCCGCAATCTGCCGCAAACTTACCGCCGATAAGAAGTGCGTGCCGCAATACTTTCTCTCCCCTGAAGCGCCAAACTTTTTCTTCGCCTCGAGCCAACCGGCGAAGGCTTTCACCAACGTCAAGTGATCGCTCGAACCGTCCGGGAGACTCATTTTTTTCTTCGCCGCGTCGGCTTCGTCTCGTTTATCCATCGGTGAAATAAACGGCGATTTGAATCCTACGCACGCGGCAATGGTAAGAATGGGATCTAAAACGCCGAACGCGCACGCATAGACGAGCATTTTGCCGAGCCTCGCGTCCACGGGTAACCCGCCGAGATGGACTCCTAATGGCGTGACATTTTCGCGATCGTCGATGACGTCGATTTCTTTCAAAGCTGTCATCGCAGAGCTGATGGCCATTTTAGACGGCGGTTCTATGCATTTCGATAGGAAAGCTCTCGGGTCGCTAAATCCCAAGGAGTAAATTTGCAAAACCAACGCGTCCAAAGGCGCGCGGGAAATTTCCGGGATTGCGAAATCCTCCAGAACTTCCGCTTCTGTTTTCGAGGAATACAAGTGGAAACAATAGCCGGGTTTGACTCTTCCGGCTCGACCCCTTCTCTGCTTCGCCGAAGCTCGGGAAACCCACGCGGTTTCTAACGACGACGTGCGCGTCTTCGCGTTGAATCGAGTCTCTCGCACTTTACCGGCGTCGATGACGTACACGCAATCGTCGATTGTAATTGACGTTTCGGCGATGTTCGTGGACATGACTACTTTTCGAACACCCGGCGCCGGTTTCGAAAAGGCTCTTTTTTGCTCCTCCGCGGTCAGCGTGGAATGCAAAGGTACGAGTAAATACCTTGGTGGCGAATTCTTCTTTTTATCGTCGTCGTCGTCGTCCTCGGTTCGAACCGAGCTTGGAGCGCGGTGCTCGCTTTCATATAGCGACGCGCGCAAGCGATCGTGCAACGCTTTAATCTCGCCCATCCCCGGTAGAAAGACGAGAATGGCGCCTTCCTCGTAATCTTCGGCGATGTGCGTGACGAGCTGTTCGATTAAATCCAAGTTCACGCAATTCTCGTCGACAATCTGCAACTGACGCATCGTGCTTTCGTCGTATTCGCAGTAATATTTCCTCGTTTCATCTGTAATTATTGATTCATCGACGAAACTTCCCGCGGCGTCGGCGAGCGCCGCCATTTGCTTTGACCTGCGATTACCTCCTCCCGAAGCGCCTTTCTTCTTCGCTTGTTGTCCTGAAATTGAAAATTCAGAGTTTGGTTCGCATACGTACCCGCACGCTTCGATGGCATCTTCCAATCGATACTCTTCCACTGGGAACGTTTTGCCTTGCATCGCGACGCTTGGAATTTCACCAGGGACGACTTGTCTGAAGTAATTCCCAAACAAATCCGCGTCGACAGTCGCGGACATCGCGACTAGATGAAAATCGTCTCGTCGGGATGCCACGTCTCGTAAAATAACGAGAAGGAAATCCGAAAGTGCATCTCTCTCGTGGACTTCATCGACGACGACGTGCGAGATGCCGGTCAAGTTTGGATCTTGTTGTAAACGCCTCAACAGAACACCCGTCGTGCAAAATAACATTCGCGTCTTGGCGCTCTGTCGAGACTCCAGACGAATTGAATAGCCCACTGTATCACCAATCTGTTCGTCACGTTCATCCGCGACGCGTTCCGCGACGGCGATGGCGCTGATTCTCCGCGGCTGCGTGATGATGATTGATGTGTTTGCACCGTTTCTTTCGTCGAGTATGGCGTTTTCGTAGATGAACTGCGGCACTTGCGTAGTTTTACCACACCCGGTTGCGCCCGAAATGACGCACGCGCGCGACCGTTTCACGGCTGAAATAACTTCCGATCGAGCTTTTCTCGCCGGTAGGTTTTCGCGAATCTTTTGCATCTGTTTCCACTTCGTGGACGATCTCTTCGCGAGCTCTTTTTCGTGAAGCGCGTTGGATATTTCCCTATCCCGTTTCTCTCTTTCGGCTTTTTCTTGAGCCGAGTCTTTCTTCGCGGCGAGGGAGACTTTATCGACAATAGCCGAAGCGATTTCGTCCATATCTTCTTCATTTTCCTCGTTTTCCATCACGTCGTCTGAAGCGGCCTCGCGAGCGTCGTGTTGCGTTTGCTTAATTTTCTTGGCAAGCCACGACGTTTTCTTTATTATTGGTTTCGTCGCCTTTTGTTGCTCTTCTTCTTCTTCTTCTTCTTCTTCTCGTTCCTTTTGTTTCCTCAACATTTCTTCGCGTTTCGCTCTTTCTTTCGCGGCGGCAGCTAAAGCCGCTTCTTCTGCAGCGGCCGCTTCTTCAGCTTTCTTTGCCGCGTTCGGGACGATTTTCTTCTTTTTCTTCTTCTTAAACATCGATACGGCGTTCAAATCGGACGCGGATGACAAATCGACTCGAACCGCGTCTTTAGCGAGTATTTTTCTCTTCTCGTGTTCTCGCTCCCACCGTTCTAATCTCTCGTCCATGGTTTGTGGAACAGTTGGAGCTATCGCAGGAACACAAAGTCTTTTCTCTTCTTCCTCCTCTTTCATTTTTTCCTTCTTCATGAGCTCCGCGCAATAGGCGATGCGTTGTAATCTTTCCTTTTCTTTTTCCTCCTCTTCCCTCTCGGTATTTTCTAATCGAGCGTACGTGCGTTGTATGTGCGCACCACGACCGGTCAATCGAAAAGGAACATCCTCATTCTCTCCATTCTTGCCATTATTACTCTTGGACGCGACTATCAATCTTGAACCTCGTTTCGCTCGTTTAAACTTACCCGGACATTTTGCTTTCAAAATCGCAAATAGGTGTTCTCTCAACCACGAGCATAAGTCGTAAATCACCGGTTCACCTCGGTTTTCGATAACTTTTGCCGTCGCGATCGACGCGAGAGCAGAATTGATCGCTCTCTTGGCCTCGTTCGGTAAATATGAATGGCGACACTCGCAAATAGCCGGTTCGAACGGGTATCGACTGTTCTCCGGAAAGTAAACGTCAAGCTCGGCGTTTGGGATTTTGATCCTCTCGCTCTCTTCCACAAGTTCCTCGCTGTTTTTCTCGTCGTCGTTTTCTATCGCTATTACTATTGTCCACGTTTCCACGTGGACGTCGTGCGGTCTATCGTTACTAATTTTGAAGTTCTCCTCGCCTTCGATGGATTCCAACGCAGCTTTCTCTTCGCTTCGTAAATCTTGCACGCTTTCGAGTTCTTCTTTGATTACAGCTGTGCTCTCGTGCGGAGGCTGTAAAGACCTCAATAAATCTAAAAACGCGTCTTCCTCTATCCATCCGCTTTTTTCTAAGGCTAACATGGACTCCGCGGTGCCAAATCCAGAGTTTTCGCACCGTTTTGCCATGGCTCTTTGGAATAATTTCACGGTGGGATCGTCCACCATGACTTCCCCGTTGTATTCGTTTGATCGATCGACGACGTTGTTTAAATTTCTCGCGTTCACGTGTAAAGGCGTCGGAATAATCTTGCTGTGTTGTCTCTCGGATTTCGCATCGAGTAACGCGGCAAACGCAGCCGGCATTTCCTCTCGAGGTACGCTGAGACATAAAAAGTCCAACACGTGCGCAAACCGCTTCGTTTGCGACACCTTAATTTTTTGCGCGCGTAAAGCTTGTCTCATTTTCTTCGCTTTCTCGTCCTCCTCGTCCTCTTCTTCTTTCTCTTCCTGTTCATCGTCGCTCAACTCTTCGGGATGTGCCTCCATCGCTTTCTGTACCCACTTCTCCGAAAACCCCTTCTCCACCGCTCGATCAAATACTCGCCTCTCTCGATTTTTCTTCTCCCTCACTTTCTTCAAGCGTTTCTGCGCCTGCTCGCGTTCTCTTTCCGCCTGCCGAAAGGCCTTCTTCGCGTGTTTCTCGTGTTTCTTAATCAACTCAACCGCGTCCACGCTCGAACTACCCCTGCTCACATCGCCACTCTTGTTACTACTGCTACTCATCAAACCTCTCGGCACGGCGTGTACGCTCGCCTTGGACAAGTCCGCCGCGTTCCGCTCGTCCTCTTCCGCCTTCATTCGATCATCACGACCGTTCGTCGTCTCCTTTGCGTTCTTCTTCTTTTTCTCTCGCATATCTCTCACCTGCTTCGCCATTCTTTCTTGCACCGTCTCGTCTGCGTCTAAAGTCGCCACGTCCGATACCGCGTCGTTTATCGTCTTCGCCAAAGAAGGCGTGGTTCTCCTCGAAGAAGAAGATGGAATTATACCTAATCCATCCGTCTCGAAATCATCATCCTCTTTATCATCTCCTCGCCACCCGCGCAACGCAATCGTCTCGTCGTCGTCATCGTTGTTCGTTTTACTCGATTTATTCTTTGTCTTCTTCATCTCGTCCTCGTTCAAACCCTCATTCATCATCATCTTTACCGCTTTATTCATGATTTCGATGGTGCCTCCTCCTCCTCCTTTTCCCGAGCATCCTTTCGTAAACGTCGCTTTCTTCGGCTTTTGCGGCTTCTTGCGACCAATTTCCGGTTTCGTTTGCGAATTCATCTTACACTCTTCCTTTTTTATCGCGCGATACGAATGGTTCTTCTTTGTATTTTAAAAGTATCGCGCTGATGAATGGAAGAATGTTCTTCTGAGGGAAATAACGAACTCGTTTTGAGGAGAAGAAGGCGAGCGAAGAGCTTGAGATGAAAGCGATCAACGCAAATACAGTATTAGTATAGCGAAGATGATGAGATTACAAACGCGCGTCTTCTTTTTCGATTAAAATAAAGCAGAGTTTTCACCAAACCCGTAATAATTGTCAGCCTTTCGTGGTCACAGTTGCAACCGCTCCCTGGCGACTTTCGCGCTCCCCTCGACAAACGCTCTCTCTCGTTCCATCTTTTCCTTCCTTTGTTTTTCGATTTCCATTTGCGAATAGTTCGCCGCTAACTGCTTCGAGGCTCTTCGTTTACCTTTGTTCAAGCTGAAGAGCAAGTTGGAGAATCTTCCGGTAACGATCCAGAAGAGCAAACGCATCGCGTACGCGAACGTCCAGAATACCATTCGAAACGGCGTCGAGAGGACGAAGAAGAACGCTTTTTCTACGGAGACGGTGGCGGCTTGGAAGCGGACGGTCATGAACCACCGCTCGATAAAATTCGGCTGGCGTTCAAAATCGCTGGAAGTGATTTGCAATTTCTCTTCCTCCGCCGCCAAGGCGGCTTTCTGTTGCCTCGTTAACGGTTTCTCCGAGAAGCTGAATAAAACGGACCCGTCCGCCAGATCCTGACGCTCGCACTCCAACGCCACCATCATGCGCTTCTTGATGTCGGACATTTGCTCTTCTCTTTCTTGTTTTTCTAGTTGTTGTTGTTGTTGTTGTTGTTGTAATTCTTGTTGCCCGCTCGTGCTCGCTTCTTCGTCCTCGGGAACCATGCTCCCGTACGCCGCGCTCCCTCCGTTCGCGTACGAGGAGGACTGTTTGTTGTTAAAAAACTGTCTCGCTCGCATCGCGTTTTCTGCTCTCGATTTCGATTCTCGCAAAGGATTATTCACGGTGCTACTCCTCGTCGTCGTCGTCGCAATTTCCGGTTTTTGTCCGTCAAAGTCCTCTAAGACGGAGGAGCCACCAAAAGCGGAGGAGTTTGAGCGTAACTTCGAGGACTTTTGTATGTTGTTTGCGCTGTTGTTGTTGTTGTTGTTCTTAATCCAATTTCGATCGGGTGTCGCGCGATGATTTTGCGTCGTCGTCGGATGATGAAGAGAGTTACGACGCTGGTAATGCTTCCTCATCGAAACCGAGGAAGACGAATCGTTGGAGGAGCGTGGTTTCGTGCTGACGCCGCGGCCGCTCAACAGCGAAACGGTCAGTGCGGACATGCTTTATGAGTGTGTTTACGCGCGTCTTTCGTGGATGGATTTGTGAGAAAAATTTGAAAAGATCTCCCTTGCAATGAAGGAATGAACCAACAAAAGGATGGAAAAATGGTACGACATGCGCTCGCTCGCGTCTATGTCTATGTCTCTCTCTCTCTAATTCGTTTTTGTAGAAACTTTATTTACGCTTACCAAAAACCTGCCGATGCGGACGCGCGACCCATTTGTTCTTTCGCGCCAGTGAGCGGAACGTACGTGACGCCCATCGCGTCAAACTCGGTGACGCGACCTTTATCGTCTTTGTCGTAGACGCACAAAGATTGCCAACCTCTTCCGACCGGGCAAACCAATCTTCCGCCGTTTGCGAGTTGTTTGAGAAGTTTTGTCGGTTTTTCCGGCGAAGCGGCGCCGACGTGGATGACGTCGTACGGCGCGTACGGGGGGTACCCTTCGCGACCGTCGGCGACTTTTAAGACGACGAGAGGTTCCGGGCCTTGCAAGTACTTGCCTTTACCGTCCTTTTTGGTATCTTCGATGGAGAAATCCACGAGATCTTTAATGTGTTCCACGCCGACGACGATTGGGTATTTCGTATCTGATAATCCCGGCCGTCTATCCTCGACCTCTTCCGCGCGAATAGAACCCGCGGCGTACGAGTCCTGATGATCCAGCATAGCCGCGAAACACGAAGTGAGGTACCCAGACCCACTTCCAACGTCCAAAACTCTCGCGTTTTCCGTCACTCGATCGTGTACCAATTCCAAACACGCCGCGTGCATATGCGGCGCAGAAATTGTCGCGTTCGATCCAATCGGCAGCGGATGGTCCTCGTACGCCGACTGTCCGGAAAACGGTACACAATAGTTCCCACGATCTACCCTTCGCATGGCATCGATGACTTTCCTCGTTTTCAACACCCTGTTACGCACCAAAGCGTCCACGAGAGAATCGTTATCGGTCCCGTGCGATCGCCAAGCCATCCCGCGAGGTATAATTCTTTGAGAGCTTCTCGAAACTCTCGATGTCCCGCTGTTGTTGTTAGTATTGTTCTTTGTATTAACCAAGTTCCCTACCGGAGCAGGACAAGTTGCGTCCGAAAAATTCGCCTTTGACGGAGAAGAAGAAGGCAAAGAAGAAGAAGAAGTAGCGGCGGCTAAAGAGATGACGACGAGTTTCAAAACCGTCGCGCGCTTTAACGAGAGAAAGGCAGGCCCCGCGTTTGAACAAGAACAACAACTGTACATGTACGATAAATGAAGAGTTTTTTAGATACAAAATTTTTTCGCGTGTATTTTTTTCCCAAAAGTCCTCATTGGATAAAAGGGAAAACTATTCATATTCTTGAGTGTATACACACGACTTGAGATATACTTAATACATTGGAATTCCTTTGGAGCACGGGTTCCTTTAACTCTGCTTTTATACTACGACGCATTTAATACGTGAGCGATCGTTTTAAGTACTGTCTTTAAACTTGACACACACTACTCATTTACACAAAGATGTCATCCGAACAACAAGAACAACAAGAACAAGAGCCGAATACTACGACGAATACTCATAATAATGAATTCAACGCAATCATCGGCCGTCTGAAAACCGCCGCGAAATCAGACCAAGCGAATTTCAACGCGATCTCTGCCGAGGAGTTACAGGAGCGATTGCGGAAAAGCCGTCAGATTGGATTTAACGTCCAAGCGAGTTTGGAAATCGAACAGGCGAGGAAACGACAGCTCGTGGAGACGTTTTTGAAGAGAGAGATGAAATTACCCAACACCGAAGAAGAGGAGGAAAAAGAAGAGGAAAAAGAGAAAGCGGGAGAAAAAGTTGTCTTGTCGCCGTTGGAGGCGAGTTTAGCGGCAGCCAACGATACTAATGATAACGACGCGGGCGGCGACGAGGACAACGAAATCTCGCGATTGAAGAAACAACTGGCGGCGTCGCAGTTGGACGCGAGGAAAAGTTTGCAAATCGCGAAAAAGACCAGGGCGATGTGCGATAGGATGGTGGAGATGTTGAAGGAAAGTGGGGTGGAGCAGTTAGAGCCGCCCAGGTCGATTTGATTTTGTGTGTGTGTTTGATCGTCTCTCTGATGTTATATATTTACATTTAGTTTATTCAATTAAAATCATCAAGTAGTTCCACCAAATTGGAGAAAATTCTTCATTACATTCTCCGCCTGTTTTGTGTGTCGTTCGCTTTTGCCCGCGCAAACGCGGACAGATAAGAGAGAGAGGGAGAGCGCAGAGAGCGCAGAGAGAGAGAGCAGAGGGAGCAGAGGAGAGAAATGTCGCAACAACACCAACCTAAATGGAAACTCCACAAAGGCCCGTCCAATCCTTCCGTCTTGGTCGGGGAAAAGGGGTTCCATTACAAGAGGAATGAATTCATCGACTCCGAAGACGTGGAAGAGAAAACGACGTCGTTTTACCAAAACAGAGCGATAGAGGCGTATTGGATGCAGGAAAATCAACTCGCCAGAGAGAGGGGGAGGAGGAGGATGAGTGGGAAAAGTGAGAACATTAACATTAACAACGTTACCGTGCAGTCTCGAGTGGAAGCGATGCGAAATAAGACGAAACACAAACATTTTCAGTCGAGTTTGGAGGAGGTGTTGAAAGACCCGCTTCCTCCTCCTCCTCGTCGTCGTCGTTCGTCGCTGTCGGAAAAGAAGATGCAGAAAGAGAAGGAGGAAGAGGAAGAGGAGGAGGAGGAGGAGGAGCTCGAGACAGAAGAAGAAAGAGACGAAGACGAAGAAGACGAAGACGTGAGAAAGATGGTGGATGAATTGAAACGACTGAGGAGTAAAGCGGCGGCGGCGGCGGCAGCGACTGCGACTACGACATCGAATAGAGGGGAAAACGACGACGAAGAAGAGGAACAACCGTCGTGGAAAACGTGGTATTTCCCGCCAACGCACGAATACGGTTCGTTCATACCGAAAGCGAATAGTAAGAAGAGTCCGCTCGGTGGGGTTGAGGAAATTCCAGAGAGAGTTGTGATTAACAATAATGATAATAATAATAGTGTAGACGACGACCGGGAGAACGCGCTTCGCGAGAAGAAGCGGTTGGAGAAAGCGAGGATGTACCAAAAATCGAGGAACTTAGAGACACACAAGTTATGGTAAAATTTCTTTCTTCAATCAATAAAATCAACGGGGAGTATATATGTAAATAATAATAACAACAACAACATAGCGTAGAACAATAATATATAGTTTCTCTCTCTCTCTCTCTCTTATCACGCGTACGACTGCCTGGCCCCGTTCAAGCATCCGTAGTGATACCTCGGTTTCTTCGCCCTTTGCGGCGCTACCCCCCAATCTACTATTTCCCACCCTCTACTCTCCGCGTGTTTCAACAACCTCGGATCTGGATTTACCGCCACGGGATACCCGACGTGCTCCATCAATTTCACGTCCGAATACGAATCCGTATAAAAATAACACTTTTTCAAATCTACGTTATTCTTTATCGCCCACTCTTTCGTTCGTTCGTATTTTTCGTCGCCGTAGGCAATCTTGGCCAACTTCCCGTTCAAAACCCCTTTCTCGTCCATTTGCATGTGCGAACAAATCACGTCGTCCGCTTCTGTTTCAAAACCAAACATCTTCGCCGCGGTTTCCGCCGGATGCTGCCACGTTGACGTGCACATAATCACTCGTTGACTTCTGCTTTTATGCGCTTTCAACACCGGCACGCACCCGGGTCGTATTCTATGCTTCATCTCCTCGTCAAAAAATGACTCCACGTCTCCTCTCAACTTATCCGCGTGGACGCCTTTATACGTTTCCGCGGCATCTGCCCCAGCTCTTTCCGCGCCTGCGCCGTACCCTAAAGCGTACCTCCCGAACCAGTAAATCGCCGTCAATATCATGTGCGCGCCGACTCTCCCCGAGTTCACCTCGTGTTGCACCCACAACCACGACGAGTTCGTATCCACCACCGTGTGGTCTAAATCGAAAAACGCCACCGAATCGTTCTTATCGTACGGTAAATCCACGTCCGCTATATCGCTTTCCATCATTAATTCATCGATCGTTTTCGCATCGTTGTCTTTTTCTATCTGCTCGCATTCAATTTTCGTCGGAGAAAGCAACGCATCCGTCTTGTCCATCTGCCGCGCAGGAGAGGGAGGTTTCGTCCACACCGTCTTTGTTTTGTTCGTCGTCTGAATCGTCTCATCGGTCTCTCCTTCTCCTTCTCCTATAGTCTCCTCCTCGTTCGTTTTCGTTTCCGTCGTCTCTGGAATCTCCACGCTCAGGGGGTCTCTCTTCTTCTTCTTCTTCGTCGTCCTCTGCTTCTTCTTCGGGGAAGAAGAGATGCGGAGATTTTCCATCTCTGATTGGTGATGAGAAATGATTTTGATGATGATGTGTCAACAACAAACGACGCGCTCTCTGTTGTCTGCGGGTGTCCGTCTTCTTTTACGCTCTTCTTTTACTCTCTCTCTCTCTCTCTCTCCCTCTCTCTCTCTCTCTGTGTGTGTGTGTGTGTATGTGTATATATATATATAACAACAATACGCGTTCCTTCCTTTCCTCTCCGTTCGTTCCCTAAAGGGTCCCCGTGCGTCCAACAAAGTGTGGCGGAAAGGACACCGCAAAAATCTCAAACATATGAACTCTCTCGTGTGTGTGTGTGTCTCGTTTCTCTCTCAATCTTGGTTCGGTGTTGTTGTTACTTTTTCGTCGTTGCTTTTTCAGCTCTTTTGGTTCTCTCGTCTCTTTGCTTTTTGGACGGTTTTTCGCCAACACTCAAAAGGCGAAACGTCGTCAAAGTCTCTTTCTCTTTCTCGCGCGTTGTTGTGGTTCTTTTAAAAGTACACGCACCATAATCGCGCGCAGAGAAGACAGACACTCTTCGCGCGGAGAGAAAGAGAAAGAGTTTTTGGCGGCAGAGAAGAGTTTTCGAGAGAGAGAGACGAGATTAGAGAGACGAGATGAAGAAGAACAAAACGTTTCGTGTTGGTGTCGTTTACGTCGAGTAACAAAATGTTACGCAGAGCGGTGGTGTCCTCCGCGAAGACGAAGACAAAGAGAGAAGAGCTGTTGCTCTGGACTGGTGTCGTCGAAAAGGCTTTGTTTTCTTCTTCTTCATCTGCTGTAGATGATGACGAGAGGAAGACGGGAGGACGAAAGACGAAGAAGAAATCACCGAAGATACCAACGCCGTCACCTCTACCTCTTCCTCCGACGACAGCAATATCCGGGTCATCGAAAACCGTCCCTTCACCTCCGACGACAGCAACATCATCGGGGTCATCGAAAATCGTCCCTTCAAACTTTCTCAAAGATAATAAAGAAATCCTCTCCATCTCCTGCCTTTCGTTCGCGTGCGCGATGGGACACGGGATCTTAGCGCCTACCATTCCGTCGTTTGCGAGCACCGAGTTACATCTGTCGGGTGCGCAGATTGGTTCTATTCTCAGCGCGTTCGCGGCGGCGAGATTGTGCGTGAACACGCCGGCTGGGTATTTTGCGGATACGTTTGGAAGGAAGAAATTGTTATGGTTCGGTCCGATGGTCACGACGATGGCGAATATGAGCACTTTTACGAGCGGATCTTATTACGAGTTGTTGGGAGCGCGCTTTTTAGCGGGAGTTGGATCTTCAATGTATACGACTGGAGCGTCGGTAAGTTTGAGCGATATCGCGAAAACAGAAAACAAAGGGATGATGAATGGAGGAAACGCAATGAACATGCATCAAGGCGCTGCTTTGGCTGGAGCGGCCATAGGTCCGGGGTTGATTTTCGCGATGTACGCGTTAGGTGGCGAGGATATTCGAACACCTTTTTTATTCGCGACGGCGTTGAGTGGAAGTTTGAGCGCGGTGGCATTGTACGCGGCGCCAGAGACGAAACATTTATCGTCGTCGTCGTCGTCGTCGTCGTCGTCGTCGTCGTCTTCCACTCATGAAGGCGGTGATGAAACGACAACACCGACGACGCCAACATCCGAGAAAAAAACACAGCTCTTACAACCCGGCGGTTCGATGACGATGGACGCGTCTCTGACGCTTAACAAAGACGCCATAGAAAAGCAAAAGTCACCGTCAGCTTCGGCAGATAGTAGGCAGTTGGGTATGCTCGTCAAACGTTCCGATTTCTGGTCGGTGTGTTTCTTGAACTCTGCTTTATTTTTCGCCGGCGCCGGCGGAAGAGGCGCCGTTCTGCCTATATTAGCCATTTCGCACGGCATGGACGCGCAAAATCTAGGCATGCTCTTCTCAGCTATGGCCACGACGAGTTTGATTGGATTAGTCCCTTCCTCGAAACTCATCACTACGTTTGGTGCTCGAAACGTCATCGCGCCGACGACAGTTCTCTCTTCGCTCGCCGTCATGGCCATCGCGGGAAGCTCCACCGACGCTGGTTTCGCCGCTGCGTGCGTCTCGTGGGCCGCTGCTTCGAGCATCATGGGTGCCGCCCCGCTAACATTTGTCGCTGAAATATCGCCAAGAAAAGCTAGCGGAGCCGCTTTGAGCATATACCGCAACTCAGGCGATGTCGGACTGTTACTCGGCCCCGTTTTAAGCGGATTAGCGGTAGACTTTTTCGGAAGCGAAGTCGCTTTGGCCATGAACGCGAGCGTCCTAGTCTCCGCGGCGTTGGCGTTCCATGTGAGTAAAACAAGTCGAGAGAAGATGAAGAAGAAGGAAATGCTCCAACACGAACGTCACAGAAGTAGTAAGTAGCGCGACATAATAGAGTACATACAATGTGAGTAGATTTTAAAAGAGTTGGGCGTTCATCGCCGCGTAGAATAGGAGAAGAACTTTTACTCGTCCGCTCGGCGTCGAGGCGCGGGCCCGTTCCTCTCTGCCGCCCTCTCCTCCACGCCGTCGTCTTTTCTCGACGATGATGATGATGATGATGACGATAAAACCATCTGGCTAAACCGAACAATCTCTTCCACCTCTTTCCTCGCTAACTGTTCCTCCTCCTGGTCGTCGAAAGAAAGTTTCACGCTCTCCGCGGTTTTCCTAAACTCCTCCGCGGATATCACGCATCCGCTACTACTACTATTACTATTACTGCTACTTCTCTCGACGAGCTCCTTGACCGACCATCTCTTCTCCCCGGGGCCTTCTTTTCCTAAACTCTCGTGCAAAGATGATTTTGGCGGCAAAACATCATCACCACTCGCACTACTCCCATTCCTCCTCCTCCAACAACTCTCAAAACCACTCCCATTAATTCGAGAAGAGAGGAGTACACCACCGACGGAAAACGACGCACACACGGACGACGAAGCAAAGCCTCTCGTTCGTAAAACCATCGTCCTTTTTAGCATTTTTGTTCCCGAAAACACACGAGTGTTTTGTGGAGGAAAAATTCAAAAACGACAGAATTTGTGCGCACATCGACAGTGTTTCATACGGCTGTGTTTCCCAACCCGCAAACGCGTTAAAGAAAGAGAGATACTAAGGAGAGCGTTATAAATATGACTGGTTATTACAAGAAAAACAACAAGGGGGGCAACACGTACGGCGAAGCCAGACGAGGCAAAGGCCAGAATCAATCCCATTTCGTTGGTTCGAGCAACTCTACCAAGACGCCTTTGGAGATCGCGAGAGAGGAGGACAACTTGGAAGAGGAGTTGGGGTACCGCGTGCCCGGTTTGAACGGTTTAGAAGGTGCAGACGCGGAGGGCGTGCAGTTGGGATGGTTGGTCAACGCCAGCGCGGTACGTTTTATTCGTATCATCTTCTTCTTTGTCTGCTTCTTCTTCGTAAGCGCGATCGAGATACGAAAGAGCAGCCCAAGGGAAAATTCAAAAATTTTCAAACCAACAAAAGAGGGCAGATTAGAGAGAGCTTTTGTCTCTTGCGTTTGATTTTTTACCACCACTCTCGGACGACAATACGTGAGCGGGAGGAGTCTGCCGGTCTTCTCATCGTCTCAAAGTCTTCTTTGCGCTTTTCGTGTTCTTCTTCGTCGTTTACGCTCTTCGTGTTCCTCTTTTCCTTCTTCTTGGTTGTCGATATCGCGCGGACCCGAATAATCGCGACGACGAGTTAGCGCTGACGCGTGCACGCGCATTCTCTCACTCTCTCTCACTCTCTCTCTCTTATTTTATGACGCGTTCGTGTTATTACGACGCAACAGACGACGGTGGAGTGCAAACAAGCGCAAAAGCCGCACGCGGCGGTGAACTTGTACTTTTCCTGCCAAGACGGTTCCGTGTTCAAAGTGCAGAAGAAATACGCGCCGTATTTTATGCTCGCGACTTCGCCCGGGAGCGAGCACGAGGTGGAGGCGTACGTGAGAAGGAAACATAAAGAGCACGTGAAAGAGGTGGAGTTAGTGGACAAGGAAGATTTGGATTTGAAAAACCATCTGAGCGGGTTGAAGCAGACGTATTTGAAGATTTCGTTTTACACGCAGAGCGGCATGTACGAGTGTCGGAGAGAGTTGTTGCCAATCGTAGAGAAGAACAAGGCGAAATCGAACGCATCGGTGGCATATCAGGCTTTGCACGAGCAGGATGCGTTAAATGCGCACGAAAATGGCGGTGGGAGCGATGCTATGCAAACAGACGCGAGAGGGAAGAGGGTGTTTGAAAATTCGAAAAAGAAGACGTTCACGGATTACGAAGACGCGATGTTGGATATCAGAGAGTACGACGTGCCGTATCACATGAGGTATATGATTGATTCCGAGGTGAGGTGTGGACATTGGTACGACGTGAAAGTTGAAATTGGTGATGGAGATGTAATCATTACGCACAGGCCAGATTTGAAGAGAAGAGCGGAAGTGAGAGTGTGCGCGTTTGATATCGAGACGACGAAATTGCCTTTGAAGTTTCCCGACGCTGAGTTTGATCAAGTCTTTATGATTTCGTACATGTTGGACGGGCAAGGGTATTTGATTATCAATCGCGAAGTTGTCAGCGAAGATTGCGACGATTTTGAATACAATCCGAAACCGGAATATCCTGGGCCGTTTATCGTGTGGAACGAGCCGGACGAGAAGGCGCTATTGCGCAGATGGTTCGATCACATGCGCGACGCGCAACCGAACGTGTACGTGACGTATAACGGCGACTATTTCGATTTCCCTTTCATTGAAACGAGAGCGAAAAAACACGGGATGTCCATGTACCGAGAAATTGGCTTTCGAGGGTCGGATTCCGGGGAGACGAGGTCAAAGTTTGCTTTGCATTTGGACGCCTTTCACTGGGTGAAGAGAGATTCGTACTTACCGGCTGGGTCGCACGGTTTAAAAGCAGTCACGAAGAAGTTGTTGAAATTTAACCCCATCGAGGTCGACCCGGAAGATATGCTTCCATTTGCGCGCTCGCAACCGCAAACTATGGCGGCATATTCGGTATCCGATGCCGTATCTACGTATTATTTGTACATGAAGTACGTTCATCCTTTCATCTTTTCGTTGGCGACAATCATTCCGCTTACGCCAGATGAAGTTTTACGAAAAGGGTCTGGGACGTTGTGCGAGTCTTTGCTCATGGTTGAAGCGTATCGAGGAAACATCGTGTGCCCGAACAAGCAAAGAGGTGCGGGCGAACAGCATTTCAACGGCCATCCGCTGGAAAGCGAGACGTACATTGGAGGCCATGTGGAGTGCTTGCAATCGGGCGTGTTTCGCTCGGACATTCCGGTCAAGTTCAAGCTGGAACCGAAAGGGTACCAAAAACTCATCGACGCCGTTGACGACGATTTGAGGTACGCGCTTAAGCACGAAGGTAAAGGAGCGACGGAAGATGACGTCGAAAACTACAAAGAGATTAGAGAAGGCATCGTGAAGAAGCTGGAGGAATTGCGCGATAACCCGAACTGCGAGGTAAATCCGCTGATTTATCACTTGGACGTCGCGGCGATGTACCCGAACATCATCTTGACCAATCGGTTGCAACCGATGGCGAACGTGAACGAAGATATTTGCGCGTCATGTGATTTTAACCGTCCAGGTAAAACTTGCTTGAGAGAAATGGAGTGGACGTGGAGAGGCGAACACTACTCCGCGACGAGCTCGGATTACGCGCAAATCAAAGCGCAGTTGCAGATCGAAAGGTTTCCGCCGCTCATTCCGGGCGAACCGAAACGGTTTTGGAAGGATTTGAGCAGACAAGAGCAAGAAATCGCAAAGAAGACGCGCTTAAAGATGTACTCGCAAAAAGTGTACAGAAAAGTCATGGAGAAGCCCGTCGTCGAAACGAAAAAGAGTTCGATTTGCATGAAAGAGAACAGTTTTTACATCGATACCGTGCGAACTTTTCGCGATCGGAGATACGAGTATAAAGGGTTGAACAAACAATGGAAAGGAAGACTGTCCGCGGCGAAACAGGAAGGGAACCCTATCGAGACGAAAGAGGCGGCCGATATGGTGACGTTGTACGATTCCTTACAGCTCGCGCACAAGTGTATTTTGAATTCTTTTTACGGGTACGTCATGAGAAAAGGCGCGAGATGGTATTCTATGGAAATGGCTGGAGTTGTCACGCTCACTGGCGCGCGCATTATCCAAATGGCAAAGCAACTCGTCGATGACATTGGTATGCCGCTCGAGTTGGATACCGACGGTATCTGGTGCTGTCTTCCGGGTACGTTCCCGGAGGAATACACGTTCGAGCCGAACAGCGACGGGTCCGGAAACATGAAGAAAAAATTGAAGGTTAGCTATCCGTGCGTCGTTCTCAACCGCATGACCGATTTGCAAACCAGAAACGATCAATATCAAACGCTCGTCGACCCAGAAAAGCAAATTTACAAGCAATCTTCGGAGATGTCCATCGAGTTTGAAGTCGACGGTCCGTACAGGGCGATGATTTTACCGGCGTCGAAAGAAGAAGGCGTGCTGATTAAGAAGCGTTACGCGGTTTTCAATCACGACGGGTCTTTAGAGGAGTTGAAAGGCTTCGAATTGAAAAGAAGAGGCGAGTTAAAGTTGATCAAGGTGTTTCAATCCGAACTTTTTGAAGATTCCGGGAGTTCTCCATTTTTAGGAGGGCAGACGCTGGAAGAGGTATACAAGAGAGTAGGCGACATCGCCAATCGACTTCTGGACATGCTCGACACGAAAGGAGAAGAAATTGACGACGAACAACTCATCGATTACATTTCGGAATCGAGCGTTATGAGTAAATCGTTGGCAGAATACGGCGATAGGAAGTCCACGTCGGTGACGACGGCGAGAAGACTCGCACAATTTCTCGAAGCCCCTGATCTCGTCAAGGATAAAGGTTTGGTGTGCAAATACATCATCTCGGCGAAACCTCACGGCGCGCCTACTTCACAAAGAGCCATTCCGGTTTCCGTCTTTTCGAGCACACCTGCGGTCGCGAGAAAATATTTGCGCGAGTGGTTGAAAGATGCTCCTCCAGGAGAAGCTGGCGAAATGCCAGACTTGCGCGATATTCTCGATTGGGAGTATTACAAAGGTCGTTTGCGCGGCGCGGTGCAGAAAATTATCTCCCTTCCGGCAGCTTTGCAAAACGTCAAGAATCCGTGTCCCGGCGTGGTGCACCCGGATTGGTTAAATAAGCGCATTCGCGAACTCAAGGATAAGCGCAAGCAGATCAAACTCGATTCCATGACGGGCTTCAGCAGACAGACCAAGGATGAATACCTCGAGCAATTGAACTTTTCGGAAGACGAGGACGAAGAAGATACGAGAAACGAGGACAACGACAACGATGACGAACACGACATGGAAGACTTTGGCGCGGCTAGAATTACGCCGGCGAGAGGCGCGCGCGTGCGCGTGTTCCAGAGACACCGCGACACTGGACACCATCACGGCGGGCCCAGAACGCCTCCGATTGGTAACATAAATTTGCCTGCACCGGATCCAAACAGCGATTACGCGTCGTGGCTCGAGCACGCCACGAAAGGCTGGCGCATAAAGCGCAAGGAAAAGCGCGAGCGAAAACATCGAGAAGATCTCGAAGATCAACGTCGCGAACGCGAGGGCCTTCCTCGTCATAAGCGCCGTCACAGCGCAAACGACGATAGTTTCATCGGCCAAATGGACTTGTTTCTCGAGAACGTCGACGAGTCTTTGGCCACCTCTCCGTGGCAGATTGTCTCCATCGATGATTACTCGCGAGGCAACGCGCCTTCATCCTTGGAAGATGGCGGCGCCGAAGTCGAAGAACCTCCGGCGGGCGTTTTCCGCGTCTGGGTCGTCGCCGATGGCACCATGCGTTCAGTTTTGCTCTCCGCGCCGAGAAAAGTGTACGTTGCCACGCACCATCCCGATCCCGAAGGTGATAGAGGTTTGAACGGGAAAAAGCGCGTCAACGTTGCGTTACCGCGAGCACAAAACACGAATAATTTCATGACGGCAGACGGCACGAGCACGTTGAATGTCTACGAAGTTGAGTTTGACGCTTCGAAATTGTCCGCGGTTCAATACGGCAGAGACGTCGCGGCGTTACTCGCGGATAAAAACGTAGTTGGCGTGTATGAACGAGACGTACCGTTAGAAGATTGGTCGATTCAAACCATCGGGTGCGTCGCTCGAGTGAAGAGAGAAGCCGCGAATGAAATCTTAGACGATTTGAAAAAGACGCACAAAGAAGGGTTGAAGAAGAAAGTGCAACCTATGTTGGAAGTATCTGCGACGAATTTGGACATGAAAACGACGACAGAAGTGAACTACTTGCCGTCTATGATGGACTTTAAGGACGATCGCGCGCTTTCATCCGCGGGTTTGTTGCGCCACTGCTCGATTTATCACGCGGCGTTGGACGGCAAAGGCGTCTTTGCCGCACACTTTCCAAAGAGAGGCGGTAAAGGGATATCGAAAGGTTTGCTCATATTGCTCCAACCTGGAGGAAAATCGGTTCGCGAAGTTGACAGTGAATTCGTTTCGGAAATGTTTGAAGGCGAGAAAGGACGCGTCGACGGTAACGAGGAAATGGAAGAAGATCGAGATTCTGAAAAGTGCGAATGGCGCGTCATTTACGCCAGGACGTCTGCGGCGGCAGCGAAAAACCTCAACGACGCAGTCTCTGAGTTTGCAAACGCCTCGAACGGTCCAAGCGTCGTCTTGCTCGAAGCACCGCCTGTTGGTTACGGTATCCCTGAATTCGACGACGACGAAGACGCTTTCGCTTCCTCTTGCGCCGGCATGAACAAGAACGCGAAAGCGGCGAAACGTTTTGAGAAAGTGCTCACCGCCTTAAAAGATTCGCCCATTCTAGTCGTCCCGTTCAACTCTGGCGACATCGAGTATCTCAGTGAAAAAGGCATCGCGTGGCAACGCGACGCTGCGGAGTTAGCTGCTATCCGTCTCGCGCACACCTCGAAACATTTGGAGAAGTCTATCCAAATCTCCCGCTACGCGCACATTCCTCTCTGTAATCTCGATTCGGACTGGTCTACGCACGTTTTAGATACATTCTTCGCGCGACGACTTCGCGATGAACAGCAAGTTCTCTGGTCTGGGAAAAACGGCAAGCCAGACTACGGTGGTGGATCAATGGATGATCAGCTAAGTTCGACGTTGACTTTGGAATCGATGGAATCGCCAAGATGCGAACTTTCGAAATCCGGCGTTTACAGATCCGTCTGTTGCGAGCTGCGCGTCCATCACTTGGTGGTTTGCGCCATCGTGAATTCACACATCCTGAACGATCTCGAACAAGGCGCGTTGTTAGGTTTCGATGGAGGCAGTGCTACCGTCGCCGACCGCGGTGGACACGACGCGTCGAACGCGTTTCGGACGTTGAGGAAGATGGTGGCAGAGATGCTCCGAGACGCGTCAGAACGAGGCAACGAAATCGCCGACGCTACTTTGGCGCAGCTTCGACGCTGGATATTTTCTTCCAATTCGAGAATGCGAGAACCGGGTTTACAGCATTTAGTGGAGTTGTGTTCGAGAAAAGTGTTCACGTTACTCATATCAGAACTCAACCGATTAGGCGCGGATGTCGTTTTCGCGGATACGCGACGCGTCATCGTGTCGACGAAGAAGAATTCGTTGGCCTCGGCGTCGGCATTCATCACGGGTTTACGTAACGCGTTAGGTACGCGGGAGTTATTCAACTGGCTCGAACTCGAACCCACGAAGGTCTGGCACACGCTCTTATTTAGAGGACCGCACGATTTCGGGGGTTTGGCTGCAGACGAGACCGTCCTTCAGACGTTGTTCTTGAACAACGGGGCCGGGGAGGCGCCGATGGAGACGGAAAACGTCCCGACGGATACACAACTCGATCCACATGCCGTCCAAGGGGACGAAGCATCGCTCGAAATGCACTGGAACATCGCCACTTTTCTTCCAGAGGCGTTGAGCGATCACTTCAAAGCGATCGCTGGCGACTTTATCGTCCGTCCGTGGAAACGAGAACGCGAACACGGTCCCAACGGTCGCTTCGGTGTCGCGAAAGAGGACAAAGACGTGTCTGCTGAGCAGACGGATAGAATAAAGGCACAGCTGGAAGCACGAGATGATTTGAGCGATTGGGAACTCGATGAGGACGATACCAAGAAAGAGAACGCGGACTCCGCCGCCGAGAGGAGGGCCGACGCCGACGATGGGAAGGAGAACGCAACTCCAGAGCAAACGAAAAAGGAGAGTAAATACCACGCGGACGACGCGAATAACCAAAATTTGGCTAGAAACAGACTCAAAATTGAGGAAGAGAAAGCGGCATGGCTCTGCGCGGAGATAGATCGGCACTTTACGCCGAAAATTCTCCAAGTCGCGCGCGGATTTGAAAAGCACGCGTCGAGATCCACGCACGGCGCTACTCGTCTCGACGAGAGGTACTTGTTCCCGGAAAATTTGCCCGGCGCGCATTTACCAAATCACCTTCGAGGTAACGCGGCGTTAGCGTTCGTCAAAACAGTAATCGCCGTGCTTTCTCTCGATGACACGATCGAAGATGCGGTTGCCAGATGTCGCAAAAATGCACTCAAGTTACTCTCCGTTCCAGAGTTTGGTCCGGAAGCGCAGTTTCGCGAACCGTGCATCTCTTTCGCGTTACGCGACGTCGTGTGCGAATGTTGCGGCGACGTTCGAGATTTAGATTTGTGCAGAGATCCAGATTTAGCTGATGGCGAGTGGCGCTGCGCGGAGTGCGAGAATCGATACGATCTCCAGTGGATTGAGATGAAACTCTGTGACGAAGTAAACGCGCGCGTTCGCAAAGCGCAGACGCAAGATTTGAAGTGCAAAAGATGCACGAGAATTAAAGTTGGTCACGTCCAGAACCGATGCCCGTGTGGTGGTTTGTTCGAAACCACTTCTAAGCCGGGCGCCTTGCGTGATGGTTTGCGCGTGTTTCGGAACGTCGCGAGATGGCACGAATTTGACGTTTTAGCTTCAGTCGTTCACTTCTGCGAAAGTCAAACTTAAAAGTAGAAATTAATACTCGAACACGAGTTGTAGGCACAAAGAGGAGGTTTTTAATCATATTATATAAAAAAGCAAATGCGTTAGTGTTCACAACATCAGTTTTCTGTACCTACTGTACGTATGTAGTAGTATGTTTCTCAATGCCTTTCAATCTCGCTCAGAATGATTTGCGTACTCGGCGAGATTTTCCTCAACTTGTTGAACACCCAATACTTGAAACACACGTCCAAAAACACCGGTACGGTTGCCACAAACATTCTCGCAAACGTCTCAAACTTATGGTAATCCCCTCCGTATCGAGTAATCATAAAAGCCAAAAATGCTTGCCACCCGTCACTCGAGTGATACCCGACCACCATATCCGCCCCGAGCATCAACGCAAACGCCTGAGTCGCCGAATCCAATCCGTTGAACTGCGCGCTCAACTCGGTCAACATTTTCGACACAAACTCCTTCTGATAGACTAAAACGCACGCCAAAATGCTCACGTACATCATACTCCCGATCCAATTACCAAGCGCTTTCGTCGACCTCGTTCTCTCTTTCATCTCCAACCGTTTCATCTCCTCCGCCACTAACTTCCTCTTCGTCTTCTCAAACTTTGCGGCGTCTTGTTCGTCTGGAAACTGCGCCAAATTTTCGTAATACAAACGCTTCTCGAACCGAGCGATGTCGTTACACACCGACTCCGTCTGCGTCTTCGTCAGCGACGAAGACGAATACGACCCGCTCATACTCGCACCACTGCTCGAATGCTTCGATACCTTCAACTCCAACCACGGATCCACAAACATCGCCTGCAAGGAACAACTCGCAAAATACGGAACGCCAAACGTAAACATCAAAACCTTCCCTAAACTCTTCGTCAGTTGTCCCCATATCTCCAACTGTGTCTTTTCAAACTCGTCGTCCTCGTCGTCCTCTTCTTCCGTGGTTATGATGTTCGCATCCACGTCGAAAAATTGTTGAAACGCGTTGATCGAAGGGTTGTTCGTAATCTTTTGTCTGCTTTTTCTCCTTCGTTTTTCAGTCCCGCCTTTGTTGTTGTTATCCCCGCTGCCGCTGCTCGTCGCGTTGTTAAAACTAGTACTGCTATTCTCGTTGTCTAAAATCGCCGACACTGGCGCGAGGAGTACGCACCTTCCTCTGTCTCCTCTCCTTTTATTCGTCGTCGTTCTGTCTCGTTTCGATGAACTCATCATCATCGCGCAATTTAAGCGACGTGTCCTTCCCATTTTCTTGCTCATCAACTTCATCATCATCAGCCTCTTTTGATGTTGTTGTTGTTCTCCTCCTCTCGACGTCGTCTTCATTCGCGCGGAGGAAGACACAGCAGAAGAAACAAAAGAGTAACTGCAACAAAACGACGACATGTGTGTTGCGCGTGTATCTTTCTCTCTCTATATCTCTCTCTGTTATCTGTGTGTCTAATGTGGTTTTCCAATTGGTGATGTCTTGTGTGTTGTGTGTGTTGTGTGTTTCTCCGAAGATACGAATGAATTGAAAAATGAAGTGAATGAATACACCGCGAGAGAACACTGCGAGAGAACGAAAATAAACACAAACAAACAACACAGAAGAGAGAAAGAAAGAAAGAGCTTTTTGGTGCGTTTGGCCTCCCCTTGGCTTGACTTTTTTCTCCCCTAAATAAAAACTCTTCTTATAGAACTCCTCCTCCTTTCTCGCGCGGATACGGTTCAGAGAGAGAGAGAGAGAGTATAAGGGAGAGACAGGGAGGAGGTGTTTTGAACAAGAGTATTTTCATCACACTCTTCGCACGCATAAAAAAATGGAAGACGAGGACGAGAGGATGATGATTTCATCGGACGAAGCGCAAGAACGCCGGAGAAAATATATCGCCGATAGCCTCCCTTCGTCCTTATACCTCCCCTTATCGGACACGGGTGTGGTGAACTGCGTGTCCGGGGCAACGTCCGGAGCGATTGCGGCCGTAATTGTCTGTCCTTTGGACGTTTTGAAAACGAGATTGCAAGTGTCGACCTTGAGCGACTCGACGTATATGAGCACGATGGAGAGTTTGAAGAAAATCGCACGAAGCGAAGGGGTGAGAGGTTTGTATCGAGGACTAGGACCGACGGTGGCGGCGTTGTTACCGAATTGGGGGGTGTATTTTACCACGTACGGGTATTTGAAGCACGTGTTTCGAGAGCGGAGGAAGAGGAACGCGGATT